>OFHN01002184.1_pt1 | contig 12068 bp, 12 predicted proteins | sample 1521321 | NCBI WGS metagenome assembly OFHN01 (sample SAMEA3504130, study PRJEB24116) | mouse gut metagenome | biome: mouse gut; feature: mouse-associated habitat; material: faeces | place: Denmark | collected 2011
ATCTCCGTTAGCCTCTTCTGCGGTACACTGCTTAATTTTTCTCCAAAACCGTACTGGTAAAAAAACTTGCTTATTGCTTTCCGCCCTGCTATAATATCTGCCATAAAGCACTCCTCTTTTGGTTTGTGGTCTTGTGGTGACTCGTCATCCCACATCTTTCCACTTCCGCTAAGGTTTGGCTTTGTTTATTTTTCTGATTTACTCATTTAGAGGTATAAAAATATTCAGAATAAAAATATTGAAAAATAACATACCATGCGTTATAATAAAATAACTTCTGTTTCTTCAAAAATTACGCACAATTGTAAGTAAATACCATTTACGATCTGAGGATATAATAAAGATATGGATATATGCATATTTGGTGATATAGTGAACTTCATTTATTGCAAAGCAATTGGAGAAATTGTGTTAGGTGAATCTCAAAGCATTGATACAATAATTAGCACAACAGGAAATGATGCCGCAATTGTAACCTTTGTCTTGGCCAAATTGGGGAAAAAGGCACTGTTTGTGCCGCTTTCTTTTGTATCTTCTAAGCACTTACATCAAATGGAGACGGCAGGCATTTCAGTAATTGACCCCAAAATCTGGGACCCTGGAGGAAAAACAGTGCTTGTTGAGGATGGCTCTGGACAAAGAACCTTCTTGTCTGCATGCCCACCGTTTTTTGATAAGATTAGGGTTCCCAAAGGTGCTGAATTTTTATATATTGATTTTTACGAAGAATATATAGATATCCTGTGTCAGTTCCTCAACGAGGTGGAAAAAAGCGAGTGTACATGTCTCTATATCAACTTGAGTTCCAGCAACATCATTGAAAAGGCAGCTTTTTTATCGGGTTATGAAAGGAAACCGGATTTTATACAGTTTAGCTGTGATGAAAGCGATGCTCTTCAAATCTTAGAAACGATTAGTTGCTATCTAAAAGAGAGTGTTTTAATTGCCACATATGGTTCGAGTGGCTCATGTATGCTTTCAAATGGGGAAAAGCATTTTTACAGGTCTGATCATCCAGATGGGCGTGATATTATGGGAGCAGGTGCTTTTTTCTCAGCATATTATATTAGTGCCTTTTGTGAGACTAAACACGTTGTCCTAGCACATTCCTATGCGTGTCAAGAGACCAGCCGTTTATGTCAAAATAGTACGAATATTTTACTACAATCATTATCTGAAGTAGGAAAATGATCATATGAATAAATATCTTGGGTTATTGGAACTGAGAAGGCTTCCGTTGCCTTGCATTCAATGGGAAGAGTTTAAGATGGGTTGTCATTTTAGTGAGGACTGTTTATGGACGGTGCGGGTAGCAAATCGCGAGGGAGTGGACACTTCGTTGCCTTGCAAACTGGGAATCACCTCAGATGAGGTAGTTCAATATGCGTCAAAGCTTTCTTCGCAATATGATCTTGTAACCGTGAGTGAGTATTTTTTTGCTCATATCAGCGGTGTTCTTATGGTCAATTTTGATGAACTCATAATCGAGTGGACTTATGGCGACTCATATCGGCTAACACGCCAAGGTTTTGTGGAAGAAAACATACATCTTCGATTTCCGACCCCGGCCATAGGAAAGAGCAAGTTGGATGAAACTATAGTTAAAAAACTTTATCAATATGCAAATTTAATCTGGTATCGTTACAGAGATAATCTGCTGAGCAACAAGTCCGTTGTATTAGAATGGAGTTTGACTGCTCCCGCAAACATAAAAGATTCCAGTAAAAAGTATCATTATTCTGCTGGTCAGATAATTTTTTATGATTTCCGTATTGTTTAGAAAGGAGTAAGGTTGAAACATTGTGATTTAAGCACCATTCCGAAAAGGGTATACAAACCCAAGCCCCCCCAAAAGCGGGCGAAAAAGAAAATATGTTCGAGGAATTAGGGTGAAGACGGAGCAGTCACCAAATATCCCTGGCGCTGCAAAATGTAGACAGCTTCTTCCACAGAAACCTCACGGTGAGCAGGAGGACGATCATCTTTGCAGTAGAGTTCAGGATTGTAAGGCTCATTTTTCTTGAGCATATTGTAAACGGCGGTCAAAAGCATTCTGGCGATGGCAATAATCGCTTTCTTGTGACCCCGCCGCTTTTTCAAGGCGAGGTAACGGCGGCGGACTTCAGGAAACTGCTTGGCCCGGATGGCGCACAAAGCACACTGAACGAGCAGGGGCTTGATATAGGCTCCGGCGCGGCTGATTCTGGTGGTCTTTTTCTTTCCGGCGCTCTCGTTGTTCTGTGGCGTAAGCCCAGCCCAGGAGCAAAGATGCTTTGAGGAGGGGAACACGGACATATCCACGCCAATTTCAGAGATAATGCCGATGGCGGAAAAGGCTTGGATGCCCGGAGCCGTTGTAACAATGTTGAGTTGAGGAAGGTACTTTTCAGCGATAGTCAGGATCAGCGAATGAAGATTCAGTTTGCACAATTCCAGAGTATCCATGTGAGTGCGGATGATGCGGAGTTTTTCAGCCTGTTCAGCACACATCTCCCCGTCCACAGCGGCCTGGATTTTCTCTACCGGGGCCTTGATGCCTTTGGTAAGATACGGGGTCACATCAAAAGGTTCGTTGCTTTCCAGCAACTGGGTCGTAATAGCAGAAGCAGCTTTGCCAAAGACATCAGAAAACACATCATCCAGCTTAATATTGGAAACGGTCAGGCAGTTTTGGGCGCGGTTCTTTTCCCCTGTGGTGTAATTTGTCAATTTCCAGTGATAGCGCACCAGGTCCCTGAGCTGCCGAATATCAGCAGGAGGGATAAAACTGCCGGATACCAAATCGTGTTTGAAGATGTCGGCGATCCACTTGGCATCTTTCTTGTCCGTTTTCTTCCCACGAATTGCTTTGACATACTTAGGGTGGGCCAGAACAATGGTACAGGAAGCCTCCAGAATGTTGTAAATGGGGATCCAATATTTCCCTGTGGATTCCATACACACATCCCTGCAATGATTTTCTGCCAGCCAAGCAGCGCACCGCCGCAGATCGTTGGTGAATGTGGAAAAACGCTTGCTCTTGTAAGTAGTAACGCCGTGATCATTCGTTGTGGCAATACAAGCCACTACAAAGGATTTGTGAACATCCATCCCGCAGCAGATCGGGTAAACAATTTTGAGCATAACACATCCCCTGAAAATGATATTTGAGAGAAACAGGCAGGGACTGGACACTCACTGAAAGATTGAAGTAGTCCGTCTCTCCAAAGATAAGGTTACAGGGTTCTTTGCCCTATTTATTGGTGCTTGAAAGAGCGTCCGGCACACATACTTATTCAGTCCGGCATACTGCTGGGCCTACTCTCCTTCACGTGCTCTGTAGTGTGCCTGTTTCCTCAAGCATATTCTAACAAATTACCACTTGCTGCGTCAGGGCTACCTCAGTTTCATCCCCTTTGGTGCCTTGGAGCGCAGCGGAAAGGAATGGTCATACTTATGAGCAAGAGAAAAGATCAGGAAGTTGAAATGAAGTTTAAGCTACTCAATGCCTGTAATATTGTAGAACGCATTGCAGAATTAGGTGCGGAGCATGTGGTTACTGATGAGTACCAGAAAGATACCTATTTTGCGCCACAACACCGTAATTTTTTTGCAGAGGACATTGTTTCTGAGTGGTTACGTCTGCGTGAGACTCCGACGATACAGCAACTAAATTATAAGCGGTGGCTTCCGCTGGGGGCTGCCATCCAAACACACTGTGAGGAATATGAAACAGATATTACCAATGTAACAGCAATGGAGAAGATTTTTGAGTATATGGATTTTAAGAAGGTAATCTGTGTCGAAAAAGCTCGAAATGTATGGAGATATAAAAATATTCTGGTTTGTATTGATATGGTAACGGAATTGGGGACATTTATTGAGTTGGAATACGCAGAGAAAATTCCAGAGGCGGAGATTCCGGAGATCACGGCCATTATGGAGCAGTTTTTGCTACAGGAGCTGAAAGCCTCGGTGAAGCCTAGGGACCGGAGGGGTTATCCCTATCAGATGATGGCCCTCAAAGGATTGTTGTAATTGATTAAAACTGTAAAGCAAAGGGCAAAGACATGAATATGAATGATGAAAAACGGAAAAATGCAGTGCGCTTGAAACTGCATTTTTTATCAGAGGGAATTTCGTTTTCCGACCGCTTTATTAACCAGTTTTCGAAAGCTGACTGTTTCATGGAGAAACGTAAAGTCTACAATAACAGTGACGAACAGTACACCCAAGCAATTTCGAGGGCCCCTCAAGAGTTGCTAATGGAGGATATTATTTCAGCGGTCAATTATAAAAGGAATTCCCCGTGGATGTTGGACTTTTCAGATGGGTTGGGCTACCATATTCAAAAGGACGGTAGACACATTATAGATGTTACATTTCCTAAGCGTCCCTGTTTCTTGGAGCGGGAGCTGAGCGATGGAGTCAGTTGTGGGTATATTGCAAATCTCTATGGGGGAATGTACTTGGCGTTTTTCACTCCGGCGTATTGTCACTATAATTCCCTAGATATGGGCTGCCATTACTGCTCATTGAAAAATAACCGCCGGAAAGGCGATGCTTATGCTATGTGGATTGATAAAAAGATGCTATGTGAAACGACCCGTATCGCTTTGCGGGAGGATGCAGAGCAGATCAAAGGAATCATGCTGGTAGGCGGCAATTTGCCTTGCGAAGATGAAAATTTTCAAACATTTTTAGATCTTTCCGCTGCAATTGAGGCAGAAGAGATCGCTATAATGGGACGCTCCATGCTTGAGATCCACATTGCAACAATGCCCCCTAGAAATCTAGAACTGATTAAAGACGCTGGAAAATATAACATACGCCTATCAATGAATCTTGAAGTCTATGACGACCAATTGTTTGAACAATATTGTCCTGGAAAGGCTGTACTTTATGGTCGAGAGCATCTGAAAAAAGCCATTTTGCGGGCAGCAGAGGTTCTCCCTTATGGAAGGGCTCATTCGATTCTGATTGCTGGCTTAGAACCAGTGGAATCGACAATTTCTGGTATAATGTTTTTAGCTGAAAATGGAGTGGTTCCAATCGTCAACGTGTTCCATAATGATTATGGGACTATATTACAGCACCATAAACGACCTTCTGTAGATGAGCTTCTGGCAATTGGACAGGCGCTTCAGGAAGTTTATAAGAAGTATTCGTTTACTCCATATTGGAATGGGTGCGGGCGGAATTCCATAGATTATGAAGCAAAGGAAATGCTATTTGTCTGACAGAATTTAGCTGTTTTATGTAGCGGAGGCAAGGAGGGTTAGCTTATGAATCAGAACATTTTAAAGCGAATCCGGCAAGAAGAGGCTACGATCCCTGCACTTCTGTTCCAGGGCAAGTCGCTTGAAAAAATTGAAGATGACCTCTCCGAGCTACTTTTTGGAAAATCAATTCTTGTAAATGTCTGCAATGAAAATATGGCTTTTTACATATCAGACAGCCATTACCTTTACTTTTATTGCCTGCGCGTTACACAGGGAGGGTTCCACCAAGAACTGGAACAGGAATTTTTCTGTGTGGAAACAATCAAGCTTTCACACGCTTTTGTAAAAGTCTTCAACATAAATGACCGATTAAGGCAACGGATACAGCTTCCGAAAGTGTTGCTGGTTAATCTGCACTATGCGGAAAAATATCCATCCTACCGGTTTGCATTAGGCATTGCCGATATTGCAGGCTATCTGCGAAAATACAATCTGGCAAAAGTAACAATTGCCGACATGCAATTTATGGAGAAAAGCGAAATTGTTCGGCTTATTTCTGCAATGCACTATGACTATGTAGGACTATCGACTAACTTTGGGCATTTTTCTCTAATGGAAGAGTTGATTTTGGATATATCAAATGCGTATGCAGAATGTAAAATCATCGCGGGAAACTATTTGGCTGCGACGGAGTTCCGCCATATCCTTGGACTCTATCCGAAGGTGTTAGTCAGTAGCGGTGAAGGAGAATTGACATTTGCCGCATTATGTAGAAATCATATTAACAATCAGCAGGACTTATCGCTCGTTCCAAACCTATATTACAGCGAAAACTGTTCGATTCATTTTACATATCGGCAACTGATTGAGATGGACGAATTGCCACTGCCCGCGTTTGATTCTGTGGAAACATTGTTCTCTTACGATGGCGTTATGACATTGGAATTCAGTAGAGGCTGTAATTATGGTAAATGCAGTTTCTGTCCCAGAAAGTTCAAGGGACTGAGTTGGAGGGGCATGTCTCCGCACCATATGCTCAAAATGTGGAAACGATACCATAGACTTTTCCAAGAGTATCAGAAAAAGCCATACATTTATTTCGCGGATGAGGAATTTCTGGGAAACTGCAAGGATAATTACATCTACGAAAGAGCTAAAGCCTTTTTAGAGTCTGTATCATCCAAAAACCTACACATGGATTTTGATATTTCATGTAGGTTAGATCAAGTTGTAGATAAAAGCCGGAGCCTTGCATGGAGCCGTCAGCAGATCACACTTTTGGAGCAGGCGAGACATGTCGGACTGAAACGGATATTTTTAGGATTGGAATCTGGCTCTCCTACACAACTCAAGCGCTACAATAAGGGGCTTGACCTGGAGCAGGCAATGTGTTCATTACGGATTTTGAGCAGTATGGGTTTTACACTCAGACTAGGTTTTATAACTTTTGACCCTCTCATGACGAAGGAAGAAGTAGCACAAAATCTCCAGATGATTTCACGTAAGGACGTCTTGCTGTCCGCCCGACCGATGAGTGATACAGAACTTATGGCTATTCTTTGGCAGAAAGCGCCCCCAACTACAGATCCAAGGTTTTTGTTCGAGGCAGTCTCGTATCCAGCATCTCCATTGGAAGTTTTGAGAGGATGTGATTATTCCAAGTATATATTGCAAAATTACAAGGAGCTCATAGACAGCCCAAATTCCACAGACTATTTTGGCAGGCTTAAGTGCAACTATCTGGACCAGGATATTCAGCAACTGTGTAATCTGTGTCAGCAATGGGTAAATTTCCATTTTCCCCTAATTTATGTGCTTAAAGGTCTTGCCAAAAGGCATGACTGCAATGTAGAATTTTACCACAAAATGATAGGGCTATACCGATATTTCACCTATGTTTTGCTGGTTTGCCTCAGTTATAGGCTAAGCGTCATATCTGAAACCGATATGTTTACATATCTGACGGCATTATCGCCAGAGCATCCTCTTGCACCAGAAATAGATTTCTCGGATGCTGAAAAAGTAGTATTCTCTATTGAAACTGCGTTGAAAAACAGAGTGCGAGACTATATGGACGAAATTACACATGAAGAAGTTTCCTTTCCACCAAGATTGCTGGAGATATATGATTGCTGGCTCAAAACTTCAGTATTGTCCGAAGACGTAGTTCGCAAAAATTAAATGGCCCTATCCAATTGGCGGCCAGAGCCTGATCCAGCGTCTCATGGACCAGGGCGCTGTCGTTGGCGTCCCGGAGGACAAAGGAAACGATCCGCCGGTCATAAAGGTCCAGGATGGCGCTGAGGTAGAGCTTATGCACACTTGGACCCACATAATATTTGAACTCCGTCACATCCGTCAGCCACTTTTCGTTGGGCTTTTCTGCGTAGAACTGGCGGTTCAGCACATTTTCCGCCAGACACTGTGGGTCTGAGGCCAGCCGGGTACAGCCATGCCGGGCATATTTGATGGTGGAACGGACACCCAGACTGCGGCAGATGCGCAGCGCCCGCTTGTCGCTTATTGGCGCACCGTAATAACGCGCCAGATCGTCTCGGATACGCCGGTATCCCTTATCCGGGTCCTTAGCGTGGATCTTCTCCACCAGTCCGGCCAGCCGCCTGTTTTCCACCGTGCGGGCGCTGGCTCTGCCGGAACGCCACTGGTAATAGCCGGCACGAGAGATATGCAGCGCACGGCACGCCTCTGTCACGGAATACTTCTGTTCCTCCGCAGCACGACGCACCGCCTCATACTGACGCTCTTGACGAAACTGTCTCAGTGATCCCCCCTCTCCAGCTCTTTCACTTTTTTTAACAGGTCCAGCTCCATCTTCAACAGATAGTTTTCACGTTCCAGGCGGGCGTTTTCGATCCGCAGCGCCTCTTCCGGTGTCCGGGGGATCTGGTTTGCAAGACGTTTCCCTCGCCGGTCCTCCAGGCCGGCCACGCCCATTTCCTGGTATCGCTTTACCCAGTTTCGTACCACCTGGGCCGTTGTGCCATACCGCGCCGAGAGTTCAGAATAGCTCTTTTCGTCCTCCAGGTGCTCTCTGACCGCCTGGACTCGCTCCTCCAAGGTGTGCTTCCGCTTCGTCATAGTTACCCCTCCTGTCTCTTCAACAGAATTTCTATGACGATGATACTCCTTTGCCCAGTCCAACACAAGGTTCCCGGAGCGCAGCTTGTACTTTTCCGCGATGGCCATGGCGCTGCCCTGGCCGGACAGATATTCCTCCACTGCTTTTTGCCGGATATCCTCACCGTATCTCCGCCTCTGGGCGTTTCCATTCTCAGAGAGCGCCGAAACGCCCTCCGCCCGATACCGGCTGATCCAGGTGTGCATGGTGGAATGGCCTACCCCGGCACGCCGTGCTGCCTCCCGCATCCGAATCCGCCCCGCAAGGCACTCCTGGATGAGTTTTTCCTTTTCCGTTAAATCCATTTCGATCCGTTTTCCCATCTTTCCTCCCTCTCCCTCTTATTATTTCCCTCTCTGCCTTTTAGGGAGCATATCAACCAACATAGACCTTGAAAAAATGCAGTTTGGCGTTGTGGAGCAAATGCCCTTTAAGGTGCCGCCGGGTACAAAGCTCATTACCGAAATGGCACCGACAAAATCTAATGACCGTATTTTGCCGATTACAGAAGAAACGCTGCCGTACTTTCTGCGGCAGTTTGATTTGATTGAACGGCAACGGGAGCTGATCGCAGCCAGCGGCGGCGAGTATTACGACAACAAGCTGTTTATCGCAAAGCCGGACGGTTCACCGCAGCGGCGGGATAGAATGTCTGCGAACTTCGGTCAGCTTATCCGTCACCTTGAAATGCCGCACATTCGCTTTCACGATTTACGTCACACCGCAGCAACCAATATGCACCAGCTCACAGGCGACTTTTACACCGTAGGCGAGATTTTGGGGCATACCCTCAAAGGCATTGGTATGTCGCTGGGTATCTCCACCAACCTTGAAGCGGTAACGGCGCAGTACGTTGACGTGCGGCTGGAACGGAAAAAGGCTGTGCTGGAAACTTACCACAAAGCCCTGCACCCGCAAAAGGCCACGCCCGAAAAGGACGCAGCCAACAAGGACACCCCCAAGAAAGCAAAAAAGAGAAGCAGCGGAATAGAGCTGTGAGGGACGTATCTCTTTACAACTCCGCGCTGCTTTTTATATGTTTTTAGGGAATCCGGGCACCATTAGGGCACCACAGCATACATTTTTACAGAATGGATTGCATACGGCAACCTTTGCGGGGCACCACAAATCAGGGCACCAAGGGCACCATTTCAGAAAATCCAGCAGAACAGGGCACCACAGAAAGCAAGGGAAAAGCCTTGAAAACGTAGCGTTTTCAAGGCTTTTGTGGCGCAGCGGGTGGGATTCGAACCCACGTGCAGTTGCCTGCAAACTGATTTCGAGTCAGCCCCGTTATGACCGCTTCGATACCGCTGCGTATATAGCTCCTCCGTTCGGCGGAGCTTTTTTAGCATACCAGACATTTAGGCAAAAATCAAGGTGCTCTCCTAATCTTTTCTGCCCGGCCTGTGAAATTCAGGTCAATGCCGCATCACAGAAGGCGCAGCAGTCCACACCGCCGTTCTTTTTCACCAGGGGGGGCAGATAGGGCTGGGTCCGGGTGATGCACCGGGAATTGCGGCAGACCGGCTTTGTGCCGATCTCCACCGCCTGAGTGCGGTCCAGCCGGGGCTGGTTGGCCAAGTCGGCCAACAGCGACATCCGGGCGAACATGCCGTACCGGGCCTGTTCAAAATACACCGCCCGATGGTCGTCGTCCACGTCCACGGCAATCTCGTCCACCCGGGGCAGAGGGTGCATCACCAGCATCTTGTCCTTGGCCCGCTGCAGCTTACGGCGGGTAAGGACGTACACCCCCTTATTCCGCTCGTACTCCAGGGGGTCTACAAACCGCTCCCGCTGGATGCGGGTCATGTACAGCACATCCAGCTGGGGAATGACCGCCTCCAGGCCAGTGACCTCGGTGAAGGGCATGCCGTTTTCCTGCATGAAGGCACGCACATATTCGGGCACGGCAAGCTCCCGGGGGGAGATAAGGAAAAAGCGGATGTCCTCAAACTTGGCCAGAGCCTTGATAAGGGAGTGGACGGTGCGGCCGTTTTTCAGATCGCCGCACAGGCCCACGGACAGGTGATCCACCTTCCCCAGCAGGCGGGTGATGGTGGTCAGGTCGGCGGTGGTCTGGGTGGGGTGCATGTGGCCGCCGTCGCCGGCGTTGACCACGGGCACATGGGAGTACAGCGACGCCGCCTTGGCCGCTCCCTCCCAGGGGGTGCGCATGACAATTACATCGGCGTAGCCCGAGACCATCTTGACGGTATCCTTTAAGGTCTCCCCCTTGGCAACCGAGGAGGAGTTGGGGTCGGCAAAGCCGAAAACCGTTCCGCCCAGGCGGAGCATGGCGGTCTGGAAGGAGAAGTTGGTGCGGGTGGAGGGCTCATAGAACAGTGAGGCCATCACTTTCCCCCGGCAGGCGTCGATATAGCTGCCCGGGTCGTCCATAATTTTGCCGGCCCGGGCGTAGAGCTCGTCCCACTCCCGGCGCGTCAGGTCTCCAAAATCAATCAGATGCCGCATACCATTTTCCCCTCTTTTGTTTCTCACGCTATCCTACCATAAAGAGGCAGTTTGCGCAAGAAGGGAAATGACCATATCTTAAGGGGTTTCCTGCTCCGTTTTGAACTGCTCCATCGGTAAGCTGCTGGAGTATGTCCCGGAGGACCCAAGGCTGTAAAATATGTCTCTTGAACGCCCGGAGAGATTATGCTATAATACGGCTATCACCCGCCATACGCGGACAGAAAGGAAGTCATTCCCATGTTCAGGAAGAGAAGCCGTCTGCTGGCCGGCGCACTGTGTGTCATGCTGGCGGCTATGCTGGTCGTGCCCGCGGCCGCCCACGGCTGTCACGGCAGACGGGGCCACCACGGCGGATACCGGCAGAACGTTCAGACCGCCGTCACGGTCTGCCCCTATGAGGACTGCGCGGAGGCGGGCCGGCACACCCACGACAGCGTGACCTACTGCGGCTACGGCCACGGCAGCGGCGTGTGCGACGGGACCTGTCTGGCCCTGTGCCCCTATGAGGACTGCGTCGAGGCGGGCCGGCACACCCACGATGGCGTGGGCTACTGCGGCGCAAGCCACGACTGCGGTTACTGTGACAACTCCTGTACAGTCAGAGCTTCCCACGGACACGGCTGCGGCCGTTGGGCCTGATCCCAGGTATAAAACCCCTCCGATCTCACATCCTAACGGGGAGAACGGAGGGGTCCTTTTTGTTGTGGTTCTGGAGCTTTATCGTGTACAGCTTTGCCGGTTTTCTGCTGGAGGTGGCCTTTGCCCGGCTGGCGGGGGGACGGGCCGACCGGAAGGGGCTGCTGGTGCTCCCCCTGTGTCCGGTATACGGGGCGGGGGCCTGTCTCATTCTGGCCTTGCCCCGGTGGGTGGACAGCCGCCCCTTGGCCCTGTTTCTGCTGGGTGGGCTGACCGCCACTGCGGCGGAGTATCTGGCCGCCCTCTGGCACGAGAAGGCGCTGGGGGTGTCCTTCTGGGACTACCATGGTCTGCCCGGTAATCTGCGGGGGCGGGTGTGCCTGCCCTTCTCTCTGGCCTGGGGGGCGCTGTCCCTGGGGCTGGTGTACCGGGTTCACCCGGCGCTGTCCCCCTGGCTGGCCAGGATTCCCGACCCGGTGGGCTGGGCGGCCCTGGCTACCCTGCTGGCCGACGGCCTGTTCACCGCCGCCGCTCTCCGGAGCACAGGGGACACCGCCAGCCTGCGGTGGTATAAAAAATGACCGCCGGTCTCAGACCGGCGGGCGGTTTTT
>OFHN01002188.1_pt1 | contig 12051 bp, 12 predicted proteins | sample 1521321 | NCBI WGS metagenome assembly OFHN01 (sample SAMEA3504130, study PRJEB24116) | mouse gut metagenome | biome: mouse gut; feature: mouse-associated habitat; material: faeces | place: Denmark | collected 2011
TGACCGGCAGCAGCAATGCGCACCGGCCACATGAGAGTAGCATTTTTTACCTCCAGCTTTTCAGCCAAAGCCACCAGACCGTCATGAATGGCATCCTGGCTCCATTCCGTTATCCTCTCCAGCATAGGAATGGCGGCCTCCAGCATGGCCTTGGATACCTCCGGATTTGTTTTGGACTTCTTGTTGGTAAACAGATCGGCGCTGTACTCGGGCAGCTCCTGGAAAAAGGCCACTTTCTCCGGGATGTCAGTGAGCTTCTCACACCGGGCCTGGAGCAGTGCGGCAATCTCCCCCGCCGACAGGTGCTCACCCTTTACAGTGCTTCTGATATAAGGCTCCGCAGCCTTTGCAAAGTCCTCCGGGGCCATGGCCCGAAGATAGAGCGCGTTAAAGTGGGTCAGCTTTTCAATATCGAAAATAGCGGGAGATTTGGACATGCCCGCCAGATCAAAGGCCTTCGCTAGTTCGTCCAGGGAGAAGACCTCCTGCTCGGCGATATCGCCCCGGGGAGACCAGCCTAAGAGGGCCACATAGTTCAAAATAGCGTCGGTGAGGAAGCCCTGTTCCTTCAGGTCCTCGTAGGAAGGATCGCCATGGCGTTTAGACATCTTATTGTGGGCGTCCCGCATGACGGGAGAGCAGTGGACATAGGTGGGCACCTCCCAGCCGAAGCCCTCATACAGCAAATTGTACTTGGGCGCGGAGGACAGATACTCGCTGCCTCGGACCACATGGGTGATACCCATCAGGTGATCGTCGACGACGTTGGCAAAGTTGTAGGTGGGCATGCCGTCCCTTTTTATGAGTACCTGGTCGTCCAGGGTCTTGTTTTCCACGGTGATGTCCCCGAAGATGGCGTCGCGGAAGGTGGTGATTCCCTCCTCCGGGATGCGCTGGCGGATGACATAGGGCTCCCCGGCATCCACCCGGGCCTGGGCCTCCTCAAAGGATAACGTGCGGCAGGGATCCGCTGTCTTTTCAAAGTCTCCAGCGTCCTCGGCGCTATCTCCCTTCTCGCAAAAACAGTAATAGGCCTGTCCCTTTTCTACCAGCAGACGGGCATACCTGCCATAGGTGTCCCGCCGCTCCGACTGGATATAGGGGGCCACCGGACCGCCCACGTCGGGGCCCTCGTCGTGGTCCAGGTGGCATTCTGTCAGGGTCTTGTAGATCACATCGGTAGCGCCCTCCACCAGGCGGCCCTGGTCGGTGTCCTCAATGCGCAGGATGAAGGTGCCCCCGGCGTTTCGTGCAATTAGCCAGGTGTACAGCGCGGTGCGCAGGTTGCCCACATGCATGTAGCCCGTGGGGGATGGCGCAAACCGGGTGCGCACCTTACCTTTGGGTATCTTGGCCTCCATCTCCTCAAAATACTTCATGTCAAGTGTCATGCTTATTCTCCTCCAGTACACAGGTTTTCCCTATTATAGTGAATTTTTCCCAGTTTTGCAAGTCTTTTAAAATTTAATCTTCTGTTCATTGCTTTTTTTAGAGAAAGCGTATATGCTATATAAAACACCCCATTCAGGCCTCCCCTGGCCGCCTGGATAACAGCCTCAGCGGATGGCCCCAGACCATCCCTACAAACATTAGAGAGGAGCTTTCATTTGAAGAAAGAAAATAAGACCCGAAAGCCTATGGGCCGGGCCGGCAGTCTGCTGGTGAGCCTGGTCGTCACGGCTGTGGTAGGCTTTGTGTATTTCTATGTATCTCTGCCCGCCATCAACCCCCAATCCGGCGACTTTTACAGCTTTCTGGCCCTGCTGTGCATTGTCTATACCATCAGTGTCTTTGTCCTGTCCGCAAAGCCCTTGGACAATGGGGAATACTCTGTGGTACGCACCCCCAGGGAAAAGATCAAAGACTGGTTCCAGTTTGTCAAGAAGAGCTGTCTGCCGGTACTGATTCTCTTCGTCGCTGTGGTAGCGGTGGCTATTGTGGGCCAGATCATCTCCATGCCCATCTTCCGGGCCTCCGCTTATCGGGAACTGCTCACCGTCCAAACCGGCGACTTCGCCACCGACATTGCGGAAATATCTTTTAATAAGATTCCCACCCTGGACCGGGCCTCTGCGGAGTATTTGGGCGACCGCCAGATGGGAACCCTCAGCGACATGGTGAGCCAGTTTGAATATTCCGGCGACTCCACCCAGATCAACTACCAAGGCAGACCTGTCCGGGTAGCCCCTATCGCCTACGCGGATCTTATCAAATGGTTTACCAACCGCGGCAACGGACTGCCCGCCTACGTGGTCGTGGACATGGTAACCCAGGAGGCTACGGTCACCCGCCTGAGCGAGGGGATCAAATACTCCTTCTCCGAGCCCCTGAACCGGAATATTCTGCGCCATCTGCGCTTCCAATACCCTACCATGATGTTTGCCACCCCGGAGTTTGAGATCGACGAAGACGGCCGTCCCTGGTGGATCGCCCCTCGGGTGGTTAAGCGAATCGGACTGTTCGGCGGCACAGATATCCAAGGTGCGGTGCTGGTAGACGCCATCACCGGCGAAAGTCAATATTATGAGGAGGTGCCCAACTGGGTAGATACCCTCTATGTCCCTGAGCTTATCATGCAGCAGTACGATTACCACGGTACTCTGGTCCACGGCTTCATCAACTCCATTCTGGGCCAGCGGGACGTGACCATCACAACCGACGGATACAACTACATCGCCATGAACGACGATGTGTATATGTACACCGGCGTCACCTCTGCCAACGCCGACCAGTCAAACCTGGGCTTCCTGCTCACCAACCAGCGCACCAAGGAAACCCACTTCTACACCGCACCCGGCGCCACCGAGTACGCCGCGAAGCTCTCCGCCCAGGGCGTGGTTCAGGACCTGGGGTACACCGCTACCTTCCCCATCCTGCTGAATATCGCCGGGGAACCCACCTACTTCATCCCCCTGAAGGACGCTACCAACCTGGTGAAGACCTATGCCATGGTCAACGTGGCCCAGTATCAGATTGTAGCCACCGGGACTACCGTCTCCGCCTGTGAGCAGAGCTATATCAAGCTGCTGGACGAGAAGGGCATCACCCAGGTGGAACTGCTGCCTCAAACTGAGGCAAAGGGAAAGGTAGCCGAGATCCGTACCGCCGTCATCGAGGGCAACTCCTACTACTTCATCCGCATTCAAGGCGAGAAAGTCTTCTACTCTCTCTCCGCCGCTCAGAACCGGGAAGTGGTCACCCTTAACGTGGGGGACACCGTCACCATCGAGTATGCCCAGCCCCTTCCGCCCAATCCCTACCTGGACTCTGTGCGCCCACCCTCTATCTACGACGGAAATGCGTTGCATATCAATGAGCGCATGACCGTATTTCCCGGAAACGAATAAGACAGCAGGACCGCCCGGTTTCCCGGACGGTCCTATTTCCAGGCTTTCTGAATCAGCTGTTCCTTCTCCTGCCGGGTCAGCCGCTTGATCTGATACTCCCGGCGGAGCGCGGCGGACTTATCCAGAGTTTTCTCTTGATAGACCAGCTCCAGCGGGCCGCGGCCGCGGGTGTACTTGGCCCCCTTCCCCGCCCGGTGGGCGGCCAGACGGCGCTCCACGTTGTCAGTAATGCCGGTATACAGCGTACCGTCCCCGCAGCGCAGCATATAGACATACCAAAACAACACCTTACTCCCCTTTCACCCCTGCGTTTCCACAGTATTTTTGAAGTGTTTTCGGGCTGTCTTTTTCAGCGTAATTGTGATATAATCAGCCAAAACATTTAGGAGGAGTTTACCATGTATGTAAATCACTGTCAATCACCTTTGGGCGGCATTACACTGGCCAGCGACGGGGACGCCATCGTCGGCCTGTGGTTTGACGGGCAGAAGTATTTCGGCGCCGGCCTTCCGAGGACCTGTCAGACAGAGGATCTGCCCATTTTTCAGGAAACGCGGCGCTGGCTGGAGCTGTATTTCCAAAGCAAAAGGCCCCCTGACTTCACACCAAGATTGCGCCCTTTGGGCACAAAATTCCGTCAGGCAGTCTGGGATATATTATTAAAAATTCCATATGGCCAGACCGTAACCTATGGAGAAATCAGCAAAGCAGTTGCAAGGGAAAATCACCTTACATCCATGTCACCCCAAGCGGTTGGCGGTGCAGTCAGCCACAATCCCATCTCGCTGATTATCCCCTGCCACCGGGTTGTGGGCACCGGAGGCAGTTTGACCGGCTACGCCGGCGGCATCGACAAGAAGATTGCCCTGCTCACGCTGGAGGGCGTGGACGTATCCCCATTTTCACGGCCCTAATTTTGGCACGATCAGGTATTTTTTATTGCTTTCCGCCTCTGTTAGTGATACAATAAACTGATATTATATAGGCGCTTCCAAAGCGTTCTGGAATAAAGGAGCCAATCACATGGACGAAAAAAAAGTAATGCTCTCCGGCATCCAGCCCAGCGGGGAGCTTCACCTGGGCAACTACCTGGGGCCTCTGCGCCACTGGCCCGAGATGATTGAGGAATTTGACTGCTACTTTTTCCTGGCCGATCTGCACACCATCACAGTCCGCCAGGAGCCGGCCCAGCTGCGCCGCCGGGTGCTCACACTGCTGGCCAACTATATTGCCTGCGGTCTGGACCCGGAGAAGTGCACCATTTTTATCCAGTCCCACGTCCCTGCCCACGCCCAGCTGGGCTGGGTGTTGGACTGCTACACCATGTTCGGCGAGCTCAGCCGTATGACTCAATTCAAGGACAAAGCCGCCAAGCACAAGGACAATATCAACGCCGGTCTGTTCACCTACCCGGCCCTTATGGCGGCTGATATCCTCCTTTACCAGCCCGATTTTGTCCCTGTGGGCGAGGACCAGAAGCAGCACGTGGAGATCTGCCGGGATATTGCCGAGCGGTTTAACGGCATCTATGGCGATGTATTTAAAATTCCGGCCCCCCACATCCCCAAGGTCGGCGCCCGGATCATGAGCCTGAATGATCCCACCTCCAAAATGAGCAAGTCCAATCTAGAGGGCTGCGTCATCCTGATGGACAAGCCCGAGGAGATCATGCGTAAATTCAAGCGGGCGGTCACCGACAGCGACACCGAGCGCTGTGTCCGCTTTGCCCCCAAGGAGAAGCCGGGCGTCTCCAACCTAGTCCAGATCTACGCCTCTGTCACTGGCAAGACCTTTGAGGAGATTGAGGCGGACTTCGACGGCAAGGGGTACGGAGCATTTAAACCGGCTGTAGGGGAAGCCGTTGTGGAGGCGCTGCGTCCCATTCGTGAGGAGACCGAGCGTCTGCTGGCCGACAAGAGCTATCTGGAGGGCGTATACAAGGCCGGAGCGGAGAAGGCCGAGTACGTGGCCAACAAAACGCTGCGTAAGGTGTACAAAAAGATAGGGTTTGTGGCCCGGTAAGAGATATATGAGGCGCATCGGCTCATCCCTGCCACCTTGTAACCCATAGATAAAAAGAGGTTCTCAACTATGCCAATCCAACTTCCCTCTGTAGGGCTGGCTGCCGCCGCCCTTCTGGTCGCCGCGCTGGTGGCCCTTATTACCACCCCTGTGGTCCGTTCATTGGCCGTCCGCATGGGAGCGGTGGATGTTCCGAAGGACGGCCGGCGGATGCATGACCACCCCATTCCACGCATGGGCGGGCTGGCCATCTTTTTCGGATTTATTCTCAGCGTGCTGATTTTTCAGACGCTTACTCCCTCCCTGCGTGGCATGCTGCTTGGCAGTGTTATTATTGTAGTTTTAGGCATCCTGGATGACATCTATGCCCTGCCTGCCCTGCCTAAGTTTCTGGTCCAGATTGTGGCTGCGCTAGTAGCAGTTCTGGAGGGCAACCGCATCGAGTTTCTGTCCAATCCCAACATCTTCAGCAAAGAGCCCTTCTGGGAGCTTGGGTGGCTGTCCATCCCCATCTCCGTGCTGTGGATCGTAGCAATCACCAACTCAGTTAATCTGATCGATGGCCTGGATGGCCTGGCCTGCGGGGTATCCACCATCAGCTCCATGACCTTACTGGTCATCGCTCTCATCGTATCCGAGCCCGACGTGGCCATCCTTATGGCTGCTCTGGCGGGAGCATGTATAGGGTTTTTACCTTACAACCTGAACCCGGCTAAAATTTTTATGGGAGACACTGGCTCCACCTTTTTGGGCTTCATTTTGGCCACCGTTTCCATACAGGGATTGTTCAAATTTTATGCCATTATCTCCTTCGCTGTCCCCTTCCTAATGCTGGGTCTTCCTATTTTTGACACCTGCTTTGCCATCCTGCGGCGTGTGGCAAAAGGGCAGTCGCCGATGTCCCCTGACCGCGGACATATCCACCACAGATTAATCGACATGGGATTCTCTCAAAAGCAGGCGGTGGCAGTGCTCTATATCATCAGCGCTATTTTAGGGCTCTCCGCTGTGGTGCTCACCACCATCGGCGTGGTACGTGCTATGCTGTTCCTGATGGCTCTGTGCGTAGCTGGCGGCATAGCCGGTAAGCTGTATCTGGACCGTAACAATGGTTCCGCCCCTCCCCCGCCCTCGGACGGCAGCCGTGTGGACAAGCCTCAGAGAAACCGGTCCACAGAGAGCGGATACTACTTTGGCGAGGAGGATCAATCGGACAAATGAACAAAGTGAAGGTAATGACTGTATTTGGTACCCGGCCAGAGGCCATTAAAATGGCTCCGTTGGCCTTGGAACTGGCGAAAAGGCCTGAATTTGAGGCGATTTGCTGTGTCACTGCCCAGCATCGGGAGATGCTGGACTCGGTGCTGGATATCTTTGGGCTCAGGCCCGACTATGACCTGAATGTGATGGAACCCCGGCAAACCTTGTCCACCATTACTTCCAAGTGTCTGAACGGCATGGACGGAGTTCTGGAAGCGGCAAAACCCGATCTGGTGCTGGTCCATGGAGACACCTCCACCACTTTTGCCGGCGCGTTGGCCGCTTTTTACCATAAAATTCCTGTTGGTCATGTAGAGGCCGGGCTTCGCACTTATGACAAGTGGTCCCCATTTCCCGAAGAGGTCAATCGAAAACTGGTAGGGGCCATCGCCGACCTCCACTTCTGCCCCACGGTATCCAACCGGAATAATCTAGCTCAGGAAAATATTACCAATGGTGTTTTTTTAACGGGAAACACCGTCATTGATGCCCTTCAAACAACTGTTGTAAAGGATTTTCACTTTTCAGATTCAAATCTCAATTTTCTGGATTATGTCAACCAAAAAGTGATACTTGTCACCTGCCACAGACGGGAAAACTATGGCCAGCCCATGACCAATATCATGACCGCGCTGCGCAGAGTTGCAGACACCTTTCCGGAAACAGAGCTGGTATATCCCGTACACCTGTCCCCTGTGGTCCAGGAGGCAGCTCACAAATATTTGGACAATCACCCTCGGATTCATCTCATCGCCCCCTTGTCGGTGGACGAGATGCATAATCTGATGGCGCGCTGCCACCTGGTGATGACCGACTCAGGTGGCCTTCAGGAGGAGGCGCCCGCCTTAGGCAAGCCGGTGCTCGTCCTGCGCAGAGAGACAGAGCGTCCTGAGGCGGTGGCCGCCGGTACGGTACGCTTGGCCGGTGTGGAGGAGGAGACCATTTTTCAAATGGCCGCGCAGCTGCTGTCGAACCGGGAGGAATATGACAAAATGGCCCATGCCGCCAATCCCTACGGAGACGGTCGGGCCTGCTGCCGTATTGCTGACGCTGTTGCCTGGCACTTTGGCCTGCGTAAAACTCCGCCAGAGGAATTTGAGGGATAAAAAACTACACCACCGGGAAAATTTTATACATGAGGAGGGAGACCTTTGGAGCAAAAAAACCGGCTTTTCATTGTTGTGGCTATCGTCCTCCTCATTATAGGCGCCATGTTTACCAGCTTTGGCCGCGTCCTTTTTGCCGCGAATACCCCAAAGGTGGTGCTCCCCTCCTCCAGCGCCGGGTCAGGGGACCTCTCTCCCGCAGAACCGGAGGGTCCCAACTATCAGCGGGTAGAGGTCACGCCCCAGACCGTTGTTGGCGTAGTGGCCACTCTGGCCCGTCCCACCAGCTATTACCGGGAGCTGACAGTTGAGACCTTTTGGACAGGGGGCTCCTCCTCCACCCAGGTTCAGGTCTGGGCGGACGGTGGCTGGTCTCACAGCGTTCAGGCCCTGCCCTCCGGAGTTGTGCGCCACGACCTCACCGGCGAGGACACCCTGTATTACTGGTATGAGGGCTCTCAGCAGTATAAAAGCACCCCGGCAGACAAAAAATCCTCTGATCTGGCCCAGCACATCCCCACCTACGAGACCGTGTTGGAGCTGGATGCCAATGAAATAACCGCCGCAAGATATGAGGCCCGCGGCGATATGCCGTGCATCTTTGTAGAGGTACAGCGCAACCGCTCCCGACAGCTTCAGCGGTTCTGGGTCAGCGTGGATGAAGGTCTGCTGGTCTCTGCCGAAGTGGAAGAGGATGGTCAACTGGTCTACCGCATGACCGCCTACTCCCCCGTCCAATCCCCGTGTCCATCCGACAGCTCCTTTGTGCTGCCGGATGGGGAGGTTCTGCACGATTTAGGAGAATGAATCCGCTATGGGATATCCTCATTTTCCTCCCCCAGCCCCATAATAAGAACCAGTCCCAAGGCGATGACCAGCTCCAGATCATCCCCCTCCACCAGCAAGTAAAGCATAATCAGAAGCAGAAGTATGTCGCCGCTGTCAATATGATCCAGGTGAAGCGATTTGAGCAGTCCGGACAGGCCAGCTCCCTCCCGGCCCCCCAGTATGGCGGATAAACTCTCCTTTTTGGACAAAAAATCCGGAAACCGAAAGGGCTGCTGGTGTGACCTATCCATTGGTTTCGAATTGTCCCTGGATGGATCGGGGGAAATATTCTTTTCCACCTGGGTATAAGAGACATCCTCCGGGATATAACGATTATACACGCTCCCCCTCCTTTCCCCCCAGGGAGCCCAGGGCCACCCGGACCAGTCTGGCCATTCGGGCGATTTGCAGCGCCCGGTCCAGCCGGGCCTGCCGCTCCTCGCGCAGGAAGGGGCGCAGGGCATTGAGAAGGGCGGCGTTGCGGTCCTCGGTGTTCTGCACCTGGCGGATCACATCCAGCCCAACCTGAATCAACTTCGGGTCCAGCTTCCCCAGCATGGCCGACAGGTCGGGGGACGTCTCCCCTACGGGCACATATGTAGTCTCCCCTTCTGCCGGACTCTCCAGGGCAGGCGCCGCCTCTTTCGGAGGTTGTTCCCCGGAGAGGGAGCGGGCCAGGGACATGATCTGGTTCATCGCCTCTTGATTGCCCAGAATGGAATTTAGTTGTTCCTCAAACCCTGCCACACGCGCTCCCCTCCTGTCTCAGATTCTGAATCGCTTGGCCGCTCCGGAGGGGGCACTGCCCCCCTGTCAGAACGGCGCTTAGGGCCTCTCCCCTACCCCAGGCCCGCCTTTTTGGCCTGGGTCTCGATCCGCCCCACCAGCTCAGCTCCCTCCTTGCTGTGCATCAGCTGATCCATGATCGCCATAAGCTGGCTTGGATTGCCGGCGGCCGCCGCCTGAGCCGCCTGCTGGACGCCGCCGCTCTGCTGTTTCAGCAGCTCCATCAGCTTCTGCGCGTCGCTGGACTGGGCCAGCCGGGTGATCGCTTCCCGGTTTTTCTCAAATTCCATGTCAACCCCTCCACAATCGGATTTAAAGGATTCGTCTTTATTGACTATTTCAGTATATGCACAGAAAGCGCCAGGTGACACAGCTTGAAAATTTTAGTTTTTTCTGATTCCCACCGATTCCTGTCCGGAATGTACGCCGCTCTGGAGCTCCATCAGCCCCAGCAGGTCATCCACCTGGGCGATATGATGGACGACGCCGAGCAGGTGGCTGAGCACTACCCCAAGCTCCCCTTCTGCATGGTTCCCGGAAACTGCGACGGATGGATGATCCCAGCGCCTGTCAAGAAGCAGATATCCCTGGCGGGCAAATCTATCCTCCTGTCTCACGGACACCGCTGGGGGGTTAAAAGCGGATATGATGCGGCCATTGCCGATGCCCGGGCTGTAAATGCGGACATCCTCCTGTTCGGCCATACCCATATCCCTCTGTGCCGCCAGCTGGAAGATGGCCTCTGGATGATGAATCCCGGCCCCGCCCGGTCCAGCTATGGATTGATTGAAATTGAGGCCGGGAATATTTCCTGTACATTACAGCAGATCTAGCAGAAAGCTGGCTATGTCCCGCACAGCAAATCGGAGATGATACACCATGAAAAAACTGCTCTATATTCTGTTCCACCGCTCCGTGTTTGTGGCCCTGGCCCTGCTGGCTCAAATTACTACGCTGTTTATCATGGTCTCCCTCTTCTCCGAGTACACACAGATCTTCTATTGGTGCTGCATTGCCCTGAGCGTTCTGGCCGCTCTGGCCATTGTGGGCAGCCGGATGGAGCCTGGCTATAAAATCGCCTGGCTCCTGTTAGTCCTGCCCTTTCCCGTCTTTGGGGGAATCTTCTACATAATGTCGGGGGGCGGCACCATTCCAAAACGCACGCAGAAGCGGATGCAGGGTATGCTGGAAAAATCCGCCCAGGCTCTGCGGGAGGATTTTAAGGCGGACGATCTGCTCCCGCTGGGCGGAGATGCCGCCGGACAGGCCAGCTATCTGGAACGCCGGGCCGCCTGTCCCGCCTATACCAACACAGAGACGGAATATTTTCCCCTGGGGGATGATGCGTTTCCCCGGATGCTGGAGGAGCTGGAAAAAGCTCAAAAATATATTTTTCTGGAGTATTTTATCATTGAGCCCGGCGTATTCTGGGACAGCATCCTGGCTATTCTGGAACGGAAGGCCGCCCAGGGAATAGAAGTCCGTGTGATCTATGACGATATGGGCTGCATGTTTACCCTGCCCCGGGATTATGACGAAGTTTTAGCCCAAAAGGGAATCCAGTGCCGGGTATTTAACCGCTTTCTGCCGGTCATGTCCCTGCGGCTGAACAACCGGGACCACCGAAAGCTGCTGATTATTGATGGAAAGGTCGGCTTCACCGGGGGGATCAATCTGGCTGATGAGTATATCAATGTGCGGGAACGGTTTGGCACCTGGAAGGACAGTTCTATTCTTTTGGAGGGGGACGCTGTATGGTCTATGACTGTGATGTTCCTCACCATGTGGGACAATATCGCCAACTGGGATGAGGATTTTGAGCGTTTCCGCCCCCCTGCCGCCCCGGTGCGCCCGTGGACAGGATATGTCCAGCCCTATACCGACACCCCCTTGGACCGCGAGACCGTGGGGCAGGCGGTCTATCTCAACATGATCGCCAAGGCCAAAAACTATATCTATATCACCACGCCCTATCTGGTTATCGACGTGGCTACCAACACCGCCCTGTGCAACGCCGCCAAGTCCGGGGTGGATGTGCGCATCATTACCCCCCACATTCCGGATAAGCGGTATGTGTTTGAGGTCACCCGGGCCCACTACCCCCCCCTGCTGGAGGCAGGCGTAAAAATATACGAGTATACCCCCGGCTTTATCCACGCCAAAAACTTTGTTGTGGACGACCGCTTCGCCACTGTGGGCACCGTCAATCTGGACTACCGCAGCCTGTTCCTTCACTTCGAGGACGGCATCTGGCTGTGTGAGGCTCCCTGCATCCGGGAGATACGCAAGGATTTTGAGGAGACCCTGAAGGTGTCCGAATCCTACTCTCTGCGGCGTTTCAAGCATCTAAATATTCTGCTTCAGCTCTATCGCAGCATATTGCGGGTGTTTGCACCGCTGATGTAGCAAAAGGGACCGCCTGAAGGCAGTCCCTTTTATTGTTACCGGCAGCAGCAGTTGTTGGCGCTGCTGGTTGTGGTAATGGTGTTGGGCGGGAAAAATTCGTCTACAGGGAACTGGACATGTCGGAACATATCGCAGGGATCCTCCTGACAGTGATCCTCACCGCAGCTGCAGTCCTTGGTGGGGATGCAGTAGTCGTAAGCGGGAATCAACAGCTGGGTATCCCGCTCCATACGAATGATGGAAAACTGACCCAGGGTAACAAATACCCGGTGCAGATCACCGCCGGTCACCAACTC
>OFHN01002190.1_pt1 | contig 12029 bp, 13 predicted proteins | sample 1521321 | NCBI WGS metagenome assembly OFHN01 (sample SAMEA3504130, study PRJEB24116) | mouse gut metagenome | biome: mouse gut; feature: mouse-associated habitat; material: faeces | place: Denmark | collected 2011
AGTAAACCGCCAACACCCCTGCCACACCCAAAATAATAGGAGCCAGCCACGACCAGTTATCGGCAACAACATTTGCAGCATCTACAAGCAGCCCAAAAATCTTCAATGCAGCTGCCCCTGCAAGGGATATTGCGTCAATCATCCTATCCGCAAAATCCCACAACATAGGCGAATTGGCAAGCTGATCCAGAATTGGATTCGCAGCTGCAACAAGCATAGAAAGAGCGGCTGCCGCGTGGTTGACAACCTGCCGGAACGCATCACTGTTGGCAACCTCATTCAGATTTTCCAACAGCGGCTGTAAAGCCATCAGCGCAGTGTTTTCCAGCGAAGTCAAAACCTGTTCAAAAGTCATTGGCATGCTTTCAAACTTTTCGTTGGTTTCATCAGCTGCCGCAAACATAGCCGCCTTTACAATTTCAGCGGTAATCTGTCCTTCCGCCGCCAGCTCCCTTAATTGCCCCTTTGGGACTTCCAGATAATCCGCAATCGTCTGAATGATATTGGGGGCTTGCTCTAAGATACTGTTGTATTCCTCCCCACGGAGAACACCTGAACCCATAGCCTGTGTTAGCTGCAGCATGGCTGCCTCAATGCCAGCCGCTTCTGTTCCAGCAATCGTAAATTGCTTGTTCACCTGTTCCATGAAAGCAACAATTTCTTCTGAACTGCTGAAAGTGTCACCTGCCATCAAGCCAAGTTTTGAAACGGCATCGGCTGTTGCCTGATAACTGCCCCTTGCCCGCTCCGCCGAATAAAAAATCATGTTCTGTAAATCCTGCGTATTTTGCAGCCCGTCATTCATCAAATTCAAACGGGCGGTTGTCGATGTCAGCTGGTCTGATAAATCTAAAGCCGCAGAAACAGTATGAATTGTGGCATATGCCGCAACCGCTCCCCCGATTGCGTGCATAAGCCGATTCGCTTCATTTGTCCCTTCTTCAATTTCGCGGTTAAACCGTCCCTGTTCGTCAATGTTATCCCGGATATATTGTTCCGTGCTGCCTATCGTCTGCTGCAACCGCAGATAGGCTTCATTTGCCGCGCGAACATCCATACCGTCAACCGCCCGGTTCAAAGCCTCCTGTTCCTGAATTGCCCGATCCAGCTGCTCCCGCAGATATTCTAGCTCCATATTTGCGGTATCTGTACCTATGTTGACAGGGTTATTTTCGATTGTATGGATACGTTGCTGGATTGCCTGCAAACGAATTTGTACATTGTGCATGTCAGCAGCAGCATCTGCCGGAAACAAGTCCATTTGCGCTGCAGCTTCTACAATCCTGCCCTGGGTTTGGTTCAGGGTATCCAGCATATTATTTATGCTTTGGACTTCCCGCTCATAGCGTGCCAAGCCAGAATTTGTATAAACATCAAACCCGTTTGTTCTCCATTGAAACGGATTGGCAGGTGCATCAGGTATCGGAATATTCATGCCTTGCAATACTTCGTCTAGCCGTTGTGCCGCACTAGCCGCCTGGTTAATAGAATCCCTTGCCGCTTCCATAGAAGCTGTATCGACAGGGCTGTTCATTGTTTGCCGCAAATCTTCCATTGCGGAAAGGCCCAAATTAACAGAATCAATAATTTGGTACAAAACCCCTGTAAAATTGTCCTGCAGCTCAATCGCAGTCCTGATTGTTGCCATACCATCACCCGCCTCTCCTTCTGGAATTTCTTTTGATCCGCTTTTCCTTTTTTTTGTCCGCTTCCATCTTTACCTTGATTGCCGCTACGGTAAAAGCCTTTTCTTGTTCATCCATTGCAAGGAAAACGGAAGGCAGGATGTGGAGTTTCAGAAGAGCATAGTAAGCATAATTTGCTTCCCAATCCCCTTCTTCGATTAGTTTTTTGCGTCATCCACCTTATCCTCAAAGGAAACATTGAAGCCCTGGAATTTTTGGACGAAAACACCTAAATCGTTATATTCACCGGGATCGTCAACCATAGCCATCAGCAGGTCTTCCGGTGTCTGTACGCCATAGGAATCCTGCAATTCAGCATCCAGCAAATCAGGCACCACTACAGAAGCGGTAATCATGCGCCGGATATAAAGGCTGGAATTCAGTTTCGGGCGGTACATATTGGGCTTGCCCTTAACAGGTACATCAATCGTGCTGTTCTCCCTGATTTCCTCATTCTCTCTGGAAGAAATGTGCCTGAATTCCCACTTAAGGGGGCTCCCGTTTTCATCGCAGAGCGATTTTGTTGCCGGATAAAACTCATTTTCCTTTACAGCCTTGTTTGCCTTCATAAATTTCGCAAATTTAGACATTTCACATCTTCCCTTCATTATTCATCATGGAATAAGCAAAGCCCCTTATATGGGCTCATATGAACCGCACATAAGGGGCTTTCAGCCCTTCCGTTGTTTGTTAGTTTGTAAGAAAACCTTCAAGGTCTTTGAATGTCTCCGGCATTTTGAAGCTTTCAAAGGTGAAGTCCATATCCTCATCAAGATATTCACCGTCTGCGTCAAATTTTGCCAGAACGCCGCCGTCTATGTTGCAGTCCATCAGGATCATTGTCTGCCTGCCCGCCTTTGAAGTAGGGTCTTCATTTGAAATCTGGATTTCAAAATAAATATCCTCCCCCGTTTCCTTGTACTGCAGCATCATCTGGCGGAAAATAGAAGTATTATAATGGAAGGTTGCCGAACCTGTACCCTTCCAGCCGGAAGCCTTGTTTCCTTTGCCAGTCTGCCCAAGAATGGGAACTTCCGTTTTGTTTTTCTCAAATCTCGCTTCAAGGTTGATCGCCTGCATAAAATTGTAGCGGCGTGTGCCGATTGTTACAAAGCATTCTGCCAAACCCGCAAATACGGTATCTTTGGCTTTCATGATTACATTGCCATTCATCCTGTTTCACTTCCTCCTTACGAAATCGTAACAGTCATATACAGTTTCCCCATTGCGTTAACAACGCTGATCGCATCCGACACAACGACTGTCTTCTTTGTATCTCCCTGATCTACTGCAACATCTGCATCCGAAAAGTTTTCTATCGCACGGATTTCCTGAAGCTGCTCATGGTGCTTTACAATATCCGACCACAGGGAAATCCTTCCCGCTGCATCATTGGGGACAACGCCCAGATATTTTGTGTTGAACAACACTGCAATGTCATTCCCAATCTGGTCTATCACCCGAACCGTCTGGTTGTCTTTGAATACATCTCCCTGCGTGTCGGAAGTTGTAACCATTGTGTTAATATCATCCAACACACGAATATCTGTACCGACCATATGGAATACAAATTCCCCTGCGCGGATAGCTGCTTTCAGCTGGTTCTGTGTATACTGGGTATCTACTGTAAATTCGCCGATGTACTTTTTGTTCTGGTTGCTTTTATTGACTTCACAGCCGGCAGACGCCCCTGTAAGCCAATAAACAAGGCCTGCTTCATTCCAGCCCTCGTCTTTTGTAACATTCTTTATACTGATTACGCCATAATAATCTGCTTTTGCATAATCATGAAGCACAAGCTGGAACTTTATGCCCATTTCATCACGCAGACGCTTTACAAAAGAAACAAATAGGGATTTTGTAACATCGTCTTCAACTGGGACACCCATTGTGTTGAATGTGTAGGCTTCTATTTTATCCAGGTATGCCTGATATGCCGAACCGTTTACTGTGCCATTTGTACCGCCTGTCAGTGCCATTCCAGCAGTTGTTTCCAATACCGCGCCTTTTTTCCACCTGACATATTTATTCGCTTTCAAATCCTCTGACTTTGCAACAGTTTGTTCGTCAACCATGGTTGTTTCCAGCATTGTTCTGACTACGAACATAGTTTCATCATCGGCATTTGCCTGAATGATTATCTGCAGATCATTTCCGCGAACACCGCCGTAAAGAGCTTCTGCAAGCGTATTGCTTGCTTTTTCCCCATCATTCAGGCGATATGCATAGAAGGTTTTTGTGTGCAGGAATAAATCCCTTAACCCCTTAAGCTTGTCATGCGTATATTCGTAGCCAAAAATCTCCATGCTGTTTTTCTGGAAATCCCCGTTATCCACCTCAAAAACCTCACCCGAAACACCCCAATCCAATTCCAGCGGCATTGTTGCAATACCACGTTCAGACAGGGTAGCACTGGCAGACGCCGCCGAAACAAAATTGATATATGCCCCCGGCAATTCCTTATTTTGAACCAAAAAAGTTCCTCCGCCTAAAGCCATATTATTTCACCTCCCCCTCCATATACGCCTTGATTTTCAACTCCGCCTCTGCAATCGTATATTCCATTTCAGGGAGCAGAAGGGCATTGAGAATGTCCCTTCTGCTCCGAAAACGCTCTGAGGCAAGCAGCTGCTCCTTTGAAAACTTAACTTCACTTTTTCCCATACTCCCTGTTTCTGCATTTCCATATGCAATGGGGGTTTCTGAAATTGCAGTCTTCCTTCCTGCCATAGTATCACCCTATCCTTTCGTCATGATTGTCCCTGACAACGTTTCCATTTTGTCACTTTCACCTGTTATTTGCTGATAAACAAACATATCATAATTTACAAAAAAGTGCATCACATCATCTGCCACTTCATATTTCATTTTTGTACCACGCACCAAATCCCCGGTAACGGTGATATATTCAAGGCATGAAAAAAGCCTTTCAGCAACCGCATTGCATTCTTCTTTTGCCCGGTCTTTATCAGCCGGAAAGTATTGTATGCAGAGTTGGTTTTCCCTGAAATACCGTTTCCCAAGAAATACCCTGTTTGTGGGGTTTATGCAGGACAGAAAAAAACAAGGTTCATTCAAACCCTGTTCAACCGATTCTGTGTATGTGGTATATTCATCACCAAATTCAGCATTTAAGGAAATACTGATTGATTCAATTATAGAATTTATCATTGCAAGCACTCCCCTAAAAACTTTTTGATTTTGCATTCAAGAACCTTTGGTGCAATATCCTGTATTTCCTGTTCCGAAACCGTAAGCATAAATTTACCAGGAACCCACCCTTTATGGTTGGCTGTCCGATGTCCATATTCCACATAGGAAGCATACTCAACAGGGTTCACTATCTCAATAACAAGGGTGTTCCCGTAATGGTGGATCGCAAGGGAATCTGCGTATGCTTTTGCACTTGATTTTTTCTCAATTTTTGCTTCCTCATAGGTTTTTGACGTCCAGCCCCTGCGGAGTGTTCCGCCTTTTTTGCCTGAGCTTGCGGGATATTGTCCTGGAAGAGTACGCCTGATAACTTTAGCCAGCAGGCGGGCAGCAAGTTCTTTTGCACAAGCATCAATAAAGGCTTCAACATTGCTCTGCTGAATTTTGTTCAGCTTCTTTTGAAGTTTCTTTATCCCTGCAGTCGAAAATCCACCCATATTCGCCATTACGCCCACCCCTTGAACAGTTCAAGCATGATTTCCGCATGGGACGGGTAAACGGCGGGAACGCCACTTGCAGAATATTCGGTTGTTACACCGTTTTGTTCCACAATGATTTTTGAACCGGGCTTCACATTGATTTCCGGTGCTATGAACAACTTTGCGCCTTGTGTTTGCTTTGTCGCCGCATCAGTTTGAAGAACGGCGTTCAATTTTTCAAAAGACAGCTTGCAGGGCTGATTTTCGACAACGGAAATTTCTTCATTCTTCCGGGTGATTTTGGTTTTTTCATCCCGCACATCCTGGCATTCAATAATGGTACAGACACCGGAATATATGCTTTCAATCGCTTTCCTTGCCGCTTTTTGTGCGACATTTAGCTTTACCACCTGATTTTCCGGTAACATGAAAATTCCTCCCTGCCATAAGTCAAAAGATAACTCAGGAAAGCGTTCAGCCTCTGTTCAGCGGTCAAACTACCTTCCCCGGCTGCAAATACAGTATTAGTGTCGCCCGTTTGTATCTGCTTTACCGCCATATCCAAATCAAGCCCTGCAATGTTGTCCGGCGAAAAGGTTTTCTTTGCTGTTAAGAATTCACCTGCTGCCATATCAACAGCAATATTCACCAAGCCATCAGGTATAGAAGGCGTGCCGCAATCGTTCTTTATGGTGTTTTCCACCTTCTGAATGGAAAAGGCAAGGGCAAATTCATCCCCTTCCTGCAGCTCATATCCAAACGATTTCAACCGTTCCTTTACCATTTCCAGCATTGAGATCACCCGCCTTTACTCTCTGACCTCCGCTTCCTGAATGGCTCTCAGGATTTCATCTTTCTTTGCATCTTCCGGCAGTTCAATATTACGTTCCGCTGCGTAGGCCCTCAATTCCTCAACCTTCATTTTATCAAGGGGCTTTGCATCAGCTCCCCCTTCAACGGTATAGCCCATTCCTTTCAGCTTGTAGGCAAGGGCTTCATCATTGGTTTCAAATATCCCCCTTACAAACTTACAAATGGGACGGTTGCTGGAAGCATCCCAAAGAATGTTAGGAGTTTTCGGTTTCTTTGTCACTTTGAACATGCAATCACCTTACCCTTTCTTTATGCTGTGGCGGTTTTCAGCCCAGTAACAGCACCGTGAAGGAAAGCAGGGCCATGCGCAAGCCCAATTTGCCCATAAATCTGGCTTTTATCGCTTGCACCTGTTTTCGCCAAATCTTCCTGGAACAGTACGCCCTTGCCAGGAACTGCCTGAAATACCGGGGCAATGTGTGCCATATCCGCAATCAGAAGGGAATCTGCCGGCATAAAGCGATTCCACACAACACCCATCTTGAAGAAATCGGTTTCAATCTCTGTGATATTCATGCCGCCCACATTCTGTGTAGTCTGCATATTCGCCTTGAACTGATCGGCATAAAGGTTCGTAATCATCTGTTTCTGATATGCGCCACAAAACAGAACCATCTTGCCAAAGTACGCCCCATTGTCAGCCATTTCACGGAAAAGCTGATCCAACAGGCTCTTGCTCAGGGCTGCGTCAGCGGCAGCAATAGAAGTTCCCGTGTCAGAAGTACAAAGTTCCAGCATACCGCGGGTTTTATTTGCGACATTCGCCGCCGTGGAAATCTGATAAGTGCCGCGAATGAAGGAAAATTCCACATCACGGGCAATCTTAATCAGCTTCTGCTGAATCTGCCACGCTTTTTCATCTGCCGGGTTCGGGTTTTGCCCTGCCGTGTTCAATCCGGACATTCTGCCGGAATTGCTCTGTTTTGCATAGGTCAGATCAATCACTTCCTGATGAATCTGGACAACATTCTTTTCCTGCTGCCTTGCAATATGGCTTGCAGCCGGGGCTGTTGCAGATTCACTTTCGGAAATCTCCGGCTGCCCCGCTTCCGGGAAGTCATAAAGAACAGCGGTAGGAAATTCAAAATTGTCGGTCTGTCTGCCGCCCGTAAGTCCGCCAATCATGGAAAGAAACGGTGTCTGGGTAGGATCGGCAGTAAAAAGCTCGCCCGCATAATTGGGCAAATTCCAAGTAGTACCAATACCTGTTACTTGTGGCATATTCTTCACCTTATTTAACCTTTCTTTTTGATTTTTACATCAGGACAACGCCTTCTGCGGCGGCTTCCTGTTTGATTTTGATAACCTCCAAGGTATTGTTGTTTTTTCGGGCATCTGCAAGGCGGGCTTCATATCCTGCTGCCGTGGAATTTGGAACCGCAGAAGAAGCCCCCGGCTGAAAACCTGTAAACTGCTGCTGTGTCTGCTGCTGAACATCGAACATATATCCTTCAGATTTCTTCAAGGCTTCAATCTGTTCATCAAAGCCGGAAAGCTTACCATCTTCCCCCATTTTCACTTTTGACATATCCAGCATGGCCTTGACCGCTTTTCCGTTCTTTGCCTTTGCACCGGAAAGTGCGATTTCAACAGCGTTATCCAGCTTCAGCTTCGTCAGTTCTTCATCATGGGCCTTCTGCTGGTCGGTGTTCTGCTGCTGCAAGTCTGAAATCTGCTGCTGCAACGCCGCATTGTCGCCGCTGGATTTCTTCAAATCCTCAAGCTGCCTATCCCTGTCCGAAACAGATTTTTTCAAGGTCTTATTTTCCTCGTTTACCTCATTGAAGCGGGATTTTGGGACATAATCCCCATCAAGGGAATCCAAGACTTTCTTTGCCTGTTCCTCCGTCAATCCCATTACAATCAAATCTTCTTTTTTCATAACCATCTTCCTTTCTGACTTGAATTTGGGGTATAAAAAAGCACCCTTGAAAAGTTGATTTCAAAAGTGCTTTATTTCCGCTTTTCTTTTTCGTAGAACTCACATCTTGCTCCCTCATAAATCACTTCATCAGGTTTGCCATGTGTGTCCTTTGCCCCATAGATTTTGCAATAGCGAGTTTGTGGCTGTCGCCCTATGGGGTCTATCACATCACAAAATATACAGGTATCACACCACTTATGCGTTGTGGTTCGTCCGCCTCCAAAGATTGGCTGGTGCAAATTATTTTCTGTTTGTCCTGCCATTCGCATCACCTACTTATCTACATAATCAGCCATATCTTCAACGAATTCATACCCCTGTTCAGGGTGTACTTCAACATCAATAAAAATTGTACCATATACTTTTTCAATTTTGGTTATCGTATAGGAAGCCCCTCTTTGGATTATCATTTCCGATTCATAGCCAAAAGTTGACTGTGGCGAAATACCATCCCAAGATTTACCGCCACCGTTGCCAAAAGCGGAGAATGGCTCTGCATACATCATTTGCGTACCCTTTGGGGCATATATGTTCATAATTACTTGACCGCTGAATCCTTTACCCTTTGCTACACCCGTAGAAGTGAATGAATATATTCGCCCGTCACGCCCAAGAAATTGCTGAAGCTGTTCGTGTGTCATTCGCCCAAGTGTACCATTCGGAAGGTGTAAAAAACTTTCAATCGCTTCTGTGCCACACCCTCGCTGCAGCCACACATCAAAATCATAGGTAGATTGGCTGATTATTTTAGTCATATCCTTAATTTCTTTGAACGCACCTTCATAGTTCAAGCCAACCTTTCCAACCCCCTTATTGTTATACTGTCCCCAGCCGCCTTGAAAGCCGGAAAGTGGGCGGTTAAATTTACCAGAACCAGAAGTATAATCATAAATTGCACGGCGTTCAACTTGCTTTGCGGCTTTCCATACTTCACCGCATTTATCACGCAACAAAGCATCCGCTTCTTTTGTGCTTTTCGCCCACATTGCCGCATCCTTGCGGGCCTGCGAAAAGGCTTCCTCTGCTGCTGCGCCTATTATATCACCTTTTTCAAGATTTTTCAAATCAGATTGAACCTTTGAAAATTCCGCTTCAATCTTCTTTAACTGCTGCTGAATGCCATGATAGTTGCTGCCCTCTGCATCCAGTTCCTCGAGCTGTTTTATGTACTCACTAAACTGTTGAACCTTATCCCCTGCTTTGCCGCTGAATATCTGGTTTTCATAATAGTCTTTCTTCCCAGCAATATTCAGGCTGCCCCAATCGGCAGTCGTCACATCTTTACCGTACCAAATCCCCGAATAGGTCTTTACTTCAAAATCGTCAAGCTGCTGCTGAACAGCGGCTTTTTCGGCTTCAAGGCTCATCTGTTGCTTTATGAGCGCTTTTTTCTGTTCCGCCTTTAACTTCTCATTCAGCTTTTCCTGCCATTCTGCTTTTTGGGCTTCAATGGCTTCAATCTGATCTCCGATTGCCTTTTTGACGGCTTCTTCATCTGCATCATAAGATATTTGTGAATAATCTCCGTTGTACTGGGTTTTGAAGTCTTTCCATGAAACCAAACCTGAATTTGTATCCAAAAATTTGCTTTCCAAATCTTCAAGCTGAACATCGGCATCTGCGATTTTTGCTTGCAGCTTCTTTTTTGTCAGATATTCCTTCTTTGGCGGCGGTGCAAGTTCAGGCTCTTTATGGTGCTTGTAGTGAAGGGCTGACCCATCATCCACCACATCAAAGCCGGATTTATCGCCACCTTCAACAAAGGTTTCCTTCCATTTCTGGTAGTTCATATCATCTGGAACATAGTAGGTTTTACCCGTTTCTTCATCCCTTGCCGCCCGTTCCCCTATATCCCCGAAATTTTCATCAAAATAGGGAACTGTAGTTGAACGGCAAAACACATGAAATGGCGGTGCAGTAACTCCTGGCTGATAGTCTTTCATAGGAAAATGCTTTCCGTCAAGGCTGCGGCATATATCGGAAGTATGCGAATCAAGTGTTGCAACAATTTCAAACTGTTCAACGCCCAATTCTTCAAAACAATCCTTTTGTGCAGCAGAACTGAAATAGGCTTCTTCCGTCATTATCAACCTTCCGGCGTTATATCGGGATGTTTTCATCTTCTTTGCAAGTGAATCAATCGCCTTTTGCGGATCAGCACCCAACATGATGTTTTGGGTAAGTTCCCCATGAACCTCTGAAATCAGCTTTTGCTTATTGCCCCAAATCCTTTCAGAAAAGTTCTTCCCATCCACCGCCCACGGTTTAGCAAGCACCTTTTCAATCTGGGACTGATCCAATCCGGCAATATCCCAACTGATATTGAACCCCTTTTGAAGTTCGTATGCGGTATGATAATAGCCGCTTTCAAACACATCGCTCATTGCCCCGGTTACTGTTTCAAGCTGTTTTGAAAACATAACTTCAAGGCTTTGCTGTGTCTGAATTTTCAGGGCTTCCAGCTTTGAAATATGGTACTTTGCAGAGGCGTTTTCCAATTCCTTCGTCCAGCCGCCCATCAAAGCGTTATCCTGCCCATATTTGATATAGTCCTGGACATCCCACTTAAATTCTTTCAGGGCCGCGCCTTTCAAATATTGGCGGGCTTGCGCAAGGGAAATTCCGTTGTTGTCGGCAAAACGCTGATACCACCGGGCAATCTGCCCTTCAATCTGCTTTTGGGCTTCCTTGTACTGCCTTTCTATTTCAGCAACAGCAGCTGCACCCTGCCCGTTTTGGGCGGCTTCAAGCTGTTCAAAGCGCAGTTTCCAATAATCGCTATTCTTCATTCACATCACCGCCTTTGCCCTTTGGCGGCTGATTACCGGGCTGCTGCCCGAAAGGATTATATGCCTGTTGCTGCTGTTCCATTTCAGCCTGTTCTTCTTCCTTCTGCTTCTTCAAGCGGTCAAGTTCCCGCTGTGGATCGTCAATCCATGGGTGCATACCAATGATTGTTTCATCCGAAATGATACCAACAGAAGCGGCACAATTCGCAATAGCTTCACTTTCATTGATAAGAATATCCCGGTTGAAGATAATAGTTACTTCCTCATTCTCAAAATTGCCCCTTCCGGTATTTGCAAGGTGGGCATTGACAAACCAAAGGATTTCTTCAAAAGCCGCCTGAAATTCGGTTTCCATATCATTAGCATCCAAATCAATGTCAGAATACATTGATTGAATGTTCATCTGATTAGGATTGCCGGAAAGCCTGTCATCTTTTGCATCATAACCCATAGCATTTTCAATCAGGGCCTTCTTGAAGGTTTCCAAAATAACCTTGTAGTTTTCCGCATTTACAGTGATTTCAAGGGTTTCAACCCCGCCTTTTGTTTCCCCGTCATAACGGACTTTGACCGCGCCGAAGGTTGCAAGGTTTTTTCTGAACTCCCCTAAATTCGTACCGTCATAGTTTTTCAGAACAAGGATCGTGTTCCTTGCATCTTCCTGCATATTGTTTTCAAAGTCCGAAAGCATAACATTGATACCGTCTTGAAGGGATTTTACCTTCTTAATCAGCGGTATTTCCTGTTCATTGTACTTCAAAGGAATCAGAGGGATTTTCGCCCAATTCAAAGGCTTGCCGTTGTTCATCACATAGGCACAATCCTGTTCTTCCACGGTCAAATCAGAAATCAGCACATTACCATCAAGAATATAACAATGAATCCCCTGCATATCGAACACTTCAACCTTTTCAATGATTGTCGGTCTGATACCATCATAGCCCGCCACCAGGTAAAGCCGGATTGCCCCTGCTAAAATGGTATGTTCGCTGTCTTCCCAAATGGGAAGGATTTCATAGCCCGGAAACAGACGGAAAGAAAATTCCCCGTCTTTGGTATAGTAAGGGAACAGCCACGAAATACCATGATTCAGGGCTGCTTTTCCCCCATTCTTCAGGGTTTTCAT
>OFHN01002191.1_pt1 | contig 12025 bp, 10 predicted proteins | sample 1521321 | NCBI WGS metagenome assembly OFHN01 (sample SAMEA3504130, study PRJEB24116) | mouse gut metagenome | biome: mouse gut; feature: mouse-associated habitat; material: faeces | place: Denmark | collected 2011
ACGGATGTGATACCGTACCGGTTCGCCCCCGCCACATCCTTTTTCAGATTATTCCCAATCATGACGATAAAAGGCTTATCCGCCTCCGTGAGGTTCATCTTCTCCATGGCAGTGTCAAACATGGATCTGGCAGGCTTCTGCTCCCCCACCACCTCCGACACGATCCACTCCTCAAAGCAATATCCCAGACCGTTTTTTCTATATACATTCTGAAAGGATTCCCACTCTCCGTCCGCCACAAGCGCAATGCGGTATCCTTCCTTTTTCAGCTGCTCCAGCAGTTCTCCTGCGCCCGGAATAAACTCCGCCTCAGTAACGATCCCTCTTTCGTCAAACACCTGTGTGCTTTCATCAATAATGGTATCTCCGCTGTCAGTAAATATGATCAGATTTTTTTCCATAATCCTCTCTGCCCCCATCTGCCCTATTGTATTCTTTTTGCACCAAGCTTTGCCATAGATGTTACCAAACCTCGGCATTGATTTCTACGCATCTCTTGTTTTTTTATCAAATTACATTGCATTTTTTGCTTTTGTCAAATATAGTTTTCTTATTCATTGCACAATATTTACGAAAACAGCGCCTCAGTTTTGTCTATTTCGTATAAATATAGCCGTGCCTTACGCAAACTTTGCGCAGTCAAAAGACGATATCCCCATCATTTTCCTCCCTCCCGCCTGAATCTGGAGGGGGACATCTGCAGAAATTTATTGAACGCCCTATTGAACTGGGAAAAACTTTTGAACCCGCTCTGAAGCGCTATATCCGTGATCGGCGTGTCCGTGGAGAGCAGAAGCGTCTGCGCGTTGCGCACTCTGGTCATAGAAATGTAGTCTGTCAGCGTGAACCCCGTGACCCGCTTGAACTGGTGGGACAGATAATAGCTGCTGACATAGAATTCTTTTGAGAGGGAGGCAAGGGAAATGTCCTCCGTATAACGGTTGTGAATGTAGGAGGTAATGCTGTAGATCTTGTTGGTAATATTGTCGAAGCCCGCCTGGTCCGTGTACACATTCTTGTCCCTATATAAATAGATCTGACTTAGAAACTCCGTAAATTTATGATGGATGGCCAGATTGGACAATTCATTTGGCTCCTGAGAGAGATAGAAGATATCGTTGAGCTTCTCAAAGACCGCCTTTTTATAGCGGCCCTCAAACCGATAAATGGGGACGTCACCGTCGAAAATGCTGTAGACGCTCTTCATACATGACTCCAGACAGGGCGGCAGAATCGGCAGGGAGAAATTGATGATCAGACGCTTGTTCGGGGCGCCCTCCGGATAGGATGTCTTGTGCAGCAGGGAAGGGCGGATAGCCACGATGTCACAGCACCGCAGATCATGCCATGCCCCATTGATCAAATGCCCCGCGTGGTCGTCCAAAAAAATGCAGAGCTCATAAAACTGATGGAAGTGCTGAAATTCCATATTGATGGCATAGGAGCGCTCGTCCCAGTCAAAAAAATAGAAAAAAGAATTTCCCGGCTTGTTAATTTCAATCATATATTTTTCCTCGTAAATCACTGTGTTGTCAATCAGCATACTTCCCTCCCCTTATCGCCTGCCACATTCATGCCCATTTTGCTTTAAACATAGCCGAACAAACAATCATATTGCATCCAACGAGCATAGAAAATAGTTAAAATGCATAAAACTCCAACATTGTTTTTAGCAGTATTGTGCAAAACACAAATAAATTATAAATCAAAAAAGCAAAATTTGCAATATCTATACAAAAAAAGACAACAGATGCGTGGCACGATTTTACAGACAATTGTTATACTGATTTCAGAAAATGCTGACACACTCAATTCTATAAGGAGGATATTTTATGAAGAAAAGACTTATCGCTCTGCTTTTAGCGGGCACGATGGTTGTTTCTCTGGCTGCCTGCGGCACGGACGACAATTCAAACAGCACGCCCACCGATTCCACGGAAAGCGTACAGCAGTCCACGCCCGAATCCACACCGGAGTCAACGCCGGAATCCACACCTGCAGAAACCACCCCCCCAGCCGACGCATCGGCCTTTGCCGAGGCTCCCATGCTGGCGGATCAGGTAACCGCAGGGTCTCTTCCCAAAGTAGAGGAAAGGCTTCCGGTAAAGGATGATGTTTTTGTAGATCAGACTGACGCAGCCGGAACCACTCTGGAGATCGGTACATACGGCGGAGTCATCAATCTGGCCGGCGCAGGCGGCAGCTGGGGCTTGTCCAGACCCGTGCTGGAAGGCATCATTCGCTACAACACCGACGGCTCCTACTATCCCAACGTCATTAAGAGCTATGAGCATAACGAAGATTACACGGTATGGACCTTTAAGCTCAGAGAGGGAATGAAGTGGTCCGACGGAGATGACTTCACTGCTGACGACATCACCTTCTGGTACTATATGTGCCACCTCACCAACTATGACACGAAGAAAAGCTGGGCGGCTCTGAAGGAGACCGTGGACGGCGAAGACGCATGGGCGGCTCTGGAAAAGGTAGACGATTACACCGTGACCTGGACCTTCGTCAATCCCAAGTTCCCCGCAGACTTTATCGAAAACGGCGATTTCAAGTGGTGCTGGGCTCCCTCCCATTACCTTCAGGACCTGATTCCCGATTCCGTTTACGTAGAGAATTCCTACTGGGAAAAGACAGGACTTGACGATGAAACAGTCCTTCTCAATGCCAAGGCAAAGGGCATCGACGCTGCTACCGTGAACGATCTGGGCAAGGCAGTTTGCTACTATTGGTGGAACGAGGACGGCATTCCCTGCCTGAACTCCTATGTACTCACCACCAAGGAGGGCAACAACTCCAGAGACGCGCAGCTGTGCATCTTGGAGCGCAACCCCTACTTCTGGAAGGTGGATGCTAAGGGACAGCAGCTTCCCTACTGCGACGAGATTCATTTTAACGCCACATCCGAGGACGGACAGGATCAGCTGATGTTCCGCTCCGGCGAGCTGGATATTCTGGAGGTTGCCATGCAGGACATCTCCTCCCTCCTCACCGACCTTGGCGACAAGGCCCAGCTGCGTTCCTTCGCAGGCACCAACTGGGGTTCCTACCAGATTACCTTTAACTACACATGCAAAGAGGCAAATTATGCGGAGCTGTTTGCCAACAGCAAGTTCCGTCAGGCCATCTCCATCTGCGTGGATCGCGAGCAGGTTTCCGGCCTCCTTTCCGAGGGCTTCTGGGAGCCCGGCCAGTGCGCTCCGGCGGAAGGCAACTTCGGCTATGACGCCGAGTGGGAGAACAAGTGGACGGAGTACGACGTGGACGGCGCAAAGGCCCTTCTTGAGGAGTGCGGCCTTGTGATGGGCAGCGACGGTTTCTATGATTTTGCAGACGGAACGGACTTTGTGCTCACCATCTTCACCTATACCGATTCCGGCGCCGACGCGGCGTTCCCGGTTCTGGAGCAGTACTATAACGCAGCCGGCATCAAGTGCGCCACCAAGGATATCGAAGTATCCGCTTTCGATCAGGAGATCGACAACAACGACTGGTATGCGGTACTCGGACCTCACACCGCCGTAGGCGGCCTTTCCTTAAGATCCAGAGTACAGCCCTTCGTTCCCATCGCCCAGTCGGCTGAATGGTACGGAGAATACGGCACCTACTACGGCACCGGCGGCGCTCAGGGCGTTGCTCCCGAAGGCGACATGGCCAAGCTGGTAGAGATCTATGAGCAGTGGAAATCCACTCCCGACACGGAGGAAAGAGACCAGTATACTCTGGACATCTACAATCTCCACAAGGAGAACCTCTGGACCGTGGCTTACCTGAAGGCTGCAGGCGCATACAATCTGGTCAGCACCAAGATCAAGAACTATCCTGAGCTTCTGGTATCCGACGATTTGTATCAGTATCAGAACATAGTCCACTACTGGACGCTGTTCAAGACCGAGTAGCAAAAAGGCTGGCTCGCTTCCAAAATGAGTCCGCCGCTCACAAAACGATATACATGACAACTTCCGGAGGCGGGGGAATCCGGTTCCCACACCTCCGGATTTTTTAAGAAAGGGAACTTCTAATGGAAGAAAGTGCGTACAAATCAGAAAGCCTGCATGAAAACGCCCCCAAGAAACCCCCTTTGGAGGCTCTGGTGGACTTCTTTAAGAAAGACCTCGTCCAGTATATAGTAAAGCGTCTTCTGATGTTCATTCCTACATTGCTATTGATATCGATTCTGGTTTTCTTCGTTATCCAGCTCCCTCCCGGAGATTACGTATCCGCCCACATTGCGGCGCTTGCATCAGAAGGAGAAATCGTGGATGCGGATTATGCCGCGTCTCTCCGGGCAGATTACGGATTGGATCTGCCTGTCCATGAGCAATACATCAAATGGATCAAGGACATTATCTGGACTCCCACAGATTCCACCTATTACAGATTATACGGTTCTCACCACAATTGGAAGTATTCCTTCGCCTATGGAAGGGACGTGTGGGATGTGGTGAACGACAGACTGGGGCTGACGATTCTGGTCACGGCGATCATCATGATTTTCCAGTACGCCGTGTCTTTGCCCATCGCCGTCTATGCTTCCACCCACCAGTACTCCGTGGGTGATTATATCTCCTCCATCATAGGCTTCCTAGGTGCGGCCATACCAAACTTTATTCTGGCCATTGTGCTGATGTACCTATCCTATAAGTGGACCGGAAATGCGAACGTAGGCCTATTTTCCCAAGAAATGCTCCAAAATGGCGTTCATCTATACAATTTCGGTGAATTCCTAAAAAGAATGATCATTCCGATCATCGTCATCGGCACCAGCGGCACCTGCGGCATCATTCGTTCCGTGCGGGCCCAGATGCTGGACGAGGTTGCCAGACAATATACTCTCACCGCAAGGGCAAAGGGTGTTCCGGAGCGAACCATCATCATGAAGTACTGTTTCCGGGCAGCCATCAACCCCACTGTCTCCGGACTGGGAGGCGTCCTCTCCAGCCTGTTCTCCGGCTCCACGGTAACTGCCATGGTGCTCAATATGCAGATTCAAGGTCCGGTTCTCTTCAAAGCCCTTCAGGCGCAGGACATGTACCTTGCAGGCGCAATCGTCATGGTTCAGGCAGTTCTGGTGGTCATCGGCATCCTATTCTCCGATATCGCCCTTGCCTTCCTTGATCCAAGAATCCGTTATTCAGGAGGTGGAAGATAATGTGGAAAAAGAAAAGTAAATCAAATGAAGACTATTATCTTGCCTCTCAATGGACCTTGATGGGTCGAAAGCTGAAAAAGCATAAGCTGGCCAAACTGTCCATGCTCGTTCTCCTGATCTTATATCTGTGTGCCTTTTTTGCTGATTTTCTGGCGCCCTACTCTCTGGACGAGTTCGACGCATTGTATAAGAACAGCCCTCCCACCGAAATCCACTTTACCCATGAGGGCAAGTGGGTCCCTTTGTATACAAGCTTGAAAAGACCATAGACAAGACGGATTTCTCCGTAAAGATCACTGAGGATACATCGGAATACTATAAGATCCGCTTTTTCACACACGGAACGCCCTACAAGATTCTGGGCCTGATTCCCTGCGACCTCCACCTATTCGGCGTGGATCAGGGAAGCAATGGCGGAAGCGGCGCAAAGGTCATGCTCTTCGGCACCGATTCTCTGGGCCGGGACATCTTCTCCAGAATCCTGCTGGGAAGCAGAATCTCCCTGACCATCCCCTTTGCCAGCGCCGTCATCAGCTTCTTTCTGGGCGTCACCATCGGCTCTATCTCCGGGTATTTCGGAGGAGCCGTGGATATCGTGATCCAGAGAATCATCGAGGTAATCGGCGCCGTACCCCAGATTCCGCTTTGGATGGCCCTCTCCGCAGCGATCCCTCCGGGAATCTCAACCGTGAAGATGTACTTTTACATAACCATCATCCTCTCCTTTATCAACTGGACCGGAATGGCCCGGGTGGTGCGGGGAAAATTCCTATCCCTGAAGAATGAGGATTATGTCATGGCGGCCAGACTTTCCGGCGTATCCACATGGAAGATTATCTGGAAGCATCTGGTTCCGGGTTTCATGAGCTATCTGATCGTTTCGGTCACTCTGGGCATTCCGGGTTCCATCGTGGGCGAGACATCCATGTCCTATCTGGGTCTGGGCATCAAGTCTCCCGCAACCAGCTGGGGCGTGCTGCTTCAGGAGGCAAGCTCCGTCACCGATGTGGCAAGCAATCCCCACAAGCTGATCCCGATAATCTTTGTGACAATCACCGTTCTGGCCTTCAATTTCTTGGGGGACGGAATCCGCGACGCTGCCGATCCATATAAATAAAAGCTGATGTGCGTGCCAAAGCGCGCAAAAGAGGTATAAAATGAACAAAGAAAATATTCTTGAAGTCAAGGATCTACACGTTGATATCCATATGACGGAGGGACTTCTGACAGCGGTCCGAGGCGTGAACTTTGAGATGAAAAGAGGGGAAACTCTTGGTCTGGTGGGCGAATCCGGCTGCGGCAAGTCCCTGACCTGCAAGGCCATCCTTGGCATAAACGACAGAAAATGCGTTCCCAGCGGACAGATTCTGTTTGATTCGGAGGGCTTGGGCAAGGTGGATCTCCTCTCTCTGGATCAGAAGGGCAAAGAAATCCGCTCCATCCGGGGCAAGGAAATATCCATGATCTTTCAGGAACCCATGGTGGCTTTCTCTCCGATGTACACCATCGGAAACCAGATCAACGAGGCCACCAAGCTCCATATCACAAAGGACAAACAAAAGTCCAAGGAGATATCCATGGACGTCATGCGCAAGGTGGGTATTGCCAACGTGGAAAAACGCTACAACCAGTATCCCCATGAGTTTTCCGGCGGCATGCTGCAGCGGGCCCTGATCGCCATGGCGCTGGTGTGCAATCCCAAGATGCTGATTGCCGACGAGCCTACCACGGCTCTGGACGTGACCATTCAGGCCCAGATTCTGGAGCTGATCAATGAGATCAAGGAGAAGAGACATCTTTCCGTTATCTTTATCACGCACAATCTGGGCGTCGTGGCCAACATGGCGGATCGGATTGCGGTTATGTACGCAGGCAAGATCGTGGAGTACGGCAAGTCGGAGGAGATCTTCTACGAGCCGGCTCATCCCTATACCTGGGCGCTCCTTTCCAGTATGCCGGATCTGGAGACTTCAGAGCGTCTAGAGTCTATACCGGGTACGCCGCCCAATATGATCTATCCGCCCAAGGGGGATGCCTTTGCGCCCAGAAATGTTTATGCATTGGATATCGATTTCGAGCTGGAGCCGCCTCTTTTTGAGATTACGCCCACCCACAGCGCAGCCACATGGCTTCTTCACCCCAATGCACCCAAGGTTGAGATGCCGAAGGTGATCAAAGCCCGTATAGAGCGTATGCGGAAAGAGAGAGGATAATATGGAGGAAAGAATGTCCATGGACGAGAAAAATGTATTATTGAAAGTAGAAAATCTCCGTCAGTATTTCAAAATGGGCCCCCGGGAGATGAAGGCTGTGGATGACGTCAGTTTCGAGATATACAAGGGCGAGGTGTTCGGACTTGTGGGAGAATCGGGCTGCGGCAAGACCACCACGGGACGCTCCATTATCCGGCTGTATGATATCACGGGAGGCTCCGTCTACTACAAGGGCCAGAGGATCTGTGCAGGCACCAGAAGCTACAAAGATAATATCAAGCAGGCCCGCAAGGACCATGCCGACGGGAAGATCTCAAAGGAAAAGCTGGACGACATCATAGCAAAGAATCAGGAGGAGATCAAGTCGGCTCAGGCGGATCATAAAAAATGGGCCCGCACCAGAAAGGGCCAGAACCTGATTACCAACGAAATTCAGATGATCTTTCAGGATCCTATCGCCTCTCTGGATCCCCGCATGACGGTCCATGACATTATTGCGGAAGGACTTGTGATCCACGGTGAAAAGGACAAAGAATACATTGAAAAGCAGGTATACAAGATGCTGGAGACGGTGGGGCTTGTGAAGGAGCATGCCACCCGCTATCCCCATGAATTTTCCGGGGGCCAGCGTCAGCGTATCGGCATTGCCAGAGCCGTCATCATGAAGCCGGAGCTGATCATTGCGGACGAGCCCATTTCTGCCCTTGATGTTTCCATTCAGGCGCAGGTGATCAATCTGCTCAACGAGCTGAGCCAGAAAATGGGACTTACAATTATGTTTATTGCCCATGATCTGGCTGTGGTGAAATATTTCTCAAATAGGATCGCAGTGATGTATTTCGGCAAGATCGTTGAGCTCGCGCCCAGCGACGAGCTTTTTGCGCATCCCTTCCATCCCTACACCAAGTCTCTGCTGTCCGCGATTCCGCTTCCGGATCCCATCACGGAGCGGAACAGAAAGAGGGTCGTATACAACCCTATGCTGGACCATGACTATTCCAAGGAAGAGCCGGTGATGCATGAGGTTTATCCGGGGCATTTTGTGAGGTGCAATAGGGAAGAGCTTGAGAGATATACAAAGGAATATCAGAAAAAGGCTTGAAAAAGCGTACAAGGGGTAAGGCCATGAAGAACATGAAAAAATTCTGGATTTCCTTCATAGTGTGTTCCGTCTGCAGCTTATTGACAGCATGGCTAAGAGGTGTTTTTGTCCAGACTGCGCCCATATACGTTTTTCATATTCTGTCCGACAGTTTTCTGGTGGTAGGAATTCTGGCCACGTGCATCGCATTGCTTATCTTTGTGAGCAACGAAGGAACCTTTGACATGATTGTCTATGGACTGAAGAGCTTCTGGAGTTTTTTCAAGAAGGATATGACCAGAAAGCATGACACCTTTTATGATTATAGGACAGCCAGACAAGAGAAAAAGGTTCCGTTTCTGTTTTTGCTGATATGCGGCTTGTTCTTTTTGCTCATGTCAGTGCTGATGTATGCAGGGTATCGTGTGTATTTGTGAGGTCATAGACAGATAGCAAAAGAGCCATGGGCACTGTTGGGTGCCAATGGCTTTTTTGTTTGATATCCTTCGCCAAAAAGGTATTTGATTCTTTCATAGAAACTCATACATGGCCAAGGCTGCCAGCGATAAAACAAGATACACCGTGCCGGCCAGAAGCAGCCCTCCGGGTGACTTCCGCTCCGATTCCTTCCGCTCCCGGTACTGATGGATATCCTCCTTCTCCGCTCTCCTCAAGGCCGGAATGGCCAATTCAACAGCCAAGCGCAGACCATAGCCGGCCACGTCAAAGGCACCCCGGTTATACACGGCCCGGATGGATCCCGCTCCCAGAAGCATCACTGCGGCCACGAACAGACCGTCGCACACCGAGCGGCTCCAGCCATAGTCCCTGCTGACGTTCAGGGCACACACGGCCGCTCCAAGGACTGCCCCCAAGACCAAACAAGTCAGGAACGCTTTCCGGATCCCTCTCATTTCGATGAAATCTCCGTCATGATCTTCTGATATTCCGCCTCATTGCATTGAACGAAGTGGCCGGGACGAACCTCCCGGAAGGATGGCTGATCCACGGTGTAGTCATGCTCTGCCAGCGGATTATACGTAATGCGCCGACGCTGCCGCTCGTAGATAGGGTCAGGCAGCGGGATAGCGGAAAGCAGCGATTTGGTATAAGGGTGCAGAGGATGGGCGAACAGCTCGTCAGAGTCCGCCAGTTCCACCATCTTCCCATAATACATGACTCCGATACGGTCGGAAAAATACTTGACCACAGAAAGGTCATGGGCAATGAAAAGGATGGTCAGACCAAAACGTTCCCGCAGCTCGTTTAAGAGGTTGATGACCTGTGCTTGTACCGAAACGTCCAGAGCGGACACCGGTTCGTCGGCAATAATCAGCTCAGGATTCATAATGATAGAACGCGCCACGCCGATGCGCTGCCTCTGGCCGCCGGAGAACTCATGGGGATAACGGGAGGCATGCTCCCGAACCAGTCCCACCAATTCCAGCATTTCATAGACCTTCTCGTCGATGGCCTTCTTATCCCGCTCCCCTTGGATGACCAGCCCCTCCGAAATAATCTCGCGGACGGTCATTCGCGGATCCAGAGAGGCAATCGGATCCTGAAAGATCATCTGGATCTGAGTGACCAGACGGGTCTTCTTTGCCTTTCTCAGCTCATTTTTATATCGGGCTTCCAGTCGGGATTTCTCTTCACCCGCCGCTGCAGCAATTTTGGGCTCGTATTCATTTTTCAGTTCTTCCATACGTCTGGAGGCATATTCTTTGTCGCAATTCTTCTGCTCATTTCGGGCAGCCTTGATCTGAGCCTTCAGCTGTGCTATGCGGGCAGGATCCTTCGTGGCCTTCAGCTCCTCCCTATAGGACTGGACGCCTGCGGCAATGCGCATGCCCTTGAAGTAAATGTTGCCGGAGGTAATATGATACAGCTTGATGATGGAGCGTCCGGTGGTGGTTTTTCCGCAGCCGGACTCACCTACCAGACCGAAGACCTCTCCCTTGCGAATATCGAAGCTGACATCATCAACGGCCTTTGTCACGAAATTACCGGCCTTAAAATACTGGCAGAGGTGCTCGACCCTCAGCAGGGGTTCCTGATTATTCATTTTCAGCCTCCCTTCTCTGGTTCATTCTGGCGATACGGTCCATGACGGCTTTGGGCGGATCCACCTTGGGAGCATCCGGATGCAGCAGCCATGTAGCGGCATAATGGGTGTCGTTTATCCGGAACATGGGCGGCTGCCGTTCAAAGTCAATCTGCATGGCATACTTGTTTCTAAGGGCAAAAGCGTCCCCCTTGGGCGGATAGATCATGTTGGGCGGCGTGCCGGGAATGGCAGTCAGCTTCTCGTCCGTATCCAGATCGGGCATGGAGGAAAGCAAAGCCCAAGTATATGGATGGGCGGCATGATAAAAAATATCCTCGCTGGTGCCATATTCTACAATCTTTCCGGCATACATGACAGCCACTCGGTCTGCCATGTTGGCAACCACGCCCAGATCATGGGTAATGAAAATCACGGACAGGCTGCGTTCAGTCTTCAGCTTGCTGATGAGCTCCAGAATCTGAGACTGGATCGTTACATCTAAAGCCGTGGTGGGCTCGTCGCAGATTAGGATGTCCGGATTTGCGGCCAGAGCGATAGCAATGACGATACGCTGGCGCATACCGCCGGAGAATTCAAAAGGATACTGACGAAAACGCTTATGGGGCTCGGAGATCCCTACCTCCTCCATCAGCCGGATGGCCCGGTGTCTTGCAATCCGGGGAGTTACCTTGTCCACGATGCCTGAGGCGCTCTGCATCAGGTAATCAATGGCTGCAATGGTTTCAGCGTGATAATCCCGGCTGTCGGCGGAATCCAGAATCTTCTGATAGTGCTCCGCAAGCCGGTGGATAATATGTGACAGGTTTGCCTTGATCAGCTCCAGATCGGTGACGGCGGGGTCCGCCAGCTCCCAATCGGGCTTCCCGCCCTTGGATACAATGGCGTCATATTTACGCTTCTCCCGCTCATAACCGCGCAGGATTCCCACATTGGCCTTTACTCCGTAAAAATACTTCAGCAGCTCGCTCTTCATGCTGGGAGAAAAAGTGTAGACAAGGCTGTCTCTGCTGACGGCAAGGGGATCAATGGTTTCTTTGACCGTTTTGCCCAGCTTCTTCCAAGTATCCATGCACTGTTTCTTATTCAGCCGCTTTGCGGCAAAAATAGGCTTTGCGGCCTCCAGCTCCTCAACTGCCCTGCCCATGCGGATACGGCACTGATCCGCAGAATAGGTCAATGCGCGTTTAGCGTCGGAGACAAAATCCCTCATAAAATCCTTTTCCAGAAAATCCAACAAAAAATCATTCAGCTTCTCTAGCGGCATTTCCGGCAGCGGCTTGTCGGAGAAGGTCAGATAATAGCCCATACGGAAGAAGTTGGGCTTTGGTTTTTCCGCGCCTTCCGCCATAATATCCCGCAGGCGGTAAAGACTCTTAAGAACCGCCGGATAATCTTTTTTCTTAAAGTTTCCTTCCAGAGAGGAGGCGTTGTGCAGTACCTCCTCCTTATAAATATCCGGATCCACAACATATTTGTTAAGGGATTCCCGGCAGCAGCGGGCG
>OFHN01002194.1_pt1 | contig 12011 bp, 9 predicted proteins | sample 1521321 | NCBI WGS metagenome assembly OFHN01 (sample SAMEA3504130, study PRJEB24116) | mouse gut metagenome | biome: mouse gut; feature: mouse-associated habitat; material: faeces | place: Denmark | collected 2011
TCCATGTCGGGGCGCTCCTCCCGGTCCACCTTGACAGGGAAAAACTCCTTGTTGACAATCTGCGCCACAGCCTCGTCCTCAAAGGACTCGTGGCCCATGACGTGGCACCAGTGGCAGGTGGAGTATCCGATGCTCAAAAAAACAGGCTTATCGGCGCGCTTGGCCTCCTCAAAGACCTCCGGCCCCCAGGGCCGCCAGTCCACCGGGTTTTCCGCGTGCTGGAGAAGGTAGGGAGAATGCTCCTTACTCAGGCGGTTACTCATAGGTGCTCCTTTCCCGGCCCGCAAGGCCGCGAATGTGTTGTATCCTCAGTATTTCTGCTTGACGGTCTGAATATGAATCCAGCAGTGCATACCGACAGGCTCCAGCTGTTTTCTATGTGATAAACTCAGTATATCACTATAGAAAGGGGCGCAGTCCATGAATTACTCAGATTCAGAAAAAGCTGTCATTATTACTAAATATAGGCGAGGGATTCCGGTTCAGGAGTTAAGTACTGGATATGGAATATCTGAACGCACGATCTACCGTTGGGCAAAGCATTATCCCGCAGTGGATGATGAGCAATTCCTTTCCCATAAAGAACATAAGATACTGTTACACCGGATTGAAAAGTTGGAAAATATTATTGCCATTTTGAAAACTGTTAACTGCACAGTCCATGCTCCACTAAAAGAAAAACTGATAGAATTAGAACTGCTCCATGAGCGATATGATGTTCATACTCTCTGTGAGGCGTTAGAAGTTTCGAGAGGGACTTTTTACAACCACATCTTCCGAAACAAACGTGACAATGCATGGTTTGAAAAACGGTGGGCAGAATATCGGGTTATAGTACGAGAAGTCTTTGATGAATTCCATCAAATATTTGGTGCTGAAAAGATCCGTACAATTTTAGTACAGCGGGGACACCAGGTGAGTACAAAATATATAGCGAGTCTTATGTCGGAGATGGGGCTGTCCAGCATCCGAACTACAGCAAAGCGAGATTATTTGAATCAAGCTGCCAGAGAAAAGAAAAAGGACATCGTCAGGCAACAATTTCATGCAGACAAGCCCAACCAGATTTGGGTCAGTGATGTCACCTATTTTAAACTTGAGCAAAACCATTTTTATATCTGCGTAATTATAGATTTGTTCTCAAGGAAAGTAATTTCATACAAAATTTCAAAAAAGAACAGTACACAACTCATTACGTCTACGTTCAAAATTGCCTGTGAAACACGTCAGCCAAATCTGGGGCTTATATTTCACAGTGACCGCGGTTCACAATACACCTCTCATCGCCTTCAGCAGTTACTTCATGAGCATGGAATGATTCAGTCGTTTTCAAATTCAGGGAGACCTCATGATAATGCAGTTGCCTAATCATTCTTTGCGTCGCTCAAAAAAGAGGAACTATATCGAAAGAACTATTCATCTGAAAAGGAATTCAAACAGGGAATTGATTCTTACATAGTATTCTATAATCAGCAGCGGCCCCATCGAACATTGAAAAATCAGACACCTGAGCAAATAGAAACTACATTTTCAACCAAGCAACCTGACATGTGAAGAGTTCAAATCCCGCCACTCGGACCACAAGAAATCCTCGCATTCTTCAAGAATACGAGGATTTTTCTTTGTTTTAGCCATGTTTCGCCTGAAAAAGTTTCTGTTCTAAGAACTCGTATTTCAGTTTACCCCAGCAAATACCCCTTACAGGATTTTTTCTGTTTTGGGGTATGTTGATGCGGATTTACAGTTCAGAGCAAAAGCCTTGCACCCATATAAGGGTACAAGGCTTTTAATCTTTAACCACTTTTCTTAATCCTGTCGATGTAGTCCTGCATCCGGTCAGCACTGGCACGTTTCATCTGGTCGGTGACATGACCGTACTTGTCCAAGGTGAACGAGGCCGTAGCATGGCCGAGGTTGCCCTGGACCGTCTTAATATCATCCCCGGACCGGATGGCAGCCACAGCATATGAATGTCTGAGGTCGTGGAAACGTGCGTTCGGAATACCGATAGACGCCACAATCTTCTTGAAATTGTGATAGACCGTGTGGGGCATCAGATGCACACCCAACTCGTTTGTGAATACTAGGCCGCTGTTTTCCCAAAGCTGTCCGGCCTTCAACTGCCATTCGGCCTGCTTGCGCTTCTGACCGCGAAGCAGCTTTATGACATATGCGGCGGGCGTGATAGTCCGCCCCTTGCTGTTCTTCGTGGGAACCAGATGGTAGACGCTGCCGCCTCCAGTCTCCTTCTGAATCTGCTTATTGATAGTGATGATTCCGCTGTCCAGGTCCACACAGTCCCAGGTGAGGCCCAGGACTTCGCCCTGACGCATTCCGGTGAACAATGTGACCAGGAACACGGTTTCGTATGGATGGCCCTTGATGGCCTCCAGAAAGCTCGCTGTGGCATCCTCGTCCAGCGGTTTGATGTCCTTCTGGACGATTCGCGGCAGCGTACAGGCATCGGCAGGGTTCGAGCGGATGTAGCCAATCATGACCGCCTGGCTCAACGCCTTGTGCAGCACACCATGAATGTTCTTGATGGTCTTGGCAGAAAGAGCTGGCTTGCCGTCTCTCTCCTTGCCAAGATTGTTGTAAAACTTCTGGATGGTATGAGCATCAAGCATATCCAGCTTGATGGCTCCCATCGCGGGGTTGATGTGGTTCTTGATATGCTGGGTGTAGTTGAGGACGGTGTACGGTTTCACACCGCCCAGGTACTCTTTTGACCATATATCCATCCACTGACTGATGGTCATTTTGGATGGCTCTTTGTAGTCATCCTTGTCCAGAGCGGCCACGGCCTCGGTCATTTTCTTTCGTACTTCCCGCTGGGTCTTAGCATAAACGCTCTTGCGGATTTCCTTCCCGGTTCCAGGGTCGATGCCGGTGACAAACCGGGCCTCCCAGGTTCCGTCTTTCCGCTGGCGGATACTGCCCTCGCCACGGGCGCGGCGCTTTTTTTCAGCCATGGTGAAAACTCCTTTACTGTAAATTGACACCAGGCATGTCTCATGATAAAATGGCCCATGCTGCGATGTCTGTGTGTTTTGCCCCTCCACTACAGATTAGACGTTTTGGGAGAGAACTTTCACAATCACACCCGTATCCGCTTGCGGATACTGCCTGTCCAGTGTGTGGAGCCGTGGAGCTGGCCCACACACTGGATAGCAGACGACTTGGAATTACAGATTAGGGATTTCCGTATGGCTTGCTGCCTGTTCGTTCAGCCAGGCTTCAAACTTTTCGCGGGGGACGATGTAGCGGTGCCCGACCCGTAGAGCTGGAATCTTTCCAGCTTTCGCCAATTCGTACAGGCGATTTTTCCCGATGCCGGTGCGTTTGGCCGCCTCGGGAATCGTCATAGTCAGTTCAGCCATGACATTGGACCTCCTTTCCTAGATTCATGTCCGTATCGTTCAAGTAAGATACTTGACGAAGGACCTGCGTACCAGTCCCCGATAGCCATCATTGAGCTTGGGGCAATATAGAGCCTGTTGATTCGCGCCGTTTATCCAGCCTGTCAGATTGTATTCACCAATCAGAGGTTCTGGACCTGGCATAAGATGAATGCCGTGCGATTTAATCTGCGTTGGAATTTTCCTGCTTTTATCCAGACATATCCACTCGGGATTGTCACAGGCAATTTTAATCAATTCCTTGATGAACGTATTGCGCCCCACTGGAGCACCAGAAGGCTGGTTGATACGAAGCCATGCCTTGTACAAGTCATAGAGGAATGTAAAAGGGAGTAAATGCCATCTGCAAAGCGGGAGAATTTCCGCTGTAAACTGCCGCAGAGGGTCATTGTATTCCTTGTACTCTGCTTGCAAATCCAAACATGCTTTAGGAACAGTGAACGTGTCATAGTTCGATTCGAGAACCAGCTTCAACACGTATTCCAGTACGTCCGGTCTATGGAGGTATTCCTGCTTGATATACTTGCGCTCGTGACCTGTAAAGCATTTCGGCATTGGAACCATCAGCATCCGACGATAAAAGGAATCAGATTTATCCTTGATGCGGGGAAGTTCGTTGATACACTGGACAACCAATCCGAAAAAGCGATACGCAATCGGATTCATGTACTTGCGATTGATTTGGATTACATCATGCGTAACAATCGCTTTCAGAATTGCTGCTTTGTCGATGTATGTACCCACATCGTTTTCGTCCACGATGACCGCCGTAGCGTGGGTCAGTGGTTCCAACATGAAGTCCTTTCCCATGTCCGATAAGGGAATACTGGCATAAGTTCCTTCGCCGCAAAGCTGGCGAAGGAGTTCACAGAGAGTTCCCTTGCCGTTGGAACCGGATTCTGAGTAGAGGAGAATAAACTTATCCCAGCTGACGAACGGCCGGATGATTGCTCCAACAATTTGCCAAAGCAGCAGAACAACCTGCGGGTCATCCGAAAGAGAGTTCATCCAGGATACTACATCCCAATCGGTGCCGTCTGTGTCATTATGAATCAGGACGTTCCAGGCATTTGGATTGTAGTTGATACGGCATTTTGAAAGCAGGACTACATCAGGACTAAACGCATGGAATTGCTTGCTTCGATAATCGAAAATGCCATTGTTCACCGGAATGTAATCTGGATTAACGCAACGGGACATTCTAGGTGCGAGGTCACGCAAATGCACCTGGACTTCCTCGAAGTCCCGCTTTGTGATGTCAAAACGAAACAGCCGGATTGTTCTCCGAAGTGTGGCATCATCAGTGGCGTAGAGGCCCATATTGGGTTCATCGGTTTGATAGACCCCCAGCAGGTCTCGGGATTCATCCGTGCTTTCCCCTGCGCAAGAAATCCTGACTACCTTGAAGTACACAGGAACAAGCATAGCAACTTGAACAAGGGAAAGGTTTCTGGGGACAGGGAATTTCTGGCTCCTAACCTTTACGGAATTTTCCAGTTCAATTTCATCGACCGTGCGCGACATCAATTCACTTGCAGCGTCTCTCGGGGACGGTAACTGGTTGGTTGGAAGGGATTTGAGGTGTTCAATATATTCCTCGGTTGCGTCAAGGACGACCTGAGAATAAGAGCGATTAGACATAATCCATCGCCCCATTTCCCAGGCCACCCGTATTGGGTGGATGCGTTTGCCAGATAAAGGTATGGACAAACATGTTAAAGCTCCTTTCAAAAAGAATCTGATTCTGGAGGAAACATAACAATCTCCAAGAGGCTTTATACGCCTTTGTTGATACCGCTTCGTCCTTCATCTGGCGCAAGTTTATCATAGCAGCCAGGAGTTGTCCAGGAAATGTCCAAGCGATTTCTTTGTGAAAATTTGTTTGTAAATTTATATATTTTATATCTAAATAGCTGAAAAATATTGCATGAAAATTTGCACTGTTTTTTCGCGTCCAACTTTCTCGGGAAGAAGCGGTCCGATGTCCAATTTCACTATGAGGCACCATTTACTATGTCCAGAAGAAATTTTTTTGAGGGAGTTTGAAATATGATTGACGATGTATCATTAGTACCATTAGAAGAAATTCACTTGAATGGAGACTCATATTCCCCGACGGAAATTGTTGACGAAATAATCAAGTATTGGAGCATTTCGCTAATAAAGACTGACAAAGAAGATAAGAAAAAGTTTGATTCACTCCGCAGGTATATTGAGAGAGCATTTAAGCGTAAAGGAATATCTCCAGTAGAACCATCTAAAGGTGGCATAAAAAGATATGATAGGAAGAACGTTGAAGCCATTCTTAACAGCACACCCGTCCGAAATCACATCTTGAAAATAAAAAAGGATTGGTATAGTGAACAACTCCGGCGCTTAAATGATTCCAAATCCCCAACAGCTAAGACTATTCAGGAGAATTTGAAAAAGGCTGATTCCGAAAAGCAGGCCATACCTTGTGCGGAGGCTGCCGCAGAAGCGTATTCGGAACATATGTGTAAACTAATCGCTAGTACATATGATGAAGAAATTGCGGAAGCTATTGATGCAGAAATAGATGAAAACGAAAAAATCAAGAGGGCGAAGCAGGAGATTTTGTCACAAGTCCTTGAAGACTTTATTTTTAGAGAAGTTATAAAATTTGACGAGGAAGCATACAAAGCCGACTTGAAAAAAGTACCAGATGCCTCCGATTTATACCCTTCCTTATACCAAGCCTATGCAAATGAACGCCTTTTGGATTTACGTAATTATTATAAATACAGAAACGATGGTGCTTTTGGCGAAACTGCCCTCTCTCAAATGATAAAGCCCATATTAGCAGAGCTGCGCAAGGATATCAACGATGATATCCGAAAAGCGTTAAAAGAAGCGTTTATGTAAAATTATCCGGGATGCCCAGAGACCGGGTTAAAGCTCCCAAAATTAAAAAGGTGGTAGAGCACGACGGTAAACGCCGTACTCCACCACCTTAGTGTCTGCTTGTTCTTATTTGCTAATTCCTTACCAGCCTGTCAACTTTCCGTTCAAAAAATCTGTTCATGCTGGCCGTATCGTTAATATCCGTATTTCCAGATTCCACGTATTCTTTCGCCCAGTCATATGCATGCCGCATAATACAATCCACCGGAACATCAGAAAAACGGGAGTTTTCACGTTTTAAGGAGGCAGCTACTTTTTGGGAAAATTTGTAGAATGCAATCTCCCTGATTTTCTCCTGTTCCCTTGCGGCCTCTCGTTGGGCATTGCTCCGATTGGCTTCTCTGTTCATGAGGGAAATAATGTGCGACATTTCGGGGATGTCTACGCGAATTTCATCCGTGCTATGCGCCTCAGCATTTTCGTTTATGACTATTTTGGAAAAACCATGTTTCTTGCACAGTTCATTCGGCACGAACCGAATAAATTCTCCGTAATCCAGGGTAGTTATACTGGAATCAGGTTGTTCCTGATACTTGTTATAACAGTATTCCACCATTGCGTCATGGATGCTCTGCCGGAGGTCATGTCCTTCCGATATACAGTACATCACATATATGTCCGTTATTCCGTTTGCAGTATTACACGGAACACAATGTAGCTCCCACATGACAATCTCACTCCTTCGTGGTAATATTTGAATAACTTTTCCTGGGATTATTATACCAAAATAAAATGAGATGTCAAATTTTCGCCCAAAACTCAGAACTTTTTGAGATATTTAGAGCATATTCATAAACGAGGAAATTCGATACCTTCTGTTTTAAGGTGCTCCACTCACGAAAAAATTTTTTGAGAAAATCGTAACGAAGTTGCAGCAAACGGGCCTGCCCCCACATCGAGGCAGGCCCGTTCTGTCGCTTTAAATTTGGTGTGATTTCAGAGGTTTATTTCCCTTGGCTGCGATAGAGGAATGTCACGGTCTGTCCACGGGTGACAGTATCGGCGGGGCTGAACGTGTTCGCTCCGGTGCCAGAGGTAATGCTGTTCTCGACGGCCCACAGCACGGCGTCATAGTAATAGGTGCCGGACTGAACATCCGTGAACGGGTTGCTGCTGGCCGCAGGCTTCGGAGAACCGGCAGAGCGCCAGAGGAAGGTCACGGTCTGCGCACGGGTACAGGAGTCATTGGGGCTGAACGTATCCGCGCTGGTGCCAGAAGTGATACCCTTCTCCACGGCCCAGAGGACAGCATCGTAGTAGTACGCTCCCGCCTGGACGTCTTTGAACGGATTCGTGGTAGTCGTGGACTTCGGAGAGCCGGAGGCGCGCCAGAGGAACGTCACGATCTGCGCACGGGTACACGGGTCATTGGGGCTGAACGTCGTGGCGCTGGTCCCGGAGGTCACTCCGTTCTCAACCGCCCACAGCACAGCATCGTAATAGTAGGCGCTGGAGGCTACATCGGTAAAGGGATTCGTTCCGGTGGGCTTGGTGGGCTGTGTAGTGCTGACGTTGGGAACTGTCCCCGCCAGAACAGAGCTGTCAGAGCTTTTCCCGTCTACTTTCAAGGTTCCCTTGGTGTCCAGGTTAGTCCCATACAGCTTGCCGGAGATTTGCGCAACAGCGGTTGTCTCCGCAGAGGTCGTACCGGTCAGGGTGACTTCCTTGTAGCCCTGGTCCAGCGTTGAGGAAAGCGTAATGTCATAGCTCTTGCCCGCACCGTCCACCTGGACGCTGTTGGTGGCCTTGCTGTCGTCCACCAGGAAGGTGACGCTGGAGGCGGCGGTGCTGACGGTAGCGGATTGGTCCACGTTGACCATGGTGACACCCAATGTTCCAGTACCAGTGTTAGATACGGTATAGGTGCCCGTGGGCAGCCACATAGCGGTGCTGGAATTTGCGGCAGTCTCTCCATCCGATGTAGGAGCGATGTTTAGGAGCGGGAAAACCTCAGAACTTACGACGGTTATTTCTCCATTTTTCACAGTAGCGACCGTATTCCCGGCGCTATCCGTAATCGTTGCATTGGATGTTTTCAGACTCAAAAAGTTCATGGCATCTGTATTTGCGCTCGTACTGGATTGCCTCCCTGCCCAAATTCTGTTGATGTCAGATGCGGAGATATAGCTGATAAAGTAGTTATATTCGGTTCCATAATCTATGGAATCATTCATAAGGTAGTGCCAGCTATATATAGCATTTCCGCCTTTGACGGTTTTCGTAAATGGAATATAACGCTCTGTGTTGGGGAAGTTGGGGTCATAAATCATCAGGCGGGTTTCCGTGCTGCTCTCTACTACATCGTAAGCCACAACAGCATGGCCGCCATACGTTACGTTGTGTAGCATGGAAACGACTACTGGCCCCTTTTTGACTGCGTTAAACAGGTCGTCTATTTTATCTTTGTTCCTCCAAGTCGCTTGACTTCCAATGGGGGTGTTCTGGGCTACCTGCATGGCTTCAATGAACTCCGTCAGGGTAAACTGGCTGCTGGCATCTGTCGGATGCAAGTCAAACGGTACCTTCGCGCCAGAACGATAAGAGCCGGTGGAAACATTACCCTCAAAAAACATCACGGAAGTGCTGGACATGCCAAAACAACTACCGCCCCAGGTTCCTCTACTGTTATACAATTCCGTGGCGCGTGTAGTTTCACCAAACATCAGTTGATAGCGCTCCAGAGGAATTTGATAGTTTTCATCGTATCTAAACGAGCCGCTGCTATTGGGAAAATAATAGGTCAAGCCATTTAAGGTTTCATCGGTTGGTATCCCGGACCAGAAAGCATATAGGGTGATATCTTCTGTTACTGTATCCCCATCTACCCATATACGGGCATTTTTCAATATGCCATTATCAACATCACCGGACATCCAATATAAAAATGTATGTCCACTCCAAGTGGGAGCATCTGGCAAAACGGGGGCGCTGCCTTTGGCAACCTTGATAGACTGCATTGTACCAGGAGCGCCATTGAGTTGAAACCGAATCGTACAGTCCCCAGTAGTCCAAACAGCATACAAAGTAACATCTTCCGTCACTTTGTCGCCGTTGCGCCACTGGACAGCATCGGTCAGTTCATTGCCCTTGATAGTGCCAGAGAACCAGCCCTGGAATACATACCCGCTCCGCGTCGGGTCCTTCTCCGGCAACGTGATAGCTCCGTCCTTGGGGACTTTCAGCGGCTCCGGGGTAGTTCCCGACCCGCCATTCAGATTGAAGGTAACCGTGTAGGTATCAACAGCCTTAGTCCACTTGGCAACAAAATTTGTGTACTGGGTATAAGCCGTAGAAAGGCTCGCTTTCGGGTAGCTCCCGAACTCGGTCATAAATTCCGGCTCTGCGTTCATATCCGCAGATTGCGGAATCTGGTTCGCGGGTACGACATACCAGCCGTCAAAGGAGTAGCCGTCCCGTGTAACAGTGGGGAAGCAGGGCAGCTTGCCGCTGGTATCGGCGTACACCATTCCGGCCTTGCTGGTCAGTTCAATCCCAACGCCAAGATTGGTAACGCTCAATGCGTCGCCCAAAAGCTGGCTGCGACTGTGACCGTCAATTTCCGTGACCATGCCGCCGTTGGGGTAGAACATCATCATGTTGCCCCGTTCGGGCTGCTTTGTCCAGTGTGCCCAGAGGTTGACCAAATCCGTCCTGGATTCCGCTCCCGCATTACCCAGATAGGGGTTCAGAACCGTGGTCGTTGTAATCCTCTCGCCGCCTGTCTCGGCGGTATACCAGCCATCAAACGTATACTCCGAACGGGTGACCTGCGGAAGTGTTGTAGCTATGCCAGCGTTATCGGACAATAGCTGATAGAATTTGCCTCCGTAGTCTCCCTCGAAGCCCTCCAGGCCCTGCGAACTGGCAAGCATTCCGCCGTTATAATAGAACCTGACTTCAAAATTGGTAATCTGCTGCGGCTCCTGGGTCCAGTGGGCCCAGAGAAAAACTTGACTGCTACCTGTATCGTAGAGGGACAAGTCCGTATCTGAGGATACCTTTGTCCCGCCAGTCTGGGCGGTATACCAGCCATCGAAGGTATAGCCGTCACGAATGGCATCGGGGAACACGGGTAATTTGTTGGTGCTTTGGAGCAGAGTTTCTACTGTAAATCCGTCCCAGTCTTTATCGAAATACTCATAGTTGGCGGGTTTGACTGCGGTTCCGCCGTTGGGGTTGAACCAGATTTCACAGACGTAACTACTCAAATCTGGTTCGTTTTCTGCCGCCAGGGCAACACCCGGCAGCAAGCTCAGGCACATCGCCAGTGCCAGCAGCAGCGCCAGGATACGCTGGCGGGATTGTGTTTGTTTCATCGTACTATGGTTCCTTTCCGATATTTTTAATAAAGCACTTGGAAACATGAATATTCAATACGTGGATGCATTGTAGACAGCATGGCTCACCTGAGCGGCGGCAGCTCTGGTTTCAACCTGTGTTTGCATTTGGGCCGCCAGATTTGCGGCACTGAGAGCATTTGCATACTCCATCAGTTGTATCATCCGCTGCTGGTTGTACACAGCCTGCCTTGCCAGATTGATTAGCTCCTGTTGACCATTGAGCATCTGCTGGCGGAAATTGTTCTCTTCATAGAGGTCAATCAAATGTCGGTAATCATCCGCACGGTCATTTCGGAGGCCATGAATGAAAAAGCGTACAGCATTTAAGCACACATAATCCGGTGGAAAATGGATGGTCTGAACAGTTTTTGCTATCTCTCCCTGGAGAACACGAACTTCTTGCGTGAGCGCATGGCACTGGTTCACAAGCGCCTCGTTATGTGTCTGACGTTGAGCATTTCTTAGCGAAATTCTGTTGTTTTCGCTCTCTGCTGCATAGTTCGCTTCAGTTGCCAACTTCCTTGCGGAACGTGCAACGATAAAATACGCAACAACGAGAAGCGCCCATTTCAAATAGGGGATGTGCAAAAAATTCCAGTCCACGTTATAACGTTCGATAAGCAAGGGTATAACACAAGACAGCACCACAAAAGCGCCGAGCACTGCTGCTATCCGTAGCAACTTGGAGTTTGTACGCTTCCTCGCTATGATATATGCGAGGATTAAGAATCCGTATATAAATGAGATAATGCCCCCGAGAAACAGCAGGAACAAAATCCATATACCGAACACTTTACACCACAAGGAGAAGCTGCGGTCCGACAGCTTTGAAATATTCCATGACAGAGGTGGTATATATTGATACGATTCTTCTTGTTGGACTGCGTTATTCAGCGCAGCCATCTGGTTCATTTTTTGGGCAAGCTGTTCCAATTGACGGCCCAAATAGCAGGTGTTATTAAGCAATTCTGCCTGATTCATTCGCCGCACCTCCCCTCAATACCGAACAAGTAGGCAAGCATGGCCCCATTATGGACCTTGCTGCCGCTGTCTCCGGAGGCAAGCGCCGGAAACAGCGGCGGTGCAAGCGAAGGAAAAGATAAAAAGCGCCTCATTTTGTAACCTCCTTGCCGTTTTGAGCGGCCATCCTGTAATCTCGCGGTACTCGCCGTTGGGGGTGGTACTTCCATTCCCGGCCCCCGCAGGCTTTCCCTAGCGAGACAACAAAAGCGGCGCAGGGCGAATAATCCCTACACCGCTGGAAGCTACACACACCAGGGAAATCAATTTTCAAGGATATGAGAAATAACAGAGGGATCAAGGAGGCAGT
>OFHN01002202.1_pt1 | contig 11976 bp, 6 predicted proteins | sample 1521321 | NCBI WGS metagenome assembly OFHN01 (sample SAMEA3504130, study PRJEB24116) | mouse gut metagenome | biome: mouse gut; feature: mouse-associated habitat; material: faeces | place: Denmark | collected 2011
TAGTTCATCATGGAGAACATGCCCTTCTTCATCTCGCCGCCGTACCAGGTGTTGATGATGACCTGCATCTTCTCGGTGAGGTTGAAGACCACGGCCGTCTCGGAGTTCAGGCCCAGCTCCTTGTAGTTCGTCACCTTGGCTTTCGAGGCGTTGAGCACCACGAAGTCGGGTTCGCCGTACTGCTCCAGCTCGGCGTCGGTGGGGCGGATGAACATGTTCTTCACGAAGTGCGCCTGCCAGGCTACCTCCATGATGAAACGGATTTTGAGGCGCGTGTTCTCGTTGGCGCCGCAGAACGTGTCCACCACGTAGAGTTTCTTGCCCGACAGCTCGTCGGCGGCGATCTTCTTCAGCTCCTTCCACGCCTCTCCGGTGACGGGTTTGTTGTCGTTCTTGTACTCGTCGGAGGTCCACCAGATGGTGTCGCGCGTGGTATCGTCCAGAACGAAGAACTTGTCCTTGGGCGAGCGGCCCGTGTAGACGCCCGTCATGACGTTCACGGCGCCCATGTCGGTCAGCTGTCCTTTCTCGAAGCCCTCCAGGCCCGGTTTGGTCTCCTCGCGGAACAGTTCGTCGTAGGAGGGGTTGTACACGATTTCGGCTGCGTCCGAAATACCGTACTTCTTCAGATCCGTTTTGGTAATCATGATTTTTACGTGTGTTTAATTCGACACTCAATATTTAACCTAACTCGTGCGGACCCATGCAAACATGCGTCCGACGTGGCAAAGGTAGCAAAACATTTTGTAATGTGAAAAAAATAACAGTAAATTTTTTCCGTGCCGTGCGCCCTCCGTTCATTCGGTTATTGCTTTGCGCGATAGTTAGTTGCGTTCTGTTTCTGGCGGGGCTTGCGGCTGTGTTTTCTGCGGTGAGGCCGCGGTGCGGCGTTTCCCGGGGCGCGGTGCTTTCCGGGGTGCGGAGCCTTCCGGGGCGCGGTGCGGCGGATGATCCGCCGTGCGGTGCCGCTTCGGATGCGTCCGGACGCTGCGGCGCCGTGCGGACAGCCTGTGCGGCGTGCGCTTCGGGTGCGGAACCCCGGAAAAAGGGCGCTTCGTCGTGCCGAATGGTGCGAACGCGGCATAATTTGTTACTTTTGCACCGTGGCGGGCATCTATTTCCATATTCCTTTCTGTCGGCGCATCTGCACCTACTGCGATTTTCCGCGCAGCGCCGACCTGCGTCCCATGCGGCCGCTGCTTGACGCCATGCACCGCGAGCTCGACGCACGCGCCGACGCGCTGCGCGGCGCGTCGGTGCGCACGCTCTACTTCGGGGGCGGCACGCCGTCGCTCTGCGCGCCCGGGGAGTTGCAGGAGCTCGTGACGCATGCGCGCAGCCTCTTCGGCTTCGGCCGTGCGGAGGAGATCACCGTGGAGTGCAATCCCGACGACCTGACCGGGGAGTACGTGGCCCGGCTGCGCGATACGGAGATCGACCGCGTGTCGGTGGGCGTGCAGTCGTTTGACGACGCGTGCCTGCGGATGATGAACCGCCGCCACACGGCCGCCGACGCGGTCGGAGCCGTGCGCCGGCTGCGGCGTGCGGGTTTCGCCAACCTCACGGTCGATCTGATCTACGGCGTGCCGGGATTCGGCGGCGAATCGCTGCGCCGGAGCCTCGGCATGGCACTCTCTTTGGAGGCGGAGCATCTTTCGGCCTACCATCTGACGATCGAACCCGGCACGGTGCTCGGAAGGCGGATGGCCGAGGGCCGCTTCGCGCCGGTGGCCGAGGAGACGAGCGAACGCGAATTCGCCTGCGTGCACGACACGCTGACCGCCGCGGGGTACGAGCACTACGAGGTGTCGAACTTCGCGCGCCCCGGGCGCCGCGCGCGGCACAACGCCTCCTACTGGACGGGCGAACCTTACCTCGGAATCGGTCCCGGCGCCCATTCGTTCGACGGGGCCGAGCGCCGCTGGTGCGAGCCGGGCGTCGCGGAGTACATCGCGGGGCCCCGCTACGGGAGCGAGCGGCTCACGGAGCGCGACCGGGCCAACGAGACCGTGATGACGGCGCTGCGCACGGCCGACGGGCTCGACACGGAGGCTTTCGGCGCGCGCTACGGCGCCGCACGCCTTGCGCGGACGATGGCCGCGGCGCAGCCTTTCCTGAAGTCGGGGGCGCTGTGTTCGGAGGGCGGCCGGCTGCGCATTCCCGCGGAGCGGTTTCTGCTCTCGGACGCGGTGATTGCGGCGCTTTTCGATGCGTGAGGATGCATCGGGGTGCGGAAAACTTGGTTTTTTCGGAAAAAAGGTTATCTTTGCACCTGTAGGTTAAGTTAATTCGAATCAAAAATACATTCTATGAGCAATGCGCAGTTGGCTCCCGACTACCTTTTCGAGGTGAGCTGGGAAGTGTGTAACAAGATCGGCGGAATCCATACCGTCGTTTCGACCAAGGCTCCGGTCATGACCCGCCGCTACGGCAACCGCTACGTCCTGATCGGTCCCGACCTTCGCCACGAGGGGGGCAACCCCGAATTCGAGGAGGATCCCTCGCTGCTGCAATCGTGGCGCCGGAGCCTCTACGGCGAGGGCGTCCGCGTGCGTGCGGGCCGCTGGCGCATCGAGGGAAGCCCCCTGGTGGTGCTGGTCGATTTCACGTCGCTCTTCGCGCGCAAGGACGAGATCCTCAAACGGCTCTGGGAGGAGTACCGCGTGGACTCCATTTCGGGCCAGTGGGACTATGTGGAGCCCCTGCTCTTCGGCTATGCCGCGGGCATGACGATCGCCTCCCATGCGAAGACCTTCGCCGCCGCGTCGGAGAAGGTCGTGGCCCATTTCCACGAGTGGATGACCGCTGCGGGCGGCCTCTACCTGCGCCGCCACGCTCCCTATACGACCACCGTGTTCACCACCCATGCCACGGTGCTGGGCCGCTGCATCGCCGGCAACGGGCTGCCGCTCTACGCCGACCTGTCGAAATTCCACCCCGACGAGCTGGCGCGGCGCTTCAATGTCGTGGCCAAGCACTCGCTCGAAAAGGCCGCGGCGAACTACCACGATGCGTTCCTCACCGTGAGCGACATCACGGCCAACGAGTGCAAGTACCTGCTGGGCCGCGAGGTGGACGGCGTGACGCCCAACGGTTTCGAGGACGGCTTCGTGTGGCGCGGCGAGGAGTTCGACCGCCGCCGCGCCGCCGCGCGCGGCGCCCTGATCCGCGTGGCGGAGGCATGCCTCGGCCGCAAGTACGGCCGCGAGCCCCTCATTGTGGGCACGAGCGGCCGCTACGAGTTCCGCAACAAGGGCCTCGATGTGTTCCTCGCGGCGCTCAAGCGGCTGGCGGCCGATCCGCTGCTCGACCGCGAGGTGCTGGCCTACATCACCGTGCCGGCGGCCAATGCGGGGCCGCGCAAGGATTTGCAGGCCCGGCTGGCCGATCCGTCGCTCGCCGTCGATGCCGCGCAGTACCCCTTTGCGACGCACTGCCTCGAAAACATGGCGTGGGACCCGATCGTCGGCGCGCTGAACGACAGCGTGCTCGTCGCGCCCGACTCGAAGGTGAGGGTGATCTTCGTACCCACCTACCTGAACGGCGCCGACGGCATCTTCGACATGAGCTATTACGAACTGCTGGCGGGCATGGATGTCACGGTCTTCGCCTCGTATTACGAGCCGTGGGGTTACACGCCGCTCGAATCGGTGGCTTTCTCCGTGCCCACGCTCACCACGACTCTCGCGGGCTTCGGCCTGTGGGTGAACCGCCTGCGCGAACATCCGGGTGTGGAGGTCGTGCGCCGCGACGACTACAACGACCGCCAGGTGGAGGAGGCCGTGGCCGATGCGCTGCTGCGCTTCACGCGCCTCGACGCCGTGCAGACGGACGCCGTGCGCCGGTCCGCCGCCGACATCGCCCGCACGGCGCTCTGGGAGCACCTGGCGGCCCACTACGACCGGGCCTATGCCGACGCCCTGGCCAACTGTGCCTCGCGCACCGACCGCGTGGTGCTCGACGGCGGCGGCTCGCGCGACGAGCAGATCAACTTCGTGCGCCAGCAGCTCTTCGTCGAGAAGCCCCAGTGGAACCGCGTGATGGTCGATAAGACGCTGCCCGAGCGCCTCCGTGCGCTTGAGGAGCTGTCGCGCAACCTGTGGTGGTGCTGGAACGCCGGCGCCCGCGATCTGTTCGAGGGCATCGACCCCGAGCTGTGGCAGGAGTGCGAGCGCAACCCGATCGTCTTCCTCGACCGGCTGAGCGTGGAGCACCTGCGTCGTCTGGAGGCTGATGCAGAGTTCTTGGCGTCGCTCGATGCGGTGTACGCTCAGTTCCGTGCCTACATGTCCGAGAAGCCCGATCCCGAGGCGCCGACCATCTCCTACTTCTCGATGGAGTACGGCCTGCATTCGTCGCTCAAGATCTACTCGGGCGGCCTGGGCATCCTGGCCGGCGACTACCTCAAGGAGGCGTCGGACAAGAACGTGAAGATGGCGGCCGTGGGTCTGCTATACCGCTTCGGATACTTCACGCAGCGGCTCTCGGCCCAGGGTGCGCAGGAGGCGACCTACGAGGCGCAGAACTTCTACAAGCTGCCCATATCGCCCGTGCGCGACGCCGGCGGCAACTGGGTGACGGTCACCGTGGCGTTCCCGGGCCGCACGCTCTCGGCCCGCGTATGGCGCTGTCAGGTGGGCCGCACGGACCTCTACCTGCTCGACGCCGATTTCGAGGCCAACCTCGACGAGGACCGTCAGATCACCCACTACCTCTACGGCGGCGACTGGGAGAACCGCCTCAAGCAGGAGATCCTGCTCGGCATCGGCGGCATCCGCGCGCTGCGTGCCATGGGCATCCGGCACGACGTCTACCACTGCAACGAGGGCCATGCCGCATTCATCGGCATCGAGCGCATCCGCGACCTGGCGGGGCGCCGGCGCCTGAGTTTCTCGGAGGCGCTGGAGGTCATCCGCTCGTCGTCGCTCTTCACGACCCACACGCCTGTGCCCGCGGGCCACGACGCCTTCCCCGAGTCGATGATCCGCCAGTACATGGCGCACTATCCCGACGTGCTGGGCATCACCTGGGAGCAGTTCATCAACCTCGGCAAGACCAACCCCAACGACCCGAACGAGAAGTTCTCCATGTCGGTGCTCGCCTGCAACCTCTCGCAGGAGGTCAATGGCGTGTCGTGGCTCCACGGCGAGGTGTCGAAGGATATTCTGGGCAACATCTGGCCCGGATACTTCAAGAACGAGCTGCATGTGGGCTACGTCACCAACGGCGTGCACTTCCCCACGTGGGCCGCGTCGGGGCTGCGGCGGCTCTACGCCCGCCACTTCGCCGCCGGTTTCGAGGGCCACGACTACGACATCCCCGAGTGGCAGAAGGTGCACGAAATTCCCGACGCGGAGCTCTGGGAGCACCGCATGGAGCTCAAGAACAAGCTGATCCGCCATATACGCAAGCGTTACAGCGACCCGAACCAGGTGCGGCTCGACTCGCCGTCGCAGATGGTGCGCATCATCGAGGGCATCCGGCCCGACGTGCTGACCATCGGTTTCGCGCGCCGCTTCGCCACCTACAAGCGCGCATATCTGCTCTTTACCAATCTCGACCGTCTCTCGGCCATAGTCAACAACAAGGAGCACCCCGTGCAGTTCATCTTCGCGGGTAAGGCGCACCCCAACGACAAGCCGGGACAAGATCTGATAAAGCGCATCGTCGAGGTGTCGTCGATGCCCGAATTTCTCGGCAAGATCGTATTCCTGCAAAACTACGACATGGAGCTGGCACGACGTATGGTACAGGGCGTAGACGTATGGCTTAACACTCCCACGCGTCCGTTGGAGGCCTCGGGAACATCGGGAGAGAAGTGCGTCATGAACGGCGTGATGCAGTTCTCGGTGCTCGACGGCTGGTGGGTCGAGGGCTACAAGGAGGGCGCCGGCTGGCAGCTGCCCATGGAGCGCACCTATGCCGACCAGAGATATCAGGACGAGCTGGATGCCGAGCTTATATACAACACTATCGAGGAGCAGATCGTACCGCTCTACTACGACCGTGCTGAGGACGGCATACCCCACCGCTGGGTAGGATCGGTCAAGCGCTGCATCGCCGACATAGCGTCGAACTTCACGACCAACCGCATGCTTATCGACTACGAGGAGCGCTTCTACAACAAACTCGCAAAGCGCAAGGAGTCGATGCTCGCCGACAACTACATGCTCGCACGCCGCATCGCGGCATGGAAGCGCAAGGTCTCGGCGGCGTGGGATTCGGTCAGAATCCTCGACGTCAAGCGCGCCGAGATCGAGAGCGAGGCTATCTTCGTCGGCTCTAAATACCGCTTCGAGATCGAGCTCGACATCGCCGACCTGTCGAAAGAGGATATAGGCGCCGAGCTGGTGGTGGCCAAGCAGATCGAGGCGGGTCGTGCGGCCAATGTCGTCGAGACCCGACAGCTCGAACTCAAATCGGTCGAGGGCAGCAGGATACGCATGGCTCTGGACTACGCTCCGCAGCGAACCGGCTCGTTCGATGTTGCGCTCAGGGTATACCCGCGCAACGAGAATCTGCCCCACAGAATGGACTTCGCCCTGGTAAAGTGGGCGTAACGCACTGATCGACCGACTGTTGATGCGATAAAGGGAAGGCCGGCCTTCCCTTTATCCCTTTGATCGTTTGGATTTTAGCGAAAAAAAACGTATATTTACTTGTCGTTACGCGACATAAGTCGAGATACAATCTAAAATACACTACCAATATGTCAGGACTCACATTCGATAAGCGTGAATTGGGCAATCTGGAATACTCGCTCTCACGCGAGATGCTGGCTACCGATCGCCGCGGAGGCTACATGAGCACGACGATCGTATGCTGCAACACGCGCAAGTACCACGGTCTGATGGTCGCACCGATCGACGACAGCGACCGCACCTACGTACTGCTCTCGTCGCTCGACGAGACGATCGTGCAGCACGAGCAGTCGTTCAACCTCGCACTGCACCGTTATCGCGGCGTCTACGAGCCGCGCGGCCACAAATACATCACCGACTTCCGCTACACGCCCACCCCCACGATCGTATATCGTGTCGGCGGCGTGGTGCTGCAAAAGGAGCTGCTGTGGATACACAAGCGCACGCAGCTGATGATACGCTACACACTGCTCGACGCCCACTCTGAGACCACGCTGCGCCTGCGCCCGCTGCTCGCGTTCCGCGACAAGCACTCTCTGTCGAGAGCCAACATGGAGGCCAACGGACGCTCGACGGCCGTGCCGTGCGGTGTCAAGTGCCGCCTCTACGAGGGATTCCCGTGGCTCTATATGCAGACCGACCGCGCCGATGCCGAGTTCGTCGCCGCACCCGACTGGTATTACGGATTCGAATATCAGGAGGAGCTCAAACGCGGCTACGAGGGTCACGAAGATCTGATGACCACCGGCTACTTCGAGTTGAAGATCAAGAAGGGCGAGAGCGTGATATTCTCAGCCTCGACCGACATGATGGCCTCGGAGCAGACGATCGACGCCGTGTACGAAGCCTCGCTGGCACGCCGAACCCACAAGATCGACTTTCTGAGCTGCCTGCAACACTCGGCACGTCAGTTCGTCATACGTCGTCCGGGCGAGCGCACGGAGGTCATAGCCGGCTACCCGTGGTTCGGCCCCATAGGACGCGACACGTTCATGTCGCTGCCCGGCATAACGCTGACGCAGGGCTACAAGGAGGACTGCATGGATGTACTCGATACGATGATTCGCGACATGCGCGACGGCGACTTCGCCGGCTCGGCCTCGGCGACAGTCTCGGCCGACGCACCGCTGTGGTTCTACTGGACGTTGCAGAATCTCGAAAGACATATCGGCCCGAAGGAGCTGTGGTCGCGCTACGGCGAGGCCATGAAGTCCGTCTTGGAGGCCTATCGCCGCGGCATGGGCGGCGGCGAGGTGGTCATGCACGACAACGGCCTGATATGGGCTGCGGCCGACAACCGACCCCTGACGTGGATGGCGACTATGGTCGACGGACGTCCCGTCACGCAGCGCGCCGGATACGCCGTCGAGATAGAGGCGTTGTGGTACAACGCCGTCATGTACACCTTGGAGCTTGCACGCAAGCATAAGGACAAGGAGTTCGTCGACCGCTGGAAGGCCGTACCCGAGCTCACGCACCGCAGCTTCCTCGAAAAGTTCTGGCTCGACGAGGAGGGCTTCGCGGCCGACTACGTGAACGGCTACGAAGTCAACAAATATATCCGCTGCAACATGGCTGTGGCATGCGGTCTGAATTATACCATGCTGAGCGACGCACAGCGCGTATCGGCCATAATGACCATGCGCCAGCATCTGCTCACGCCGCGCGGTCTGAGATCGCTCTCGCCGCGCAATCCGCTCTACGAATCGTCATATGCCGAAGACCAGCGCTCGCAGGATCTGGCCTCGCGCAACGGCTCGGTGTGGATATGGCCGTTCGTATTCTACGTCAAGAGCTGTTTCGAGCTCAGCGGCGGCAACTTCGCCGACGAGGCGCGCGAGATGCTCCACGCCTTCAACGGCGAGTTGCAGACCCACTGCATCGGCTCCGTGGGCGAGCGCTTCGAGGCCGATCCTCCGTTCGCCGCACGCGGTTCGGTGTCGCACGCCACCAGCGTCGGAGGCCTGCTCTACATCAATCGTCTGATCGACGAGTATTCGGCCGCACGGCAGGATAAGGACAGGGCTGCGGCCAAGGGTATGTCCGCTGCGCCGGCCGCTCCGGGCAGGGCTGCGGCGAAAGCCGGCGGCGCCAAGGGCTCTGCGGCAGCCGCCAAGAGCGCTGCGAAGAGGGGCGCCAAAAAGGCCGCAGCAGACAAATAAGCCCTCCTTATAGGAGACACAAAACTATAAATATTACTTAACTTTATTGATTATGAGAGTCTTAATGTTCGGCTGGGAGTTCCCGCCCCATATCGCCGGCGGTCTGGGCACCGCCTGCTACGGTATGACGCGCGGCTTGGCTCGCAACGATGTCGAGGTAATCTTCGTCATGCCCAAAGCCTCGGGCGACGAGGACCAGCGATTCGTAAAGGTCGTCAATGCAAGCGATGTGGAAGCTCTCTATACGGGCGATGTGGCTACCGGCGCAGACGATATAATGCGTAAGATGTCATTCATCCATATCGACTCGAATATGGTTCCCTACCTATCTCCCGAGGAGTATGAAACCCACCGCGAGGAGTACCTGCGTACTGGCAGCAAGACATGGGAGGTGCCGGGCGACGTATGGACGCAGCGCTATACGTTCTCGGGCAAATACGGCGCCAACCTGCTCGAAGAGGTCGCGCGCTACGCCGTGGTGGCCGCACAGGTGGCCAAGGATCTCGAAGGCCAGTTCGACGTGATACACGCCCACGACTGGCTGACATACTTCGCAGGCATCGCCGCCAAGCGCGTCTCGGGCAAGCCGCTGGTGGTGCACATGCACGCCACGGAGTTCGACCGCAGCGGCGAGAACATCAACACGCAGACATACGCCATAGAGCGCGCCGGCATGCACGCCGCCGACATGGTGATAGCCGTCTCGAACCTTACGCGCAACATCGTCATCGACCGTTACGGCGTCGAGCCTGAAAAGGTCGTCACGGTGCACAATGCCGTCCGCTTCGCCGAGAAGCAGACCGAGCTCCCCGAGCGCGGCGTCGACGACAAGATCGTAACGTTCCTCGGCCGCATTACCTACCAGAAGGGTCCCGACTACTTCGTCGAGGCGGCAGCCAAGGTGCTAAAACGCGTGCCCGACGTCCGCTTCGTCATGGCCGGTTCGGGCGACATGATGAACCACGTCATACGGCGCGTGGCGTCGCTCGGCATCGCCGACAGGTTCCACTTCACGGGCTTCCTGCGCGGCGACGACGTGCAGAAGATGTTCCAGCTCTCGGACGTATATGTCATGCCGTCGGTCTCGGAGCCATTCGGCATATCGCCCTTGGAGGCCATGCGCTCCAACGTGCCGGTCATCATATCGAAGCAGAGCGGTGTGGCCGAGGTGCTCGACTACGCCGTCAAGGTCGATTACTGGGACGTCGACGCCATGGCCGATGCAATATACGGCCTGATTAAATACCCTGCCCTTGCCAAGATGTTCTCGTCGAAGGGACTCGAAGAGGTCACGGGGCTCAAATGGAACAACGCCGCCGCCAAGATCAAGAGCGTCTACGAGCAGGCGATCGACAAGTGCAACCGACAGAAATAATAAAAAGATCAATATATGAAGACTGTTTGCCTCTATTTTCAGGTACACCAGCCCTGGCGTTTGAAGGTCTATCGATTCTTCAACATGGGCAAGGATCACAACTACCTCGACGACTTTACCAATCGCGCCATAATGCAGAAGGTAGCCCGACAGTGCTATCTTCCGATGAACGCGCTGCTGTTGAGGCTCATCAAGGACAACAAGGGCAAGTTCCGCTGCTCGTTCTCCATAACGGGCACTGCCGTCGAGCAGTTCAAGGCCTATGCGCCCGAGGTGCTCGACTCGTTCAAGGCGCTCGCCGAGACCGGATGCGTCGAATTTCTTGCCGAGACCTACTCGCACTCGCTGGCTTCGCTGCGCTCCGAGGAGGAGTTTACCGAGCAGGTCAAGCTGCATGCCGCGATGATAAAGCGCGAGTTCGGCGTCAAGCCCACGGCGTTCCGCAACACCGAGCTCATCTACTCCGACTCTATCGCCGCCACCGTATCGCGCATGGGCTTCAAGACAATGCTCGCCGAGGGCGCCAAGCACGTGCTGGGCTGGAAATCGCCCAACTTCCTCTATACCGACGCCACCGACAACAAGCTGCGCCTGCTGCTGCGCAACTACAAACTCTCTGACGATATCGCCTTCCGCTTCTCCAACGAGGGCTGGGACCAGTATCCGCTCACGGCCGACAAGTTCGCATCGTGGGTGGCGGCCGAGAACGGCGACGTTGTAAACCTGTTCATGGACTACGAGACCTTCGGCGAGCACCAGAAAGCATCGACCGGCATCTTCGATTTCGTCAAGGCACTGCCCAAGGCCCTGCTGTCGACGCAGCAGGTGGAGTTCGCCACCGTCAGCGAGGCTGCCAAGCGCCTGCAACCGGTGGCCGTGCTGCACTGCCCGCACGCAATGTCATGGGCAGACGAGGAGCGCGACATCACGGCATGGCTGGGCAACGAGTTGCAGAACGAGGCTTTCGAGAAGCTCTATTCGCTGGCGCCCAAGGTAAAGGCTTTGAAGAACAAGGATTTCGAATTTGTCTGGAATTTCATGCAGACATCGGACCATTTCTACTACATGGCGACCAAATGGCTTTCGGACGGCGACGTGCACTCCTATTTCAACCCCTACGGCTCGGCCTACGAGGCGTTCATCAACTATATGAACGTGCTGTCGGACTTCGAGATCGAGCTCACGAAGGCCAAGACCGGCACCCGCACCAAAGCCTAACTGCCGGCTACATATCCTATTACGAGTCACGACCCGATAAAAGGCGAAATCCTCCGAGGCTGTATGCCCCGGAGGATTTTTTCTACCGTCTCGCTCAGCTGACTGGCAGCAGAGCGAAGCAATATGCAGACGGCCGCCGCGGCGAGACGTTTCTCTGACAGAGGCCGGAGCAGTGCCGGCTGTGCCCCGGCTGCGGCTCACGTCATACAAATACATTGCAAACATGAACAGCCGCGATCCACGGCACCCGGCACCCGATACACGACACGCACATGATAGCACGCGTTCGCATCCGAGGCGCTCCCCTCGCGCCCTTATCCCTGTTCCAGCCAGCGGTCGCGCACGTCCTGATGAAAGTCGCCTATCGTGAGCAGTATGCCCGTCTCCTCGACATCGCCGAAATCGGGGTTGCTGCATGTGTCGAAGACGCGCATGGTCGTCGAAAGCCTCATATAGGAGTTTATCATGGGCGGCACCGTCTGCCTCAGGTCGCGCATGCGGCGGATAAGTATGCGGTAGTTCTCGCCGTAGGTGCGGCCCACGAAGAGATTGTCGTAGAGGCGGCTTTCGATGTCATGGT
>OFHN01002203.1_pt1 | contig 11972 bp, 11 predicted proteins | sample 1521321 | NCBI WGS metagenome assembly OFHN01 (sample SAMEA3504130, study PRJEB24116) | mouse gut metagenome | biome: mouse gut; feature: mouse-associated habitat; material: faeces | place: Denmark | collected 2011
ACTATTTTTTCGCCTCCCTCCCGGCTATCCACGCAAAAAAGCCGCCCGTTTTTTCTTCCCGGACGGCTTTCTGCGTAATGTGATAGCTCTAATTTTATTTTTTTGTGGTTGCAGGCTCCGAAAAGCCTTGATATTACAGTGTTCCTAATAGGAGCCATTCATATGAAATCTTCATCAGAACCATTTTGTTGCTTTAGATCCAAGATAAACTCAACCGGAAGCCCAGCGGCTCGCAGGATCGGCTTGCTAATTGAAAAAATTGTCGCTGCAAAAAGGATTCGGAATAAATCTGATTGCCATAATGTACTACGCTCAAAAATATCTAGCGGACTCTCTGGCTGGAAAAATAAGTCTGTGTCTATCCCGATATGGTAAGTCAGTGCCTTAGCTCCATAAAAATCTGTCCACGAAGAAAGTGAAAACAACGGTACTTCTGTTAATAATGCCAGGCTGTGCGACAAATGATACCAATACGCTTGAAACAGCTTTATCAGGCAGTCTTCTGACAAGCAGTTTTCTGACTCTCTTACTTGTAACTCGGCGGAAACTTTGGATGGCCACTTGATGTTTAGAAACGCTTTTTGAAAGAGAGAATGAGTTCTAAGATACTCCCACTGATCCGAACGAATAGTATCGACTGGAGCGACAATATATGGCTCTGAGGAATCTTCATAATATCTAATGTGAACTATTACTATTTGGCCTACAGGGAACCAGATGCTACCACCCAGGTCCTTACTTAAAAATGTAATGCTTTCAGGCAGAGGTATAAACGGAAATCGAAAACGATTATTGGCAGTGTAAGTCCAGCCTTTCCTAACTACCAAATATAAGTCCTTAGCTGCTTTGTGCCAAGGTGCAAATATGGCACGATACCTTTTTTTCGTAAGAGCTACCGATCCCTTGGATAAAAGTTCTATGAGTGCCTTATAAGCATCTGTCAATTCCTGTGCTCTTTCCAATCGTTCTTCCTTTTTCATACAGACCACCAAACCACAAAAATATTTTAAATTATAGTCTTGATAATACAGATTGTCAAGTATAATTGGTTGTGCAGGTGGAACATAGAAAATTTCTCAAAAATCAATCTGACTTCATTCTCAATTTCCCTATTATGAGGCTCAAAGCGGCGCATTAAAAAATATTAGAGCACAACAACATATGTAAGGGCCCCTGGAATACTTTACACAGGCAATCATTATGATCTGCCTACAGTGAAAGTATTCCCCTTGCGGAATAAGGATAGGGGATGTAATCTAATAGATTGATATGCTATAATAATATTATATTAGAATAGAGAATGTGTACTTATAAATATTAGAATTATTATCATATCTATTAGAAATATTTATATAATTCGGAGGAAAGCACAAATGGTACTAAAAACTGTCAGCCCAAAGGATAAATACAAAGATGATGATATTTATCAGAGCATCGTTGACTATGTAACGCAGGAAAGCAAATGCAAATCAGGATACGTCATTGCTCGGAATTTACATAGGGATACGATGGCCCAAGAGATGTTTGATCTTGACGAAAGCTATGGCAAGCTGAAAGGCACCAGAATTCGACACTCCATCATTACCTTTGAAGACCGGGACGAAGCAACACCGGAAATAGCGACCTATATCGCGGGGAAAGTCTGTGATTATTATGCCGATGATTATCAAATGCTTGCTACAGTACATGAAGATACTGACAATCTACACATCCATATGGTAATGCACACCACCAACATCCATACCGGCAAAAAGTACACTGGTCGAAAGAAAGACTATTATCAATTTCAAGAGCATCTGAAAAGGATAGGACGGCAGAACAACATAAAATACAGGGGTACTCGCTCAGATCGTTGAGATATAGCAAAAAAGAATCTGCCTTAGGAGGAATCCCCCTGGGCAGATTCTTTTTTCCTTATTCATCATCAACTTCATATTTGAGATAGTATTCCAAGTCCTCGCGCCGGAATCGCCAGCAGCGGTCACCCAGACGGAACGCCGGGAGCCGATGACTGCGAATCATTTTATAAAGTGTGTTCTTTGAAATTGACAAAATGTCCATTACATCGGTCGCAGTAAGTATGTCGGGATATTTGTATAGCATAATTGCAACTTTCCTTTCTGTACTAATTGAGAGCAATTTACAATATTGTTGCGCAAGTTTTCCCATTGTGGTAGATACCTAATTCGTCTCCGCACGGCATCCTTACTTTTTGAATCTTGACCTAAATCACTTCGCCCCCTATAATGATTATGGAGGTGATCTAAGCATGGCAAAACGGGAATTTACTGACTATTCCCAAATCGCTGCAATACCTGTCCGTTCTCAGCAGGACTATTTGATGAAGTACATTGCCAGCAGAAGTCTAAATCGAAACTACGCCTATTTTAGAGATAAAATGCCGCCCAAAGAGGACGGCAGTAAGCATGACAGCAGTGGTTTAGTAACCTGGAAAGAAAGCCAACAGGCAAGTGATAAGACTTGCGGCGAAATCAACAGCCGAAAGTGGACTGACAGCGATGACAGCGAATTACGCAAACTGCGTAAGCACATAGAACGTTTCTTTCATAGCTTAGGTATTATCCCCGATCTATTCAAAAAGGATCGCTGTTACCAAATGACCGAGGAATTGATAGAGTTTTTTGACTTTATTCTCGACAATGACGAGGGTATCACATCTCACATTATCAACAAGAGATTTGACAGTGTAAGCACCGCAAGCTACCGACATATATCCTCCTGTCTGCTGGCCGCACTAGATACGGCTCCCTGCTCAGAAACGGAAAAGGAACAGGCCAAAGAGAAATTTTTCGCTTTCATGAACAAAAATAGCATTGACCTGTCCTTCCAATGTGAAAATAAAATGGTAGATGCCATTCTCCGTATCACCTGGGAAAAAATTATGGAAAAAGGCTGGAAGCCAAGTCCAGGCAAATTCCAACACGAGTATGATGACTGCGAATGGGCCGCCGTCACCGAGCGTATATACCAGGAACTCCTTAAACGTGGCCTTCTCACACCTAAACCGGATGAAATTGGAGGCGAAAAGCTGAGCCTTGTCTCCGATTGTGACATTCCCATACGGCTATGGTTTCGGTAACATTCCGCTTTTAGCAATACCGCCGATATATCAAGGAACATTTCATTTTATTTTGTTCCGTGATGTGTCGGCGGTATTGCCGTATGATAATGTCGTTCCGGACAGGGACATGGCTTTATGCAGATTGTCATATGTCTTTGGACCCTTTTATCCGTGCATAGTGGAAAATGCAGGGAGATCATAAGTGTATTATTACTATGCACGAGTGATTAGAGTCACATACATCTGGCAAGTCGATCAATAAAATTGGAGGTAAATATGAACACGATTGAATCCAATACCACACCTATACCGCCCTATCAGCAACCAATCAATGACAATTACAGCATTGCCGCAGAAAGCACCAGTGCAAAGCTTTCGATTGTAGGAAAGAAGGAACTTCCCATTTCTGAACTTTCCTGTAAACTTTTGCTCACGCTGGACGAGGCCGCTCGATACACCGGCTTGGGTTTGCAGAAACTGCGGGAGATCAGCAACACTCCGAACTGTCAGATAATTATGTGGAATGGCAGTAAGCGGATGTTCAAGCGGAAGAAGTTGGAGGAATACCTGAACGCTCAGTATTCCATCTGACCCACTACACGGGACGGCGTATCTATATAGGGTACGCCGCCCTCATTCTAAGGAGGTCAACATGGCAAAGAGGTATGATAAACGACATAGGCTGCTAAAGCCTGGTGAATCAGTGCGGAGCAACGGTGCGGGTTATATGTATCGTTGGAGTACGCCGGACGGAAAGCGCCACAGTATTACGACAAAGACGCTGGAAGAACTGCGGGAGAAGGAAGCTGAGATTGCCAACGACAAGTTTACCGGACTTCGCACGGACTCTCAAAATGTAACGGTCAACCAGATTTTCAACCTTTGGGCGGAAATGAAGCGAGGTTTGCAAGACAACACCTTCCAAAACTACTGCTATATGTATAATATGTTCGTCAAAGACGATATTGGCCAACTGCGGATACGGGAACTGAAACGCTCCGATGTGAAGCAGTTATACAATAAGCTGCTGGACGAACGGGGGCTGAAAATCAATACGATTGATAATGTGCATACCGTTCTGCACCAAGTCCTGACGGTAGCTGTAGAGGATGGCTATATGCGCACCAATGTCTCTGATAATCTCCTGAAAGAGTTGAAGCAGAGCCGCAATATGGGCAGCCCTCACCGGAAAGCGTTGACGGTTCCGGAGCAGGATTTATTTATGGACTTTCTAGCACGGGAGGATACTCCTTACCACCACTGGAAACCCATCTTTACGGTACTGCTGTACACGGGCCTCCGTGCTGGCGAGGTCTGCGGCCTCCGGTGGTGCGACATTGACCTGGAAGAAGGGATGATTGATGTCAACCACACGCTGGTCTATTATAGCCACGCCGAAAACGGCTGCTACTTCAACGTGCATCAGACCAAGACAAGGGCGGGTACTCGCACTGTTCCGATGCTGGACGAGGTAAAAGAGGCGTTTCTGGAAGAAAAACGCTATCAGGAGTTCAACAGCATCCGCTGTCGGGCGCAGATTGACGGATATACGGACTTTATCTTTGTCAACCGCTACGGGGACTGTCAGCATCATGGAACACTGAACAAAGCCCTGCGCAGGATCATCCGGGACTGTAATGATGCTCAGTTTGCCAAAGGCTCCAAGAGCCCGCTGCTGCTCCCCAGCTTTAGCTGTCATTCTCTGCGCCATACCTTCACGACAAGGCTCGTAGAGGCTGGCGTTAATATCAAAGTCGTGCAGGAAACCCTTGGTCACGCTGATTTTGGCACAACGATGGATATTTACACGGACGTTACCAAGGAGCTGAAACAGCGAGAATTTGACGGCCTACAGGAAAAAATGAGACATCAGCAGAAGGAACGCCGCAAGGTCAACGACAATAGCGGTGAATAAGCGTACCAAGAAGCCACCGCATGGGAACACCCGTGCGGCGGCTTCTTCCATTTGACGGGAGGAATTTTATGTGCTATGATACAAGTAGTAAGGTGGTGAGGTCTATGGGTTATGCCGAGTATAACCAGCGGCGGGAAGGGTACTTGCAAAGAATCAAGTTACTGCGGCTTTTTGATGATGATTTTTTCACTCGCTGCTTTGACGGCAGTCCCGAATGTACGGAGCTTCTTCTTCACATTATTTTGGAGAAACCGGATTTGCGGGTAGTGGAAGTAAAAGTCCAGTACACCATTAAGAACCTGCAAGGGCGGTCTGTAAGACTTGATATTCTTGCCGTAGACAGTGCCGGAAAGAGATACAACATAGAAATACAGCGGGATGATCGCGGGGCCGGGGCCAGGAGGGCCAGATACAACAGCAGCCTTGTGGACGCGAATATCCTGCTGACGGGCGACGATGCAGAAAATCTACCAGAGAATTTCGTTATTTTTATTACAGAGCATGACGTGATCGGCGGGAATAGACCTGTCTATCATATTGACCGGACGATTCGGGAAACAGGCGGTTTGTTTGGGGACGGTTCGCATATCCTGTATGTGAATGGAGCTTGGCGGGACGATTCGCCAGTAGGCAAGCTGATGCACGATTTTTCTTGCACAGACCCGGACAGTATGAACTACGCGCTGCTGGCTGACAGGGTGCGCTATTTTAAGAAAGATAAGGAGGGTGTTCAAACAATGAGTAAGATTTTTGAGGACTTTGGAAAAGAGGTTGCAAAAGAAGCTGCGAAGGGGACCCTTTTGGAAAATATCAGAGCCATTATGAAGAACTTAAATTATACGGTAGATCAAGCTATGGATGCCCTTAGCGTTCCAAACGAAGACCGCCCTGATATCCGAAATATGATTGCAATGCCTTGATGCTCCATGCTCCAACCGTGCTCCACTTTTGCTCCATCCAGCAGAATTTTACCGGAGATTAGCGAAGAGTTATACCATCTGAATTGTTGCTAAAAGCCGAAAAAATAGGGATTTGCAGGCATATAAGTGGCTACTTATCTATAGGATGTCCTTTTCCCCACCATGAAGCCGACGGATTAAATTTCGACTACAAATATTCGCGTATTAAGTTATTTTGGCATAAAAGCAACGGAAATGCAAGCGATTTGTCAAAAACCTTGTTTTTCGATTTTACGACAAACTTACGACAAATGAAAAGGAACGAGTAGTCAAAACCACCGGCTAAGCCGGTGGTTTGAGTAAGCCCTATAAGGGCTTATTACGGACAACGCCCCTTAAGGGGCCCCGAAAGGTATGCCGACTGCATTGCTTTTACGGGTCGCCCCTTAAGGGGCAAATTTTATGCCTTTGTATTCTTGCTACCCGTAAACGGGTCTACGAACTCCTTGAGGCTGATCTGATCGGCTATCTGGTCCTCTTGTAATTGATTGGCGATATATGCTTTGATTGCTTTTTTATTTCTGCCTACTGTATCTACATAAGGGCCATATAAATGTGAGGTAGACCCCGCCGCGCCATACTGGCTTGCGCCAGCGGTTTCAGCGGAGCCGCCTCCAGAACCGGACTTACACGTCTCCGCGTATCCGGCTCCTGGTACAATCACCGTTACAGTTCTTGGGCAAGTGTAGACTGATAACAGTACGGGCATAGCGCCAGTGACTTGCGGCGCATATGCAGCATCAGCCGTTCGGCTTCGGTTGCGCCGGTCAGCTTTTTCAGCGCGCGGACATGATGGATGCGAATATCATCCGTCTTACTTCCGCACAGCTCGCAGATACCGGCCCGCAGCCTGTTCGCCAGCGTATTTCTTTTATCATAGTGAAGGTATCGGGGGAGCAGGTCCTGTAGATTGTCATATCCTTCCTCCTGTTTGCGGAATCCGTCATGATAGAATTCGCAAATCTTTGGGCCGGACCTTGTATCATAGGGGACCTGGAACACGCCGTCACGCATGTACTTTTTCTTGATTTTGGTGACGGTGGTACGATACTTCCCAGCGAAAGTTTTCAGCAAACTGTAGCGCATCATATAGTAGAATTTGCTGAGTACGCCTACATTTTCTGCAATGCGATAAAAGTTGTATAATCCTCGAATTTCCGAATTATACTGGCTGACGATTTCGATATCCGTACTGTTGAGCAGCTCGTTTCTGTGCATGGGCCGCCAGAAATCGCGGCCCCGGTTTTCATCCCATTTGACCTGCATGACTTTCAGCTCATGCAGCTTGTTCTCCCACTTTTCATGCGGCACATAGAGGAATACCTTTCCGCACCAGGCACGATTCAGCACACCGTTTTTATCCCGTTTCACAGCTTTGCTGCGGGTGACCCGAATGTCATATCCCAGATACCGGACTACCTCGCTGGAGTGCGTCACCTTGGTCTTTTCCTCAGAAAGGGTGAGCTTCAATTTCTCCGCCAGGAAACGGCGCAGGTCCTCCTTGATTTTCAGTGCGTCCTGCTTGGAGCCAATCACACCGACCAGGAAGTCGTCCGCGTACCGGTTGTACTGGATTCTCTTGAAACGGCTGTCAAACACATCTGCGAAAGGAGTGGACAATTTCCGCTTCTGGGCTTCCTTGAACGCCCGGATATCCTCCTTGGTGGCATTTCTGGCATCCAGTTTCGCCTTAGCCCTCCGGTAGTGATAGTCGGCCCGCTCGTATTCTCTGCTGGGTGGTCGCCGGAAGGGCTCCGTGTCAAAACGGGCCTTGTACTCCTCCATAAAGGCATCCAGCTCGGAGAGGTAAATGTTCGCCAGAATCGGGCTCATGCCGCTGCCCTGGGGCGTGCCAGAGTAGGTGCTGTGGTACTTCCATTGCTCCATGTATCCGGCTTTCAGAAATTTCCACATCAGGGACAGAAACTTCTCATCCTTGATTCTCCGGCGCAGGATATGGATGAGGACATGGTGGTCAAAGCTGTCGAAACACGCCTTGATGTCGCCCTCCACCATCCAGCGCACACCGGTGAAGGTTCCTTGAATCTGGGACAGCGCCGTGTGGCAGCTCCGCTTCGGGCGGAAGCCATGGGAGCAGTTGGAAAAAGTGGGTTCATAAATTGCTTCCAGTATCATCCGGATGATTTCCTGCACCAGCTTGTCATTGGCGGAGGGAATCCCCAGAGGACGCTTTTTCGCGGGATTGTTCTTCTTGGCGATGTAGGTCCTTCGGGCCGGGTTCGGCTGGTAGCTCTGGTCTTTCAGGGATGCTATGATTTTGTTGATGCGAGCTATGCTCATGTTGTCGATGGTCATTCCATCCGCGCCTTTCGTCATGCTTCCCGGTGAGGTCGCAATGTTCTTGTAGGCCAACAGATAGAAGTCCGGGTTATACAAATGGCGGTGTAGCCGCTCAAATTTGTATCCCTTTACACTTGCTTTCTCTGTAAGGATTTTCAATACGCCGATGGGATTTCTCATAGTGCCTCGCGCACCTTCCTTTCTTGGTATTGAAGCGATTGACTGCTGTCCTTCGCCATGTGGGCGTGATTATTCGCTTCCGTTTTTACGGCTATCCCTGTCTATTCAGGGTCCTCGGACTACTACGACAGCTCCGTTGCCGTGGCGGATTTTCAGGGCCGCTTTTCTCGTTGCTCCCATAGCCGCTCTCGCGGCGTTCCGCTTTAGGCAATCCCCGTTTAGGACTGCTGAAATGAGCTTGATGTGCTGTCGGCATGTGACGTTCGCCATTTTCCACTTTCCCGTGAATGGGATTCGCTCCGGGTATCCGCAAAGATAGATCCTAACGCTACCTTTGTCAGGAGCGCCGGCGGGTATAGCTTCCATACGCCGGGGGTGCGTCTATCCCCAATCTCTGGCTGTCATTCAGGCAGTTTAGCTTTTCATCCTCATGCACATCTTTTCATCCCTCCATGCCGCCGTCCGTGAAGCTCGGACAGCTCATGTACTCCGACATGCTATGGTCGCCCTCCGGTTTCCCTTTCAGGGTTAGTCGGGGGATGATGGGTTGCGTTATATGGCCTGTGCGAGCCTCCTTCTCATTGGATTAGCCACCGCATGATACCTTCTCCACCGCTTGCTCAAGGCGGCATTTCAGCAGTCCCGCGGACAGACGTCACTCTGCCCTTACGGGCGCACTTGGGTTAATACAATAGCATGGTATTTCGTTGTTCTTGCCATCTTTGTCAGTAAAATTGTAATACGTATACTTTTGGGATCGGGCCGCACCATTGATAGACAGGTAATCAAGAGTTGTACCGTCCGAATAGATGTCGATCTCACCCAAAGCTTCCTCCTCGCTGGAAGCTGCCATGGCAGGAGCAGGGACCATTCCAAGCACTGTCACCAGCACCAGGAGTAGAGCCAGGATTTTTCGTTTCATAAAGGTCCTCCTTGAAATTTTGACAGGAAAAGCGCATATTCTGTATAGAATACACGCTTTTCACCAATGGGAGAGGCGGTGTGCCCTCTAAGGACACACCGCCTCATGTTATACGCTACATTTCAGCGCAGATGATATTCCGTTCGAATAAACTTGCCGTTTTTGAATACGTCCCATACCTCCAGATAATAATCTCCGCCTGGGCAAGAGTGGAGTACTTCCGGTACGGCCTCTTCCCGCCAAGGCCAGAAGGGGGCAGTTTCCATATCTGTCGGCAGTGTCAGATGGATGTGGACCCAAGGGGTTCCATCTCCTCGCATTCGCGGGCTGCCGCTCTGCATGATCCACTCATCCTCGCCCATGGCGTTGTAGAGACTGTAGAGCATCCGGCGTGTCTCATACAGGTTGCGGATGAAGATGTAATCGCCAGTTTGTTGGGAATAGTGCCGGACTTCTGCTTTGGGTAGCTCCGGCTGATCGAACTGGCTCCAGTCACAGATTGCTTCCGGCAGGGGGCCTACCGGGCCGTCCGCGAAGTAATTCTTGTCGTACCGGCTTACATCTGTGATGGTGTAGTTGGTCCCGTCATCGCAGCGGATCACATCGCCTGCCCGGGGGACGTACCGGCTGCCATCCTGCGGGACATTGATAGAGCCGTCCGCATTGGTGCTGAGTGCGTCAGGGATTGTCTGGGGTACTGCGGGGGCTTTCACCTCCTCCGTGTAGGGCTTATCCGGTTCAATACGGACGCTGTTGGCGGCGGCATCGTAGGTAACGCCAAAGCCCACCGCCTGTCCGATGTCCCGGAGCTTGACATAGTTGCTTCCGTTGATCTCGTATGCTTCCAGATAGACACGCTGGTTATCCAGATAGAAGGTCTGGCTGCTGGGTGAGGCCATGAGACTGGCCATCGCGCTGGATGCCGGACCGCTAAGGAGCAGCCCCGCCAATACGCCTGCCGCGATCAGGACGGTTTCTTTGATCCGCTTCATAATTTCCTCCGTTTCTATTCCGATGCACTTGTCCTGAACCTTTTGCAGACTGCACAGAAGAAAACCGCACCGCTGGCATTTCAGCCTGTTCCACCTGGTTCTGGCGGGGCCGCGCGCTGCCCCAGCCGCCGGATAGGAACGTCAGATAAACGCTTTGCTCAATGCCGGTTTCTCTGCAAAAAGTTTTCCTGAATCCACCATAATACAGAAAACCGGCCTTGTCAAAGGTTTATTTTATTTCCATACGCCGATAAAACAGTTTCACCTCCATTTGTTCTTAATTTCCCTTGTTCTCCTAAAGACCACCTCACTTTCGAGTCAGTGTTCACAAAAAATTCTTATCCCAAAACCTCGGCTGCCTGAACGCAGATCCGGCTCTCCGGGTGATCTGCCAGACAGGTCGTGATGGTGAGACGGTTGTCCATCGTGGCCTGCAAATAGCTCCAGTCGTTGTTGTCGATAGTCTCCACAGTGGTCACCTGATAGGTGCGGGTCCCCAGTTTCGCGGTGTAAGTGATGGTGTCACCCTGCTGCAGATCCTTGATGGAGCCGATCACGTACTTGCTTCCGCGATTGTGTCCACAAACCCCTATATTTCCATCCCAGGCAGACGTGGAGCTGTAGTGCCCCAAGCCCTTTTTCATACTTGCGGAGGTTTCGCCCTCCCAAACCTTCATGGATATACCCAGAGACGGAATCTCCAATGTACCGATGCTGCCGTCTTCCCGTTCCAGGCCATCAACGCTGGTGATCGCTGCCTGCTGGGACGAGCTGGTCACGGAAGCGGTATACAGGCCGCCGTAGATTTCAGTTGTACCGTCTGCGCTGATGCCATAGCTGCCAGCACCCTCCATGGTTGCCACGCTGGGCTGGAGGCCCCGCAGGATGGACGGCTCCATAACACCCGTCTGGGTAGTGCTGAGGATGCCGTACTCCAGCTCCGGGATCTGGAAGTCCACCACGTTCGGACCGCCGTAGTTATACTGGGAGCCGTAGATGTCCTCGTAGGAGGTGTCCCCGTAGTAGTCCTGGGGGGCATCCGTAGTAAAGGAGTAGTCCACCGCTGCGTAGGCGGAGGGGGCCAGGGCCAGTGGCGCCAGCGCAGGCAGGATTGCTCGGGTCAGGATGTTCAGCTTTTTCATGTCGATTCCTCCTGTTCGTGTTCAGATTCGTCCTCCAGTTCCTCCTGGATCTGCCGTAGGGCCCGGCGGGAGCGGAACAGCAGCACCGCCAGGGTGGCAACCGTTCCCACGCCCAGGACGCCCAGGGCATAGGGCAAGACCTTCCCGGGCAGGCCGGCCACACTGATACCACCCCGGTCAGGGAGAATGTTGATGCCGGTCTCCGTTCCCAGGTAGGTCACCTTGTAGGTGATACTTTCCACGTCGCTCCGGGTTACCTCTCCCACATAGTCGGCGGAGGTGACATACCCGGTGGCGACCCTGTGGTAGCTCTTGCCAGAGTAGGTGGCTACCGCCTGATAAGAGGCCGGGGACAGGGTATCGCCCACCAGATCGGTGCCGATGACCTGCCAATCCACGTTGGACAGATTCAGCGTCACGCCGTCTTTGACGGTAGTGGCCGGAACATAGGACATATCGTTGCGGTCCAGCGGCCCGAT
>OFHN01002204.1_pt1 | contig 11968 bp, 14 predicted proteins | sample 1521321 | NCBI WGS metagenome assembly OFHN01 (sample SAMEA3504130, study PRJEB24116) | mouse gut metagenome | biome: mouse gut; feature: mouse-associated habitat; material: faeces | place: Denmark | collected 2011
GACATTTTGTGCAACACGCGGCAGGCGGCATACGAGAAGCGTCTTCTTAACGAAAAGACAGGCAAGCCGGTCAAGTACTTGATCATCAACCTGCCGCCCGGCTATGGCAAGAGCTACACCCTTGCCAATTTCGCGAACTGGGCATACGGGAAGAACATCAAGAATAAGATCATCACCGTTTCCTACAACGGCACGATCGCGCCGGAATTTGCCCGGACGACGCGGGATATGGTAGCGGAAGAGCCGGAGAATGAGGACTCTTACACGACACGGGATTTTTTCCCGCATGTGCAACTGAAATACGGGGATTCATCCGTAATGAAGTGGAGTCTGGAAGGGAGCTATGCAAGCTACCTGGCCACGTCCTTTGACGGTACTGTGACCGGTATGCGCGGCAACATCATCATCATAGATGACCCGATCAAAAACGATAAGGAGGCCGTCAACGAAACTGTAAAAGAGGGACACTGGAATTATTTAAAGAACACGCTTTCGTCCCGTGCGCTGCCAGGCGCCTTGTGGGTGATCGTACTGACCAGATGGGCCACGGACGACCTGGCCGGGAGACTGTTAGAGGCTTATCCGGACAAATGCCACGTGCTGGAGATCACAGCGCTGGATGTAGACGGGCCGGAAGGAGTCAGTACCTGCGAAGACCTCTTCCCCACGGAAGACTTACAGGACAAGCGGCAGACGCTTGACTCACATATCTGGGGAGCAAACTACATGCAAAAACCTGTGGATCTGGAAGGCGGCCTGTATGGGAAGTTTGAGACTTATGATGAGGTGGATCCGGATAAATTCGAGCGGGTACTTAATTATACGGATACGGCGGACGAAGGGGACGACTACCTGGGCAGCATCTGCGGCGGCACTATAGGCAGATATCTTTATGTCACAGATATGTACTATACACAGGATGCTATGGAGAAGACAGAACCGGAACTGGCAAGACGGCTGCAGCTTAACGGTGTCAGGGAATGCCTGATCGAGAGTAACAACGGTGGCCGCGGGTTTGCCCGGAACGTGATCCGGCATCTGCGCACACTCAAGTGCTTTAAATGTACAGTCACATGGTTTCACCAGAGCAAGAAGAAGAGGACGCGTATCATCACAAACGCATCAAACGTCATGGAGCAGGTGATCATGCCGCGTGACTGGGAGACACGCTGGCCGGAGGCGGCGGAGCATATCCACAGGTATCAGCGTAAAGGTAAAAACGATCATGATGATATCGAGGATACCCTGACCGGCATTGTTGAGTTTGTCAACGGGGATGTCAAAGGCAAGAAGAAAGCCAGGACAGGTAAAAAAAGCAGGCTGGGACTTTAGAGGTAAGAAAATATGTATAGATTTAGTAAAGAGCAGGTACTGGATCCTGTATTCCTGACAAAACTGATCAGGAGGTTTCAGAGCGAACAGGTGCCGCGCTTTAAACGCTGCGAGGACTACTACAGAGTACAGACACGGATCCTGAAACGCACGATGACAGACGGCAAGCCGAATAACAAGCTTGCCCATGGGTTCTGCAGATATATCACGAATATGGCTACGAGCTATTTTGCAGGCAAGCCGATCCGCTACATCTTCAACGATGACGGGAGCGGTGACCTTACTGCAGAGGAATATAAGGACGCCGTGTTGGATGTCCTTCAGTATAATTATATAAACTCCTTAAACTTTGAAGTGTCGAAGGAAGCAAGCAAGAAAGGCATCGGCTTTTACCTGATCTTTTCAAATGAGTTTTCGGATCTTAGGATCAAAAAACTGGATGCGGAGGCGCTGATCCCGGTCTACTCCCCGTCGCTGGATGAATTTTTAGAGGCGGCGGTGCGGATCTGGTCAGAGCATGACATAGACGGGAAGCTACTCATGGAGTATGCGGATGTCTATGACGAAACATATATCCATCATTTCCGGCGTGGTGACGGGGAGCATGACTATAAAGAATTCCGGGTGCCGGAGCCGCACTATATGAAGGACATCCCCGTGATCATCGTCTGGAACAATGAGGAGCAGCTGGGGGATTATGAGCCGGTCATCACGCTGAATGACGCATACGACAATGCACAGTCGGATACGGCAAACGACATGGATTACTTTACAGACGCTTATCTGTGCATCACAGGGGCCAGCAGCATGGTGGAGGATGCCCTCACCGGGGATCTGGATGATGACGGGGACGCCTCGAACATAGCCGCGGTAAACCTGCGCAAGAACAGACTCTTATTTCTGGATGAGAACGGTCAGGCACAGTGGCTGACAAAGAACGTCAATGATGCCGCGAACGAGAATTATAAGAACAGGCTGTATAAAGACATCTTCTTTCTGTCGCAGGTGCCGGCCCTCACAGATGAGAACTTCTCCGGCAACCTGTCCGGCATCGCGATCAAGTATAAGATGACCGGCCTGGAAGAACTGGCGATCATGAAGGAGAACCGGATGCGGTCAGCGCAGACGAAGATGCTGCGGATCATCACGGATTTTTTAAATATGAAGATGAACAAAAAATGGGATCCGGACACGGTAGAACAGAAATACGACCGCAACTTTATAGAAAATGCCTCAGACATTATCACAGACGTAAAGAACCTTGAAGGGATCATTTCAAGGGAGACACAGCTTGACATGCTGCCGGTCAGCATCGTATCAGACTCTTCCGCAGAACTGGACAGACAGAAACAGGAGGCCATGGATGCGGAGCGGCTGCCGAAGGGAGATCTTAGCAGCATTGACCAGATGTAGGTGACGGTATGGCAAAAGATTATTGGGAGCGACGTTATCTTAAGGATAAGGCAGCATCGGTCAACTGGACAGAGGACTATCTGGCAAAGCAGCAGAAAAAGCTGTACAGCCAGGCGGAGCAGGAGATCCAGGCGGAGATCGAAAAGCTGTATCAGAAGTTCGCGGACAGCGAAAAGATCACGCTTGCGGAAGCGAAACAGAAGATCAAAGACGCGGATTTCCGTAAGATCGACTGGGCGGGGATGCTGCAGCAGGAGAAAGAGCTGCGGGAGCGTCTGAAAGAGACAGATCTGCCGGAAGAGATCAGAGAACAGATCGAGAAACAGCACAGGGCGCTGGATCTGGAGATGAAGGCCTACGCGAAGCGTGGCCGTATCTCTTATCTGGAACTGCGCTCCATGGAGATCGACCGGATCATGGTGGATCTGTATGATAAGCAGCAGGAAAATATCTACGACCACCTGACAAGCGAGTTTGATGACGGTTACTATCACAGTATTTTTAATACACAGCAACGCATCGGGTTTGGCTATGACTTTACCAGGCCGAACGAGAAAGCGGTTAACCGGGCGATCCTGAACCGTTATGACAAGCGGAACTTTTCGAAAAGCCTGTACTCACATTGCACAAATTTTTCGGAAGACCTGAAAAGTAATCTTGTGACCGGTCTGATCACCGGCGAGAACCTTGACAAGATGACCAGTCGGATCCACAAGCGCATGGGCGTCGCTTACAGCGCGGCAAAGACGTTAGTCAGGACAGAGACGGCGTATATCTATGAGACTGCTACTATGGAGGGATACAGTGCCTGCGGGATTGAATGGTATGCGTTTCTGGCTACGCTGGATTTTAAGACAAGCGAAATCTGTCAGGAAATGGACGGCAAGCGGTTTAAAGTCAAAGATGCTGTGCCGGGAAAGAACTATCCGCCGATGCACCCAAACTGCCGCAGTACGACAGTCTGTGACTTCCCGGAAGAGGATGATAAGAAGGGAAGGACGACCAGAGTAGCGAAGGATGAACAGGAAAAGGCGTATGAAGTACCGGCGGATATGACTTATAAAGAATGGCGCGGGCAGCATAAGGATAAAACACCCTTCCTTTCTTATGGGGAGAAGCGGGCACTCAATCAATATATCAGCTTTGAGTCCTATCCTGTTAATGAGAAGCTGCGCAGAGGACTTTCGTTGTCTGATCAGGAACAACGTCTTGTCGATAAGCTGAACAGTGCACTGGATAAGATGGATGACTATAAAGGTAACGTGGTAAGATGTCTGGATATCAGGGATCCGGAAGAACTTGAGGAATTTCTTGGCCGGCATCAGGTAGATGGCGATGTTACTTATAAATCCTTTACTTCTACCTCTACAGAAGATGGATATAATCCGGATGCGAATATCCGTATCTACATAAGCAGTGAAAAGGGAAAAGATATTTCCACTTTCAATCCTTCGGAAAAAGAGGTATTATATAAGAACAACACGACATTTAGGATATGTAACCATGTAGAAGAGGATGGTATCCATTACTTTTTGATGGAGGAAAAGGATGTACGATAAGGATTATGTACCATATACGGCAAAACGATGGACAGAGATACCAGCGGTAGAGGTTACCGGACATTCCGAGTCAACTCCGGAGGAAAAAGCGGCGGCACATGAAAAGCTGATGGGACTCATCGCGAGATCAAAGGAGATCTGTGCAAAGAAGAAAGCCGGGATACCAGTAGATGACAGGCTTTAAAGGATTTTAAAATATATTAAAAAACAGTTAAAGGTAACTTGAAGGGATCACATGCGTGGTCTCTTTTTGATTGCATAAATATAGGAGGTACAAAGATGGAGACAGAAAAGAATACTGCAACAGAGACAGACGTAAAGGATGCTGCAGATTCCGGCAGCGGTGATCCTGCAGCGGCGGCAGGGAAGGAAACGAAACAGGAGCCTGCGGTAAAGACTTATGACCAGGCTTACATCGACCAACTGCTGGCCGATCAGAAGGCAGCCACGGATGCGGCAGTAGCGGAGGCACTGAAAGTCGCTAAGATGGATGAGGACAGCAAGGCGTCTTATGAGCAGGAGAAAGCAGCAAAAGAGCTGGCGGATCGGGAAGCCAAGATCGCAGCAAGGGAACGGAAGGCGGATGCGCTGGATATCCTTGCGAAGAATGACGTCCCGTCCGAGTTTGTTGATATCCTTGTCGGAGATACGACGGAAAAGACAAAGGCGAACGTAGCGGCATTCAAGGGAAAGTTTGACGCTGCCGTGCAGGCACAGGTGGAGAAACGCCTGGCCGGGACAACACCGAAGGGCAGCAGCGGGGCTGGTACCGTGAGCGAAGAAGAGGCCATGGCAGCCGAGATCGACAAATATCTGTAAGAGGAGGATTAAGAGATGGCTTTAAACACGTTAGTATATGGGAGCACACTGCAGAAAAAGCTGGACGAATCGGCGAAAAAGGCGCTGACATCTGGCTGGATGGACGGCAATGCGGAACAGGTGGAGTATAACGGGGGCAATAAGATCAAGATGCCCGATATCTCCACTACTGGGCTTAAGGATTATGACAGGGATGAGGGGTATCCGTCCGGAGGTGTGACACTTTCGTACAAAGAGTATGAAATGACGATGGACCGCGGTGCGTCTTTCCAGCTGGATTCAATGGATGTCAATGAGACAAATTTTATTGTCAATGCAACGTCTGTAACAGGGAAATTCCAGAATGAGCATGTCATCCCGGAGATCGATTCCTACCGCTACAGCAAGCTGTATGCGTTATTGAAGGCAGCAGACAGGGCAACGCCCTACACGGCAGAAGAGAAGACGATTATGGATGCCCTGTTATCTGATATCGCAAAGATCAGGGATGAGGTCGGCGAGGATGTGCCGCTCGTCATTTCCATCGCACAGCCCGTCAAGACAAAGCTGGAGTTAAATGAAAAGTTTGCGAAACGGCTCAATGTGGCGGATTTTAAGTCCGGAGCGATCAATACGCAGCTGAAGCAGATCGACAACTGCTTTTTGAAGTCGGTACCGTCCGCACGTATGAAGACAGTATATGTCTTTAAAGACGGAAAGACAGAAGGAGAGAAAGAAGGCGGTTTCGCAGCTGCGGATAATGCAAAACAGATCAACTGGATCATCTCGGTACAGACAGCGCCGATCGCAGTCACAAAGCAGGATAAAATGAAGATCTTTGATCCGGACACCTATCAGAAAGCAGATGCGTGGTTTATCGGTTCCCGCCGTTATCATGAGATATGGCTGCCGGAAAACCGGTATAAGAAATGCTGGGTCAATGCAGAGGCGGAAGCATAGGAGGATACGAGATGAGGCAAGAGATGAGAAAACTCAACCGTGCCAAGTATGCCCATACTGTTGAGGAGATGGCGCAGTTGTCCGCACAGGGCTATGTGCCGGTGGGGATGGCAGCAGCAGATCCACCGGATGCAGCCTCCGGACAGCCGGCAGCAGATCCCGTCAGGGAAGATAAGAAGGCGGCACGGCCGAAGGCAGTTTCCGGCAAAATGGATAAGAAGACAAAACAGCCTGCAGCAGCGCCGAAGCAGAAAGGCAGCAGCACGGAGCAGCCCGCGGAAAGACCGGATCAGACAGAGGCTGCACCGAAGCAGTCTGCAGGAACACCGGAGCAGCCGGCAGCAGATCCGGCGCAGGCTGTGACAGACGGAGGCGGCAGCGGGACATGATCGACATGGATGGGATGTTATCAAAAGTCAAGGTAAGGCTGGGCATTACCCCGGAGACGACGGAGCACGATGAGGTGCTCCGCCTCATGCTGGAGGATGCAGTCATGATGATCCGGATCTTCTGCAACCGGGACGTATTTCCGGTACAGCTTGAATATGTTGCCAGACAGATCGTCGTCAATGCTTTTTACAAAGAAAATGGCGATAACGTGGCCTCGATCAAGCGCGGGGATACCCAGATCACTTACACTGAGACGATCAGCAAGGATGATTTAACGCAGGAGCACAGGGAACTGTGCTGCAAGTACAGGCGGCTGCGCACCGGATAAAGGAGGAGGGCATGAGCTTTAAGGATTTAAGCTACAAAAAGCCGGGAAGGACGGTAAAGCAGAATGGTAAGAAACAGGGAGGCAAACGTGCTGGCAAAGACGTTCCGGGATCAGATGAGCGTGTACCGGACAAGACGGGTCAGGGATCCAGAGACACAGGGAACGGTTGAAAAGGAGATCCTGGTCTATGAGGATATCCCCTGTGCGCTCAGCCAGAAGGGCAACGATACGCCGGAACGGCAGGAATTTCATTCTGAAAAAAAGCGCACGCATACGATCTTTACCCTGCCAGGGGTAGAGCTGCTTGATAGAGACAAGGCAGTCATCATCACGGAGGCCGGGCAGAGGTTTACCGGGGTCACCGGGCGGACTTTTTGCTATATCAGCCACGGGGAGACGCCCTTTAGCGCAGAGGATAAGACATGAGTATGAAGAGTCTGGAGGATCTGGAGCGGGCTTTTGACCGTGGTCTGAACGCATGGGAATCAGAGATCGTCGCGGCACATGCAGAAAAAATGGGTAAGAAAGTCGTGCGGGAAGTGAAGCGGGAGACAAAGGTCGTGACCGGTAACCTGCGGCGGCGCTGGGACTCCCGGGTGAAAAAGGAGGACGGCGGCGTCAACATCATCGTCGAGAATGATGCCGAGTATGCAGAACCGGTCAACAATGGACACCGGATTGTGCGCGGCGGCAGGACAGTAGGCTACACAGAGGGCCGGCACATGCTGGAAAAGGGCATCGCCGCTTATCAGAATACCTATCTGAAAGATGACCTGCAGGGCATGGTGGACGATCTGGGAAAGAAGATGAGGGGATGACATGATCACACTGCAGGAAATATCAACAGGGATCATAAAGATACTGCGGGAAAAACTGGAGATCGAGTATATCACGCAGGAGGACATGAGCAGCACGGACGGGCAGGAGTTTCTGCATATACAGCTTGTCCCGCTTAAGTCAGTCACGGCAGCAGCAGGGCACTTTGTTGACAGACAGATCTTTATAGATATCGCCTACATGGAGACGCTGCATACATCAAACGCGCGGATCTATGCAGTGTTAGACATGCTCGATGCGGCTTTCAAGCCGTATTTCCGGATCGGGGACCGGGCTTTTTCCCCGCCGGCACAGATGGACATCACAGACGACATAGGACATTATAAGATGACACTGGAATTTATAGATACAGTGGAGCAGGAAGAGGGGCCGCTCATGGAGCATCTGGCCGTCCGGTTCCGCTGATGGAAGGAGGAGATGCAGATGGGATTACCCGAGATCGTTATTACATTTAAACAGAAAGCATCTGCAGCGATCGCAAGGAGCCAGCGGGGTATGGTTGCCGTGCTGCTGCAGGATGATACGGCGGAGCAGTTTCTGACACCGTGCACGCGGTGGAAGGATGTAAAGGAAACGGAGTGGACGGCAGAGAGTTTAAAAGCGCTTAAACTCATCTTTAAAGGAGGGCCGAGACAGGTACTCATCGTGCGCATGTTAAAGACAGAGGGAAGCCTTGATCTGGCAGGGACCCTGGAGCAGATCATGCATATCAACATTGATTATCTCTGTTATCCGGGATATCAGACATCAGATCTGACGACGTTGCGGGAATTTATCACGGAAGCGCACGAAAAAGGCAAGAAAGTCAAGGCGGTGCTGCCCGGCGTGGAAGCGGATGACATGCACATCATCAACTTTGCCTCAAACTATGTGACAGCGAAGTGGATCGATGAGGAGCAGCCAGTCACCTACACGGCGGCGGAATACTGCTGTCGTGTAGCCGGCATCCTGGCCGGGCTGCCGCTGACTAAGAGCTGTACTTTTTATGTGCTCGATGAGGTCGTTGATGCAGACATCCCGGAGGATCCGGATAAGGCTATCGATGATGGGAAGCTGGTCATCGTGTTTGACGGGGAGAAACATAAGATCGGGCGGGGCGTGACCAGCCTGCAGACAGTGACGCCGGAGACGCCGGAGGCTTTCAAGAAGATCAAGATCGTGGAGGGGATGGACGTCATCCGGCATGATATCTTTTCCACTTTTGAGGGCAGCTATGTAGGTGAGGTCGTCAACAGCTATGACAATAAGCAGCTGTTCGTGGGCGCGGTCAATGATTACCTTCGTGCGATGCAGAACGCTATCCTCAACGCCGAGGCGGAGAATGCCGTGCGGATCAGCGCAGAAGGCAACAAGGACTATCTTGAAATGCGTGGGATCGACACGACGGATATGACAGAACAGGAACTGCTTGAAGCCGACACGGGATCCTATATGATCCTGGAAGGGACATGTACTTTCCTGGATGCGGCGGAAGACCTCCGGCTTGACATGAGCATGTAGGAAGGAGCAATACAGGATGAATGGGATAAAAGGAAACAGGACACTGTCCGGTACCTGGGCAGAGATGTGGTATAACGGCATCAAGATACTGGAGATCAATAAGATCAGCGTTAAAGTGACGGTCAATCGGGAAGATGTGCAGCTGGGACTGGACGTGGACACGAAGATCACCGGCCAGAAAGGTGAGGGCACGATCTCCATGATCAAGGCTTTCACGCGGTTTGAGGATGTGCGGCAGGAGATCGCGAGAGGGCATGACCCGAGGGGCGTCATCATCACGAAGTTAAAGGATCCGGACGCTACAGGAGGACAGACGGAGCGGTACCAGATCGGCAATGTGGCGCTTTCCGAGTTTGGATTTGAGTATGAAAAAGGCGCTGTCGTAAAACAGGAAGTGCCGTTTTCGTTCACACCGTCCGATATGATCAATCTTGACGCGGTACAGGACGTATAGATACAGACGGATCATAAGGATCCAATGCAAATAAACATACAGGAGGCATAGGAAAATCATGGAAGAAAACAAAGTTCTTATTTTTGAACAGTTCGCGAGGAAAGCGAAGGAACGGATCGAGGCAAGGAAACAGCTTCGGAAGGAGGAACTTGTGATCGGCAGCATCGGCATGGACATGGAAATTCGGGGATTGTCAGATGCGGAGGTCAGCGAGGTATTGGAGTTTTCGGATGATACGATCGAGGTTGATAAGTATACGATCTATTATGCGAGCAGCACGCTGCAGGAGGCGGCGAAGGTCATGGTACAGCAGGGCAGCCTGCAGACTGGAAAGGAATATACCATCACGGACATGTTTACGCAGTCGGAGCGTAACTTTATCGCAAGACGTATCCTGGAGCTTTCCGGCGTAGGCGGCGAAGCAGATATCAGGATCAAGGAGAAGGAAGAGGTAAAAAACTCTTAAAGCAGTCCAGACTTATGTGGCTGATGGGATACTGGATGGAGCACGGCGGATTTAAGCCGGGGGAGATCCTATCCCTGTCGCCGCAGGAGCGGACTGTGTGGGAAGCGATCGCGGAGTTAAACAGACAGCAGCGCAAAGAGGACCTCCGGGATGCGGTGGAAGAAGCGTTCTCGGATCTCCTGCGTGCACTCGGAAGATGAGGAGGTGACATCTGATGTCGGAAGTCTTCGGGGCGGTCCTTTCTGTCCGTGACAACGTATCAGGTGTCATGAAGCAGGCGAAAGGATCGGTCACAGGCTTTCGTGGGGAAGTAGAAAAAGCAAAAAAAGACTTAGAGAAGTTAGAGAAACAAAAGATCGCTGCAAAGGAGCTGCGGATCAAGAACTCTTCCGCATATAAAGCGATCGAGGGCGTCAAGAAGAAGCTGGAGCCGATCACAAGGAAGACGGTCGAGATCAAGGCGAAGACGGAACGGGCTGTAGAAAAAGTAAAGAAGTTTGGATCCATACTGGATAAGGTCAAGACCTCCAAGGTCGTGCGTGTGGCGGTGGAGGGTACAGGAAAAGCAGTCAAAGCATTAGGCAAGGCCGCGCTGATAGGGACTGCAGCAGCATTTACTACAGTTGCCGCCGCCGGGACGATGGCAGTCAGTTCCGCGATCGATTATCAGGCGCAGATGCAGAACGTCGGCACTCTGCTGGACGGTGATGTGCAGGGTAAGCTGCAGGGGATGTCAAAACAGCTCAAACAAGTATCCCTTGATACAGGTGTCTGCACATCCGATCTGACCGAGGGGCTGTACCAGGTCGTATCCGCATTCGGGGAGTCTGCAGACAATGTAAAGCAGATGGAGATCGCGGCCAAAGCGGCAAAGGCCGGGAACGCGACCACAGTGGATTCCATCAACCTGCTGTCCGCCGTGACGAAAGGTTACGGTGATACTTCTGCGGCGGCGATGCAGAAAGCATCCGATCTGTCCTTTTTAACGGTCAAGTTAGGGCAGACAAGTTTCCCGGAGCTGGCAGCGAGCATGGGGCAGGTCGTACCGCTCGCGTCTACGCTTAAGGTCAGCCAGGAAGAGTTGTTCGGTGCGATGTCTACCCTGACCGGCGTTACAGGTTCCACCAGCGAGGTCACGACGCAGTTAAAGGCGACGATGCAGTCTTTCCTGTCTCCATCTACAGAGATGGCAAAGACACTCAAACAGATGGGCTATGCATCCGGCGCAGCGGCACTGGAGAGCGAAGGCCTGGGCGGCATCCTTGACAAGCTGAAAAGTCAGGTCAAGGGGGATGAGGTCGCTTTCGCGAACCTGTTTTCCAGCGTCGAAGCAAAAAACGCTGTACTGGCACTGACCGGGAACCAGGCAGAGAATTTCGCGGAGAAGACCGCGGCCATGTTCGAGGCGTCCGGCGCGGCGGATGCAGCGTTTAAGACACAGACAGCCTCCGTCAAGGAGATGGCGGCGAAGATCAAGAACGCCGGGAGCGTGATGCTCACCAGCATGGGCGAGAAAGCGCTGCCTTATATCCAGCGTGCGCTTGAAGGCGTCATCGAAAAGATGCCGGCAATAACGGAAGCAGCCGGCGACCTTATAGATAAAGCAGGGCCGGTATTTGACAGGCTGGCAGGCAGCGTGTCCGGATTCTTTGCGGATACAAAGCCGGTCATGATGCAGGTCGGTACCATGTTCGGGAGCGCATTTGAAAAGGCGCTGCCGGCGATCGCGTCCTTAAAGGACAGTTTTGTGTCGATCCATACGACAGCGGAGCCAGTGATCCTGGCACTAGCCAGTGTGATCTCATCGGCGGTGCCGCCGATCGCAGAGATATTTGCGGGGGTCTATTCTGTTATCTCCCAGGTCATGCCGGTCGTTTCTCAGATTATTTCCGAGGTTGGTGCGAAAGTATCAAGTGTATTTTCGTCGATGG
>OFHN01002213.1_pt1 | contig 11922 bp, 6 predicted proteins | sample 1521321 | NCBI WGS metagenome assembly OFHN01 (sample SAMEA3504130, study PRJEB24116) | mouse gut metagenome | biome: mouse gut; feature: mouse-associated habitat; material: faeces | place: Denmark | collected 2011
CCATATGAGGAGAAGTTGTAAGGAAAGTGTCCCCAAATGTAATCAACTAGTTGAAGAACAAGTTAATAGATTTTATTGGTTTGTAATGTAGCATAAATTGGGAAATCAAACAACAAAGAATTCAAAGTCTTTGATTAATTTTTATATGAATATTAAAATAACATTCTTAAAATATGCCACAGTGAAGCAAGACCACCAAGACAGCTTAAATCTATCTTGAAAAACACTGTCCAGTATAATACAGGTAAGTTTAAGAGTAAGTACTCTATTGATTCTATCCCAATCATAAAAAGAATTTTGTTCCTGCTAGAATAGAAACTAAGGAAATCAAATATGCCAATAGTAGTTATAGCCTTTCTTAATTTGCTGCCAAACATTTTTAGGATTCAGGTTTATTTAGGAATTGTTTCAAAGAAATTTCAAATTCAAATTGTATCACCTGAAATATATTTGTTTATTTAAAATGAACTACTGATGCATGTAGTGTCTTTTTAGAAGTAAAAAGATTTTTCACCTATTCTACAATGTAGATCCTCTCTAGTTCCATAACAGCAAGTTGACTTTGGTATGAAATGAGTTTTTACTTAAGTTTTATAATTGATATATATTACTGACTGCATGTTGTTGTATGTGTATCGGTGTCCATAAAATGTGGTTATGTTAAGCAAACAAAAATAGAGTATTAAATTACTTTCACTGTATTTTGAGGACTTAATGTCATAAGGGCACTCTGGATTTTTTTCCATCATAGAATTTCTGAATTTCCACTCATTCGATAATTCATACATTGTCTTCTGGTTATTTTTATTTGTCTTCCATTTAATGTGAATATCCTGATACAATAAATAACTGGCTCAATTAGGAACTTTAAAAAAACTGACTGGTGTGTGAGTTTTGTTGGTAGTGCTGTGGAATGAGAACTGCCATTCTCAGTATTCTATGCAACAGCCTCCATATGGGCTACTCTGACAGCACCTTTTCCCTGTAGTTCTATTAGTTACCAAATATATAGTGATACTTGGTTTACATGCTACAAGACATAATTTGCAGAAAAAACTGCCACAGTAGAAGGAAGGTTGAGAAAATCCTATCATCCTGTAGTGCATAGCATGGAAGGGCCCATTGGTTCAGTCTGAATATGATTCTCACAGTGGGAGAAATACCACACAGTTTATGCTTTCAGCAACTGTCACCACAGCATCTCTCGCACCTACTTTGCCTTTGGAAAACACCAGCCAGAGAATAGTGTAGAGGAATCTAAATGGCTGTCTTCACATAAACATAGGATGAAATACTATTAGTGTAATGTGGGTGAGTTTCTTTTAAGTTATTTTAGCATTAGAGTTTTCTTCTGGTGATAAGGATTGACAGAGGCCCCATACATGTGTAGCATAAGGTCCTCCAGAGGTCCACTTTCTCAGCCCATTTCTTGTTTGGGACAAAGGCTGTGCTCTGGCCATGGGCAATGTCCAGCAGGGTACTGTGGAGTTTTACATATTGCAAAGGAAGTAAACAAGAATTGTTTATTTGTTAGCTTGTTTGCTGAGCAGGCTTTTTCCATATAGTGAAACCTGAGTCACTCAATGGTTTATATGCAGAAATAAATAAAAAAACGTCTCATGTGAGGCATTAGTCCCTTGGAATTACTGCTTCATTGTGTCTTCCATGCTTCTCTCTGGAGTAATACTTCAGTTTGCATAGCTACTAAGGGGGTCTTTCCAGCAGCTCATGCCATGGGAAGCAATGGAAGTTGATGCTGAGCTTCTTTGCATTGCACATGAGCTAGGGACCAGTGCTAGAACTGAGGGCCTTTAGGATCTTCCTCAGAAGATCTAGAGTAGAGTAACACACTGATCTCTCTAGAGCTTTATCACACTTGCAGCTGGAAATCCTTTGCAAAGGGCTTTGGGTCTCCTGTATTTGGCTATGTTGCATAGCCATAGACTGAGCTTCCCTGTTGTAGGAATGGATATTTCCCCTCAGTGAAGGAAGTTCAAGTCAATACTTGGAGAAGTCCCTTCACTTCTGTCCAAGATGAGTTCGCTCACTTAGAGTTGTGCCAGCATCCCTAGGGCAGAGACAGAAAGCAGCAATGGCAACACAATTCACTGTGGAATAACACTTCAGGCTAAGATGACACTTTTTGTGTCTGATAGGGCTCAGGATTGTGGGTATTTTGCACAATTAATTATAAATAGTAACTTTAGATAAAATTTTCTTTTTTTATTTTAAAAATACAAGAATGAAGAAAGGAAGAGTTCTAGTATATTTGTTGCTTACAAATCAATATTCATCTTAAAAGCTTTTCATAAATGGTGTCAAAGCATATCAGGTCACAAAAATATTTGCTTCAGCACTGGCTACCATTGTTTAATGACAAATTTTGCCTCCCTCTTTTGTAGTTAATGAGAAAATTACAAGAAGAACATCACTGTGGTAAGAATGTAGTGTGCATTTTATAATATATTAATCTGTAGAAAATATGAAATTCAGAGCCTGACACTGTCTTTGCCTCTGTGTAAGACAATTTCAGCTCTTTACTTTTCTATAATCACAAGCTGAATAATTATTTATAGAGCAAACCATGTTGAAATTACTGATGATATCTCTCATGCAGCATGAAAGCTGAAAAGGATCCATAGCTAGGTGGAAGATCCAATGGATAAAGTGCTTGCTATGCATGTGTGAGAATGAGAGTTTGGATGCCCAGAATCCACATGAGGTCTGACAGTCTCATGTGCTGCTGTATGCTGGGGCCCTTATGGTGAGACTGGAGGTGGTGTCAGAGAATCCCTAAAGTTTACTGGATAGTTAGCCTGGGGTTTTTCTCCATGAACAAGAGATCCAGCCACACATCTAATGTTGAAAGAAGGTTGCATATTTGCATTCTAATGGCTCCCTGACAAACCTCCCATTGTTGTTTTTAGGTGTTCAAAAGCAGAAGATGTCAGGTATACTTCCTGTATCAAGGTAAAATGCTTCTCTGTGAAATCGAGTTTCTTATGAATTGTCTTAATTCAGCAGTAGTCTAACTATCCCAGTTTTATATGGAAAAGGTGATTCAGAGAAAACCATATTGTAGATGTGGATCTTTCTATCAATTGCAAGTGAGCAGTAAGTCCTTATGGGTAGTAGTGGCCCAATATGAGAATGGACTCAAGAGACATAGGGAGTGAAGACTGAGTGCAGTTCTCACATAATAGAAGGTGTTTGATGTTTGACAAAGTAATGTTTGCAGAAATGAATACACATTAGACTGATTTAAAAATGTGCCCGTGATAATAGACCAGAATACCATTTAGTAAGTCCAGATATTTCAATGATCCAGCAATCTCCAAAGTGCCTTTACCCCCAGCAGAATGCCCATAAGTTTTATCTACCCTTGGGCACTCCTATTTCAGGATCATATATGAGAGCCTCTCTTTGGTTTCTCTCTTTCATCTGTTTTTAGACTGAGAAGAAATTGTGGATATTTAGCAATTATGTTCATCAAATTTGCCTTATGAAGAGATTAGAGCATTTTCTATTTGATTCTTATAAGGGTATGTTGAAAGTTCTTCATCTAGTTAAACAATAACTGTCCTTCCCCAGTTAGCCAGCATTTCTAGAAGCAGAGAGTCAATTGCTATATACATCCATATAAGTTCTTCTTTTTCTTATTTTTGAAATATACATGTATATTCTTTGTGCCATATTCAAACACTTAAAATATTGTAGTATTTTATTTAGATACATCCATATTCAGTATGAGGCTACTTAATCACTATGAGATACTGGAGTTTAGGAAACTTGTTTCTGTATAACCTCTAGCCCTAGAGTGAGGGGATGTGTGACTGATAAGTGACATTTTAATGATTTTTGAATGTGACTAAGTGATCCAATGTGTTTCTATAAAGTAGTTCCACAGGTACTATGATAAGGATAGCAGTGGCAATTTAACTGGCATTTATTTAAAATGGTAAACTGTGCATTTTGTTCCCCCCAGCAATGGAGGAGAAAGAATGCCAAAAGAGGTTTTAGCAATGTTAATGATCATCTTATATAAGATGGAGAAAATTTGGCACATAATGAATTAAGCTTAGTCTCAACCCGGAAGAACAATATCCTGTTTCTCATTTCATGATTTTCTCTTAATCTAGTCTAGCCTAAATATTTTTACATCTTGATGATATCCTAGCAATTTGAAAATAGATAAGCGTATTAGAAAATATTTCATGTTTAATTACAGTTTTTATTTTTTATGTGTCAATACCCCATGATTACTAAGAAGTAAAGTTGATTTGAAAGCATGCACCCCAAAAGAAAAGAGTTAATTTCACAACCAAACAAAAAGTTAACTCTATACCTTTGCATTGCTGGAAGAATCTAGCAAAACTTTACATAGACCACAGAGGAGGATGCAAAAGGATTTTGTGGGTTTTTGGAGTTCTGGAGTTTATGTGTGTTCTTGGGGAGAGCCAATAACTAACACTTATGAAGAAAAAGCATCCCTAATGTTAATTCTCCCCCATTTGATAAGTAACATATTTGCTTGTTATGAAGGAAAATGTTGGATGTGTGTGCCTGTGGTTGAGTACTGCAAGTAGTGTCAGGGAAGAGAAACCTAGCTTGAACAGTCCCCTCATCTCCTTCATATCCTCACTCCTTGTCAGGCCCTGTATTAGGTAGTGCTTCCCTACCTCCCTAATGCTGTGACCCTTTCTTTAATAGAGTTCCTCATGTTGTGGTGACTCCCAACCATAAAATTGTTTTTGTTGCTGCTCCATAACTGTAGGTTTGATAATGTTATCAGTTGTAATGTCCTATCAGTGTTTTCAGACAGTCTTAGGCAACTTGTGTGAGCCTGTTCTGTGCACCTCCTCCAATTGGTCATGACAGATAGGTTGAGAACCACTGTGTTAAAATGTAAGTGTTAGGAAATTAGACTATGGAAACAACAAGAAAGAAACCAAAAAAATGGGCATGTTTGTAACACAGTGAGAAGAATTCATAAAATGACAAAAAGTAAATAATACAGGCTCCTGGAATTAGGTACAGTCAACATGGAAGCAACCAATACTTGTGTTTCTCTTCTTAGATCGACTGACTTTAAGTGTGTGAATGCTTTGCATGTGTATTCTTTCTGTGTCCCATGTGTGTGTGTGTGTCCCACAGACATCAGAAGAGGTTATTTCATCTCATGGACTTGGTGTTCCAGAATTTTGTGAGCAAACGGTTATGTATTACAAATCAAACCCAGGTGCTATGCAAGAACAAAACATGTTAAAAACTCCTCAACCCCCTTTTCTAGCTCCTACAGTGAATATGTTTGATATGAAAACGATTAAAAGAATCATAAGGGGAAGTAAGTAGTCAGTCTTAGGATAATTGTTAACTTCCTGGACCCAGGCCTCAGCCTTCACATTTTACCTATTGAAGTCCAAAGGACTAATAGGCAGGGTGTGCACAATAGAGACTCGGTATGCTGGGCACACCTTTAATTCATGAACCCACAAATCAGGCAGGATTGTCTTTGTCAGTTCAAGGACACCCTGTTCATAATTGATATGGGAAGTAGAGGAAGGCAAGGTGAATTGTGGGTATCAAATGATAACTAATAGGAGTCAGTCTTCTCCTTCCACTATTTCAGTCTCAGGTATCAAGTTCAAGATGTTTGTCATGGTGACAAGTACCTTTATCTACTTAGCCATCTCGCTGACCCTGATTTACACATTGTCTGAAAATGCTTTAGTATGAACACACATACACGCACACACACACACACACACACAGAGACACACACAGAGTATATAAAAAGTGTGTGTGTGTGTATGTGTGTGTGTGTTTATAACATGACACACCTGTTACCCAGTGCATGGGAGGTTCAGACAGAGAGAGATGACTTCTCCTGGGTTTTAATACTGGGCCACACTTAGGGAGAGGGTTTAACATTCGGGATATGGCCTAGGTAGCACAAGGTTGTCAGTGGTAGGTTTTCATGGTTATGACTACATGTGGTACCAGTTCTGTGTTATTTGTTTCCTGGTCTACCAGCATGTGAGAAGCAATAGAATAGTGCCACAAACTGGGACACCCTGTTGCCTTGCTGGAAGTAACTGACTGACTTTCCCATCAGACATTTTGTCACAGCAACTACAGAAACAAGTTAAAGAATAATAGCCCTCTTTTCTGTTTTAATCCCCACTGAGAAGTTACAAAGCAAACAGGAGGGTCTGTTTGCAGATCTTACACCACTTCCTCCACTGCCTACTGTTAACAGCTAGCTAATTATCTTAATGTAAGCCCTCTAAATTCACCATTAAGAAAGGGTCAGATTAGATGTAATTATTACACCCAGTGAAACCTTTAGAAAGTGTAAACTTCATATTGTCAGAAACCAAACTCAACTGTTCCTTCTTTTTAGCCTAGCTCAATTTAGTTTCCAAGTTAATATTAGCTACAATATGTGATGAACCGAGTAAATTTTGTTCTAGAGAGAACTAAGCAAGAAGGTAGAATTCAGGTAAATTTTATGCACAGAAATTCACTTGGCAATCATCTTCAAGTTCAGTGAAAAGCCGTTAGAGTTTTCAAAACTAACATTCCTAATACAAACACATTTCCCCTAAATAGAATTTTTATGATGATACAGAATGTACATAATAATGGTGAAGGATATGGTAACCACAGATTAGTTACAGTTGACATGAAATGAAGCAACTTCTTTTATATACCAATTATTAGAATACAATCCACAATATCATTAAAGCAGTGATATATGCCAGGCACAACTTAGCCAAAGGTAGTTTCCTTTCTTCAAAGAAATGAATTATGTGATTGAAATAAAATAGATGCTATTTTCTGATATTAAACTTGCATAAAATCAAACTAACACAAACTTCCCAGAAGCCTATGTGGCAATTGCAGTGTAATACGTATAAAATTTATAAAAAAAAAATGGACCTGAGCTAGATAATAACAGTTCTCTATTGCATGCTAAGAGAATACCCAATAGAAGTCTTTATGAAGAGGTACAGCCAGACAGGGGTGACAATGACACAGGCATGTTTCAAAGAGGCTAACTAGCTTGGGGCAAAGGAAATGTTCTCATGTCAATGAGAAATTCATACTTTTCTCCATTTCATTTGCATTGTAAACGGGTAACAACCAAACACTCTCTCTCTCTCTCTCTCTCTCTCTCTCTCTCTCTCTCTTTCTCTCTCTCTCCCTTTATTTTAAAACTAGAATATAAATGCATAATATATATACATATATACACATTCATATACACATGTATATGTATAAAAATATACACACATACATGGACTCATACATGTATATATACATAAAATATAGCAACCAGGTGGCTCAGTGGGTTAGTGCACTTGCCTTGGAACCCTAATAAGCTGAATTTCATCCTGAAAAAAGGAAAAAGCCTGTAATCTCTGCACCCCTAAATCCAGATTGGAGGCTAAGAGAGTAGAACAGCCCTGAAAGACAAGCTAGACAGATTAGACCATAGAGAGCAGCAGAAATGGTCAGAGCCTCTTTCTAACTCTGTGGAAGAAGATATCCAGCTCCTGAAATTTCTCTCCAGTCTACACACACACACACACACACACACACACACACATACAGAAACACAAAAGAGAGAGAGAGAGACAGAGAGACAGAGAGAGGGAAGAAATACACACACAAGCATAACATAAGAAGAGTAATGTAACCACATGTGCACAAACCCCTAAGATAAAGATTATTTTGAATCATGAATTTAAGTATACTGGTAAATAAATGCTGTTAATATACACCTGTTGTGTGACTAACAATTCAGGGAAATCTCTTCAGGGTCCTCTCCTTTATCTTCAGTGTTATCTTCATGGAAGTGGCAGATGTCCTGGAAATTTAATTTTGCATCATATGGTCCTTTATTCTTCTTTAATAACTGTCCCAAGCATATTTACACAATGAGGAAGGGGATAATGAGTCCGGTAACACGTGGTGTATGAAAACGTGCCTATGTCTGAAAATTCCACATGCTTTGCTGTATTCAAGTCCGTTTCTCAGTGAATCGAGTGAACTAAATTCTAACATTTGAACAGTTTGAAGACACAGAGATTGCATGCTTCCTCATCCTTTCCCTTTGATCAACAGTGCTGCTTAACTCATTTTGTTGAACCTTCTCTGTGTTATATTGTTTGATGATGCAGAGTATGTTTTGGAGTGTGACTTTTTCATGTAAGTAGCATATCCCATCCTCAAACCTGGTACTGAAGGGTAAAAGGTGGCTGCTAAGTTATGAATTTCATGGAGGTGTAAGGAGCAACAAATATATGGAGACCTTATTTGCCATGCCGCATCAAATCCACTTTCAACACTCACATTTCCTAAGTGTATCTGGTTGAATCAGTGAGTGCTCTGGGTAGCCTATCTAAGCTAGCATTATGGAATTTGATCACTTGTTTTGTGACCAAATCCACTGGGCAAAACCCCTTCACAGCTTGGAATGAATCCTTCAGACATTTGAAGTCACTCCTACTGTACCTAGATAATGGTTATGTTAGTTACTTTCTATGGCTGTAAGAAAAGACCGTGAGAAAGACAACTTCCAGAAGAAAGGGTGTGTTTGAAGTTGGGCTCATGGTTCCAGTGGAATGCACACATCACCATCATGGCTCAGGCAGCAGGCATGGTACTGAAGCAGCAGCAGAATGATCACATATTGACCTACACAGGAAAGAGAGAACTTTACGAGAATGGCACCTGTCTAGTGTAATCTTAAAGCCCATCCCAGTTACACATATCCAACAAAAAGGCCACAACTTCTAATCCTTTCCAGAATAGGTCAGCCATCTGGAGAGCAAGCATTATATGAGCCTATGGGCCTCTGACATTCAAGCCACCACAGAGGTGCTGGATCAAGTCATTATATTCATCCTCTCTGTGTAACAACAGTCATGGTGATGCAGGATAGTTGATCATGCTGTGCTTGTGTTTGATTGTGTTGTTTACTCAATAAACTCTTGTCTAGTTATTGTGTGACTCAGCCTTTGCACCAAACTTTAATCCCTCTAGCCAGAATACAGACACCTCCTTAGTAAACACCATAATCCTAAACAATCAAGGTAAAGTTAGTTTGTAGAATGAAGCACCTTGTCTGAAAGTGATGTCTAATTGCATGGCAGAGAAGTTGATGAATCAGAGAAAGTTTTGATTAAATAGAATGTGTCCAACTCTCTCAAGAAGAAAGGAAAGGGAAGCTACTTGAGAGGTAGTGCAGAGAGAAACAGAGAGAGGAGGCATTTTTACCCAGACAGTTTTAGAGAGATTCATTGAAGAGAGAACCAGCAAGACACGGGTGAAGGCAGAATGAACCAGAGAATATGAAGGAGTCAGAAGATTAGAAAAAAATTGCTAGTTAGTTTGAGGTCAAGCAGAACAAAAAACATCAGAGGCCAAGAGAGAATCCAGACTGAATCAGTTAGCATGGGGAGCAGCTTTGAGCTAGAACACCTGAGTTGAACCAGTCAGCCAGAGATGAAAAAGAACCAGAAATAACGGTGTGCTTATTCAGCAGTAAGTATGAGAGGCAGAAAATATTCTAGGCCTATGCTAAGTTTCACAGAGGCTAGAAGCTTCCAGGACTAGGTCTAGGTTATCACTCAGATGGAGGTAGTAAGCATCAAAGATTACAATTACACCTAGTGCATAAAAGTTACTTTGACATAGAGCTAATAGGTGAGATTTTGGAAGGCATATATAGAATCCATCCATGGAACTCAGCAATTCCCCTCTGCTGTAGGTAGTGACATACTTGATTCATGCATTTTACAATTCAGCTCCACTGTTCTGATATCCCAGGTATCTAATGGACAACTGTGGAAGATCATTCATTGGGGAAGGGTTAGTGTAGTGCAGAAGAGAGAGGTTCCTTTTGTTTTCAGAGCACCTCACTGCCCTATTCACCTCATCTGGCTGGAATTCAAAATTCAGGTCATAAAGACAGGAGAGGACACATTTTGTCCTTTCTTTTTATGTCTTTCCATTTTGTAGAGAATGATGATGTGAGGTAGCAAAGAGCAGAAGATAAAAGCATAACACTAAGCAGGTCCCCATCAAAGATTTCTAGATACTCTGGGCCTTTTACTCATCATGCAGAAAGGAAGCAGAGGTTGCTAAATATCAGATAGTGTCCTTAGTGATGAAGTTGGTCTGAATACAGAAACATTTTGGGGACTATAAATCAAGATTCTGACATTAGCAGACAGGTGATAAAATGAATAAAATCAGTGAAACTTTAAATCAAAAGTAACATTGCCAATTTTCCTTATAGGTGCGAGGAAATAAACCACCTATTTTCCGTACCTTTCCTCGGAAGCATAGAATTCATGTGCTTGAGGCTCCTGGTGACATTGAGCCAACTCATTCCACCTGTGCTGCTGACAGCAGGGCTCCTGCTGATGCTGAGCCAAATTCTTCCACCTGTGCTGCTGTCAATGGGGCTCCTGCTGATGTTGAGCCAACTACTTCTTCCCAGTGTGCTCCTGACTGTGAGGATCCTGCAGTCATTGAGCCAACTCATTCCACCTGTGCTGCTGACAGCAGGGCTCCTGCTCACATAGAACCAACTCCTTCACAACTTGCTCCTGACAGGGGTGCTCCTGCTGATGTTGAGCCGACTCATTCCACCTGTGCTGCTGACACCAGGATTCCTGCTGACATAGAACCAAGTCCTTCACAATGTGCTCCTGACAGTCCTGCTCCTTCTGATATTGGTAAAATTCCTTCCCCATGTCCTTCTGACAGTTCTGAATCTGATGAAAAATATGACTCAGAAACAGGTAGTGACATTGGGTTGGACTTCATAACTGATTCAGATTTTTACATGGAGCATGCAAGGGCCACACCCCATTGTGACCCAGAGCCTACTCCTGGTACCTGCACTTGCTGTTCCCTAGATTCCATTGAAAGAACTGACCTGAATGTTCTGACACTGCTTGGAGCATAAGACAAGTATGCTATTCTTTCTTCAGGTGAGGAACCCAGTCCTGTTGCTGACCCAGATGAAGATATAGCTGAGGACTTTTATGACGCTTTAGAGTCATCTGATCACACTGGCCATAGCGGGTCCACTGTCCAGGTACCTGGTTTTCTTTGGGAACCAGATATGCTACTGCTGCCGGTAATGCCCTTGATGTGGTTTCTTACATTCCTGTTATCAATGATGATGTGGATTAGAAATGGAATTCGCAAGTGTGCTACGAAGAAAATGGCCAAGGACCTCCCTCCAAGAGAAAAGATAAACCCGGTAAGGTGGACCACAGTAGTTGCTCAAAATAGATGAACTTTTATTTTAGATAGAAAAGTAGATATCTTTGATACTAATAGTCATGATTAATACATTTCATGCTATTTGAGCATTACCTAGAATCAGAAAACATTGTTTCCTTTTCTCAACTTATTGAAAATACTTCACATAGTGTAACAAAACCAGTTTAGACCAACACAACTGACCATGGTACTTGGTTGTCTCCCATCCTGGAATGAGGAAAATTTTTTTCACTCCCATTGAAAACATTAGTGTCTATTAAACATTGGTGTCTATTTATCTCTGCTCTTCTGAACTCTGACTTGTGAGGATAGTATCAGCCTGGAAACAAACATTCCAAAGGAAGCAACATCTGAGAATAAAATTAACAAAACAAGCCTCCACCTTCTCACTGTTTCTCATTACATTGATCCTGATGATAATGACACTGATGCTGCTGATGCTGCTGCTCCTGACAGTGCCACCAATGATGTGGCTGATGATACAATTGATAATTCTTGCTTTTCTTCTAGATGCCGCTGGAGCTGAACACTCCAACACACACTGATATATGAAGACAAAGTGTGTGAGGAGGAAGTTTATTATGTGTATGTAAATATAAAAATTTTATATATAAA
>OFHN01002255.1_pt1 | contig 11692 bp, 12 predicted proteins | sample 1521321 | NCBI WGS metagenome assembly OFHN01 (sample SAMEA3504130, study PRJEB24116) | mouse gut metagenome | biome: mouse gut; feature: mouse-associated habitat; material: faeces | place: Denmark | collected 2011
GGGATGGGCCGCCTCATTTTCCGGGAAAATCAGCGGCTGTCCCCAGGCCTCGCACTCGATGGACAGGTCGAGGGGAGTTCCCTCGCTGGCGCACGCCGACCCCGGGCGGGTCGTGCGGGCGGTGCCGGGAAATTGGATGATCTTCGCTGCCATGGCCTCAGCCTTTCGCCTTGGTCGAGGATGCCTTTGAGGCATTGTAGCAATTCTTTTTCCAAGTTGACGCTGTTCGGTTGAAATTGTCTGAAAAATCGGCTTTTATCAGGGATAATCGGTTATTTATAATGAGTCAATAAGTCAACGATTGAAGGGTATTTGATGAGCTGTGCCCTCCGCGAATGCAGGCCGGGGCCGAGGGGTATAATCACCGGGAGTGAAGATCGCACGCGAAGGCGCCCCGGGGATGAGGCCCCGACGTCGCCCGTGCAGGAAAGGAACCGCGGTGGCTCAGCAGAAGAGGAAGACGACCAAGGCCGACGCCACGCGCCGCCAGCTGCTGGATGCCGCCCTCGCTGTCATCGCCGAGCGCGGCTATGCCGAGGCCACGGTGGACCGCATCGTGGAGGTGGCCGGCGTGTCGAAGGGCGTGGCCTACTACCACTTCGCCAGCAAGGCAGACATCGCCGAGAGCATCCTGGTGGAGGGTATCGGCGACCTCATCGCGTCCTTCGAGGTCATCGCCACCGACGCGCCCACGGCCACCGAGGCCCTCGTGTCTATGGTGGAGGTGTTCGCCTCGGTCATCTTCGAGAGCCCCGCCTTCGGCCGCTTCTTCGTGGCCGAGCTGTGGCGCCCGGGCCGGGCCTGGTCCGAGGTCATGCGCGAGCACGAGCAGCGGTTGCTGGGGCTGCTGGAGGCCCAGCTGAGGCGCGGCCAGGCCGAGGGCACCGTGCGCCCGGCGCTGGACCCGGCCTTCGAGGCCGTGGCGCTTGTGGGCATGGTGCTCACCACGAGCCTCTACTACATCGGGGAAGGGGAGGCCGACGGCGATTTCGCCCCCTCGCGTCAGCGCTTCGTGGCTCATATCTGCGACTTCGTGCACCACGCGAACGCCAAAGAGGCGCTCGTTTCCCCCGCAGGGCGCTGAATCTCGGTCGCCCGCGCCGTTTCGCGGTATGCTGAGAGGGCACCGAGGGTTTCTGCACGAAAAGCGGTCAAATGCACGCCTCATCGACGAAAATCTGCACGTTTGAGGCCGCTTTGTACGTTTCGCGTGCAAAAAACCGTACATTTGCACGGATTCCGCACGGGAGGAAAAGGAGCGCCCCATGTACAAGATTCACTGCTTGAACAACATCTCGCCGGTCGGGCTGGAGCTTTTGACCGATGAGTACGAGCTGACCGACAACGTGGAAGAGGCCGACGCCATCCTCGTGCGTTCCGCCGACATGCACGAGATGGCCGTGCCTGCGAACCTGAAGGCCGTGGCCCGCGCCGGCGCCGGCGTGAACAACATCCCGTTGGACAAGTTTGCTGAGGCCGGCATCGCCGTGTTCAACACGCCGGGCGCCAACGCCAACGCCGTGAAGGAGCTGGTGCTCGCCGGCATGCTGCTGGCCAGCCGCGACATCATCGGCGGCGTGGCCTGGGTGCGCGACAACGCCGACGACGAGAACGTGGGCAAGTCCGCCGAGAAGGCAAAGAAGCAGTTCGCCGGCGGCGAGATTCTGGGCAAGACCCTCGGCGTCATCGGCCTGGGGGCCATCGGCGCGAAGGTGGCGCGGTCGGCCGAGGCTCTGGGCATGAAGGTGATCGGCTACGACCCGGCCATGGACGGCATCACTGTCCACGAGAAGATTTCCCCCACGGTGGAATTCGTGGACGACCTGGCGAAGCTGTACCCGGCCTGCGACTTCATCACCATCCACGTGCCGGCGCTGCCCGCCACGAAGATGATGATCAACGCCGAGGCCATTGAACAGATGAAGGACGGCGTGGTGTTCCTGAACTTCTCCCGCGACGTGCTCGTGGACGACGCCGCCATGGCCGCGGCGCTGGATGCCGGCAAGGTGTCCGCCTACGTGACCGACTTCGCCAACCCGGCCGTGGTGCAGATGGAACGTGCCATCGTCATCCCGCATCTGGGCGCCTCCACCGCCGAGGCCGAGGACAACTGCGCCAAGATGGCCGTGGAAGAGCTCATGGCCTACCTCGAGCGCGGCGAGAAAATCCACTGCGTGAACATGTAGGGCGCACGACTCGCAAGCCACCGCCCACGTCATCCTGAGCGAGCGAAGCGAGTCGAAGGATCCCATAACCACCTGCAAGGGCGACCTCCGGGTCGCCCTTTCTTGTAGCGGGGAGTCGCTTATAATGGGCGGGATACCTTTCTTGGAAGGAGAGTGGCATGAGTGTTGAGCGTCCCTGCGTGCTGGTGGGAGTGACGGGGTGCATTGCGGCGTACAAGGCGTGCGAGATTGTGCGCGGGCTGCAGAAGGCCGGGGTGCGGGTGAAGGTGGTCATGACCGAGCACGCCTGCGAGTTTGTGGGGCCCGTGACGTTCCGGGCGCTCACCCACGAGAAAGTGGCCGTGGGGCTGTTCGACGATCCCGCCGATCCCATCCACCATATTTCGCTGGCCCAGGAATGCGATGTGTTCCTCATCGCGCCGTGCACGGCCAACGTTATGGCGAAGGTGGCCTGCGGCATTGCCGACGACCTGCTGTCCACCACGGCCCTGGCCACCACGGCCACCCTGGCCATCGCGCCGGCGGCCAACGTGCACATGTACGAGGCGGCCGCTACCCAGGAGAACATGGAGGTGCTGCGCCGCCGCGGCGTGCGGTTCATTGAGGGCGATGCCGGGTATCTGGCCTGCGGCGATACGGGTCGCGGGCGCTTGGCCGACCCGGCCGTGGTGGTGCGCGAGACCTTAGGGCTGCTGGTCGAGCGCGTGGGCATTGACGCCCTCCGCGCGGCCTGCGAGCGCTGGGGCGAGGTGCCGTTCACTGCGGTGGTGGAGCAGGTGGAGACGGCTCGGGTCGCCGGGGCGACGGCTGCGGCGAAGGGGCGGACCGATGCCTTCTCGGACATGTCAAAGCACCCGACCCCTGACATGCCCCCTGGCATGTCGCGCTTCCGCCGCCTTCGAACACCGCGTTGAACTGGGCGAAGGCCGGGTCATGGGCGTAATCCCAGGCAATCTGGGCCAGGCGGCGGTTGATTTCGCCGTGACCCTCGTAGGCGCGTTTCGGGAAGATGACCCACTTCGGGTCCTTCTGGAAGCCCTCCTCGGGCAGCGGGCGACCGTGGGTTTCGTCGGCCACGTCGAAGAAGGTGCTCGCGTGGTTGATGCGCGTGGTGGGGCGCATGATGACCGGCGTGTGGTAGCGCTCGGACAGCTCAAAGGCCGCGCCCATCATGGCGAAGCCCTGCTCGGGCGTGGCGGGATCGAGCACCGGCACCTTCGCGAAGGACCCGAAGCGGCGCGTGTCCTGCTCGGTCTGGGAGGAGATGGGGCCCGGATCGTCGGCCACGAACAGCACGCAACCGCCGCCCACTCCCACGTAGTTCAGCGACATGAGAGCGTCCGAGGCCACGTTCAGCCCCACCTGCTTGCAGGTGAACAGCACCCGGGCGCCGCCGTAGGACGCACCGGCCAACAGCTCCAGGGCCGCCTTCTCGTTGGTGGACCATTCCACGTGCACGTCCCGGGCCGCCCCGGCGGCATGCAGCTTCGCCACGGTCTCCACCAGCTCGGACGAGGGCGTGCCCGGGTAGCCCGCCACCACGTTCACCCCGGCCTCCAGGGCCGCATGGGCGAACGCCTCATTCCCCATCAGCAGTTTCTTCGTCATAGGTGCTCTCTTCCCACTCGCCTCGGGCTTGCCCGTTGTGCCGCCGCGGCTACTCGGCCATGGCCGCTTTCAGGTCGGCCACCTTCTGGCGCATGGCCAGGTCATTCGTGCCCATCATCTGCACGGCCAGGATGGCGGCGTTCTTCGCGCCGTTGATGGCCACGCAGGCCACGGGCACGCCCGAGGGCATCTGCACCATGGAAAGCAGGGAATCCAGGCCGCCCAGGTCGCTCGTCTTCATGGGCACGGCGATAACCGGCAGCGGCGTGAACGCGGCCACCACACCGCCCAGATGCGCGGCCTTGCCCGCCGCGGCGATAACCACCTTGATGCCCCGGCCGGCGGCGGTTTCCGCCCACTCGTGCACCACGGCCGGCTTGCGGTGGGCGCTGGCCACCTTCACCTCGTAGGGCACCCCCAAAGCGTCCAGCTGGGCCATGCACGGCTCCATGGCCGGCATGTCCGATTCCGACCCCATGATAATGCCCACCACCGGCGTTTCCTCAGCCATATGCGCGTCCTTTCTCCGTAGGGATGATTGCCCCGCAGTCCCAGATCGGCTGCACCCCTCGCCTCGTCTTCCGTTTCCCGCCATTATAGCCACACCCGCACCCAAGCAACCAGGCTGAAGATTCCGTTTCCAGCCAGTGGCATTTCTCCCTTTCCCAGAGATTTAACGGAGAATAACGGAACTTAACGGAGAATAACGGAACTTAACGGAGAATAACGGAATATCCGGTGAGACCTGCGCGAGAGAGGAAATCCATGAGCTCTCAATCTATTTTTCGTCCCTCCTTCGGCAACCGGCCCGATCGCATAGTAGGTCGCGAAAGTGTCATGGAGGATTTCGCGACCGGTCTGTCAAAACAGCCCGGAAACCGCGAGCGGGCGCGACTTCTCATAGGCCAGCGAGGCATGGGCAAAACGGCCCTTTTGCTGGAAATGGCCGACCTCGCGCGAACAAGCAACTTCATCACGGCCCGCACCACCTGCGGCCCCTCAATGCTCGACAACATCCTCGATCTCTTGCAACGCCATGGCGGTCCTGTTGTGGCAGAGAAAAAGCCGCCGGGAAAGGGCTTTAACGCTGGTGCACTCGGATTTTCCTTTGGACTCACCTTCACCGATGAGGCACGCGCGAACTACGGATTTCGCGTAAAACTCGAGATGATCTGCGAACGATTGGCCGAGGCGGGGAAGGGCGTTCTGCTCCTTATCGACGAAGTGCGCCCCGAATTGCCTGAGATGCGGCTTCTGGCCACGACCTATCAAGAACTGGCCGGCGAAGGATTCAATATCGCCGTGGTCATGGCCGGTCTGCCCGCAATCATCTCGGAGGTGCTTGATGAGGCCACGCTCACCTTTTTACACCGGTCGACGAAAGTCGAGCTCGGTCCCCTTTCGGTGCAGGCGGTACGCGCCTACTATCATTCTGCCTTCATGCGGGCACATCGTCCTATTGATGAATCTCTTTTGAGCAAGGCAGCCGAAGCCACCCAGGGATTCCCATACCTCTTGCAACTTCTGGGCTTCTACTTGCTGGAATACTCCCCGGAGGGAGAGCCGGTAAGCGCCGAGGCCCTCGAATCTGCAATTCACGCGGCGCTCTACGATTTCGACCAGGATGTCCTCGGGGCGATGCTTCGGCCCCTCTCACCCGCCGATAGGGCCTTTTTGGAGGCCATGGCCCAAGACGATCGCGTATCCCATGTTGCAGATTTGCAGGATAGACTGGGTGTTTCCCAAGGCCATGTGCAATCCTATCGTCGGCGGCTCATGGATGCGGGAGTCATCTACTCTCCAGCGCGGGGACAGCTTGCGTTTATCGTGCCGCGCCTCGGCGCCTACATCAGCAATGAGATGCTGTAAACAAGAAGCGCCATGCCCCGTGGGCGAAACTTCGCTATCCGCCGGTATTCCATCGGTTGAAGAAGAGGCACGCTCCCATGGAAGTCGGCCGGAAGGGCTGCGGCGTCGGCCATTGCAATTCGTTGACGAATGGGATGAGACAAAGGGCAGCGCCCGGCGGTGCCGTAAAGTGGAAAGGCATTCACGAGAAAGGACCTATCATGAGCCTGCCCATTCCCAACGAGCGCGAGGACGAGCGTCTGGATGCCGAGCATATCGAGGAGAAGGACCGCCACGCCGCCGACCGCATCCGCGACGAGTACCACGAGATGACCGACCGCGAGTACCGTGAGATGAAGGAAGCCAAGCGTCCCCTGGAGGACGAGATAGCCCACGAGGAAAAGGCCGACCGTCGCCAGCAGGACGAGACCGACGCGTCCCTGACGGAGACCGCCGACACCATCCTGCGCGGGGAATAGCCTCCCAGCCCAGACTGCACGGCACGGGCGCGGGGCACCAGCGCGGAGCGGAACCATCGTTGCAACGGCCCCGCCGCACCCCTCACGGCAACCGGTCGCTCTGAATGATTTCTCGCGATTCCCGAAAAAAGTTCTTGCACCGGTGCGGAAAGTCGGGTATTATCAACTACGCTCTTTTGGCAAGGCCGAAGCAGCACCTGCGGGCGTGGCGGAATTGGCAGACGCGTACGGTTCAGGTCCGTATGGGGGCAACCCCATGGAGGTTCAAGTCCTCTCGCCCGCACCATTTGAAACAAGCGCCCTCTTCGGAGGGCGTTTTTGTTTACCATGGTCGCTAAGCTGCTTCGGAAAACACAGTGTCAGTTTCCGAAAGGCAGCTTCCATGTCCGCTGACAGCTTCGACGACTTCCCCTATGAGGCCGACACCCGCAAGGCCGATGCGGCGGCACGGCGGCGCTACTGGGCCGTGGCCATCGGGCTGCAGTCTGTGGACGGCTTGGAAGTGTCCCCCTACCTGCGTGATCTGGCCCGCAGCTACGAACAGGGGCGCTACACGTTGCAGGAAACGGGCGAGCTCATCCGCACCTACCACGGGGAAAACGGCGGCCTCGGGAGCGATGCCGGCGCGTCCGGCGCAAACCACACCACGGTCGAAGCCGACCTTGTGAGCCAGCGCATCGCCGAGCTTTTGGCAGCCGGCAGCTTCGCCTTCGCGCCCGATATGCTGGCGCTCATCCACCGGCACCTCTTCCAAGACCTGGACGCAGACGCCTACCGGCCCGGCCAGTTCAAAACCGACCGTCTGGTGAAGCAGGAGGATATCCTGAACGGCGACAGCGTGCTGTACGCCGATCCCGCCATGATCCAGACCTCCCTCGACTACCTGTTCCGCGAAGAGAACCGCGATCCCTACGGCACCGCGTTCACGCCCGCGGATATCTCCCGACTCGCGAAGTTCGTCGCCCACCTGTGGCAGGTGCACCCCTTCGCGGAGGGCAACACCCGCACCGTGGCCGTGTTCTCGGAGCTGTACCTGGGGTCGCTCGGCTTCCCCACCACCAACGAGCCGTTCCAAAAGTACGCCCGCTACTACCGCGACGCCCTGGTGCGGGCCAACTATCGCAACAACGAGGCAGGCATCCTACCCGACCGTGCACCGCTGGAGGCTTTCCACGAGAACCTGCTCTGCGGCACCGCCCACCCCCTCGACCGCGAAACACTGCTCTGCCCGGAGCTTTTCGACAACCCGCGCCTGCTGAAGAACATCCCACCGAACCGGGCACTGGTGAAGCGCTGACAATCCTCCATCGCACGCCCGCGGCATCGCGCGTCGTCGGCAGAACTGCCGAATCTGCTCTCACCCGTTCTGGAACACCATGTCGCCGGGGCCGTCGGGCATGGCGGTATAGGGGCCGAAGTCGCCGCGCTGGGACGGTTCGCCGAACCAGGCTTCCACAAGCTCGTCGTAACGGCCGTCGACCTTGAGCGTCGCCAGCGCATCGTTGATCTGCGTTGCGAGCTCTTCGTTATCGGCGCTTACCACCATCACGAAGCTGTCGCCGGTGGCCACCGTTTCAATGATGGCGAGCTGGCCGGGAGCCTTCACCTTGCGGAAGCGCTGAGCCACCGGCTTGTCCACCACGCAGGCCACGACGTTTCCCGACACCAGAGCCGACAGTGCCTCGTTGGGATCGTCGAAGAGCTTCCGATGGGACTCGGGCAGGTTTTCCGCCGCCCATGCGGAAGCCGCTCCCTCGCGCTGCACCGCCACCGCTCCGGAACCGATATCTCCGACGCACGCAAGTTCCCCCTCGCCGTGCACCACCAGCGCCAGGTCAAGCGACAGGTACTCATCGGTAGCCAGCACCCCCTCGCCCAGGGGCGCGCTTGCGCGAATGCTGGACAGTCCCACCAGAGCCTCGCCCGAAGCCACTTTCTCGCATACGTCTTCCGTACGCCCCGGCTGCAAGTCGGGCAACACTGACCGGTCGCGCACCGGGTCGGAGAACAACAGGTCGGCGCCAAGCTCTAAGGCAACCAGCTCCATCACGTCCACCGCGAACCCCTCGGCTTCCATGCCCGTCTTGAACTCGAAGGGCCCATGACTCAGCGTCGAGGCCACGGTGAGCGTCGCGGGTATTCCGGCCGCTTCCGTAGCCGTTTCCGCTGCAAGCTCTTCCACCGCATCGCCACTCGCGAGGTCCGGCCCCGCCGTATCGTCCAACGCCGCCCCAACGCCGCAACCAACAAGCGTCAGAAGTGTTGAGACAGCCGCAACAACGACCGCCACCTTGCAAGTACGCATCGAACCCGCCTTTCCCTGTCCTCATTTGGAAGTCCCATTTTAGTGTCGACAAGCCAGGGCTATCATACTGAGAGGGTTACAGGAGCGTATGATTTCACCATGAGAGCGATAAAAGCCGCCAAAAACTTTAACGACGTCTTCGTTTAGGCGAGCCCAAGCGCTGGGGAGGGTGCGCCTGGGCTCAAGGGAACGTTGTCGCATCGTTCAACGCTTAATGTTACTGGGTTACGTACTTTCCCGCCAAACGACCCGTGGTAGCCGCTCGGCCAAGGCTGAAGCCATCGATCTCGGCACCGTAGTCAACGGCGCCAAAAGTACCCCCTTGACAATTTCCCACGGCATACAGCCCCTCGATTGCCTCTCCGTCATCTCGAACGACACGCATCTGCTCATCCACCATGAGGCCGCCCAATGCTACGTCAGAAGGCGCATAGGTCCTCACCATGTGAAATGGAGCCTTGCGAATCGGTTTCAGGTCGAGAGCGTTTTTACCGAAATCATCGTCCACGCCGTTGTCAACTAGGTCGTTATAGCGGGCCACCGTTGCCGCAAGCACATCTCCCGATACATCGAAGGCTGCCCCCAATTCCTCAATGGTATCAGCGGTAGTCCAATAGCCCAGTTCCCGAGCTGTATCCACACGACTCTCATCTACCGGCCCAAAGGGGTTGCGAAACGTTTGGCGCTGGTCGGCGAAGTCATCGTCGAACACAATGTAGTAGACTTGGCCCGGCTGGCGGAGTACTCGATTACAGATGAGCACATAATCCATGTCTTCGTTGCAAAACCGCTCACCTTGCTGATTCACCCAGAGAAACGCATCGCTTTTGATGGGGGAATCGGTCAGTTCCTTCCCGTCATTACCGTTGGGAGGATGGCACATTTTAGAATGATTTCCTCGTTCAATGACACCACCTGCCCACAGCCCCATCTGATGGCCTTCGCCTGTGTTATCGGGCGGATAGTAATAATTGAACGTATCCATCAACTCTGGGCACATTTCCTGCACCATTTCAGGGTTCGACGCATAGTCGCCCGTCGCCAAGATCACGCCCTTGGCCGCATTGAATTGCGTATAGGCACCATCGCTCCTCTTTCCAATTACCCCCGTTACGCGACCACTGTCATCTTGGACGAGTTGAACACCCGTCGTGTCGAAATAAAAACGCGCGCCCAACTGCTGAGCTTTGTCGGGAGGGCGGGGAAGAAACGCACCCAGGCCCTGGACGCTCTTACCAAGGGTCGCGGCCTTACTCCACGGGAAATGGAAGTCCTCGACCTTATAAGCCAAGGGTACACGATGCGCGCATGCGCCGATACATTGGTGATCTCTCTGGACACCGTGCGCTCGCACTGCAAGTCAATTTATCGAAAACTGGGCATCCATACGAAACAGGAAATTATCAACTACTTAACCCGGCATACGGCCACAGCAAAGAGAGACTAGGGTCTTTCCTCATGTTGTCAGGGTGAAAACTCCCATGATTTGAAAGCCAATAGCAAGGTCGGCTCTCATTTTGCTGACCTGCGCGTAACAAACGGCCGGCCCGGAAACTCGATGGGGGATGGTCACCCGACAATGGAGATGGAACCGTTGCGACGTGGAAACGGTCGGCAAGCCTGAAGCACATTCCCGCCGCCACCGGCGAAAGCGAACCACGAGGAGGCACTCATGACTGGAGCACCGAAGCGGCACCCGAGAACCCAGGCGGCGCCTATCGCCACTGCCGGACGCGTTGCCGTTGCGGTAGCCGCTGGGGGCGCCGTGGCCTTCGCGGCCGTGCTGGCCAAGCGGCGGGCAGTGCGCACAAGCTGCAAGCCGTTCTACGCCGAGGCCACGGAGCGCTTCACCATTCCCGGCATCAACCACGGCTTTGTGCCCCAGGACCTGTTCTATCTCGCCGACGAGCAGACCTGGCTGTTCAGCGGCTACATGGCGAATCGCCGCCCGTCGCCCCTCTTCCAAGTGGGTGCCGATGGCACCGTGCGCCGTCACGAGGTGCGGCTGCCCGACGGCTCCCTGTATCGGGGCCATGGCGCCGCTGTCACAGCCGCCGGGCCGTACGTGTTCCTCACCGTGCGCGACGGCTTCGTGGTGCTGAGCCGCGCCGCCCTGGACGCCGCGGCCGACGGCGACATCCTGCAGGCCACCGACCACCGCACCGTGCCGCTGGAACCGGCGTTCATGAACGTGCAGAAGGGCATGCTCTACATCGGCGAATTCCAGCGCCGCCTGTTCTACCCCACGCCGAAGAGCCACTGGTTGCGCTGCCCCTCCGGTGAGACGAACCCGGCCCTGGCGCTCGCCTACGCGCCCCACGAGAAGGGGCCTTTCGGATTCGGCGAGCATCCGGCGGCGGTATATTCTATCCCCGGCAACGTGCAGGGGCTCTGCGTGACGCCCGAGGGGAACATCGCCCTCAGTCTGGCCTGGGGTTTGGGCGATGCCGAGGTGCGCGTGTACGACCCGGCGAAGGCCAAGCGCGGCGGCAGCTACCTGGTGGAAAGCCACCACTGCCCGCTGTACTTCCTCGATAACGCCACGCTGGTGAAAACGCTCACCGTGCCGCCCATGGCCGAGGGCATCGACGAAGTAGACGGCCAGGTGTACCTGGCCAACGAGTCAGCCAGCAACCTGTACCTGCTCGGCAAGTTCTACGGCGGCCAGCACGTATACTCGTTCCCGGTGGAGTAGCGGGGCGCGCTTTCAGCTACCGTCGCGATTGGCGGGAATGCGCCGAACTTCTAGGCCGAACGTCCCGGCTTTGTGAAAGAGGACGGATTTCTCCGGACGATTTTGTCCACGGCTCATCGTGCCTATGCGAAAGGACTAGCAGGGAGAACGCTGCGGCCTATCGCTCCGGCTTGGACGTGAGGTGCCAGCCCTGGCAGTAGGGGCACTGGTACACGTGGAGGGGCGGGGCACCGTGCTCGGCGCATTCACGGGCCGTGTCTTCGGCTTCCCAACGGCTGGCGTAGCGGTTCTTCCGCTCGCAGGCCTTGTGGCGGTGCGCGGCTTCGCGGGCCTCGTCGCGCCGGGCCCGGGCCGCCGATTCCTGGGCGAAGGGGTCGCGGGCCGTGCAACCCGCGTCTTCGTCGGCGAACAAGCCGTCCAAACCGCCCAGGGAGGCGGCGAATTCCGCTTTCTGCTTCTGCCAGGCCGACCGCTTCTTGCTGCCCATGGTGCACCTCCTGCCAGCGAGCTTCCCGGTTTTTGCCACGGAATTGCGATCCGTAGAGTCTTCGACACGAGCATACCGTGTTTT
>OFHN01002258.1_pt1 | contig 11679 bp, 9 predicted proteins | sample 1521321 | NCBI WGS metagenome assembly OFHN01 (sample SAMEA3504130, study PRJEB24116) | mouse gut metagenome | biome: mouse gut; feature: mouse-associated habitat; material: faeces | place: Denmark | collected 2011
CATTCCAGCCGCCGTTTGAGTTCAGGGAACGTTCATGATAACCCCGGCCTGTTTTATAGTAATCATGATAATCTGCTACAAAGAAAGGCGCATCTTCCGGAAGCGGATCGACAACGCCGCCGCCCAGCGCATAGCCGCCATTTTTGTAATCCACGAGCCTTTGGGCGTTCATGGCTTCTTTCTTTGCATATCGTGCGTCTGCGGAATCCTCATTGTCAAAATATCCTTTGGTATTGACGCGGGACATATCGTACATGGTGGAAGCAACCGTCGCCTTAATACGGGTATCCAACGCCGCCACATTCAGGGCCAGGCCTCCCCAGCCGCAGATGCCAATAATGCCGATACGCTCAGGGTCAACATTTTCCTGTACGGAAAGGAAATCCACAGCCGCCTGAAAATCCTCCGTGTTGATGTCCGGTGAAGCCATGTAACGGGGTGTACCGCCGCTTTCGCCCGTAAAGGAAGGATCAAATGCCATAGTGAGGAAACCGCGCTCCGCCATAGTCTGCGCATACAGTCCGGCTGCCTGCTCCTTTACCGCGCCAAACGGCCCGCATACCGCAATCGCAGCCAGTTTCTTTTCAGCCCCCTTCGGCTCATAAAGGTCTGCCGCCAGCGTGATCCCGTAACGGTTAGGGAAAGTCACCTTGCGGTGGTTTACCTTTTCACTTTTCGGGAAAGTCTTATCCCATTCCTTTGTCAATTCCAGTTTTACAGTATATTCCATTTTGTAATGCCTCTCTTTCTTTTTTGTTATTATCAATGATTGCTTTTCCTTTTCCATTCTCCATACTAAAAAATCAAGACAGTCAACCCTTTCCTGACTTTTATGCAAGCTATCCATCAGGCTGCAGCGATGTTTCCGCAGCGTTTTAATCGCCTCCTGAATCTGACCGTTATCATACAGCCTGCAAACCTGCTCAATAATCTGAGCGCCGCAGCCTGCATCTTTTAGATTCTGAATCAGCTCATCCGTATGACCGCCTCCCTTCCTGCTATGTCTGTATTATATCCCCTTGACTTTCATTTCGCTAATGGCTATAATTTATACCATGATATAATTTTTTGGAATATCACAGGAGGGCAATATGGAGTTGCGGACAATGAGATATTTTCTTGCCGTAGCAAGGGAGGAAAACATGACCCGTGCGGCAGAACTGCTTCACGTCACCCAGCCCACACTCTCCAAGCAGTTAAAAGCGCTTGAAGATGAGCTTGGGAAAAAACTGTTCACGCGCCATAGTTTCAGCATACAGCTGACCGAGGAAGGTATTTTGCTTCGAAAACGGGCGGAAGACCTGATAAAAATGGCTGACAAAATTACAACAGAATTTCTTGCTTTGGATGATGTCCTGGGAGGGAATGTTTACTTTGGTTTGGCGGAATCTTACCAGATCAGATACCTCGCCGCCGCAATCAGAAGATTCAAAGAGTCTTACCCTGATCTGCATTATCATATTACCAGCGGCGACACAGAACAGGTTACAGAAAAGCTGGATAAAGGTATCATCGACTTTGCCGTACTGGCGCAGGAACCCAATACTGTAAAATATCATTATTTGACCTTTCCCCATTCTGATCTTTGGGGTGTTGTCATGCTAGAGAGCTGTCCATTGGCGGAAAAAGAAGCCATCTGCGTGGATGACTTATTTGGGCTCCCTCTTTTTTGTTCCGAACAGGGATGGAACAATGATATTTCCAAATGGTGTGGCAACAACATGGATAAATTGCACCTTGAAGGGTCGTTTCGGCTGTCATATAACGGATCGCTTTTTGTGAAAGAAGGGCTCGGCTATCTTTTGACCTTTGAACATTTGATTGACGCAAATCTGCTAATGTCAAGCCAGAACTAATAAATTTTTGAAATTTTTTAGATGACCTATTCAGTGGTTTTCGTTCTCTGCTCTGCCACAGCCGAGACAGGCAGCTCGTTAAGGAATTTCAACGAAACCTCCAAGCGGCCATCCGGCCACACTGTAACACGGTCAAGCAGATCAGCTATCGCATCATCCGGTAACACTTCCATATCAGCATAGAGCCGGTATCGTTCCATATAGATAGAGCAGTCACGGGTTCGCTCAAAGAGTTCTGCTTGGATTTCAGCCTCGGCCCTATGTGCATCGTCACGCTGTTCCACAAGGCGGGCCTTTTGCGCCGTGTACGCATCACAGGAGAACAAGTTATCTATTACTGCATCTTCGTACAATTTTTCAATCCTCTGAGTAAGTTCCCTTTGCAGAGCTTCCAGTTTTTTAACTTTCTTACGCAGGAGCGACACGGCTGCCTCCTGCGATTTCTTCTGCTGCTCCATCATGTGCTGTGTGTCCACCACACAGCGGGCTTGCTGGTGAATCGCCTCCGTGACAACATCCAAAATCTCCGATTCAAAAACCTTCTCTGGATAGCACACCATTCCCGGTACTGTCCGAGGCGTTTGACAGCAGTAGTACCGGTTCTTACTTCCGCGCCGGACAATGGCGTACCCGCAGACACCGCAATACACTTTCTTGCTCAAAGGGTTTTTCCACTTGTTATGCGTGGACAACTGCCGCTGTTCCCCTCCGAGCCGCTCCTGCGCCCGGGCAAACAACTCCTTTGTCACCAGCGGCTCATGGCAGTCGGCAACAATGATCCAGTCCTCCAGTTTGGCCGTCAACTGCTGATGAACGCCTATGCGGGGCCGAACACGTTTCCCATATACCATGCTGCCGATATACTGCCGATCCCGGATAATCCAGTCGATGGTTGCCCTGCGCCAGTAATTCGGCTGCCAGTTTGCGTGACCGCTGGGAGTGCCGACCTTGATTTGCGATGGCGTAGGGATTTCTTCGGCATTGAGAATTGCCGCTACCTTTTCCGTAGAAGTCCCATTCGCTACCAAAGTAAAAATGCGCTGCACGATTGGTGCGGCCTGGGGATTTGGAATAAGCCTGTGCTTATCGCCAGGGGCTTTCAGATAGCCGTAAGGGGCAACAGGATTGATGTTGACGCCTCGTTGGGCAAGGCGCAGTTTTGCGCTCTTGACCTTCTTGGAAATATCCCGGCTATATAGATCATAAATCAGCGCACGGAACGCCCTGTCCAGGCTGTCTATATCCCCTTTGCGGTTACTGTCAAAATTGTCATTGACCGAGATAAAACGTACTCCCTTAAACGGAAACACGCGGGTGATATAGTTTCCTACCGTGATGTAGTCCCTGCCGAAGCGGGAAATATCTTTCACCAGAATACATTGGACTTCCCCGCACAGCGCCGCTTTCAACAACGCCTGCACACCAGGGCGGTCAAAATTCTTCCCACTGTAACCATCATCAGAAAATTCTAACACCTTTGTGCCGTACAAGTCTGGGTCATTCCGAATGAAGTCCAGCAACAAATGCCTCTGGTTGACGATGCTGGCGGATTCCTGGTCTGTGCCGTCCTCCAAAGACAGCCGGACATAGATTGCGATGGTCACAGGCTCGTCCCCCCTTCCCGCAGAAAGCGGAGCAGGGCTTCAACTTCGTCCTGATAGACCAATTTTATATCCAGACGGTTCCCATCATGGACTTCGATTCTGGAAACCAGCAGATGAATCAATTCTTCTGTCAAGCCCTCTGTATTACGCAAGGTCTGGCAGACTGCGAACATGGGATTGGACGGGCCATACCGTTCCAACTGCTGAAGCTGGGCGCCCAAATCCGCCAGCCGCAGCGTGGCATCATCAAACCGCTCCTGATAGTGACCCTTCATGGACAGATATTCCTCACGGGTCAGCATACCGTCCACCAAGTTTTGATATAAGCCATCCAGAAGGGTTTGACTGCGGGATTGTTCCTGCTTAACCTGGGCGATCTGGCGGTCAAGAGTGCGCCGCTTTTCTCTGGATGCGGACGCATATTCCTTCGATACACGCTTTTCCAACGCCGCAATCGTGTCCATGTGCCGGTGTACGGCGCTGGACACAACAGCCAGCAGTTCCGATTCCATCAGGTTCTTAGGCGAACAGGCACCCGGCAGCTTTTGAGAGGTCACACACTGATAACTGTAATAGTAAACCCTGCCCTCCGTTTTTCTGGAATAAAGATGGCGGCGGTTCATCGCCTTTCCGCAGTCGGCGCAGTAGATCAGCTTCTTGAACAGGTTGGGGGATTTCAGATCATCCGCCGCCCCCTTCCCCGGCATGGCCTCGAAGTTGGCCTTGCTCTGCTTGGCTAATTCCTGCACCGCCGCAAAGGTGGCTTCGTCAATGATAGGAGCGTGGGTATTCCGGGCAACACGCCATTCGTCAGCGGGGGCGTACCGTTCTTCCCGCTTGCGCTTGTAGGACACCTGAGTGCGCTTGCCTTGAATCAAGTGCCCTAAATAAACCTCGCTGTGAAGAATTGTTTTCATGTTCCAGGCCGTCCACAGCGCGTCCCGGTAGGTTTCCCGATCTGAAAGTCCCTTCTGATAGAGATATGCGCCAGGGGCCGGTATGCCCCGTTTGTTGAGCAGGCGGGCAATTCCCGTGTACCCCATCCCCTGCATCCGCAGGGCAAATATCTCCATGACCACCGGGGCCGTTTCCGGGTTTATTTCCAGTCTGCCATGATCCGCAGGGCACTTGGAATAGCCGTATGGAGCAAACGGGCCTCTAAAGTCACCATGCAGCTCCTTCGTCTTGATGGCGCTGGATATTTTTCGGGATATATCCCGGCTGTAACTCTCGTTCAGAATGTTGGTCAGGGGAACAATGTAACCGTCATGGATGCCTTGGTCAGCAGTATCGAAATGGTCATTGATTGCCACAAAGCGCACTCCCAAATAGGGAAAGATATGTTCCAGATAGTGACCGGCCTCTTTGTAATTGCGGCCAAACCGGGACAAATCTTTGACAACGATGCAGTTGACCTTGCCAGACCGCACATCGTTCATCAGGCACTCAAATCCTGGCCGCTCAAAATTTGTCCCTGTCCATCCGTTGTCGCAGTATATCTTATGGAGCCGCATATCCGGCTGCTGTTCGATATAGCTTGCGACCATTTCCTTTTGCGCCTCTATCACATCCGCGCCCAATTTACCGCTGTCCTCCGTAGAGAGGCGTACATATCCCGCCACAAGGAAAGCAGACGGCGTTTCAAGCTCCACAGTGGGGGCCGGAATGATGGGGTTGACTTTCCGCTTTGTTCTTGCCACGTCAGACTGCCTCCCTTCCGGGGAGCTGGCCCTGCGCCCGCAGAAGCAGTTCCGTTTGCCACTGAAATTCATTCTGCCAGCGGTAGACAATATCTACACGGCGGTCACGGAAGATCAGGATGCGCTCAATCAGCCTCACAACGATGGAACGGTCAAGAACCTCTATGTTCTGATACCTGCGAAATTCCTCTATCCATCCAAGTCCCTGATCGGAGCGATTGATCTCCTGCTCCATTTCCCCCCGAATGGCGTCGGCCTGTTCCTCCGCCTGGGTGCGGCGATTCGTATAACTCTTTTTTAAGTTCTGGTACTCTGACTGGTCGATCAGGCCGTCCGCCAGACTTTCATAGAGAGAACAAAGGAGCCGGTGATAGCGGTCAATTTCCGCTTCTTTTGCGTCCAGGCGCTCCCGCAGCTTCTGAACCTTGGCCTTTTGAAGCTGGGCCGTGTCCGTCAATGCCAGCAGGTCCGCCAGGTCGATTACGTCACGGATGTGCTTTTTCAGAAATTCCAGCACGATCTCGGTGAGCGCCGTGTCTCGGATGCCGTGGGAAAAGCAAGTCTTTTCGTTTTTGTGGGTAGCGCAGACAAAATAGGTATACTTCTTTTTACCGGAGGGGACGGTCTTTTTTATCATGGCCCCGCCGCACTCGCCGCAGTTCACCATGCCGGAGAACAGGTCTACCGCCTTGCCGCTTTCCGTGGTCCGGGCATCCAGGGCAAGCGCCTTCTGGACGCTCTCAAAATCATAACCGCTGATGATCGCCTCGTGACAGTTCTCAACGATTGCCCATTCCTCGCGGGGCTTGTTGACCAGCCGCTTGACCCGATAGCTGGGGGTTGTCACCCGGCCCTGTTCCAGTATGCCGGTGTAGACCGGGTTTTTCAATATCCGCAGGATCATCCCGGCGCTCCACTCGGACTTTTCCTTGATACGGAAGGATGTGGAGTAGTTCATCCCCTGGGACTGCTTATAGTCCATGGGAGTGGGAATACCGGAGGCACTTAACCGGGCGGCAATATCCCCCGCACTCAATCCGTCCAGCTTCCACTGAAAAATATCCCGCACGACCTCGGCGGCGTAATCGTCTACCAGCAGGCGGTGGCGGTCTGACGGGTCTTTCCGGTAGCCAAAAACAGCAAAAGAGCCAATGAAATCTCCGCGTCTGCGTTTGATTTCAAGCTGGCTCCGAATTTTGACCGAGGTATCCCGGCAATATGCCTCGTTTATGAGGTTTTTGAACGGAACGATCAGCTCATCGGACTCCGCGTTGCTGTACAGACTGTCGTAGTTGTCATTGATGGCGATAAAGCGAACGCCCAGGAAGGGAAAAATCCGTTCCAGATATTCGCCCGCTTCCAGGTGGTCCCGGCCAAACCGGGACAAATCCTTGACAACGATGCAGTTGATCCTGCCAGCTTTGACCTCGGCCATCATCTCTTGAAAGGCTGGCCGGTCAAAATTGGAGCCGGTGAAACCATCGTCCACCTTCATGCCGCACTCCCGCAGTTCCGGGTGGCGCGTCATGTAGTCACGGATCAAGTCTTTCTGACCCGTGACGCTGTTGCTTTCCTCCTTGTCGCCGTCCTCGCGGGACAGGCGCACATAGCCGCAGGTATTCCATACCTGTTCATCAATGTGCTTCATATATACGCTCCTAACTGTTAAAGTCAAATCAGCAAAACACTTTAACAGCCAGGGGCGCGCTGGGTCGCCCTGTTTGCCGCTATGTTAACATAACTTTTCGGCAATGTCCAGAGTGTTTTGCAAAAAAGTTTTCAGCGGCATTTTGACCGTATGTAGGAGAGCAGCCTGTCCTCCAAGGTCACATCCGTGTCGGTAAAGCTGACCTTTACCACATATTTTCCGTGACGGTAGCAGTAAGGGTTGCCGATCTGACGCATGAAATCCAGGATTCGCTCCTGCTTGGGCAGGTCGGTATTGACCGTCACATCCCGAATATCCCGCAATGTGGCCGGGTCCACTGTCCGAACATCCACGGCCTGCATTGCTTTGAGCTGTTCTAACGTATAAGGGCACTGTTCCATGTTCCTGCCCCCTTTCAGCGTTTGAAGCGGTAGGGCAACTCCGCGCCCCCGCCGTTATACTTGTCCAGAATGATACGGGCGAAGCGGAGGCCCACGTCCGTTTCAATGCGGCCCAGCCGAATGATTTCCTCCGGGCTGACTGCGGACATCCGCCGGATAAAGGTCCGGTCGTGCAGCTCTGCCTCATAGGTCTTGACGAACAGGGCCATGCCGGAGAGCATGGAGGCCCGGAGAGAATTGGGCGTACCCTGCCACGCTCCAGCCATTAAGGACAGCATACGGGAAAAGGCATCACCGCCCAAAAGCTGGTAGGCGTTCATAAGGGCACGGATGGGAGCGATCTCAAAAGGTTCGCCAGTCGGCTCTTTCAGCGCCCATACAAAGCCCACATCTTCCACCAGCCGCTTGATCTCCATAACGCTTGCGTCTGAACCGGATTCAATCAGAGCCTTGGTGTGCTGGCGCGGGGTTAGGGGCCGCTTTCCTTTGTCCAGCTTGGCATATAGCTCGGCCTCCTGCTCATAGGTCATGCCGGTGTAGATCATGCAGGGAACGATCACATCCCCGCCGCCCGCCATCTGACGCATAGCGGCGATCCGGTTCTGCCCATCGACTACGTTAAACTTACCATCCCGAAAGCTCACAATGACAGGGTAGAGTTCCAGGCTGTTCCAGTGGTGAATCAGCTTATCAACATTCTTTTGCTCCACAGGCCGCTGATAGTGCAGGCCGGAGGTCAGTCTGCTGGTGGAGAGAGTGCGGATAGCGCCGGGATTGCTATACTCCACTTCGGCGGGAGGGAGAAAGGTCTGCTGCCCTGTCTTGGGTGGTTCGTGCCTCTTACGGTAGCTCATTTTTTCATGCTCCTTTTCATTTGTTGCAGTAAGTCATGTATGGCAGTCGAGATCGTGCCAAACCGTTTTTGCAGGTAGTCAAATTGCACTTGGGATATGTCTGGGAAAACGACTGTGCAGAAGGGGTCGCTGTACCATTCAAATTCCCGGCGGAATTTCTGGATGAAAGAATCCAACTCTGCCAGCAGAGAATCCGGGGTGTAACTGCAATCCTTGTCTGGATTTTTCAAATCAGCTATGGATTCTTCAATGGTTGCGAAGTGCCTGCCGCTGGACGAGTAGGGAACGGAGGGCGGCGGGGCCTCCGCTGGTGCTTCCGGCTCCGCTGGTTCCAGGGCTACCGGTGGCGGCTGGTACTCGTCTATGGAGCGAATATCGCCCGATACTAACCGGCTGGCCGCTTCTGTCTGCCGCTCCGGGGCCAGCCGGGACAGTTTCAGCGCATCCGATTTTGTAACCTTGGCGCCTTTGATGATCTTCTTTGCCTCTGGTGTCAAATTTTTTGCGGTCTGAATTTGGAGTTCTACCGTCCGTGGGCTGACACCAAGTTTATCTGCCGTATCCTGGACAAATGATTTTGTGGTGGCCGAAAAATTTTCGCCCACCACATTCTGATGCTGATTGCCACGGAAAACGCCGCCATCATAGGTTGCCTTTGTTTCCGGGTGCAGGCTTTCGTATATTTCCTTCCGCCGCAGAAGCAGCTCCCGAAATTCATCGTCAGATAAATCCTTGCGGACAAAATTCTCGTCTATCTCCGCCAGTTCCACTTGCAGGCCGTCCAAATCGCTGACGGTACACTCGATCTCCGTCCGGCCCAGCAGCTTCATAGCTTCCAGCCGATGCAGTCCGGCAATCAGGGTATGGGCCTGATCTACCATGATGGGGTTAATCAGCCCCACCTCTAAAATGCTGTCAGCCAGCTCCTTCACGTCTCCCGGCGCGGCCTCCCGCCGTCCGGGATTAACCGTGATCTCGCTGATAGGAACAAGCAATATCCTCACCTCCCCGGCCATGGGCCGCAGTTTCGTTCATCCTCGCCGGATGGAACACCTAAAGCCACAGTTGCCTATGGCGTCAGGTCTTTCATCCGGCTGACGGGCGGGAAACACCGCGCCGGTCCTGGTTGTGTCCTCATTTTGCGAGGAAATGTGACCGGCGCGGGTTCCCTGATTACCCTTTCTAAAGAATGTGTGCCGTATTATCAGGCGGCATGACCGCCCTGCTGCTCTCCCCCGGCACGGGAGTATGTAAGCCCACCTTTGGCGTGGCGGCGCGATACCAACAGACGGTGGCGGCAGGTGACTAAGCTGCCCAGGCCGTTCCCCCAGCATCTCCCTTTTACCCTGCGATACGGGTGTTTGCGGTGCTTCCCGCGTCTGCGGCGTTGCCAACGTCGGACAGCCGCCCAAGTGTCGCTCGTACCTTTGATGTTATCGCTTTGACGGGCAGGGAGCGGAAGGGATCACCTCCTTTCCTCCGGCCCCGCTCCGCAGGTAGTCTTTGCGATTGAACGGCTAATGCAGGATGCAGCACTTACATACTGAATGTGAGCGGGAGCTTGTCCCGCTGTTTGTCAAGGTGCTGGGGGATTTATGCGTCAGGGAGCAAAGACACGGAGGATGCTGTTGAGCGTGTCCAGATCGTCCCCTTCAAGCTGAACTCTCAGCCTGATAAGCAATGCGACCTGCTTTTTGTTGAGCGTTCTGCGGTAAAGGTAGTACCCATCCGCAACGCTCACGCCTCCGCCGTAGCCTCTGGAAGTCTCTATGGGGTAAGAACACATGAGTATCGCAATATCCCGGCGAATAGTCCGCCTGGAAACCTTGAACTCAAAGGCCAAGTTGTCGTATGTATCATGCCGTCTACGGCACAGCACTTCCAACAACTCCTGCCGCCGTTCGCTTGGACTGCTCATGCGCTCACCCCCCTTCGATGCTCCTGGGGAAATGCTAAAAAACGTATGGGCCGCATTTTGGCCCATTGCTCCAAGTTACTAAAGAAAAATTTGGGCGAATGAATTTTGTGCATTACGCTACCTCCGAAAATCTGAATATGGTGGGATTCAGACTTCCAAGGTGGCCCGCGACACCGCAAAGCGCAGAAGAACTTCGACCTAAACCGACAAAACAAACCGCCAGAGAGTTTGCTATACTCTCTGGCGGTTTGTTGCCACACCGGGAATCCGGCGTGATAACACCTTATAAAAAGGTCGAATTTTGCGGTTTCTAATTTATGGGAATCCTCATGGGACGCAATAATTTTTTTGGTAAATCACCAAATCTGTTGTAAACAATAAAAACGCCCATGATTTCCTCCAACGGACAAATCACAGGCAGATGTGGAATAAGCCCCTGCTGTGAGAGCCGTTTTTTTTAATGGCAGCTCAACAGGGGTTTACTATTTCATATAAAACGCAAGATTTTACCTATTAAATAGGAGTTATTTGGGAATGTAAATGTGAAAATCGGTAAGATAGAATATATTTGAGGTGATAAATCATGCCGATGGATAACCGTACATATTTAGGAATCCGAATCCATAACGCAAGGAAGGCTTGCAGTTTGACCCAGCAGGAACTTTCCGATGAAACGGGAGTGTCTATCAAAATGATCCAGTGCATAGAAGGCGGAAAAGTCAACCCATCCTTTGAAATTCTTTTTCCGATTGTGAATCGCCTGGGTCTTACAACAAGCAACCTGTTCAGCGTGGAGCCAGATGAACATGAGGAAGAAGTCAATCGCTTTCTTGGGAAGTTTCGGGCTTGCAACCGCGCTAATCAAATGGTACTGCTTAATACGCTGGACTTTCTTGCCGAACAGCTATTGGCACTCCAAGGCGATGATCCGAGCGACTAATGCACTGGATAAACCAGCAGAGCCAGTATTTCTTGCAAGCATAAATAGCAATAGTGTGACAGCAGCCAGTAGGTAAGGAAAGACCTTACCCACTGGCTGCGTTGCAATGGAAAAATCTTTGCTTAGTCTGTGTGCTGATTATGGACAGAACCGTTCGCATAAGGAAACATTGGGGGCCGCAGTTCAAATTGGAAAGTCTCGCGGTCTACGATTCCGAGGGTGCTGTCGCTGTCGTATAGCTTCAGCAGGAACTCCGCCATCTGCTGGCCCGTGTGGTAAGTGCCAAATGCTTTGTCATAATCGTAGGCATCCACATTGTTGGCCTTTTTCCCGAACTCCGTCTGCGTTGCCGCTGGAGCCAGAACCTTGGCCCGCATTTTTGCGCCTGTTTCAATCAGTTCCCAGGCCAGCCCCTCGGTGAACGTACTGACATAGAATTTTGTCGCGCAGTAGGTAACAGCCGTGGGGACGATGGTATAGCCGCCGCAGGAGGACAGGTTGATAAGTTGTGTTCCTGGAGTATCCTTATAGTCTCGGACGAACAGCGAGGACAGGATGGTTAGGGCTTCAATATTCAGCCGGAGCATGGTGTCGATCTTCCCCAAGTCCTGCTGTGCCACGCTGTCATAGTTTCCAAAGCCTGCATTGTTCACCCAGGTTTCCAGTTGGAAGTCCTTCAGACTGGAATAAAACTGATATACGTTTTCCAGCACAGACAGGTCAACCGTCCTGATAACAACATCCAGTGTGGGGTGCTG
>OFHN01002266.1_pt1 | contig 11644 bp, 9 predicted proteins | sample 1521321 | NCBI WGS metagenome assembly OFHN01 (sample SAMEA3504130, study PRJEB24116) | mouse gut metagenome | biome: mouse gut; feature: mouse-associated habitat; material: faeces | place: Denmark | collected 2011
CAGAGCCGGGCTTTCGTAAGTAAATTACACAAAAGGGGGGAGGAGATATATGAATTGTACATAGACGTTTATTCTCGTGAAACCTTTCTATATTGTTGGGGTGACATTCCATAAACAGATTTGAACTTCTTGGAAAAATGACTTAGATTATCAAAACCAAGTTCATATGCAATGGTTGAAACTCGTTCGTCAGTTACTAAAAGCTGGCGTGCTGCAGTTACCATACGCAACTCACGAATAAAATCGCGAGGCGTTTTACCAGTATGCTGTTTAAAAAGCCTAAGTAAGGTAGAGGCAGATATGTTCGCCATTTTGCATAGAGAAGGGATGGTGAAAGATTCTGTCGGATGTGTGACCATATATTCTACTAAAACTTGAATGCGTGAATCGCTTTTAAGTGCGCTTCGCGCTTCACGATGGCGGATGCTTGCAAGCGAAAAGCTGGATTCCGGCTCTTGAATATTTTTACTGGAAAAGATTGATTCCTCACTTACCAAAGAGGCCAAAATTAATTCGAGATTTCCGCGAATGCGAAATATTCGGCTGGCATCTTCACTGGTTGCATTCCGATATACCTCGTTAAAATATCCGAAGACTTTCTCATGGGGATGTGGGGTCAATGTTGGAATGTTGAAATATTCAGACAAAAAATCACTGTGCTCAAGTTGACAAGTAGTCGTAAACCGAATTGAAATAAATTGAAATTCTTTACTGTGGGAATGGCACGATAGATAGCAGCCCTCTGGAATGTAAGCTACTTGGCCCGCATGTATTTTGAAGCTATCTCCGTCAATGGAGAAAACAGCATCCCCCTTAAGGATATATCGCAACATACAATAAGGAATGTAACTTTTAGGGTAGACCCAGTTTTCATGAAAGATATATTTGTCTACATAAAGGAAGTTAAAACGCATTGATGTATATAATGAAGGGGGGATTTCCATAATGATTCCTCTTTCTTTTTTGACGAATACAGCAAAAATAGGGGTATTATTTGAAGATTATTATACCAAAACAACGAGAGGGAAGCAACATATTTTTCTTTTTCATTTAAAAAATGACGGATTTAGACAAATAATGAATGATTTAGTATCTATGCAAAAATGTGAAAACAAAGTAAAATAGGCACATAGGCAAAATACCCAAAGAGCAATACGATATGGAGGTAAAAACTATGAAAAGAGCTCTATCCCTACTTCTTGCATCCGTAATGCTGATTGGATGCTTAGCAAGCTGCGGGCAACGCAGTGCGCCAAACAGTTCCAAGTCTGGTGCGCCTGATGGGTCTGGCGCAAGTGTTTCCACTGGAAACCAGGAGTTGGAAGGTGAAATTACATTCTGGCACTCCTTCACCCAAGGCCCCCGGCTGGAGACCATCCAGGCTGCTGCGGATGCCTTTATGAAGGACAATCCGAAAGTGAAAATTAACATCGAGACGTTCTCATGGGCAGACTTCTATACCAAGTGGACCACAGGTTTGGCCTCTGGCAATGTGCCTGATATGTCCAGTGCGTTGGCAACCCAGGTAGTAGAAATGATTGATGCAGACGCAATTATCCCCATGGACAACTTGGTCAATAAAATTGGCAGAGATAAATTCTATGAATCTGCACTGGTTGAGATGACCGCTGAGGATGGCCATTGCTATGGTGTGCCGCTCTATTCCAACACTGAGGCCATGTGGTATCGTCAGGACCTGCTGGATAAGTATAACTTGAAGGTTCCTGAGACTTGGGAAGAGATGTATGAGGCAGCTAAGATTATTACTGACGGTGAGAACGGTGAGGTCTACGGTGCGGCCATGCCTATGGGCAAAAATGATATGCTTGCTACCAGATGGCTCCACTTGTACGTGCGCAGTGCCGGTGAGACTCTGATTACTGAAGATGGCAAGGCTAATCTGACCAGCCCCACTGCTATTGATGGTATTAACTACTGGGTCAAGATGTACAACGAGGTTTCCCCCAAGGATGCCATTAACTACAACACTTTGGATGAGGCCACCCTTTACTATCAGGGTAAGGTTTGTTTCGATTTCAATACTGGTTTCCACATCAGTGGTGTTGAGTCCAACAGCCCGGATTTGATGCAGTATGTAGATTGTGCCCCCATTCCTCGTGTGAACAAGGGCGACCCGGAGCGAGGCTGCGAGACGAACAATACACCTTTGGTCATCTGGAAGAACTCCAAGCATCCCGAGATTTGTGAGGCATTTATCGAGTACTTCTATGACCCCGACCGGTATGTTGATTTCCTGCTTTCAGTTCCCGTAGGTATGATGCCGGCCTTGAAGGGCGTCACTGAGAATGAGAAATATCAGTCTAATCAAATCGTCCAGGATTTTGCTCACGCCAATGAAGTCCTCTATCAAATGCTGGGTGGCAGCACCTCCATCGGCTTTGAGTACGGACCGCGTGCTGAGGCTGGTTTGTTGACTTCCCAGCATGTCATTGAGGAGATGTTCCAGGATATTGTTATGAATGGAACCGATGTTAACGAGGCAGCCGCTGCGGCAGAGAAGAAGTTGAACGACCTGTTCGAGACAGTAGGCTAATCCGCAAAAGGCGGGGGTGGAGTACTGCCCCCGCTTTTCTATTGAAAGGAGGCCAACAGAATGCGAAAAAATAGCCGACAAGCAAAGGCTGTCAATTGGGTTTTCATTCTTCCTGCAGTGTTGGTAGTTGGTCTGTTGCTGTTGTACCCAGTTCTGTCTAGCATATACTTTAGCTTCACGTCCAAGCATTTGATAAAGGCAAACTATGAATTTGTGTGGTTTAAGAATTACATCGCAATTTTAACGGATTCAGATTTTTGGCGTTCATTCTTTAACAATGTCAAATGGACCATTGTATCTTTGGCTGGCCAGATTTTTGTGGGATTTACAGCAGCTTTGGCCTTAGAAAGAGTTCGGAAATGTAAGTCTATTTACCGCACACTGCTGATTGTGCCTTGGGCATTTCCCACCATTGTAATTGCCCTATCTTGGAAATGGATTTTGAATGGAGTGTCAGGCTTCCTCCCACATTTCCTGGTAAAAATAGGACTATGTCAGACAGTGCCGGAGTTTTTAAGCAGCAGTGCGCTAGTTTTCCCGACGATGGTATTTATCAATGTTTGGTTTGGTGCTCCGCTCATCATGGTAAATGTGTTGTCAGCGCTTCAGACCGTACCGAAGGACCAGTATGAGGCGGCAACTTTGGATGGGTCCACTGCGTGGCAGTCCTTTATTTATATCACAGTACCCCATATCCGCAGAGTGGTAGGACTATTGGTAGTGCTGCGTACAATTTGGGTGTTTAACAGTTTCGATATGATTTACCTGATTACCGGTGGTGGTCCGGGCGGCCTGACGCAGACGGTACCCATCTACGCATACAACACTGGTTGGGGACTTAAAATGCTAGGGCGCTCCTCCGCCGTGACGGTGCTGCTACTTATCTTCCTGCTATTTGTATGCTCGTTGTACTTCCGCTTGTTGAATAAATGGGAAATGGAGGATAAGCAATGAGACAGAGAAGATTGTTGAAGCGTGGATGGGTAAGCGGGGCTGTCAGTTACGTTTATTTGACGGTACTCTCCATCATTGCAATTTTTCCGCTCCTGTGGATAATATTATCCTCCATAAAGGGCAAGGGAGAGCTTGCTAGTGACCCGACATCTTTTTTGCCTAAAGTAATTACGTTTGAAAATTACCAAACTGTATTTGGGCAGCTGGGATTTGGCAGAAATGTGCTCAACAGTATTATGGTAGCAGGAGCTACGACGCTGATTGCAATTACTATTTCAGCGTTAGGGGCGTACGGTGTTGTGCGATTTTTCCCTAAGTTTGGGAAGGTGCTTACACGTGTGCTTATTACAACCTATATGTTCCCACCTATTTTGCTGGCTGTACCTTATTCAATTATTATGGGGAAAGCGGGATTAATCAATAACCGTCTTGGATTGATTATTGTGTATTTATCTTTCTCAGTTCCCTATGCAGTTTGGCTGTTGGTAGGTTTCTTTGAAACTGTGCCGCTTGAGATAGAAGAAGCAGCACAGGTCGACGGAGCTGGAAAATTCCAAGTGTTTGGCCAGGTTGTGCTGCCCATTGTTGCTCCCGGTATTGTTGCCGTTGCTATCTATACCTTTATAAATGCTTGGAATGAGTTTTTGTACGCACTGATTATGACAAATTCCAGTGACAAAATGACGGTAGCTATGGCCCTAAAATCGTTGGAGGGACAGGAAGTTTTAGACTGGGGTGTTATGATGGCTGCATCTGCAGTTGTGGTTATCCCATCTGTTGTATTCTTTATGCTTATCCAAAAGCGTATTGCTGGAGGCTTGGCACAGGGAGCGGTTAAATAGAACCCAATTATTTGTAGGAGGTCAAGTAAAATGAACACAATCGGATATGCCATTGTTGGCACAGGATATTTTGGCGCCGAATTGGGCCGCATTATGAAGGAAGAAGAGGGAGCCCGTATTGTTGCGGTGTTGGACCCTGAAAATGGTGAGACCATTGCCAAAGAGCTGGGGTGCGACTGCGAGACTGACCTGGATACACTGTGCGCTCGCGAGGATGTGGATGCAGTTTTGGTGGCAGCCCCCAACTATCTCCATAAGGAGCCTGTGTTGGCTGCTGCCCGGCACAAGAAACACGCATTTTGCGAGAAGCCTATTGCACTGCGCTATGAGGACTGTGATGAGATGGTTCGTGCCTGTCAGGAGGCTGGTGTTGTTTTCATGGCAGGCCATGTTATGAATTTCTTCCGTGGAGTTCGCCACGCTAAGCAGCTCATCAATGAGGGGAAAATTGGAAAGCTTCTCTATGTACACTCTGCCCGGAACGGGTGGGAGGAGCCGCAGCCTTCTATCAGCTGGAAGAAAATTCGGGCTAAGTCCGGTGGCCATCTCTATCACCATATCCATGAGGTGGACTGCATTCAATTCCTGATGGGCCATGCTACACGTGTAACAATGACGGGCGGCAATGTGGCTCACTGTGGTGAGAAATTTGGCGACGAAGATGATATGCTCTTCATACTGATGGAGTTTGGCAATAACACATACGCAGTGGTTGAGTATGGTTCTGCGTTCCACTATCCTGAGCACTATGTGCTGATTCAAGGCACTGAAGGGTATATCCGCCTGGACATGTGCAATGTCGGAATGACAGTTAAGACGATGGATGGACAGGAAGAGCATTATTTGCTCCATGAGACGAAGGAAGAGGATGATGAGCGCACACATATCTATCACAGTACAGAAATGGATGGCGCAATTCAGTATGGCAAACCGGGCAAGAAGCCTCCGCTGTGGCTGCATGGAATTATGAAGAACGAGATGAAGTTCTTCAATGGGATTATGCATGGAGACCCGATTCCTGAGGAATTCAAGCCTCTGCTCACTGGAGAGGCGGCGCGGGCGGTAATCGCTACAGCAGATGCTGCTACGCTTTCACTGAGGGAGAATCGCAAGGTCGATGTGTCTGAAATCACGCAGTCTAAGGCGTGATGAAACTGTAACTGCTAAGCGCCCCATCTATGTTGGAAGAAAAGCCGTCAGTTTGAGAAAGGAGTTCACATGAGAAGACAATTTACTAAGCTTCTAGCGACAATGACCGTGCTTGCCTTAGCGTTGTCAATGCTGACACCTACTTTTGCGGTTGAATCAAGCGTCTTTGGTGGGACGGCTGGTATTCCTATCATTGAAGAAAGAGATGTCGAAATTTTAGATGGAGCGTTTTATGATTTAAGCAATGTTCCTGGAGCGAATGAAGTATATGGTTTGACTCAAGGCACCGTCTATGTAGAGTTTCAATCAACCGGAGATGGGAAATATCAATCGCTATTTAGTGTATCAAATTCTACAAGCGGGAACGCAGACCGTCATTTTCATGTGTATGTAACACCCAGTGGGGCGTTAGGGGTGGAACTTAGAAATACTGACGAAGTATTTAAGTACACACTTTCTGCTGACTCTGTGTTGAACTCGTATGGGATAAATCGAATTGCGTTTAAAGGCGATGCCGAAACAGGAACCTATTCTTTGTTTGCCAATGGTATAATGGTTAAGTCAGTAGTAGAGGATGATTTCAAATTCATTTCTGATATTACTGGGTTAGACCGTATTACATTAGGCGGCACAGTTCGAGATGGGAATCAGTATCCGTTTGTGGGGACAATTGGTTGTGCTGAGGTGTATAAAGAACCGCTTTCCGATAGTGCTCTGATGGAGATGACAGAAGCCCCGGTGTCTCCTACATTGATTTTTGAAAAGCAAGATGTTACGGTGGAGCCTGGTATGGGCTGTGAAGTGAGTGGAGAAGCGGGAACAGGTTTTGTTAAAGCGTTGCATGAAGGTACGATTATAGTGTCCTTTACATCGACCTCTACGGAGAGTATCCAGTCTCTCTTTAGCGTTGGAAATAGGACGTCTGGAAACCAGGACCGGCATTTCCATATTTATATTACAGATACTGGCATGCTTGGAATGGAACTTCGCAATACGGATATTGGATTCAAGTATACATTGAACCGGCCTGCAGCGATAGAGGGGCAATATCATGGCGAGTATGCAAGGAATACGGTTGCACTGAAGGCTGATGCAGAAGCGAGTCAATATAAATTGTTCGCTAATGGTGAATTGATTGCTACTTTAGATTCCAGTAAATACAAATTCATTAGTGATATTAGTGGAGTCGATAATGTGACTTTAGGTGGCACGATTCGAAGCGAGACAGTGAAGTATCCGTTTGGGGGAACAATTCATGATGTCAAGGTGTATGATAAGCCTTTGACAGATGAGGCCCTCCTTCAGGAGACAGCTACAACCACTTATGGAACTAAGATATTCTATGCTGGTGATGGGACAGGTTCAAATTACTATCGTATCCCCACACTTCTTACCCTTAGCAGTGGGACAGTGGTGAGCAGTATGGATGCCCGATATGGTGGAACGCATGATGCGAAAAGTAATATTGATATTGCATTTTCACGTAGCGTAGATGGGGGTGTGACATGGTCAGAACCCACTTTGCCCTTGATGTTTGACGACTATGCTCCTCAACCTATTGATTGGCCAAGAGACTCCATTGGGAAAAATGTTCAAATTTCTGGCAGTGCGTCATTTATTGACTCTGTGCTATTAGAAGACAGCGAGACTGGACGTCTGTTCCTTTTTGCGGATGCATTTTCATATGGGAAAGGATTTAATAACTGTGTGGGTGGCTCCGGATTTAAAGAGATAAATGGGGAAAAGTACATTAAGCTTCATAAGGATGGAGACATTATTAACAGTTATAATTATAGCATCCGGGAGGGTGGAGTCATTTACAATGATAAGAAAAATGAACCGACAGACTATTCAGTTGATGGTGACTTCCGAATTTTGCAGAATGGTAAGTATCTTACGCAGAAGCAATATGAAGTTAGGTTTAGTGGTACAAGGTTGATTGAAGAGAAGACGGATACGGATGTAAATCAGTGTGTATTCTATAAAGACTCGTTGTTCCATGTGTTGCCCACGAATTTTCTTACTATGAAATACAGTGACGATGAGGGACTGACCTGGTCTGACATGCACATTCTAGGCGATTTTAGAGATGTGAATGCACGAATGGTATTGTTTGGTCCAGGTGTGGGAACTCAAATTAAAAACGGCGAATATGCTGGCCGCCTGATAATTTCTGCTTACAATAGCGTTTCAGGTGATTATGGGTATCTTTATAGTGATAACCACGGAGAGACTTGGGGATTCATTGAGACGAGTTTGGGTGGAAGCGGTAATTTTGCTGAGGCGCAAATCGTTGAATTGGCAGACGGATACTTGAGAACATATATGCGTACCAACGTGGGTAAAATTGGTTATATTTCCAGCATTGACGGTGGTTATACCTGGAGCGAAACGCAGTATATTCCGAATATAGACGTTGCATCGTATGGGACTCAGCTTTCTGTTATCAAACATTCTAAAAGGTTGATGGAAAGTCAGCTATTATTCTATCCACACCTACCGCTACTGATGGCCGTAGAGGCGGTAAGCTCCTTGTTGGCTTGATTAATGAGACTGGAGAGACTGGATACGGGCAGTATGATGTAGATTGGGCTTATCAGTATGAAGTAGACCTGCCGAATTATGGCTTTTCCTATTCCTGTTTGACAGAGTTGCCGGACGGAAGAATGGGGCTCCTATATGAAAAGTATGATTCCTGGTCGAGAGATGAGCTCCATCTGAAGGACATTATGAAATATGAAATTTATGAATTAGATGAGCTTGTGGGATAACTAGCGCCGAATATGGAGGCAGTCGGCGGACGACTGCCTCCACATTTTATGATTATGTATATGAGGAGGACAAAGTAATGGACATTAAAAAATATCAGGGCATATTCCCAGCTTTTTATGCCTGCTACGGCGATGACGGGAATGTAAGCCCGGAGCGGACTCGAGCGCTGACAAGGCATCTGATAGAAAAAGGAGTTAAGGGCCTCTATGTAGGAGGTTCCTCTGGCGAATGTATTTATCAGGGCGTGTCCGAGCGGAAAACCGTGCTGGAGAATGTGATGGCAGAGGCAGGGGGCAAGGTTACCGTGATTGCTCATGTGGCTTGTAACAACACAGCAGACAGCCAAGAACTGGCGAGACATGCGGAAGAACTTGGCGTTGATGCTATTGCAGCTATCCCGCCTATCTATTTCCACCTTCCGCCATATGGGATAGCGGAGTATTGGAATGATATTTCTGCTGCAGCACCCAATACCGATTTCATTATCTATAACATCCCACAGTTGGCTGGAGTGGCACTTACCCCGGCACTGTTAGAGGAGATGCGAAAGAATCCCAGAGTAGTGGGAGTTAAAAATTCCTCCATGCCAACCCAGGATATTCAAATGTGGAAGGACCAAGGAGGACCGGAATTTATTGTGATGAATGGGCCAGATGAGCAATTTGTTTCCGGTCTTGCGATGGGGGCAACCGGTGGTATTGGCGGAACTTACGCTGTTATGCCAGAACTATTTCTTAAAGTACAAGAGCATTTTCTTGCAGGCCAGATGGGAAAGGCGGCAGAAGTACAGTATGAGATTTGCCGAATCATATATAAAATGTGCGAGGCACATGGCAATCTCTATGCTGTTATGAAGGCAATATTGAAGAACCATGGTGTGGACTGCGGCGGAGTTCGGAAGCCACTACCGAACCTTATTCCTGAGGATGAGAAGATTGTTGCTGCCGCAGATGAGATGATTCAAGCGGCTATACGCAAGTATTGCTAAGTTAAATATGAAGGTAATTGCGGTTAGTGGGTGCCCTTTAAAGGAGAGTAATTATGGATAGATTCGGTATTAGAGTTGAGTTGAAAAACAAACCTGCGCTTGACCCCGATTTCATCCCCCTGATGCAGTTCAATCGGGCTTTTTTGAGAGATGCGAAGAAACCGGTGGGGATTGCAGTGGAGAGAGCGGACGGCCAAATGGCTGCCTGTCACACATTCATTCACGGCACCCCTGAGACGAGGGCTGCCGACTGCTACTATATCGAGCGGCTGGTGAAAACCCTTCTGTGGATGAAGGGAGGATTTAAGATATATGTCAGCGGAGATGAGGGGATTTGTGAGTATTTGAAGTCTGTCTACTGCGACGGCGGCCAGCAGGAGTTTGACTGGGACTACATGGCCAGCGTCTTTGAGTACCCATTTGAGGTGGTTCTGGTGGACGAAATTCCCCAGGCAAAGGATGCACCGAAGGCTATTGGAGGACATATGGAGGGCTGCCGCATCGGCTTTGATGCAGGTGGCTCTGACCGAAAAGTCTCAGCTGTTATCGATGGGGAAACTGTATACTCAGAGGAAGTGGTGTGGTTCCCTAAAACCAATTCTGACCCCGATTACCACTATAATGGCATCGTAGCTGCGCTCAAGTCTGCTGCCGAACATATGCCTCGGGTAGATGCAGTGGGTGTCAGTTCTGCTGGCGTGTTCATTAACAACCGAACCATGAATGCCTCTTTGTTCTTGAGGGTTCCCAAAGAGATTTATGATGAGAAGGTAAAGGATATCTATATCCGGGCCATCCATGACACCTTTGGCGATGTGCCATACTGCGTCATCAATGATGGCGATGTCTCCGCTCTGGCGGGGGCTATGAGTTTGAGCGACAACAGTGTGTTGGGCATCGCTATGGGTACTAGCGAGGCGGTGGGCTACGTAGACGAGGAGGGGCGAATCACCGGGTGGCTCAACGAGCTAGCCTTTGTCCCTGTGGATGCCCAACCTGATGCTATGCGAGATGAGTGGTCTGGCGACATCGGTTGCGGCGTGAAATACTTCTCCCAAGACAGCGTCATCAAGCTTGCCCCTCGAGCGGGGATTGAGTTGGATGAAAACACTTCTCCCGCAGAAAAGCTGAAAGCTGTTCAGAAGCTGATGGCGGTGGATGACCCCCGGGCGGTCCAGGTATATGAGTCTATCGGTGTGTATCTGGGTCATACTTTGGCCTACTACTTTGAGCTGTATGGCTGCCGTCACGTCCTGCTACTGGGTCGGGTGATGAGCGGTAAGGGCGGTGACCTGATTTTATCTACAGCAAAGAAAGTGTTGGCAGATGAGTATCCCGAGCTGGAAGGGAAAATGATTCCCGAGCTGCCAGATGAAAAGTTCCGCCGGGTAGGTCAGTCTATGGCAGCGGCAAGTTTACCGGAAATTAAATAAAAAGAGGTCAGATTATGGACCGTCAAAAAATGAAGGAGACTCAAGTCTGGGTCAAACATGAGTTAGAGCGTTCAGCTGCTTTTTGGTTGGAACACGGTATGGATAAGGAACATGGTGGCGTGTACACATGCTTGGACCGGAAGGGTGAAATTTACTCCACGGATAAGAGTGTGTGGATGCAGGGTCGCTGTGGCTGGATTTTTGCTTTCCTGTGTCATAATTACGGGGTGCGCCGGGAGTGGCTGGATGCATCCAAGAGCTGCCTAGACTTTATGGAAGAACACTGTTTTAACTATGGGGCGGGGAACCGGATGTACTTCACCGTTACAGCGGAGGGGAAGCCCCTGCGTCAGCGGCGATACTACTTCTCCGAGGCCTTCTGTGCCATCGCCAACGCCGAGTACTACGGTGTAACCGGGGATAAGGCTCGGCTAGAGCGGGCCCGCCAGTGCTACGACTTGTATTGGAACCTGAGTCAGGGCGAACCCGACCCCGTTGGCATGGGAGCCAAGACTATTCCTGAGACCCGTAGCGGCCGGGCCTTCGGGACCCCCATGATTATCCTCAATGTTACCGGTGTGCTGCTGCGCACTGACCCGGAGCGCAGAGCGCTTTATGAGGAGCGAGCCCAAAAGTGCGTGGATGACATCTTCCACTACCATGTCAAGCCTGAGCTAAAGTGTACCCTGGAGAATGTGGACATGGACGGCGCCCCCAGACTGTACTACACTGAGGGCCGTACCGTAAACCCTGGCCATGATATCGAGGGTGTCTGGTTCTTGCTAGAGCACGCTCAGCGAACTGGGGACGAGGAGCTGGTAAAGAAAGCTGCAGAAATGTTCGACTGGGCAATCGCAGCCGGCTGGGATAATGAGTATGGGGGATTGCTCTATTTCACCGACTGTCTGGGCAAACCCCCGGAGGCTTACGAGCAAGACATGAAGTTGTGGTG
>OFHN01002267.1_pt1 | contig 11642 bp, 8 predicted proteins | sample 1521321 | NCBI WGS metagenome assembly OFHN01 (sample SAMEA3504130, study PRJEB24116) | mouse gut metagenome | biome: mouse gut; feature: mouse-associated habitat; material: faeces | place: Denmark | collected 2011
CTCCCCGGGTGTCGAGTGCGACCCGGGGAGCCTGTTCGACATGCTGTACCTGCAGAACCACGCCATCAACCTGGCCGACGACGGCACGCTGCAACCGGTGGAGCCCCTGGCCATGGAGCTGGGCGTGGTGCGCACGCCCGTGGCCGAGGACACCCGCGAGCTGTCACCGGAGCTGCGCGATTTGCTGCACGCCGACATCGTGCGCGACCTGGACGTCATGAGCGAGCAGGACGCCGACCTGGCGGCCCGCTACCGCGCCATCATGGACGAGAAAGACGACTCCCTGCTGCTGGCGGTGGCCCAGCTGGAGGACATCGTGGCCGAGACCAACAAAGCCACCGAAGAGGAGGAGGCCGCCCGCGCCCTGCGCGAGGCCGGCACCCCGGTGAAGCCGCTGTACTGCGAGAACGTGTTCGCCCGCTACCTGGTCAGCGTCGTGGAAACCGACAAGGCCGTGCGCTACCAGCGCGTGTCCGACATCGGCCAGGCGGCCCGCTCGTCGCTGTCGCGCATCTACCGCGACATGGGCGATTTGGACGCCGCCGAGGCCCAGGCCCGCGTGTGCATCGAGCTGGCCCCCACGAGCGCCCCGGCCTACAACGACCTCATCACCTGCTTCGCCGAGGGCGACCACTATGACCGCATCATCGAGGTGGCGAAGGAGGCCCTGCGCGTGGCCGTCACGGGCAACGACATCTCCTACATCTTCTACCGCCTGGCCTTCGCCTACTGGCAGACCGGCCGTCTACGCGAGGCGCTGGCCTGCTACCTGCGGGTGCCCGAGGCCAGCCCCATGGGCGAGGCGGCCCTGCGCGAGCGCAACGACCTCATCGGCGAAATGGGCAACGACGTGCCCGGCAACGACTGGGACCCCCTGGCCTGCCTGCGCACCGCCGGCGTCCCGCTCGCGCCCCTGGACGACGTCATGGAAGTGGTGGGCCGGGCCCTCGTGCTGCTCTGCGACCAGAACATGCCCCTGGCCGCCGCCCCGCTCGCGAGCCTCGTGGCAAGCACCCAGCGCAACGACATCCTCCACGCCGTAGCCGCCAGCCTGCGCCAAGGGGTGTAGGTCGCACGCCCCCCGCTCCAACCCCGCACACAAGGAAGGCCCGTATCGCTGCGGGCCTTCCTTCATTCATTCACGCTCGTTCAGCAGAATATATCAGAGCCGATCAACCTTCTTCGAGGCCCTTACGCTTCTGAACAAGGTACCCTTCGAGCTCTTCCACGCTCGGAAGTTCAAACTGATATCGGGAAGCGAACATCTGCTTCCCGTCGGCGAGCGTCGAGTATCTCGCGATAGCCTCGTTCTTTTCCGAGCAAAGGATAAGGCCAATGGTGGGATTATCATCTGGCAGCCGCACAAGATCGTCAAACATGCGAATATAGCTATCCATTTGACCCACATCGCCGTGCGTCAGCTTTCCCACTTTCAGATCAATGAGAACATAACATTTCAGGACACAATGATAGAAGACGAGATCGATATAGAAATCCTCATCGTCGTATCGCATCAGTTTCTGACGAGCAACGAAGCAGAATCCGCGACCCAATTCAAGGAGAAACTGCTGAAGGTTATCGATGAGTGCCTGCTCTAATCCCGATTCATGAAGAGCAGGGTAGTCCTTCAGATCAATGAACTCAAGGACATAGGGGTCTTTGATGAACTGCTCAGGCTCCACTTCGCTCAGTCTTTCGGCCGCTTCCGCAATGACGGGCTCCTTCTCAACGCTCGCCAAAAGCCTTTCATAGTACAGAGTCGAAATCTGGCGCTCAAGCTGGCGACTCGACCAGTGGTTTTTGACGGCTTCTTCTATATACCATTCACGCGCATGAGGGTCTTCCACTCGAAGTAGAGACCGATAGTGCGTCCACGTCAATTCGGTACGCAGTGCGTTCCGATTCTGGAACACAAGATAGAACTGCCTCATGTTGCGGAGATTCCGCACATCAAAGCCTTTCCCAAATTCAGCAGTAAGCCGCTCGGAGAGGTTCTTCAGAACGCCTTTTCCATAGGCTCCGCGCTTTTGCCCGTTCTGTTCATTTTCAACAATCGCACGCCCGATCTGCCAATAGGCAGCCACCATAGCCGAATTGACTGCCGCATAGGCATGGCCGCGTGACTCCAAAAGAATCAATCGAATGGAATCGTAGAGATCGCTATCTTTGGCGAGCCCGCTCTGTTCCCCATCGTTGCCCATGCCGTTTTATCCACCTTTCAGGAAGCGCATTGTTAGTTCGATTATACCTGTTCGGATCTACCTTTCTAATCCCAACATTGCACTGCACCCTAGACAGAAAACAGAATAGAATAGAGCGCAGGGTTTCGTTGAAAGTGGGCAGAGACGGGGGCATGCAATCTGCGAGTAAGCCCGAGGTCGCGCAAAAAAATTCCCCCGGTCGACTGCGGGCCCTCGTTGGTTCTACCCTGCCACTCTGTTACCCTCCGCGAGACGGTAGGCGGTCCCGGGGCCATGGCCAGCTCCGACGCGTTCCACGAGCGCCTGATCGAGTAGACGCCCGAGGGCGCGGCTGATAGTGGCCCTCGATTTCCCCAAGGCCGCCATAAGCGCACTCGACCGCACCGGTCGGTCAGATTCGGCGAGGAACTCCACAATGTCATAGTCTACGGTACCGGGATTCACGATATGGATCGTCGTCGGCCCCGATGCGCCCGGAACCCACTCTGTTACCGACCGAACAATGCGGTCGCTCCCTTCCTTACGGCCTGCCTGGATCCGGCCCTCCCCTTCACTGTACCTCTGCCGCGCCCGAGATGCCTGCGGATTCGCCCCGGCCTTATAGAGATTGAGCACGAAAGCCGTGATGTAGTCCCGAGGATCGGGATCGGGAAGGCCCGCTTTTCTCATGCTGCCGCAAATCTGGAAATAGCCGGTGCCCTTGTTCTCCACCACGCTTCCCGTCTCGGCGCAACCTTCGGCGTAGGGCGTGGTCTTCAAGATATTCGCCAAGGCCTGATTGCGCGGGAAGGACACCCCCAGTTCGCCCAGACGCTCCACGGTCATGGCCTTGAACAGACCGCCGGGGCTCATGATCTCAATGCGGTTATCGTACATGTTCACCTGCACCTGGGAAGCACATCCCTCCGGCGAGTAATCGCGATGGAGCAGCGCATTGGCCACCGCCTCGCGCACCGCTACCTCGGGGTATTCCGCCACATCGGTACGGAAAGCTCCCTGCATCCGCGATACGACGCGCATGTTGCGCCGCACCGAGGCCATGGTCTCGGAAATCATGACGGGAATGGAGCCCACAATATCCCGCGAGTCGAGAAAACGCACGTTATCTGCCGTCACATCGGCCTTCGAGCAGCCCGGAATAACGGAGAACGACACACAGGCCCGTGGAAAGTGCCGCTGCGGAAAGCGACCGAGGGCCATGAGGCCGGCCAAGGTCGGCCGTAGAACGCCATCCCCATCTTTCGCCGCCACACAGAGCGCTTCGAGAAGCTCCTCGTCGCCCATACCGTTGAAGGCCCTCGGCGATTCGGCCCGCTGCTTGCGCACAAAGCCCTCGACCAGTTCGCCATCGAGCTCATCCATGGTGGCCTCAGGCACCACTTGCCTGTCGTAACGGGGCTCGTGGCGCCCCTCCAAAATGCGATCGACCTCATAGGGGCTGAGGCGCCGGTCGCCATCCCCCATGCGAAGGTACGATCCCTCATAGCGTGAGCGAGCCTTCACATAGCACGGTTTCAGATGCGGCGGCAGCTCCGGCACCACGGCCACCACCACCGGCGCTCCCTCGAACTCCACGATGTCGATGGACGCCCGCACCGGCGGCTCCATCTTCTCGTTGCAGCATTGGCCGAGCCCATCGGCCACGGCCTTGGCAGAGAACCCTTCCACCGGGCGGAACCCGTCGGCTTCCGCAAGCCCAAGCACGATAACGCCGCCTGAGCCGTTAGAGAATGCGCTCAGCGTTTCCGCAATGCCCCTGGGAACACCGTCAGCCGCAGCCTTTACCTCCACGCGCTCCGTATCGGTGCCGATATGCCGCGCCAATGCCGCAAACGAGACGAGGTCGAAATCATAGACATCCACGGCACCCTCCCAAACATTACAAATAGTTTCAAGTAGTTTCACTAGTATGAAACATATTGAAACTATTTGCAACTACTTTTGGAAAGCGGTTCAACTGCGCACGAAGACCTGCAGCAATGCGGGCCTTCTTCAATATACTAATTTTGCCCTGGGAATGCGCCCAAGGGAGCCTCGCTACGCGTAGAACAGAATCTCGTTGTAGGTGGGCACGGGCCAGGCCTCGCGTTCGACGATGATCTCCATGGCGTCGACGGCCTCGCGCAGGGCGTCCATGACGGGCACGATCTCGTGGGCGTTCATGTTGGCGCGTTCCTGCTGGTCGGGCACCTCGCGGGAGGCGTGGTGCAGCTCGTTCAGCTTCTCCAACTGGCGGTTGATCTCGGCGGCCCCGGCCACCAGGCGGCGCAGCTTGTCTTCCATGAACGAGGTGTCGCCGTCGGGCAGCACGCCGCGGATAGCCGCAATGCCGTTGGCCAGCTTCGCCGCATAGCGGTTGATGGCCGGCAGGTAGTCGCGGCGCACGAGGCGCTTCATCACCCGGCACTCGATGTTCATGATCTTGTTGTACTTCTCCAGCTTCACCTCGTAGCGGCTGCGCACCTCACCCTCGGACAGCACGCCGAACTCGGCGAACAGCGCGATGGACTTCGGATCCACGTAGCAGGGCAGCGCCTCGGCCGTGGTGCGGTGGTTGGCCAGGCCCCGACGAGCGGCCTCCTCCTCCCACTCGTGGGAGTAGCCGTCGCCGTTGAAAATGATGCGCTCGTGATCGCGCAGGGTGCGCTTGATGTAGTCGATGGCCGCAGCCTCGAAGTCGTCGCCGGTCTTGCCCTCCATGGCGTCGGCGAAGCCCTTCAGCGACTTGGCCATGGCCGTGTTCAGCACCATGTTCACGTCCGACAGGTTCTGGGCGGAGCCGGGCATACGGAACTCGAACTTGTTGCCGGTGAAGGCGAAGGGGCTCGTGCGGTTGCGGTCGGTGTTGTCCTTGATGAAGTTCGGCAGCACGTCCACGCCGAGGTCCATGGCCACGCGCTCGGCGGAGGCGTAGTCGTGCTCGTCCACGAGCGCCTCCACGATGGCCCCCAGCTCGTCGCCGAGGAACATGGACACGATGGCCGGCGGCGCCTCGTTGGCCCCGAGACGATGGTCGTTGCCCGCCGAGGCCGTGGACATGCGCAGCAGCTCCTGGTACTCGTCCACCGCCTCGATCACGCAGGTGAGAAACACCAGGAAGCGGAGGTTCTCCATGGGGTTCTCGCCGGGATCGAACAGGTTTCGCCCGTCGGCCGACACCGACCAGTTGTTGTGCTTGCCGCTTCCGTTGATGAACTCGAAGGGCTTCTCGTGCTGCAGGCACACGAGGCCGTAGTGGCTGGCCAGCAGCTTCATCTTCTCCATGGTGAGCAGGTTCTCGTCGATGCCGCGGTTCGTTTCCGCGAAGATGGGCGCCAGCTCGTGCTGGGCCGGGGCTACCTCGTTGTGCTTCGTGCGGGCCGACACGCCGAGCGCCCACAGCTCGTCATCCAGTTCCTTCATGAACTCGTTCACCGTGGGGCGGATGGCACCGAAGTAATGCTCCTCCAGTTCCTGGCCCTTGCAGGGGGAATAGCCGAACAGCGTGCGGCCCGTCAGCATGAGGTCGAGGCGCTTCTCGTAGTCCTTCTCGGAAATGAGGAAGTACTCCTGCTCGGCACCGAGGGTGGTGGTCACGCGCTCGGCGGTGTCGCCGAACAGCTCCAGCACCCGCTTGGCCTGGCACTCGATGGCCTTCATGGAGCGCAGAAGCGGGGTCTTCTTGTCGAGGGCCTCGCCGGTGTAGGAGCAGAAGGCCGTGGGAATGCAGAGCACCTCGTCCTTGATGAAGGCGTAGGACGTGGGATCCCAAGCGGTGTAGCCCCGAGCCTCGAAGGTGGCGCGAAGGCCGCCCGAGGGGAACGACGAGGCGTCGGGCTCGCCCTGGATGAGCTCCTTGCCCGAGAAAGTCATGATGGCGCGGCCGTCGGGGGTGGGGTCGATGAAGCTGTCGTGCTTCTCGGAGGTGATGCCCGTCAGCGGCTGGAACCAGTGGGTGAAGTGGGTGGCGCCCTTCTCGATGGCCCATTCCTTCATGGCGTGGGCCACCACGTTGGCCACGTCGATGTCCAGCGGCTCGCCGCCCTTGATGGTGCGCATCAGCTGCTTGTAGGTGGCGGAAGGCAGGCGCTCCTGCATGGTGTGCTCGTTGAACACCATGGAACCGTACAGCTCAGTCACTTTCGACATATCAGGTCCGCTCCTCACTCGGTACAATGATCGGACAAAGATACCACGTCATGCCCCTTCGCGCATGCTGCGACCATCGGTTCCCCATTTAACGGCTCATCAAGACGGGGAATTCCCACCCTAGAAGGTGCGAAATCCCGCCGCCCTCGCATAAACGGGTTGAAAAGCTTACGCCAAGGCCAAGTCGCGGTCGACGAGGCGACGGAGGTAGTCGGATCGGCTCATGCCCTCGTGTTTGGCGCGGGCGTCCACTTCGGACAATTCCCGCCGAGGGATCTTGAAGGTAACCGAGGCCAGTTCCTCCCCGAACTTCAGAGGCCGCCCGCGCACAACGCGCGTCTCGCCCGCGGGCCATTCGCCGCGCTCGAACATCTCGGCCAATGCTTCCAGCTGCTCGTCGCTCACGACAGAGCCATTCTTCGTCGTAATAGGCATCGCGCTCACCTCTTCATGCCGGTTTCTCTCAACGTCTTATCCGACGGCGGCGTCATTGCATGGAAGATGCAAACAACACCATTTGCTTGCACCGTTGCCACCATCTCAAGAAGCCGGTTTCTTGAATCGCTTCCGACGGCAACGAGCACCACATCGGGGAACGAATCGGTTATTCGCTCCACAACAACGGTAGCGTTGCGCCAGGCACTTTCTACATCTTCAGGGCTCAGCTCCGGATGTCGCGCCTGAACGCGCCAGTGGACTTCCACTTCGTCAAACACCGACTCCTCCTTTCGGATTACGTCTTCCATAATTGTAAGACGTATATTATTCCTCGTCAACTTCTGGCACTTTGCTGTTACGAAAGGCCCCGTTGCCTGACTGGGCAATGGGGCCTTCAAAATGCGCTTTTCCTTTAAGAACGCGCCTTCCTAGTCGATGTGCTTGCCGTAGCGTTCTTCGGTGATCTCGTCCAAGGTGCGGCCCTGGGTGTTGGGGCACCAGATGACGCCCACCACGAGCGACACCAGCAGGAAGCCGCACATGATGATGCCGGCGGTCACGAAGCCCGCGGGGGTCTCCACGCCCAGGCCCGCCACGGCCACGAGCGACCAGATGCCCAGCACGCCGCGCACGAGGAAGAACATGATGCCCTGCACGCCGCCGCGATAGAGCGTGGGGAACAACTCCGTGGACCACAGGGCGTAGAAGCATTGGGCCGAGAAGCCGGCCGAGATGCCCCACAGCGCCACGAACACCCACAAAAGCCAGCCCCAGGCGTCGGCGGTGCCCGCCTGCAGCTGCATGCCGAAGAACACCATGACCACCCACGCGGCCAGGGCCATGAGCGCCGTGGCGGCGAACAGGATGCGGTGCGGAATGCGGTCGCCGAACTTCGAGAAGATGGCGAGCGAACCCACGGCGGTGAGGATCCACATGACCGCCTGCAACAGCGAGATGGTGGTGTCGTCCAGGTTGCCGGCCGCCGCGTACATGTAGGGCATGAACTGGCCCATGGTGCCGGCCACGATGTTCCAGGTGAGGTACACGGCCACGAGGAACAGGATGGATTTCAGGTTCACGGAATTGGTCAGCGCCCGGCCCATCATCTGGATGAAGGTCTCACGTTTGGCACCGGCCGCATCCTGCTTCTCGGTCCAGTCCTTCGACTCCTCCAGCTTGCGCTGCAGATTCCACGCGATAAGCGCCACCACGAACAGGATGAGGAACAACAGGCGCATGGCGAACAGGCCGTCGAAGGGCCCGTAGGTGCCCGCGGGCAGCAGCGCCCCGTTGGCGTCGAAGGTGGGGAACACAAACGAGAACACGAGCGCGATGAGGAAGATGGCCGCCGGGCCGCAGGACCAGGCGAACTGGCTGATGCCGATGTTGGCGGCGCGGCTCGTGGACGAGGACATCTCGGAGATGTAGCTCCACGACGACGGCACGCCAGCACCCACGGACAGGCCGGAGATGACGATGCCCGCGCACAGCATGGGCAGGTTCACCGCGCACATAATGATGAACACGCCCGTGGCGTACACGAGCAGGTTGTAGGTGTAAATGAACTTGCGGCCGAAGCGGTCGGCCAGAAAGCCGCCGATGAGCGCACCGACGGCCGCGCCGAAGGCGTTGGCGCCCACGGCGCCGAGAATGGACACCCACACGTGGTCGAAGTTGAACGCCACGGCCCAGGCGGCGAGCGCCACAGCCGACGCCACGATGCACCCCGAATCGAGGAAGTTGGTCATCGAAACGGCGATGGTGCCTTTCTTTTCTTGGGACAGAGCCATTGGGGGAACCTTTCTTACTGAGCTGTCCGCGTTCCGGATTTCGGCACATTCTCTCGGGCAGGCTTCGCTTGGTGAAACAGTCCACCGGACTGTTTCAGTCGCTGCAGAAAGCCCAGCGAGAACATGCCGAAATCCGGAACGCTGCCGATACTTAGTCGAGCATTGCCTCGTTCACCGCGATGCCGAACTCGCGGCCGATGGCCCGCAGGCCGTCGTCGGTGATGGTGTTCAGGAAGTCGTCGGAGCCGCCGTTCATAGAACGGGCCCGTCCGTAGATGTCGGCGGCCTTCTCCACGGTGTGCATGAGGCCGAAGGTGGTGTCGAAGTCGGGACCGGCGGCGAAGAGCCCGTGCTGGGCCCAGATGACGGCGTCGAAGGTCTCCATCATAGCCGCGGTCTCCCGGGCGATGTCGGCGCCGCCGGGCACCATCCAGGGCACCACGCCCACGCCGGCCGGGAACACCACGACGCACTCGGTCATGGCCTTCCACAGCACCCGGGTGAAGGCGCGGGACTCCAGGGGCAGCACGAAGGTCATGGCCACCACGTTGTTGGGATGGGCGTGGTAGAGCACCCGCGACGCGCCGTCGGTAGCACGCATGCGCACGGCGTGACACATGAAGTGGCTCGGGAACTCGGAGGTGGGCTTGCCGCCGTCGGTGAGGCCCCACACGATGCGCCAGGCGTCGCCTTCGGGGTTGATCTCCACGATGCCGATGTTGTGGGCCGGGTCGCCCGCCACGTTGCGCATGTAGCGGCCGGAACCGGTGGTCAGGAAGAACGCGCCGCCGAGGTCTTCGGCCTGCACACCCATGGGAACCCACTCCCCCGGCTCCGGGTAGAAGAAGGGCCGCGCGGCGCTCACGTCCTCGTCGCGCATGCGGTAGGTGAGGTTGCCGCCGTTGCGCTCGTGCCAGCCCTGGTCCCAGCCGTCGCTGCACAGGCGCACGAAACCGCGCACGAAGCCGAGCTGCTCCACCGCCACGCCCGACACCGCCCCGCGAGCCGCACTGGCCCCCTTGGCGAACAAATCTTGCGCTTGATCAATCAATGCCATTTAGTTTCTCCTTAACGTTCTTGTCGCGACTCTTCTCCCGTCGGGACCACGGGGCATTCCGATTCGCTCAGACAGTCCTCGCTTTGGAGAACAGGACATTGAGTCCTGTTCTCGTCGCTGCGGAACTCGCTCGGTCGGAACGCCCCGTGTTCCCTCTACGCTCAACCATAGTTGAGCAGGGCGCGGATGCGGGGCGAGGGTCCGCGCGGAGTTCCGCAGCGAACGGAAATGCCCAGTGGGCATTTCCGCCGAGCGAGGACTGTTTGAGCATGGCGCCCTTGCCCCGCAGCCGCACCCGGAGGGGGGGGTGCTACAGCCGCGTCGGGAGGATTTCGGCCTCGTAGGCGGCGACGGCCGGGTACACTTCGCCGTCCACGGGCACGTTCTGGCGGCGGCAGTACTCGTCCCACACGGCACCGAAGGGCATGGACTTCGCCTGTTCGGACAGGGCCATCTTCTCGGTGAAGCGGTAGCTGTCCTGCATCTCCTTCAGTGCGGCCGCCGGCTGCAGCAGCGCGTACAGCAGGCTCTTCTCCATGGCGCGGGTGCCGATGGCCCAGGCGCCCACGCGGTTGATGGAGGCGTCGAAGAAGTCCAGCCCGACGATGACCTTCTCCCAGGCCCCGGGGCAGTGGGCGATTTCCATGGCCATTTCCTTCACCGGGTCGTCGAAGAGCACCACGTGGTCGGAGTCCCAGCGCACCGGGCGCGTCACGTGCAGCGGCACCTTGTCGAAGAACAGCAGAAGCGCCGAAAGCTTGTCGGCCACGTTCTCCGTCGGGTGGAAGTGCCCCAGGTCGAGCAGGTCGTACACGCCGGGGTGCGTGGCGGCGTAGGCGAGGTAAAACTCGTTGGAGCCCACGGTCATGGATTCCAGGCCGATGCCGAACACCTTCGACTCGCAGGAGTCGATCACGCGGTCGAACCGCTCGGCATAAATCTCGTCCAGCGAATCGCGCAGGCGCTCACGCAGGCCGTAGCGGTCGGCGGGCACGTCCTTCATGCCGTCGGGAATCCAGATGTTGCAGAGGGTCTCGTCGTCCAGCGCCTCGGCGATCTGCTGGGAAATCTTGCGGCAGGCCTTGCAGTGGCGAATCCAGAAGTCGCGCGTCTCCTTATCCGGCGAGGACAGCGACAGCTCGTTGTTCATCATGGGGTGGCCGAAGATGGTGGGGTTGAAGTCGATGCCGTAGCCGCGCTCCTTCGCCCAGCGCACCCAGGGCTCGAAGTGCCGGTACTCCAGGGCGTCACGGTCGACCCAGGGGTTCTCGTCGGTGAAGACGGCGTAGGAGGCGTGCAGGTTGATGCGCTTGGCGCCGGGCACGAGCGCCATGGCGGCGTCGAAGTCGGCAGTGAGCTCCTCGAAGCTGCGGGCGCGGCCCGGGTAGTTGCCCGTGGTCTGGATGCCGCCGGAGAGGCCTCCCACCTGGTCGAAGCCGAGCACGTCGTCGCCCTGCCAGCAGTGCACCGAGATGGGCTTCTCCGCCAGCTTGGCCATGACGGCCTCGGTGTCGATGCCGAGGTCAGCGTAGGCTTCCTTCGCCAGTTCGTACATAGTGGTCATCGAGTTTCCTTTCATCTATTTTGGTTCCACTTTGACAACATCGAAACTTTCCGCGATGGCGGCGCGTACCGCCTTCAGGTGGGGGAAGGCGCCGTCGGCGAGCATCTGCACGGCCAGGTTGCCCAGCGCCGTGCCCTCCACGGGGCCGGCGTACACGGGCAGCCCGCACACCTCGGCGGTGCGGCGGTTCAGGTGGTCGTCGCGGCAGCCGCCGCCCACGATGTTGATGGAGGCGTAGCCGTGGCCCGCGAGCCCCTCCAGGCCGCGGATGGCGTCGCGGTAGCACCGCGCCAGGCTCTCGTAGACGCAGAGCATGAGCTCGCCCAGGGTTTCCGGCACCGGCTGGCCCGACTCATCGCAGGCGGCGCAGATCTCCTCGATCATGGAGTCGGGAGCCAGGAAGCGGTCGTCGTTCACGTTCACGATGGACGCCGCGACGCCGGCGGCCTCGGCTTCGTCGGCAG
>OFHN01002275.1_pt1 | contig 11602 bp, 9 predicted proteins | sample 1521321 | NCBI WGS metagenome assembly OFHN01 (sample SAMEA3504130, study PRJEB24116) | mouse gut metagenome | biome: mouse gut; feature: mouse-associated habitat; material: faeces | place: Denmark | collected 2011
ATAACGGTCCTAAGGTAGCGAAATTCCTTGTCAGGTAAGTTCTGACCCGCACGAATGGCGTAACGATTTGGGCGCTGTCTCAACAGCCCACCCGGCGAAATTGTTGTACTGGTGAAGATGCCAGTTACCCGCAACTAGACGGAAAGACCCCATGGAGCTTTACTGTAGCTTAATACTGAAGATCGGTAATGCATGTACAGGATAGGTGGGAGACTAGGAAGCCAGGGCGTCAGCTTTGGTGGAGTCAACCTTGGGATACCACTCTTGTATTGCTGGTTTTCTAACCTGCGGCCCTGAATCGGGTCGGGGGACACTGTTAGGTGGGCAGTTTGACTGGGGCGGTCGCCTCCAAAAGAGTAACGGAGGCGCTCAAAGGTTCGTTCAGCACGGACGGAAATCGTGCATTGAGTGTAAACGCATAAACGAGCCTAACTGCGACACCGACGGGTGGAGCAGTAACGAAAGTTGGAGTTAGTGATCCGGCGGTATGCAAGTGGAAGTGCCGTCGCTCAACGGATAAAAGCTACCCTGGGGATAACAGGCTGATCTCCCCCAAGCGTCCACAGCGACGGGGAGGTTTGGCACCTCGATGTCGGCTCGTCACATCCTGGGGCTGAATTCGGTCCCAAGGGTTCGGCTGTTCGCCGATTAAAGTGGCACGCGAGCTGGGTTCAGAACGTCGTGAGACAGTTCGGTCCCTATCTGTTGCGGGCGTAAGAGATTTGAAGGGAGCTGTCCTTAGTACGAGAGGACCGGGATGGACAGACCTCTGGTGCATCAGTTGTCCTGCCAAGGGCACAGCTGGGTAGCTACGTCTGGACGAGATAAACGCTGAAAGCATCTAAGCGTGAAACTCCCCCTAAGATAAGATCTCTCATCCTTTAAGGAGTAAGGCTCGACGTAGACTATGTCGTTGATAGGTCGGAGGTGGAAGCGCTGTAAGGCGTGCAGCTGACCGATACTAATAAGCCGAGGGCTTGACCTACAAGGTCGCAAGAAGGAAATGCAGGCGCTTGTTAGCGATGGAAGATTGTTTCACTGTTCGGTTTTCAGGGTGCAGGAGCGCATCCCTTGTCTGGAGAGAGGGAAAGCAGAAAAGAGAGCACAGGAAAGCTTTCTTTGCCTACTTTCTTTCTCGAAAGAAAGTAAGCGCCTTTAGCTCAGTTGGTAGAGCAACTGACTCTTAATCAGTGGGTCCCGGGTTCGAATCCCTGAAGGCGCACCATATGGCCCGTTGGTCAAGCGGTTAAGACGGCGGCCTCTCACGCCGCAAACATGGGTTCGATTCCCGTACGGGTCACCACCTTTAAAAAAGGGATTGACAAACAGCGATTTTCACAGTATAATATCGGTTGTATCTGCGCATAACAGTTACAATAGTTGGTGTTGATTAGGGCGAGGGTCCACCCGTTCCCATCCCGAACACGGAAGTTAAGCTCGCTTCTGCCGACAATACTTGGCTGGAGACGGCCCGGAAAGATAGGTAACGCCAACACACGAAGTGGTCTGGTCTGACTGGACCAGACCACTTCACACATTCCTCCATAGCTCAGTCGGTAGAGCACGCGGCTGTTAACCGCGGTGTCGTTGGTTCGAGTCCAACTGGGGGAGCCATGAGGCCGCTGTCTCAAAAGGCGGCGGCCTCCCTTTTTTAGTCACAACTTGGGCCTTTAGCTCAGTTGGTTAGAGCGGCCGGCTCATAACCGGTTGGTCCCGGGTTCGAGTCCCTGAAGGCCCACCAAGCCCCCGGCGGGGTGTGGTGTACTCCGCCGGGGAATCCCCTCAGTTCATATAGGGGTATAGCTCAGCTGGTAGAGCAGCGGTCTCCAAAACCGCGTGCCGAGGGTTCGAATCCTTCTGCCCCTGCCATAAAAGTCTTTACAACTTTGGTTGTATGTGATATAATATCTCAGTCGAGCCATAAATGGCCCGGTAGTTCAGTTGGTTAGAACGCTAGCCTGTCACGCTAGAGGTCGACGGTTCGAGCCCGTTCCGGGTCGCCATATTTGCTGCTGTAGCTCAGTCGGTAGAGCGCATCCTTGGTAAGGATGAGGTCGGCGGTTCGAATCCGCCCAGCAGCTCCAGAAAACTCCCGAAATCTTTCGATTTTGGGAGTTTTTGTTGCAGTTTTGTGAGATTTTGTGTGGGTCAGAACCTGGGTCAACCGGCCTGACCCACACCGTGACCCACATGCGGAAATGTCCGGAGAGGGACGGAAAGCACCAGACAGGAAGTTTTGCCCTCCTGCCTGGTGCTTTTATTCTCTGCGGTGGTTTTACATGACCTTCGCCATAAAATTCCCCATGGTTTCCGCAGCCTGATTCTGCATTTGCCGGGTAGCATGGGTATAGGTGCGGAGGGTGAATCCGGCGTCATAGTGCCCCAGCATGCTGCTGACGGTTTTCACATCCACACCGTTTTGGAGGGCCAGGGTGGCGAAAGTGTGTCTGAGGTCGTGGAAGCGAATATGCTCTAGCCCCGCGTCTTTCAGAATCTTCTCGTGGAGTTTTACGATTGAGTCCGGGTGGTACATCTCTCCGGTTACCGGCGAGGGGAACATGTACTGGTTGTCCGGGTGCTTGCCGTGCTCCTGAATCAGCAGATCGACCGCATCTTGCGGGATGGATACTTGCCGCACCGAGGTTTCTGTCTTTGGCCTGGAGAGCATTACCTCTCCGCTTGGGTTTCGGACGTACTGCTTGCTGACGGAGATGGTCTTGTGTTCCGCATCAAGGTCAGACCAGAGGAGCGCTACCAGTTCACCTTTCCGCAGACCGCTGATCAGCTCCAGATAAAACATGGGCAGGACATCTCTGGCGTCGGCTGCGTCCAGATAAGACTTGAGGTGTTCGGGGAGCAGCGTCTTCATCTCCACCTTCTGTACCTTGGGCGCGATACAGTCGTCGGTTGGGTTGCGAGGGATTAACCTCTCTTTTACTGCTCTCTCGAAAGCACAGTGCAGGGTGAGGTGGACACTTCTGACTGTAGTACTGCTCAGTCCGGGGTTGCCCTTGCCGCTTCTCTTCTGGACTCTGCCGTGTTCCATCAAATCCTTGTAAAGCTTCTGGAGGTCACGGGAGGTCAGCTTTCGAAGCTTGATCTTGCCGATGCGTGGGACGGTGTAGGTCTCAATAATCAGAAGGTAGCGGTCGGCAGTAGCTGGTCGGACATTAGGCTTGGCGTAGAGTTCGTACCAGCTGCGGAGCCAGGTGGCAACTGTGTAGTCTTCGCTGTGGCCTACATCCAGACCAGCGGACTCTTGCTGTGCCTGAGACAGCTTCTCTTTGACCTCCGCCTGAGTTTTACCTAGGACGTTTTTGATGATCCGCTTTCCGGTATCTGGATCGTAGCCAGCGGTGTAGCGGCCTTCCCAGCGGCCGTCCTTACGTTTGCGAATATTTCCTTCGCCGTTTGCGCGTTTCTTTGCCATGGATTTGCACCTCCTTGTAGCTACACAACATACCACACCTTGCCTTGAAAAGCTACTGATTTTTTACGTGGATTGGCCCGCCCTATTCTTTGTTTACTGCCGCTCAGATATTGCACTGTGTTACATGGACATCGAGGGACCCTGGTAGTCCTCATGATCATCCGCCGTGTGACCCATGGCGATCTTCTTCTCACGGATTCGCCGCATGAGCTTGCTCTCCACGTGACCGCCCGCAGGATTGGGTGGCGCAAGCGTCTCCCAAAAAATGTTGCTCATGTGATGGAGTAGTCTCATAGTACAGAGGAGAACAGAAGGGTCGCGCTGCCGATGGTCCAGGAGGAACTGTGCGCAGCTGTTGCCTTGAGCGGCAGATTGCGTCAGCCAGTACTCCGCCGCGTCTTGATCTTGTCCTACGTCCTTACCCTGGAGATACAGTTTGCCGAGAACATACTGAGCATATTGATTCCCCTGATTGGCGGAGTCGCTCAGCAACCGAACCGCCCTTTCTATATCTTTCGGAACCCCAACACCCAGAAGGCACATCTTCCCCAGGTGGTACGGAGCATACTGGTTTCCCGATTCACAGGCGCGCTCATACCACGAGGCCGCTTCGCCCATTCGTTCTTGTCGCTGGAGAAACTTTCCCAGCGCATACTGCGGCTGTGCGCCCCCTATCGCGGCAGAGCGTCGGAACCATTCCTCCGCTTTTTCATCATCCGGCAGCACGCCAAGACCATCCCGGTACGCCTTGCCTAAGTGATACGCCGCCGCGATAAATCCCTTGTTCCACAATAGTTCCAACGTTTTTACCGCTTCTCGTTTTTCTGCCCACGTGACATCGTCATCGCAGAGCAGTGTTGCTGCTTGACGGTACTCCAGCACTTCGTTGTATTCAACGCCTTGCGGCAGGATTTCAGAGACCCCTTCCGGCTCATCGTTCATCTCCGCATCCTCAAAGGTGAACACGCCCAATCGTAGATTCTCAGCCTCCCGGATTACCAGATTCTTGATCGCGCGGAATTCTTTCTGCTGTGAGAGCGGCACCCGTCGGCGAGGCGTATCCTTATAGTAGTTCTCCAGTTCATCACGCAGACCGTTCCAGACTTCATAGCATTCCACCACCTCCGGGAGCTTCGCCAGCTCATCCACGACAGCGTCCACCTGAGCCTTGACGGACTTTTTCAAATAGCCGTAGACCTTTTTGCCTTTGACAGTTTCCAGAGACTGCGCCAACTCCAGCAGCTTGTTTTCAATTATTGGGCTACCGCAGGAACCTGAACGCATCTTCTCCAGTAGGTCTTTCATGGTTCGGCGCACCGCTGCGACAAGCTCCTTGTAGGAAACATCTTTTTCTTGATAGAGTGTGTACATCTCATCCTGAAAAATATCATTGGTGAGTTTAGAGCGAATCATCTTGACGCCCGCTTTGGTCAGTCGCCCCCGCGTTGGATCAGCAGACCAGACCATGGCGTGGACATGGGGGTGATGACCTTCATCGTGGAAGGCGGCGTACCAGCAGAGCCGGTCCGGCGGAATCTTCATGGCTTCCGCTATTTCGACTTGATGAGCCTTGATCAGTTTTCGCCAGCTCTCCGCGCGGTCATAGCCAAGCCGGGCCGCGTCTTCCCGCCGCAGGGACCAGATAAACGTCCACACGTTTCCGGTGTACTGTTCGACTTCCCTGAGTGCGGCGTCCAGTGACACCGGCCGGCTGCTGAACAGGCCGTGCTCACCATGACGCTCCACTCGAGGCCGGGTGGCGATGTACTTCATGTAGCCGTCTCTATCGGTAAGTCTGTGGGCGTTGGTATCCAATACCGCAGAGATTAACGAGGAGGCGCTGCCAGTGGTTGTCGCTGAACAATAGTCGCTGTACTCTTCCAGCTCAGCGGCATCAGGAAAATCCCGAAGCAGATTTTCGATGAGCTGCCGCTGGCCCGTCGTCACTGGGCCGCTCCCCTCCAGCTTCTCTACCCGTTCACGTGTGGCGATATACTTCATATACCCGGAGGCGCTGCCGGTCTTGATGTAACCGCTCTTTTGAATCAGCCTGACCATTGATCATCCCATCCATTCTGATACCTGACGGCGTCCTCAAGATTGATCACCCCATTGGTCTGTCGAATTTCCCTGATGCACCGCGCCCGCAGACGTTCCACGTCATCCAGGTGGACCTCATTCACCGCCGCCGTGATGTTTGCGATCATGTCCTGCTCCACAACCAGCTTGAACAGCAGTTTGCCAATCCGAGTACCCAGCGCCCCCAGCTTGCCGTCCAGCACATCCGCAAGGACACGCGGGAGATAGCTGGCGGCGTTTTGGGTATTTAGGTAGCCGGTGTAGAATCGGATGGCCTTTTCGATGTACTCGTTTTTCGTGGTACAGTTGTCTTTGGTATAGCTGGTTTCTACCTGGCTCCACGCATCTGGCGTGAGCCAGACCGTGTGCCGCTTTTTATCTTCGTTCATGCCGGAATTTCCCCCTTATTTCAAATTAGCGTCATGCGAAACCCTTCAACGGCGGGGTTTAGGAGGACCTTTGGAAATATCAGCGTCAATCGGTTTTCTCCTCCGTCAAAAAAGCGTCAGCCTTCGTCCCCGCAACTGCCCGCACTGCGGGCAGAAGTACCCGCCCTGGCGCACGGAAAGCGCCAGGGCTTTCTCCTGCTTTTCTTTCGTCCCTCGTAAACCACCGCATTTTGGTGCAGACTGCTTCCCTGGGGTCCCTGCCGTGCCTTTGGGAAAAGAATCGTACATAGCGGCTCACAGGCGCTCACGCTGGGTGTTCCTCATTACCCTCTAGCTCCTTGCTGACACGCATCTGCTCAACTGTTTCCTCCAGCCGCCAGAGTTGTCGTTGGTTGTAGAGGTCCACTGCGTTTTGGATCGGCAGGATGGTGTAGCGCAGAGTACCGTTGTGCTTGCGGCCATCTCTTGTGATGATGGACGTTGGCTCTGTGATGATTAGCCCTCGGCCCTCTAGCTCCGCAACATACTTCCGCACGGTGTTGACGCTCATGTGGACGGCCTTGCCAATGGAATGGCAGCTCGGATAGCACTGGTAGGTCTTGCGGTCCTCACAGTAGAGCAGGTAGGAGTAGACCGCCAGTGCGCCGGAGGACAGACCCAGAGAAAAAATCTCGTTGGGCAGAGGGAAAAAGTTCTTGACCGCATCTCGTTTTGTGTACTGCCAGAGCATCAGCTGTCACCTCCCGTGTTCCGTTCCACCCACTGGATGAACTTCTCCTTGGGCACCACCATCCTGCTGCCAACTTTCAAGACGGGGAAATTTGATTCATGCATCAGCTCGTAGGCGCTGGATGGAGCGATACCCAACACCTGCGCTACCATTTTTGCGTTGAGGAACAGTGGCAGTTCCTCGTAGGTCTTGTAGACGGATTCCTTCATTTTCACTTCCTCCAAACAATGCTTGACTTTTCGATTGTCATAATGTAGACTGAATAAAAAAATACAGACGATAGGTCTTTCTTGCTGGCAGTGTAACACAGCCTTGAGCACATGTCAAGTCCTATTTGAAAAATAATTTAATTAAGTCTAAAATGGAGGCCTCTATGCTTTCTTTTCAATTCAAGACCTGCATCACAAATGGCAGGGAGCTCTATGCGTTTATAGAGGAGGAACTGAACGACCAGCAGATGTCTACGAGGGCTACGGTATTTCCAGAGAGCTTGCTTTCTTTTCTGTACTTGGACATCGAACAGATGAGGCCGGTCTTTCAAGGCTTGGCCGACGGAGTGCGCAGGGTTATCACGGAAAAGAGCCGGGAGGAATCAGAGAGGACCTACAAACTTTTTTGCGATTTGGCGGACGCTCACGTCTACTTTGAATTGCTTCGTCTGGACTGGAAACTTCGCCTGGACCGGGCGTGGTACATGGGCTACGAGTTCCCGCAGAACTTTTTGCAGGCGGAGTACCTGGACGAGATGCCGGATAAGCTCCTGACGCTTCAACAGCAGGCGCTGGAGCTGCTCACTCAAATTTGGGTCACGGATACCGGCGAGTGCTCTGTAGACGAAAAAATGACTGCGTGCTACCTTGCGGCGGAGCAGGCGGGGAGGGAACTGTTTCGTTTTCAGCCGCAGCGGATGAACTACGAGCTGCTGTACCGGGAGACCTTCGCGGAAATTTTGTGCCCGGAGACGGTATATGACCTGATTGATTACCATCTCCGGGAGTGCCTGAAGCGGGAAATCAAGATGCGGGCGTGCAAAAACTGCGGGCGGCTGTTTGCGGTGACGGGACACGGCGGTATCGAGTATTGCGACCGGCCTTTTGACGAGAAGGGGCGCACCTGCAAGGAGATCGGTGCGTTCCGGGTGTGGGAGAAGAGCAAGAGCGGAGATGAGGTGTTCAAGGTTTACCGTCGGGAGTACAAGAAGCGTTTCGCGTGGATTAAGTCCGGGCGGCTGACGCAGGAGGAATTTTACGCCTGGAGCGAAAAGGCCAGGGAGAAGAAGGCGGAGTGCGAGAGTGGGAAGACCACACTGGAGGAATTTGGCCGGTGGTTAGGCGAGTCTTAGCGGAACGCCCCCAAGGGAGAACCGCTTCTCCCTTGGGGGCTATTCTTTGTTTACAGCGCATCAATTTTTGAGTGAAGCAGACCTCCACGTTTTACCCCTTCACCTCAAGCAGATCTGTTCCCGCCTGAATCTCACCCTGGGCGACGGGGGCCACGCTTTGGTAGTCCTCGGTATTGCAGACGATCATGGGGGTGGTCAGCAGGTAGCCCGCCGCCTTGATGGCCTCCATGTCAAAGGAGATGAGCAGGTCGCCCTTCTTCACCTTCTGCCCCACCGCAACGTGGGCGGTAAAGTGCTGCCCCTTCAGTTCCACAGTGTTGATGCCGATGTGGAGCAGGACCTCCACGCCGTCCTCCGTCACTAGTCCGATGGCGTGATGGGTGTCGAAAAGATTATCCCCCCCGGCGTCCGCCGGTGCGTACAGCTTGCCCTCGCCGGGCTCCACGGCCACGCCGTCTCCCAGGATGCAGTTGGAGAACGCCTCGTCCTGGACCTCCGCCATGGGGATCATCGTGCCGCTCATGTGTGCCGCCAGCACTGCGTCCTGTTTCTTCGCCGAGGGCTTCTCCGCCGCTGGGGCGGCGGGGGCGGGAGATACCAGGCTGTCCAGCCGGTCCGCCTCGGGACTTTCTATGAAGTCCACCAGGTTGGACTTGATGACGGCCACCTGGGGGCCGTAGATTACCTGCACACCGTTGCCCTTGTGAATAATGCCGGAGGCCCCGGACTGTTTGAGCAGGACGTCGTCCACCTTGCCCGCGTCGATGACCGTCACCCGGAGTCGGGTGGCGCAGCAATCCACGTCGGAGAGGTTCGCCTTGCCGCCCAGGCCCTTGAGAATTAAAGCGGAAACTGGGTCGGACACGCCGCCGGCGGGAGTGGAGCCGTCGGGACCCACGCCGGTCTTGGCTTTAAAGTCGGAGCGGGTGAAGAGCTTGGTCTCCTCGCCCTCGTCCTCCCGGCCGGGAGTTTTCAGGTCCATTTTGGTAATCATGAAATAGAAGGTAAAGTAGTAGACTACGAAATACACCGCGCCCACAATGATGACCCAGATCCAGTTGGTCTTGGCGTTGCCCTGGAGGACGCCGAACAGGGTCAGGTCGATAATGCCGCCGGAGAAGGTCATGCCCACGCCCACGTTGAAGATGTGCATCAGCATGTAGGAGAGACCCGCGTACACGCAGTGGACGGCGTACATCAGAGGAGCCACGAACAGGAACGTGAACTCCAGGGGTTCCGTGATGCCCGTCAGCATGGCGGTGAGAGCGGCGGAGATCAGAAGGCCCCCGGCTACCTTGCGCTTTTCCGGCTTGGCGGTCTTATACATGGCCAGGGCCGCGCCGGGCAGGCCAAAGATCATAAAGGGGAACTTACCCGCCATAAACCGGGTGGCGGAGACGGAAAAGACTTCCGTGGACTTGGAGGCCAGCTCCGCGAAGAAGATGTTCTGCGCTCCTTGGATGGTGACGCCGTCGATGACGGCGGTGCCGCCCACAGCAGTCTGCCAAAAGGGCATATAGAAAACATGGTGCAGACCGAAGGGGATCAGGGCCCGCTCCAGAATGCCGTAGATCCATGTGCCCGCGTAGCCGGAACGGATGACCAGGTCACCCAGGGCGGCGATACCCATTTGGACGATGGGCCAGACATAGAACATGGCGATGCCCACCACCAGGAACACGGCTGTGGAGACGATGGGCACGAAGCGGGTACCGCCGAAGAAGGAGAGCACCTGAGGGAGCTGAATCTTATAGAAACGGTTGTGCAGCGCCGCCACACCCAGGCCCACGATGATGCCGCCAAAGACGCCCATCTGCAGGGTGGTGATACCCAGCATGGAGGTGGTGGAGTTGGCCGCCATGGCCTCCACGCCGCCCCGGGCGGTGATCATGGCGGAGATGGCGGTGTTCATGACCAGGTAGGCGATGGCGCCGGAGAGGGCCGCCACCTCCTTTTCCTTCTTGGCCATGCCGATGGCGAAAAGCAGGGCCAGGTTGTTGAACACGGCGCTGCCGCACTGGTTCATAATGTCCAGGATGGTGTAGGGAACGCTGCCTGGATAAATGACGCCGGTGAGGCCATAGGCCTCCAGCATGGTCTGATTGGTGAACGAGCTGCCGACGCCAAGCAAAAGGCCCGCCACCGGCAGCAGGGCGATGGGCAGCATAAACGAGCGGCCCACTCGCTGAAGTACTCCAAAGATTTTGTCCTTCATAACATGTCCTCCTTTTATTTGCTTCCCAGATTGATGCGCTTGAGGTGGATGGTCAGGTAGATCAGCTCCGCATCGGACACCTCCTTCTGGTAGGTATTGCGAATGAATTCCGCAATGTGCCGGGCGCATTTATAGTGCTGTGCGAAGCTGCGGGTAATCATCTCCTGGAAGTCGGCGTCATACTCGTCCGCCTGGCCGGGCGCGGCATGGAACAGCCGCTGGGCAAAGTAGCGCAGGTGGACGATAAAGCGGTTGAAGTCCAGGGATTCCCGGTCAAATTTCTTCTGATAATAGTACTCCACCACTTCCAGCGCCCCCTCGATGAGTTTGGTGATGTCCATCATGACGCTCATGGAGGTGTTTAACTCCGCGTTGACAATGTGCAGGGCGATGAAGGCGGCCTCGCTGGAGTTCAGGTCCGTCCTGGTTTCCTCCCGGATGACCCGAAGGCAGTGCTGGCCCAGATGGTACTCCGTGGGATAATAGCTGATGATGGCCCCCTCCAGGGGGTTAGCAAACTCGATCCCGTCTTGCTTGCGCTTGATGGCAAAGCTGATGTGGTCGGCCAAGGTGATGAGCAGGGACTCGTTCAAGGGCGCGGTGATTTGGCTTTTGATGTACTCGATCAGGCGCTGCGTCAGCTCCAGATGCTCCATGGGTATCTGCTCTACCAGTTCCCGCAACTTGCGCTGTCCGGCCTTGTCTTCCATGTGATAGGTCTTTTCAAAGAGAGCCGGGTCTATCCGTTCCCCAATCTTCCGCTTGAAGCCCAAGCCCTTTCCGGTGACGATCATTTCGCCTCCCTGATTGTCCACTACGCAGAGAATATTGTTGTTGATGACCTTTTTGATGCGCAAATCCTCTGCCTCCTCTCAAAAAAACAAACCAGCCCCATCTGGGCATCTGCGCAAAATACGCACAAATACACTCAGACAGAGTTGGTCAAGCCCAGCGAACCGGTAACATTCCAACATGAAATTATTTATATGATAGCGTTGTCCCGAAAAGAAGTCAAGAGAGGATTGCGGTGCAAGATTAGATTCTGCTGATTTCATAATTTTCGCACGGCGCTTTTGGGCAATTGGACAAGTGTTTTGGACGGTTTTCGATCTCCCGGTGTATTGCGTACCAATTTTTGGACGGTGCTCCTGACCCACACCGTGACCCACACGGCGAAATGACCGGACGGAATCAATGGACGGAAAAGTGTCAAAGACCACGACCCTCTGCAACAAAAATGCCCCGAAAGCACCGGAAAGCGGTACTCCCAGGGGCGGCAATCAGTTGGTAAGGATGAGGTCGGCGGTTCGAATCCGCCCAGCAGCTCCAGAAAGTCCAGTTTTTCCTGCGGGAAAGGCTGGACTTTTCTTTTATTTCAGCACTTTTCCCGCTGATTTGGATTTCTGGATCTGGGTTT
>OFHN01002277.1_pt1 | contig 11595 bp, 3 predicted proteins | sample 1521321 | NCBI WGS metagenome assembly OFHN01 (sample SAMEA3504130, study PRJEB24116) | mouse gut metagenome | biome: mouse gut; feature: mouse-associated habitat; material: faeces | place: Denmark | collected 2011
CTTTAACGGCCACCGGGCGCGGGACTCCCCCCACTACCCACCGCCCAGGTCGGAGCCCCGGAAAAAAACGCCCTTCGCCCTGCCCCCTGCGCACACAGACCAGCACCGGGTGTTCGCCTATCTCCAGAAACGTGGCATTAACCCCCAGGTAATCCGAGACTTCATCCGGGGCGGGCTGCTGTACGAGGACGCCGGACACCACAACTGCGTATTCGTTGGCAAAGATGGAGGTGGCAAGCCCAGATTTGCCAGCAAACGCGGTACCTACGACCTCAACGGCCCCGGCTTCAAGGGAGACATCACCGGCAGCGATAAAAGCGTGGCCTTTCCTCTACCCTGCGACCCGGCCCTGGATTGGGTGGCGGTGTTCGAAGCTCCCATCGACCTGATGAGTTTCTGCACCCTCCACCCCAAAGTCACCAGCAATGCCATAGCCCTGTGCGGCCTGCACAATGGCGCTCTGGAAACCTATCTGCGGGAGAACCCCCATCTGAAGCGGATCATCCTGTGTCTGGATACAGACGGACCGGGCAAGGAGGCGACCGAGAAGCTGACGGCAGAATATCAGCAGCGGGGCTATCAGGTGTCCGCCTGCACCCCGGAGCTTGGCAAGGACTGGAATGAGTATTTGCAGCATTTAGTCTTTGGAAAGGAGGTCAAACCATCTAAAATTACAAATACCAATACAAAAAAGGAGGAATTACAACCAATGGCAGACTTAGGAAAGCTGATCAATGACAAAACCGCAGCGGATACTCATGGGCGGGAACGGCGGCAGGCGGAGCGTGAGGCCGCCGCCGCTCTCCGGGACGAAAGTGTGGTGGAGATCACCACCAGCCCGGAGGCGTATGCCCGTTACCTGGATATGCAGGGGGACAACCCCAGCTACAGCGCCGGCAACATTGCCCTGATGTTGAAGCAGGGCCCCGAGGGCAGCACCATCTTCTTCACCCGTGAGAGGTGGAAGCCCCAAGGCCGCTCTGTGCTGGACGATCAGCAGGACAAAGGGTCCAAAATTTTCGTAAAAACAACCTCTGGCCGCGGCTACACTTTGGCGGACGCTTTCGACATTAGCCAGACCCAGGGCCGGCCCATCCAGACACCCCACCTCCATGACGATACGCCGGAGATGGAGGCCGCGCTGTCCGCCCTGCTGAGATTTGCCCCTGTTCAGATGATAGTGAATGATGACCTGTCCACCCCCGCCTATTACGATCAGCACCATATGCTGCTGGCCGTCAACCCTAATTTTTCAGACAGCGAGGCGTTCGGGGCCATCGCCGCCGAGATTGCCCAGGCCAAATATCACGACCGGGGCTTTAACCGAGCGTACAGCCGGGAGGAGTGTGAACTCAGTGCCCAGAGTGTGGCCTACGTCCTGTGCCGGCGCTTCGGGATCAGCCGGGAACAGCCCGACCTGTCTAAACTGCCCGAACGGTTCCAGGGCTGGCCCGCCCAGGACCGCCAGAATGTGCTCAACGGCATTCAGGACCTGAGCAAACGGATCGGCAGGGCCATCGAAAAGAGCATCGCACCTCCCCAGCGGGCCGCTCCTGCCGTCCACCATGACGCCAGATAACTGCATCTGCAACAAATATGGAAAATTCAAAGGAGTTATCAATATGAAAAAGACAATTTCCTTATTATTTACCGCACTGATCCTCTGCACCCTGTCCGTCCCGGCCTTTGCCGCTGAGGAGCCCGCCCCCAGCAAGGACAGCTGCTACTATCCCATCTCGGTGGAGGAGTACACCTACGGCCCTCTGGATGAGCTGCGTATCGACAAGGTGTACCAACTGTCCCTGGGCGATGATCCCGGTGGTATCCCCACTGAGGACTTTATCCGAGGCGGGCGGCTGTACTACCTGCTGGACATGACCAAGAAGGACGAGGTGGGAGTGGACACCAAGCCCTATGTTCACCCGATCACCCAGGCCAGTGATACCAACAACATAGAGACCGTCCTCCAGCAGCTGGATGCGGAGTTGGAAGTCACCACTGAGGACGGCTACACCGGCACCCTCCATCTGGACCACACCACTGTCCAGGTGTCCACGGACGGCTACGCCACCAAAACGGGCAGCGTCTCCGCCACCCGAAGCTATCCCAATCTGTCGGAGGCAGACCTGTCCCTCATCCCCAAAACCATTGAGGACAAGGGCCGCACCCTCACCCTGGCCGACGTACAGTGGAGCGATTCCACCCAGACGGACGGCGAGGGCAGCCCCATAATCCGCTACACCGCCACGGCCAAGTACACCGGCACCACCTCCAGCAAGTACGCTACGGGTTACACGGTGTCCGCCAACTACACCGGCGAGGTGGCCAAGACAGGCTGTGACGTGGTCACCTACACCGCCACCTTCGGCAGCATGGAGGCCCCGGAGGGCACGCCGGATGGCGACAGCACCTCCGACACACCGAAAGCGCCCTTCCACATCGCCAGCCTGAAACAGCCTCTGTTGATCGTTGGGCTGGTGGTTGTGGCAGCTGTCGGTGGGGTGTTTGTGTTTAAAAAGATTCGTGGAAGGAGATGATCCCTTGAAATTTCGCAAAATTCTGCTGACTTTGGCTCTGTGTGCCATGTGCGTGGGTCAGGCCAGCGCATTGGAATATACCTACGATGCCCCGGAGGACTACCTGTTCGGGCGTCCTACCAGCCAGGATGGTCCTTATACTCAGGAGGACCCCAACGCGGACCGGAGCAAGAACGTGGCACTGGTGCCCCCTGGTTTCGGCACGCCCACCAGCTACCTCCCCGGTAGCGGCGAGGCCCTCACCCCCAACCTTGTCCCCGGAGCCTTGAAGGGTGGACTGGTGAATCAGGTAGGCAGCGTCAACTATCCTGCCATCAACAACGGCGCCCAGGCACCCAGCTCGGACGGTAACTTTACATGGTCTGTCGGCCAGACCACTGGCTTCACCGAGGTAACCAACGACCTCTATTACAGCGGCGGCCATCTGGGGACACTGAAGATTCCCGCCATCGGCCTGTCTGTCAAGGTGTACCAGGGCACGGACAGCAAGACCCTGGCCAAAGGGGCCGGTCACTTCGCCGAGACCAGCATCTGGGATGGAAATATATGCATCGCAGCCCACAACCGGGGTGTAAACGCCCACTTTGGTAAAATCCACACCCTGGAGCCTGGAGACACCATCACCCTCACCACCAAGCTGGGTACCCGGACCTACTCCGTCAGCAGTGTGGAGAAGGTATCCGAGACGGACACCAGCGGCACCACAGCCACCAGCGACAACCGAATTACGCTTTACACCTGTGTCCGGGATGAACGGGATTTCCGCTGGAAAGTCACGGCGATGGAGGTCTCCAACAGCAACCCAGCGTAGCGGTTGCTGTTGGAAAAGGAGGAGCAAGGTAGCAAAGCGAAGTTTTCGCCGTAGGCGGAAACGGAGCGGAGCGGACTTTGCGACGACGCAGCTGTTCGGCGATTGTATTCGACTTCGTTCCTCTTCTGTGGTATGGTTGCCTTGCGAACCCCAAAAAATATCGACAGGGAGGAAATATCTATGAAAAAAAGAACAATCGTCGCTCTGGCCACCAGTATCCTGCTCACCGTCAACACCCCCGCCACTCTGGCCACCCAAGTCCCAGCAGATGACAGCACCTCGATCTCTACAGAGAGTACCCTGGCCAACGGCAAGGCCGTCACGGAGGAAAATGTGCTGGAGCTGCTTCGGCAGATCGAGAAGGACTGGCCCACAGGGACGGTCTGGGGCACCCGGAAAACTCCCGGCACCCACAAGAACGAGGTGCCCTGCGCCCAGGCCCGCAAGGTCATGAACACCTACCGGGTCAGCGAGACCTATGGATGCAGCGGCTACGCCAGCATGGTCAGCTCCCTCATCTTCGGCGATGAGGCCAACCCCGCCCGCAGGCTGGAGGATCTGGAGCAGATCAGGCCGGGGGACATCATCTTTATGGTGCGCAGCGAGACCGGCAAGGTCTGGCATGTAACCGTCGCCCTGGAGTCTCCCAACGAAAAAAACGCTTTCCACATCACGGACGGCAACGCTGGTGAAACGGTCCAGTGGCCCGACCGAGAAAATCCCTACGGCAGAGACAACCTGGACTGCTACCGTGGCGGAGACAAGAGCTACCATCTGGAGGTCTGGACCCGGTACCCTGAGAGCGTGCCCTACACCGGAGACAGTGTCATGGGCTGGCCCACCGGAAAATAAGAAAAAACCTGAAAACTACTATCTCAAGGACCGCACGGGATCGTGCGGTCCTTCCTTTATGCCCAAAACCGGATAAGGAGGAAAAATTCGTGTTGAAAAATATCAAATCCCACTGGAAACGAGCGGTTTCCGGCTTGCTGGCAATGGTCATGGCCATTGGAATGCTCCCAGCCGCCGCCTTTGCCGCCGGTGCAGACGGCGGTTCCAACCCCTACGCCCCTACCGGCAATTTTGAGCTGAATGTGGCTGTCTCCACCGCCTGGAACGGCGGCGACAGCCCTTTAGCCGTCTACAAGACCGAGAACGGAAGTACCCAGGCCGCCACGATTCCTGTCTCTACCGCCTTCGCACTTTTGGAGGACAAGGGCGGCGGCCGGGTCAAGATCGGCTATGTGTCTGATAGCGGCTGGACTGGCGCTGACTTGGATGGCACTGGCTGGGTGGACAAGGACAGCGTCCTGGTCAACCTGCCCGATGTGCTCCCCAGCATTGCCTATGAATCGGACAGCGGCAAGCGGTTCAGCTCCCGGCTGACCCGATTTGAATATGCTGTGCCTGGCACTTACGCCCTGGCGGAGCAGCTGGCCCTGCTTCAGGCAGAGGCCATGAGCAGCGGAGAGACACTGGTGGTTCGCCAGTCCAGTCAGACTGTAAGCGTCAGCTGGGCCAAGGGCGACCCTGCCCAACTGCACAGCTACAACCTGGACGGTGCAACCTACCAGAAGTACGATTTCTGGACGGAGTACGAAACAGCAGACGACAGCCTGAACGATCTCGGCTACGATCTGCCCTTCTCCGTTGATCGGGCCTACAGTGCGGACCCCAGCGTAACACTGACAATGTTCTGTCCGAAGTCCACGCCCCTGCGTGCTCCGGCTGCGGCCACCAACACCCCCACTGGAGGCGTGGGCGCTTATAACCCTGGCAGCCCTGGCGGCAAGAAGCCCACCACCTCCAACGTCGCTTGGTCCACCAATCCTGAGCGGACATTTCTTCGATTTACGCTGATTGAATTTCCGCAGGGTGTTGTTACCGACCTGAACAACGGCGATTATGGAACATGGCATGTTGTTGGCACTCCCCTCAATGTTGTATGGGGGGATGGCTGGTCCGCTGATAAGTGCCGCAGCGACATTACCTGGTACAATTCCCAGGCCGTCCGCTACAACAGCATGGGGGCCAATGCTGCCCAGCTTATGGCGGGCTCGTCCGTGGAGTATGGAGTATATTCCTATGACGCTACGGCCGGCCATAACAAGCGATGGGTGACCACCGCAGATGAGTTTCAGGCGGAAAGCGGCATTACAGATCAGCAGAAGGAGCAGATGTTCCACTGCAACTCCAAATCCTGGTCCTCCGGTTGGACGGACGGCGACTACACCTCCATGTGGGGCACAGACGCCGAGTCTGTTACCCCTGGCAACCTCTACAAGGTCTATAAGGCCAACGACGCTTTCCTGTATCTGCTGAATCGCCTGAGTGAGAGTGATGATGGTGCTGGCGGTGACATTCCCGGCTGGAGTAAAGACGAGGCAATGGAGCGTTGGTCCGAGTATGTCCACGACGCGGATGGAAACCTGCGCACCAAGTACCGGATCATTGTGGAGACTGGCGCCATTATTCAGGACCCGGATGGCGGCCGCCGGGCTTTTACCCTCCGGGACATGATGGCCTATAGTATCTACAATAAGGAGGGCAGCGGCAGCTATACTTTGATTTACGACCAGTCATCCACCATGGTCAACATGGCTCAGTGGATGCGGCAGGGCCAGGGTAATCAATTTGTGGAATACCCGCTGAATGAGGACGGCACACCTACTGGTGAGGAGCTGCACTCTATCAATGGTTTCACCGAAGCGGATAGTTTCGTGGATGATATCACATACGCCCGGCCTATGCGGGATACCATTTTCAATGAGCGGCGGTCTTTCGGCCTGCACATTTTCTCTCCTTTCAACTTTGAGACAGGCGACCCTGCCAAGCCCTGGCTGGAGGTAGCCAAGAAGGCTGGCAATGGCGTCTCCGCCACCGATGAGTGGGCCTTTACCGTAAAGTACACGGCTGGTGCTCCCACCGGCTTTACCGCAAAGAAAAATGATGCAGACTGCACCAATCAGGTAACGGAAACCGGCAGCGGACTCAAGTTTAGGCTGAAGGCCGGAGAGACCATCCGCATCGACTTTGACGCAGACTCCTCTTTCCGCTGCGAAGTGACAGAGGACGATTCCTCCAAGCTGACCAGCATTACCGGAACAGGCGGCGTTGCTGACATGGCGGCAAAAAAGTTTACTACCACCAGCGGCATCGCCAAGGTAACCTTCACCAACGGCACCGAGCCCCCTCTGCCCCCGGATCAGCCCGATGAACCGGATAAGCCAACTCCCACCCCCGGCAAGGCGATCCTGTTCAAACGGGACGCCAATACCAACAAGGGCGTCGGCCCCGCTACCTTCAAGTTTTCCTCCGTTACCAATGGTGTCTATGAGTTCGACACCAACGCCTCTGGTGAGCTGGAGACAATCCAGTGGTGGGACCCCACAGAAGCGGCGGGCAAGTACATCAAGCCCGGTGAGTATGCCGTTTCCGAGCTCATACCGCCCCCCAATTACCTGCCCACCACCGAGGTCCAGCAAATCAAGCTGGAGCTGGACGCGGACGGCAATCCCATCCCTGCCGGGCCTCTGGTCTTTCAGAATTTGGCCAAGGTCGGATTGAAAATCGTGAAATATGACCGGCTGAGCCACCAGCCCATGAATGGGGTTACATTTGAAATTTTCCGCAATGGCACCTCTATCGGCCTGTATGAGACAAAGGGCCAGGGGGAAATCATTCTGACTGATATCGAGCCTGGCACCTACTTGGCGATTGAACTGGATACCGGCAACGCCGGCCACATCCTGGACGCCAGCTATCAGGAGGTGGAACTGGTCGCCGGCGGCGGTACAAAAGAGCTGATCTTCTTCAATGACAATAAACCTGGCATGAAGCTGGTGAAGGTGGACAGCTCCAACCCCTCCAAGACCATCCCCGGCGCTGTCTTCGAGATCAAATCCGTCAAGGGAGACTATGGCCCGGAGGAGTTCACCACCAATGGCAGCGGCGAGATCGACCTGTCCATGCTCCCCGAGGGCAGCTATGTGGTGACGGAAAAGTCCTGTGCGGGCTATGTGGTGGACGACGCCCAGCGCATTATCCACCTGAAAGCCAATGACACCGCTGAGTTTGTGTTCACCAACACCAAAAAACCCGGATTTAAGCTGATTAAGACCAGCGCGGATGGCACTCCTCTGGACGGTGTTTCTTTCCGCATTACGCGGATCGAGGATGGGAGCCGGTATCTGGACCGCACCACCCAAAACGGCGGCGAGATTTTTGTGGAGGATCTGGAGCCGGGAATTTACTCGGTGCAGGAAATCGCCACATTGCCCAATCACATCCTGGATACAACGGAGTACCATGTTGAGCTGTCCCCTGGCAAGGTATCCGAGCTCCACCTGAGCAACGACATGAAGCCCCTGCTCACCCTCTCCAAGATCGACGCGGACACCCAGGAGCCCATCCCCAACACCGTCCTGACCGTCAAGGCCCTGGACGGAACTTATCAGGACGACTGGAAAACCGGGCCGGACGGGACCGTTTCCCTTCGGGTGGACCCCGGCGTGTACCAAATAACGGAAAAGTCTGTTCCCTCTCCCTACTACATCCCGGACAAAGATGCCGACCGCACCCAAACCATTACCCTGGGTGCAAATGATGAAAAGACCCTCGTGTTCCGCAACCGAAAGGCCCCGGAACTGACCATTTTTAAGGAAAACAGCATCACCGGCGAGGCCATTGAGCACGCCAAATTCCATATCACCTATACCAGTAACGGCGAGGCTGCGGAGGCCCCTGCCACCATTGACTATGGCGAAGCGTTTACCGACTCCAGGGGAGAGATCAAAGTCCACGAGCTGGGCAAGCGGCTGTACCCCGGCGAGTTCACCATCACCGAGGTGGAACCGGCGGACGGCTTCCAGCTCAAGGAACCCATCACACAGACGGTTATTATCCACGGAAATGAGAGCAAAACCGTCCGGTTCCAGAACACACCCCTCAGTGCGTTGGTCGTATGGAAGTACGATTCCGTGACGAAGGAGCCAGTTGAGGGGGCCATTTTCCAGGTCAAGTATATGTCCGGGACCAGCGGCAGCGGCGGCACGGTGATCGGCACCTATAAAACTGGCCCTGGGGGTTCCTTCACCATCAACCGGCTGAAAGCGGGCGCTTACCTCGTCGAGGAATTGGCCAGCGACAGCGACCACGTCATGGACACCGCACCTCAGACTGCCTACATCTCCGGCAAGGAGCAGGATGTGGTGCAGCTCTACTTCGGCAACAGCCCCAAGGGAGCCATTTTAATCAAGAAGATAGATTCTATGACCCATGAGCCGTTAAGTGACTGTGAATTTTACATCACAGATAGCCACGGGACCATGCTGGGCGACGCCAATGGCAAGTTCGTGACGGACAGTGCCGGGACCATCCTCATCTCCAATATCGCCCCCGGAACCACCATCGTGGCGCGTGAAACCAGGGCCAAAGAGAACTATATCCTGGATGACGTGCCCCAGACTGCTACCATCAAGGCGGGCCAGACCGTCACCCTGGAGTTTTGTAACCAACCCAAGGGGTCCGTCACGCTCTATAAATTCAGCAGCGTGGACCGCCGCACTCCCCTGGAGGGCGTGGGCTTCAAGATCACTTTTGCGGATGGGCAGGTCGTGGACAACATCGGCGGAAAACTGTCCTCTAACGGAATCTACTATACCGATTCCGAGGGTCAAATCAACATCAGCGGAGTGACCGGGACACTAATTTTTACCGAAATCTCCAGTATTCCCGGCTATTTAATTGACGAAAACCGTAAGAGCCAGACCATTGTGGTGAATCCGGGAGACCACCAGAGCGTGTACTTTTACAACATCCCGGAGAACACCCTGATCATCGAAAAGTATATCGAGGAGGAGGGCAGCGAGCACAAGCCGCTGAAGGGCGTCACCTTCCTGGTCACGGACAGCAACGGAGCCGTAGTCGGCAACAGCAACGGCGAGTTCATCTCTGGTGAGGATGGCCGGGTGGTCATCGCCGGCGTACAGCCCGGTACTACGATCATAGCACGGGAGATCAAGGTACCTGAAGGCGTGGTGCTGGACGGCACCCCCAAGACCATCAAAATCAGCGACAGCGGGGCGAACATCCTCCGCTTCTATAACAAGAAAACCGGATATTTGGTGGTCCGCAAACTGGATTCTGTTACAAAGCAGCCCCTGGCGGGCGTTGAGTTCGAGCTGACCTACGCCGACGGCAGCTTCGTGGACGACGCCTTTGGACATCTGTCCAGCAAGGGCCGGTTCACGACCAATGACGCCGGGGAGATCCGTGTTCCTGTTGTCGGAACCGTCGTGGTCAAGGAGGTCAAGACACTCCCCACCCATGTTATCGACACGGCCACTCAGATTCAGACAGTCAAGGTGAATCCCGCAGACACGCAGACGCTCACCGTGTACAATGAGCCCCTCTGCTCCCTGACGCTCCGAAAACTGGACGCTGTCACCGGGAAGCCCGTACCCAACACTGAGTTCACTTTGAAGGACGGCAATGGGACGGTCCTGGGCCGCTACACCACCGGGGCGGACGGGACTGTGACTGTAACCGGCCTCATGCCCAATTCCACCGTAGTAGTGGTGGAAACCAGGGTCCCCTCCAATTATGTCCTGGACCCCACCCCCCGGACTATCATCGTCCGCAATGGCAGCAACAGCGTATCCAGCGGCGGAACCAACAGCGGCGGGAACACAGGTACGGTTGGGGGCGGAGACAATGACCTGACCATTGAAAACATTCCCAAGACCACACTCACGATTGAAAAATATCTGGAAACAGACGCCGGCAATGTGCCGCTGAAGGGAGTCACTTTCCTGGTCACGGACTCCTCTGGGGCAATCCTTGGCCCCAACAACGGCGAGTACACCAGCGATGAGAATGGCCGCATCGTGCTCCCCAACCTGGAGCCGGGAACGGTCATCACCGCCAAGGAGCTCCGTGTGCCCAAAGGCGTGGTGCTGGATACCACACCCAAGAGCATTGAGATCAAAGGCGGCATTGGCGGTCAGACCCTCACCTTCATCAACAAGAGCACAGGTGGGTTGGAATTAGTCAAGGTCAGCGAGAGCGACAAGACCAAGCGCATCCCCAATGTGACATTTGAAATCAGAAAGATGGACGGCGCTCTGGTGGACACAATCACCACCGATAAACAGGGGCGCGCCCATCTGGACCTGACCGCTGGGGACTTCTATGCCGTGGAAGTCGAATGCCCCAAGGAATTCAAGCTGGATTCTACTCCCCACTATTTCACAGTGAAAGACGGTAAGGCTACCATGCTCACCGTGACCAACAAGCCTTTCAGCGGCATACTGATCCACAAAACAGATAGTGTGAGCGGAAAAGGAATTTATGGGGTTTCCTTCCTGCTCTATGACAGCACCAATACCCCCATCGGGCAGTACACCTCCGATAACAACGGGTACGTTTACATCGAGGGGCTGACCAAATCGGGCCGCTACTACCTGCGCGAATTGGAAAACAAGGGCTATGTCCCGGACACTCAGATGAAAACTGTCTACGTCACCGCCGGAGAGACCACCCTCGTCGAGTGGAAGAACATCCCCATTACAGCCCAAATCCAGATTTTGAAGAAGTCCGCCGACTACAATCCCACCAACGGCCTGCCCGCCGGCACTCCGCTGGAGGGGGCCATCTTCGAGATCTACGACAAGGCCGGCAATCTGGTGGACACCATCCGCAGCGACAGCCGGGGTCTCGCCGTGTCCAAGCCCCTGCCATTAAACCGCTATACCATCCGCGAGGCAAAAGCCCCGGCAAATTACGGAGTCAGCGACCAAGAGCTGACCGCTTACCTGGAACATGAGGGCCAGATCGTCCGCTTTGAGGTGGCCAACAAGGCCCTGACCACTGGGGTGTCTATTACCAAGACCGGTCCCGCTGAAATTATGGCGGGCCAGCCTGTGCGCTACACCTTCTCCAATATCGGCAACAATTCCAATGTCCGCCTTGACAGTTTTTATTGGAGAGATGTGCTGCCCGCCGAGGTGCGGCTGGACTCGGTGGTCACTGGCACCTACAACTTCCCCGGCACCTATAAGATCACTTACCGGGTGAATGGCGGCGAGCTCCGCACGCTGGCAGACAACCTGTCCACCAGCAGAAACTACACCCTGGCCGCCTCCGCCACAGCCCTGGGGCTGGCCTCCAACGAGCGGGTCACCGAGGTGATGTTTGTCTTCGGGCAGGCCCCCGGCGGCTTCGCCCAGGTGGAGAAGCCCATGCTGT
>OFHN01002295.1_pt1 | contig 11516 bp, 9 predicted proteins | sample 1521321 | NCBI WGS metagenome assembly OFHN01 (sample SAMEA3504130, study PRJEB24116) | mouse gut metagenome | biome: mouse gut; feature: mouse-associated habitat; material: faeces | place: Denmark | collected 2011
GGCTGGGGGGCTTCCATCTCCGCCAGCTCCTCCCCGCCTGCGGCCAGCCTGTTGCCGATGGGCATCAGCTCCAGGGTGCGCTGCTCCGGCCTGCGGCCGGCGCCGCGGGCGTTCTTGCGCCGCCTTCCCCTGGCCGGGGTGCGGCTGCCCTGCTTTTCCTCGAAGACGGACTCCCCGTAGAGCATCTCGATATCCTGCCTGGTGACGTCGATGCGGGGGGACAGATGGTTCTCCAGATAGTCCACCAGGTTCACCTTCAGCACCCGCTTCTTCCCGCTGACATCCACCACGGTGGAGATGCTGAAATAGGCGTATAGCCCGAAGAAGCTGGCTATGTAGAAGGGCAGCACATCCCCCAGCGTCCGCCCCGCCAGGATGCTCTTGCACACGCCTATGCCGGAGCAGACCACGGACAGGAGCATCATCTGGCCGGACAGGTGGTAGAGGGTATCGAAGGAGAGATGCCCCAGGGCCATCCTGCCCAGGAACTTGTCCACAAAGACGGAGATATTTGCCACTCCGCCGCTCATCTCGTAGCAGCTGGCGAATTTTGTCTTGCACTGCCTCAGCAGGCGGTTCTTCGTGATGGCCATGTTGTCGGCCTCCTTTATCATATTCCGGTACAGCAGTCCTAGAAATATCCGAAGGATGATGCTGATTCCCAGACAGGTGAACATGCAAAGCGTTATCAGCTTTTCTTCCTGAAATACGCGAAACATAATGCGCCTCCTTTCTGCTATGGAACCACTGGCAGACGATCCTGCCATGCTTTCAGTATAACGCAGGCCTGTCCAACTTTACAGATTTTTCCATCGCATTTTTCCCTGCTTTTATCCGTTTTTCTGACAAGAAAAGAGCCCGGGCGGCATCTGGGGCGGCCCAGGCGCAAAAATCCGTTGCAGAACAGGGAAAAATCTGTTAGAATGTACCTTAATAATGAATCGCAAAGGAGAGGAAAAGGATGGATACACTGAAATACAAGACACACGGAACCTGCTCGCAGGAGATTGACATCGAACTGAAGGACGGCCTGATCGATTCCGTAAAGTTCACCGGCGGCTGCCACGGCAACCTGCAGGGCGTAAGCGCTCTGGTAAAGGGGATGAAGCCCCAGGAGGCCATTGACCGGCTGAAGGGCATCCGCTGCGGGGCGAAGGCCACCTCCTGCCCTGACCAGCTTGCGCTGGCCCTTGAGGAGATGCTTTAATCTATAGTTGAAAGGCATTGTTTATGAAAAAAATAGTTTTGACAGGCGGGGGCAGCGCAGGGCACGTTACCCCCAATATTGCATTGCTTCCGTCGCTGAGGGAGGCGGGGTACGAGATCACCTATATGGGATCCTACGACGGCATCGAGAGGAGGCTGGTGGAGGATTTCGGCCTGCCTTACGTGGGTATCGCCACCGGGAAGTTCAGGCGGTATCTGGATCTCCAGAACCTGACGGATCCCTTCCGCGTGATCAAGGGCTTCGGGGAGGCCAGGAGATTCCTGAAAAAGTATCATCCGGACGTAGTCTTCTCTAAGGGGGGCTTCGTGGCCGTCCCTGTGGTGCGGGCCGCGGCGTCCCTGGGCATCCCCTGCATCATCCACGAGTCCGACATGACGCCGGGGCTGGCCAATAAGATATGCATCCCCGTGGCCAGGAAGGTATGCTGCAATTTCCCGGAGACACTGAAGCTCCTGCCCGGGGACAAGGCGGTGCTGACAGGCTCCCCGATCCGGGCGGAGCTGGCCCAGGGGCTGACCACCATCCTCAACGGCAACTGCGGACTGTCCCTGGCCCCGGTGTCCGGCCCTCACGCCGAAGCGGTCCTGGACTACCTGGCCCCCATCACGGGCCGCTGCGAGGCGGCGTTCCCCACGCTGTCGGACTATCGCGCCCAGGCAAACCGGACGGCGCTGCCCCTGAACGCCGGGATGCTGGCGGGCATGGGGACCCTGCGGGCCTGCGCTGCGGGCTTCCAGTACCGTGCGCTGACGGACGGGGAGTACCGGGCGCTCCATGACGCTCTGGAGCGCGCCCTGGCGGACGGCGCGCTGGGAGTCTCCCTGGGGCTGGGCTACGCCCCGGACTGCTTCTACACCACCCCTCAGCTGATCCGAGCCCTGGAGCCCCTGCGCCGCAGCGGGCGGATCATCACCGTCCATATGCGCCAGGAGGGGGACGGCGTGGTGGATGCTCTGCGGGAGATGCTGGAGGCGGCCCGGGCGCTGGAGACGCCGGTGGAGATCAGCCATCTGAAAGCCATCGGCCGCCGGAACTGGCGCAGGGCGGTCCCGGAAATGCTTGCGCTCATCGCACAGGCCCGGACGGAGGGTTTGGACGTCTCCTGTGACGCCTACCCCTATCCCGCCGGGTCCACCCAGCTGATCCACATCCTGCCGCCGGAATTTCAGTCGGGCGGCATCGAAAAGCTCACCGCCGCCCTTCGGGACCCCGCCTCCCGCCAAAAGATGCGCCGTCGGATGGAGAGCGGCAGGGATTTCGAGAACATCGCCGCGTTGGTGGGCTTCGAGAACATCCGGGCGGCTTCCTTCCGCCAGCCGGAGCATCTGGCCTTCGAGGGCCGCTCTATCGCGGAGATCGCGGAGGCGCAGGGGAAAGACCCCTATGACGCGCTTTTCGACCTTCTGGCAGCGGAGCGCTGCACGGTGTCCATGATCGATTTCATCGCCGACGAGGAGGATATTTCGGATATCCTCCGGGCCCCCTTCTCCGGCGTGATCTCCGACGCTACCTACCCCGCCGGACTAGCCCACCCTCGGGTCTACGGAGCGTTTCCCCGCCTGCTGGAGCGGTACGTGAAGGACGGCGTCCTGACGCTGCCGGAGGCGGTGCATAAGCTCACCGCCCAGCCCGCGGAGCGGTTCCGCCTGGCGGGAAAGGGCCGCATCGAGCCGGGCGCGGATGGAGATCTGTGCCTGTTCGATCCGGCGAAGGTCCATGAGCCCGGGACCTGGACGGCCCCGGACCAGCTGGCCCAGGGTCTGGAGAAGATTCTGGCCCAAAACTGAGAGACGGGAGCGCGGGAGGCGGCCATGAAGATCGTATTGGTCATTGACCAGTTTGACGACGCCAATAACGGCACCACCATCAGCGCCCGCCGCTTTGCCATGGCGCTGAAGGCCCACGGCAACGAGGTGCGGGTCATCGCCACCGGGAAACCGGCGGATTACAAGTATGCGGTGCGCCAGATGCGCTTTTTCCCCATTGTGGAGCACCTCATGACCAGCCAGGGGATGCGACTGGCCATCCCCAACAGGCATGTCTTTGAGAAGGCGGCGGCCTGGGCGGACGTGGTCCACTTCATGATGCCCTCGCCCCTGGCCATCATGGGCCTGCGGCACGTGGAGAAGATCGGCATTCCCCACACGGCGGCCTTTCACTGCCAGCCGGAGAATATCACCTTCACGCTCCACATGGGCAACAGCCGCCGGATGAACGACTTTGTGTACGGCAAATTCCGGGACACGTTTTTCAACCGCTTCACCCACATCCACTGTCCCAGCGGCATGATCGCAAACCAGCTCCGGGACCACGGGTACACCGCGCAGCTCCATGTGATCTCCAACGGCATCAGCTCGGAGTATGTCTACGGAAAGCGGCCCAAGGAGGACTGGATGGAGGGCTTCTTCAACATCCTGATGGTGGGCCGGTACGCCGGGGAGAAGCGGCAGGATGTGCTGATCGAGGCCGCGGCCAGGTGCCGCCACGCTTCGGAGATCCAGGTGATCCTGCCGGGTAAGGGCCCTCTGGAGAGGAAATACCGTCATCTGGCGGAAAAGCTGCCAAACCCTGTTGTCATGGGCTTTTATGAGCCCGCCCGGCTGATTGAGCTCCTCCACATGGCGGATCTCTACGTTCACACCTCCGACGCGGAGATTGAGGCCATGAGCTGCATGGAGGCCTTTGCCTGCGGACTGGTGCCCGTCATTGCCGACTCCCCCCGGTCCGCCACGCCCCAGTTTGCCCTGGACGGGCGGAGCCTGTTCCCCGCCGGGGACAGCGGCGCGCTGGCGGAACGTCTGCTGGAACTGCTGGCGGACGATGCGAAACGGCGTGAAATGGGGTCAGCAGCGCGGGAATATGTACGAAAACATTTCGCGGCGGATAAAATGACGAAACGGATTGAAAAACTCTACACGGAGGAACAAACATGAACGAGAAAAAAAGAAAAAAGCTGTTCGGCGTTTTCAATATTGTGGATATTCTGCTGATTTTGATTGTGCTTTTGGGTGCGGTCATCGGCTGGAAGCTGCTTGCCGGGAAAGGGCAGGCGGAACAGGCGGCGGGAAAGGTCTATTCCTATGTTGTGATGGGGCCGGAGGTGCTGGATGAAACAGCGGAATTTCCCGTTGTCGGCGGCAATGCCTACAACAGCTCCACTTCCGTTTATCTGGGGACTGTGCAGGATTTCCGCACAGAGCCTTATACGGAAACTGTTTATGATGAGCAGGAAGAAGCGTTCCGTAAAGTCCCTGTGGAGGGTTACAGCACGATTTATCTGACAATCGCCGGACAGGGTACGGAAACGGAACGGGATATTACCGTGGAAGGCACAACGGTGAAGGTCGGCATGGAGCTGAACGTGAAGGGCAAGGGCTATGCGTTCAAGGGTATTGTTGTAGAAGTAAGGGACGGTGAGTGATATGGCGAAACGGAAACCAAACATTGTGGACGTGCTGATGATACTGGTGCTGGCTGCCGTATGTGTGCTTGCCATTTATAAATTTGGCTTTGTCAACAGCAGGGAATCCGCCGGGGTCGAAGCCGAGGCATCAAAACGGGAATATACGGCGTTTATTGACGAAGTGCGCATTGCTACGGCAGAGGCGCTGCATCAGGGCGATTTGATATTTGACGACAAGACGGGCATCTGCATCGGAGAAATCAAAAATGTTTCCTATGCACCGATGATGAAAAGCGTAATTGCGGCGGACGGCTCTGTCAAACAGGCGGAATATCCGGATTATTACGGTGTGTCGCTGACCATAGAAGGCTCCATCATTGAAAAAGACGAAGGGTATTTTGTTGACGGGGTTGTGGAGCTGAAAGCCAATTCGGAGATGAATACTTTTACAAAATACGCGATGCCCGTAATCAAGGTGACAAGCATCGCCGACTGACAGGTGGGATAGCATGAAATATAAAATACTGATGACGCTGATGGGTTTGGAAATCGGCGGGGCGGAAACGCATGTTGTGGAGCTTTCCAAGGAACTGAAAAAACAGGGGTATGACATCATTGTTGCCTCCAACGGCGGGGTTTACGAAAAGGAGCTTTCGGCGGCGGGCATCCGGCATTACCATGTGCCGATGAACCAGAGGAATATTTTCAAAATGCTCCGCTCCTATTTCCTGCTGAAACGGATCGTGAAAAAGGAAAACGTGGATATTGTCCATTCCCACGCAAGGATACCGGGGTTTATCTGCGGGCTGCTGAAACGGAGGATGAAGAACGCGTTTACGTTCGTAACCTCCGCGCACTGGGTATTTTATACCGGCATGGGGCTGAAATATCTGACGAACTGGGGGCAGAAGGTCGTTGCGGTCAGCGAGGACATCCGGCAGTACTTGATGGATAACTATAAGGTGCGGAGTGAGGACATCTTCGTTACCATTAACGGCATTGATACGGATAAGTTTTCACCGGATACGGACGGGAGCAGGATTCGCAGGGAATTCGGATTGAAGGAAAGCGAACCGACGCTTGTTTACGTCAGCCGTATGGACGAAAGCCGCGCGCTGGTCGCGGGACAGCTGATTGCGCTTGCACCCAGGCTTGCGGCGGAAATACCGGGGCTGCGTATGCTGGTTGTGGGCGGCGGCGATGTATATGACGAAATGCTGGAAAAGAGCCGCGCCGCCAACGCCGAAATCGGACGGGAATGCGTTACCATGACAGGAGGGCGGACAGATATCAACGAATTTGTCGCGGTGGCTGACGTGTTTGTGGGCGTGAGCCGTTCCGCTCTGGAGGCTATGGCGGCGGAAAAGACAGTTGTAGTTGCCGGAAACGAAGGCTATATTGGTATTTTTACGCCGGACAAGCTGGAAACGGCACAGGAAAACAATTTTTGCTGCCGGGGCTGTGAGATGTCCAGCGAAGAACTGCTGTTCCGTGATGTAACGTATGCGTTCCATAAAATGACGCCGGAGGAGCGGCGGCAGGCAGGGAAATATGGCAGGGAGGTTATATTTGAATATTATTCCGTCAGCAAAATGGCGGCGGATTGTGTGAAGGCGTATGACGCTGCCTGGCAGGAAAGCCACGCACCGCAGTACAACGTGGTGATGAGCGGCTATTACGGCTTCAATAACACAGGCGATGAGGCAATTATGCTTTCCATGCACAAAAACATACAGGAACTGGGCGAAAACGTCCATATCACAGTGCTTTCCAACAGGCCGGAGGAAACCAAGGAGAAATACGGCATAGAAGCCGTATACCGTTTCGGCGTGAGGGACGTTCTGCGGGCTATCCGCAAATGTGATGTACTGCTTTCGGGCGGCGGCTCGCTTTTGCAGGACAGCACAAGCACGCGTTCGCTGATGTATTACCTTTCCATTACGGTGGCGGCGAAGCTCATGCGCAAAAAGGTCATGCTTTACGCCAACGGAATCGGCCCTGTTTCCGGCAGGCGGAACCGCAGGCTGGTGAAGCAGGTTGTCAATCGGGCGGACCTTATTACACTGCGGGAGGAAAATTCCTACGAAGAACTGCTTTCCATGGGTGTGAACCCGAAGAAATGCTTTGTGACGGCTGACCCTGTGTTTACGATGGACGGCATTGCGCCGGAGCAGGCAAGAGAACTGCTGGCGGCGGAGGGTGTGCCGATGGATAAGCCGATGGTGGTGGTTTCTGTGCGCAACTGGAAGGGCATGAGCCAGTTTATTGGCAGGTTTGCAAAGCTCTGCGATACGGTGGCGGAAAAATATGACAGGACGCTTGTTTTCCTGTCCATGCAGACGCCGAATGATGTGGAGGTCAGTGAAAAGGTCTGCCGGAAAATGGCACAGCCCGCATATATTCTGCGCGGGAGTTATTCGCCGTATGAGGTCATGGGCATTATCAGCCTTGCGGACTTTATACTGAGTATGCGCCTGCATACGCTGATTTTTGCAGCAAGGCAGAGGGTGCCGCTGATTGGATTTGTTTATGACCCGAAAATTGAGTATTATCTGGAAAAGCTGGATATGCCGAGCGGCGGGAGCCTGAAGGATTTTGATATGGAACAGACGCTTGCGCTGGTGGAAAACGTGGTTTCGCACAAGGCGGAATATGTTGCCGTTCTGGAGGAGAAAGAGGCTCTGCTGGAAAAAATGGCACATCGAAATGAAAAGTATCTGGAACGGCTGCTGAAAAAGAAGAAATGAAAGAGGGCGATGGAATGGGACGGAAACAGACGTGTATTCTTGACGTGGCGTTTGACGTGGTGACGATGGAGGAGGCTGCTGAAAAGGCAAAGAGTTTCCTGCGGGCGGAAGGGCAGCATTACATCTGCACGCCGAACCCGGAAATCGTGATGGAGGCAAGGACGGACGGAGAGCTTCGGAAGATACTGAAAAAGGCGGATATGGTTGTGCCGGACGGCATTGGCGTGGTCTGGGCATCGAAATACAGTGAAAAACGCCTGCCGGAACGCGTTGCGGGGTATGACCTGACGCAAAGACTGATGCGCGATTTGGCGGGCACAGAGGAAAGATTTTATTTTTTCGGCGGCGCGCCGGGCGTTGCGGCTGCGGCTGCGAGGAAAATGCGGAAGGATTACCCGGGGCTGAAAATCGTCGGGGTGCATAACGGCTATTTTGATGAAAAGGAAGAAAAAAAGATATTGGAGGACATAAAAAAACATTCTCCGTCCATACTGTTAGTAGGACTGGGCGCGCCGAAGCAGGAAAAATGGATTGCGGAGCATATGCGTCAGACGGGTGCGAAGCTCTGCATTGGCGTTGGCGGGTGCTTTGATGTGATGTCGGGCAATGTGAAGCGTGCGCCGAAGGTGTTCCGCAGGCTGGGGCTGGAATGGTTTTACCGGCTCATTACACAGCCCAAACGCTGGCGGCGGATGCTGCGGCTGCCGGTTTTCGCGCTGACAGTCCTAAAAGAGAGATAAGAGATAAGACCGTGGGACTCTGTCCCGCACAATGTGTCAAAAAAGGCTCAGGTTGCGCCTTCAAGCCTTTTTTGGAGCTGTCGGGTATAAAGGGACTCATTCCATCAGCTTTCTGAGAAAACGCAGAAAGCCTTGAAACTCGCCCTTTTCCTCGAACGGGCAAAGCCCGCTCTGCGGATTCCGCTCAGGAAACGCTTCGTTTCCCGAACCCTTCCGCGACACGGAAGAGGGTTTTTTGACAGTCTGCGCGGGACCCTGTCCTGCACCCTGCAAGGGCTTTCAGCCCTTGACCCGGATTTCTGCAAAACGTAGTTTTGCAGAGAGTGAATTTTGATTAAAACATTCCGACGCATGGATATGCGGCGGCAATAAAGTCTGGGGTCAGGCCCTTTTCAAAGGGCTTGCGGGGAGGCGGGGCAGCGCCCCACGGTCTTGCTTTTTTAGGAGCGTGAGGACATGGATAAACTCTATAAACGCGACTGGCTCTGCCTGCTGGCGGGCACAGCACTGATGGCGATTGCTACGGAAGGGTTTTTCGAACATGCACGGCTGGTTGTCGGCGGGATTACAGGTATCGGCATTATGCTGGACGATTGGACAAAACGCGAATTTGCCCTGCATATTCCGCTTTGGCTGACAAACCTTCTGCTGAACCTTCCGCTGTTCCTTTATGCGTGGCGCAGAAAAGGGCGGCAGTTTATGGGTAAGAGCATACTGACGGGAACCCTGTTTTCTGTTATGCTGTTTTTGGAAGAGCTTTTTCCGATTACAACGTCTGACCCGCTGCTGGCAGCGGTGTTCGGCGGCACAGCAATGGGCGTCGGGCTGGGGCTTGTGCTGGCGGCAGGCGCAACGACGGGCGGCGTGGATTTGGCGGCAACGCTTCTGCACCTGCATTTTCGGCAGTTTTCCGTTTCCAAGCTGATATTTGTGCTGGACGCGGCAATCATACTGGCGGGGATGGCAATGTTTGGCATTGAGAGCTCGCTGTATGCGGTTCTGGCGGTGTTTGTGACGGAAAAATGGATTGTCTGGGCGACGGAAGGGGTAAATTTCGCGCAGGCGGCATGGATATTTTCTGATAAAAATGAGGAGATTGCCAGGGCGCTTCTTTCTGAGCTGGGGCGCGGCGTGACGGCCTTTTCCGCAAAGGGCAAATACACCGGCACTGAGCGCGATGTGCTCTTTTGTGTCTTTTCTCAAAAAGAAATTCACTTCGTAAAAAGTATTATCGTGAATATTGACCGAAACGCCTTTTTCCTGCTGACGGATATACGGGAAGTTTTGGGCGAAGGTTTTACGGAAAAGTAAAAATGACGGAACACTATGGCAGGAAAAAATGCCGTTTTTGTGGCTTTCCGGAGAAATCAAGCGTCAGTTTTCATAAAAAAAATATTCTTTTTTATGAAAGAATTGATTGAAAAGAGATTTTGTAGGTTTTTTTTACAATTTCTCTTTCTTTTTTTGTGATTTTGTTATAAAATAGGTTTAGGCTATTTTTTATGTTCCGCCATATGGGGATTTTAGGCAATTTTACAGTGCGCGGAATGAGATGAGGAGAAAACTTTTTTAGAGGTGAGGACAATGATTTCCAATCAGATTTTGCAGAGCACAATCGACGGGCTGAAAAATATCACGCGCAAGGAACTGAGCGTTGTGGAGAAGGAAGGAAAGGTGATTGCCACCACAGAGGAAAACATGATTGGACGCCAGATTGACGCGGTGGAAAATTTTATCACCTCTCCCGCGGAAAGCCAGTTGATTTTGGGCTATCAGTATTTTAAGATTTATGACAACGGCGTGCCGGAATATGTGATACAGGTCAAGGGCGAGGACGAAGCCAGTTATCAGATCGGCAAGGTGGCGGCGTTCCAGATTCAGAGCCTTCTGGTGGCATATAAGGAGCGGTATGACAAGGACAATTTTATCAAAAACCTCCTGCTGGACAACCTGCTTCTGGTGGATATTTACAGCCGCGCGAAAAAGCTGCACATTGAAAATAATGTACACCGCATCGTGTACCTGATTGAAACGAATATTGATAAGGAAATGAACGTAGTGGAAATCGTGCGCGGTATTTTCCCTGCAAAAACCAAGGATTTTGTAACGGCGGTGGACGAACACAGCATCATACTTGTCAAGGAACTGCGCGAAAAAGAGCCCCTGGACGAAATCGATCGTATTGCGCGGATGATAGAGGAAACGCTGAACGCGGAAACCAGCAGCCGCGTGTATATTTCCAGCGGCACTATCGTGAGCGATTTGAAGGACGTTTCGCGTTCTTATAAAGAGGCGAAAATGGCTTTGGAGGTCGGAAAGATTTTTGAAACGGAAAAATTTATTGTCAATTATGAAAAGCTGGGCATTGGCCGGTTGATTTATCAGCTGCCCCTGCCGCTCTGCCGTATGTTTATCAAGGAAGTGCTGCATGGTCTGACAATGGACGATTTCGATGATGAAACACTGGCAACGGTCAATAAATTTTTTGAGAATAACCTGAATGTTTCCGAAACCAGCCGTCAGCTGTATATCCATAGAAATACGCTTGTTTACCGGCTGGATAAGCTCCAGAAAATGACAGGGCTTGACCTGCGTAATTTCGATGATGCAATTATATTCAAGATTACGCTGATGGTCAGCAAGTACATGATGTATATGGATAAAATGGCATATTAAAACCCGGAAGACAGGGTTTCTAATGACAATTTAATTTGTCAATGCTTTCCAAAGGCGGGAATTAGGCTTGTTCCCGTCTTTTATTTATGCTATAATTTAGGATATGCTGTCTGAAAAGGACGAATTGCGTGTTTTTATAAAGAAAAAACTCTGGGAAATAGCCCTTATCCTGTTTTCTGCGAACGGCGTTGGCAGCGGGAAATAGGGGAATGCTGTTTCAACCGCGTGAAATGCGGTTTTCAATCTTATAAAGTTGAGCAAGAAAGGCAGATGCGTTTATGATTCATCTCAATAACGTAACAAAAACATACCCGAATGGCTCGCGCGGTGTGGAGGACATCAGTCTGCATATCCAAAAAGGCGAGTTTGTGTTTATCGTCGGCTCCAGCGGCTCGGGCAAATCTACATTGATTAAACTGCTTCTGAAGGAGCTTGACCCGACTTCCGGCGATATTATTATTAACCGTGTGAAAACGAATGAATTGAGCAGAAACCAGGTTCCTTATCTGCGCCGCAATCTCGGCGTTGTGTTCCAGGATTTCCGCCTGCTCCCCAATAAAACGGTATACGAAAATGTGGCATTTGCGATGCGCGTTATCGAAGCCCCCAGCCGCATTATCCGCAGAAACGTGCCGGCTGTGCTGGCATTGGTCGGGCTGGGTAAAAAAGGCCGCAGCTATCCGAACCAGCTTTCCGGCGGCGAACAGCAGAGGACCGCGCTG
>OFHN01002302.1_pt1 | contig 11494 bp, 12 predicted proteins | sample 1521321 | NCBI WGS metagenome assembly OFHN01 (sample SAMEA3504130, study PRJEB24116) | mouse gut metagenome | biome: mouse gut; feature: mouse-associated habitat; material: faeces | place: Denmark | collected 2011
TGCCGTAGAAGGCGGCGGCCAGCCAGCGGTTGGACCCCACGCCGTAGTTGGCAAAGTGGCTGGCGCTGCAATGGATGAGGAGCACCGCGCAGATGGCCAGACACTTGACCAGATCCACCGCGCCGTCCCGCCGGGGGGCAGCTTTTCTGTCCATGAAAATACCTCCGTTATTCTTTGGGCCTCTTTTTCCTCTTGAGAAACAGCAGCAGGTCCTCCTGGCGCAGACATGCCAGCGCCAGCGCGTACACCGCCATGGCCGCCGCGCCCAGGCCCACGCACTTCACCACCAGCAGCGCCTTACTCTCCAGCCCCGTGAGGACCAGGCCGGTGACAGCGTACAGGGCCCCGCCGGTCAGCAGGGCGGCAATCGCGCTCTTCACCAGAGGATCCAGCCGCAGGCCCTTCACCCGCCCCAGCAGCAGGCAGGCCATCACCGCGCCCCCCAGGGTGATGGAGACCGCCGTGGCGGCGGCCAGACCCGCCCCGCCCCAGCGGGGCCCCAGCAGCCGGTTGAGGACCCAGTTGCACCCCAGGATGCCGGCGTTCACCAGCAGGGGCTCCAGGGTCCGCTCCATGGTGTAGTAGGCCTTGCTGAGAAGATCCAGGGCGCAGAAGCCCGCCATGGACAGGGCGTAAATGGTGAAAATGGCCCCGGTGGCGGCGGTGGAGTCCGCGCCGAAGTTGCCCCCCTGGAAGAGGACCTGGACAATGGGCGTGCCAAAGGCGGCCAGCAGGGCGGAAACAGGCAGCACCAACACTAAGGTGGTGCGCAGCACGTTCCAGATATAGCCCAGGTAGGCCTCCTTGCCCCCGCTGGCGTACTGGTGGCTGAACTTGGGGAAGAGCACCGTGCTGATGGAGTAGATCAGCGTGGTGGTCAGGGGGGTGAAGAGCTTATCTGCGTAGTAGAAGGCGCTCACCGGGCTGCCCTCCAGGGAGGCGGTCATGGCAGAGTCCTGGAGGTAGCAGAAGAGGAAGATGGACGTGGTCAGCACCGTCACCAGGGCGGTCTTCAGAAAGGAGCCCACGTAGTCCGCCCGGAGGTTCAGCGTCGGCCGGTAGCGGTAGCGCTCCCTGTGGGCGTAGGGGAAGGTCATGGCCAGCTGCAAGAGCCAGGCCAGGGCCACCGCCGCCACGTATCCCCCCACCCCCAGCCGCCCGGCGAAGAGGGCCAGGAAAGCGATCAGGGCCAGGTTGTAGGGGATGGACATGCTGCCCTGGAGGATGAAGTGCTCCAGGGACTGGAACAGGGCCACCAGCAGGTAGGTCAGCAGGATCACCGGCAGGGTCAGAGCCATGATGCGCATGTACCCCGCCAGCTGGGCCGTCTCCTGGGCCGTGCCGTCCCACATGGTGTCCATCCAGGGGGTGAAGGTGGCAGCGATCCACACCCCGCTCACCAGGGCCCCCAGCAGCACGGTAACGGAGATCAGGTTGCTGGCCGCAGCGAAGCCCTCCTGCCGGTCCCGGCGGAGCCGGGGGGTGAGGATGGGCACGGCGGCCACGCACAGGGCGTAGGCCACGGTGGTGAAGAGGTAGATGGTGGCGTTGTTGGCGGTGGTGTACAGATCCGCCGCCGCCTGGGTGCCGAAGGCCCGGGCCTGGAGGGACTCCCGGACGATCCCCAGCAGCTTGGCGAACAGGGTCACCAGGGTGACGGTGCCGATGAGATTGACTGTTTGGTTCTTTTTCACTTCGCTCGCTCCATAATCTCTCGAATCAGGTCCTCATTCTTATCCAGTTTGGAGACCAGCTCCTCCACGGCCCGGGCCGTCTCAGCGCAGATCTGCTCCCGGCTCTCCAGGGTCTCCCGGAAAGCGGCCTGGAATTTCTCCAGGGTGAAGTCCCGCACCGTAAAGGGGGTGGGCCGCTGGATGGAGGACAGGAAGGAGTCCACCTTGGGATCGTAGCTGATACCGATCATGGGCACCCCCATGACCGCGGCGTAGATGAGGGCGTGGAGGCGGACCCCCACCAGCACGTCCATGCACCCGATGATGGACAGGGTCTGCTCGGAGAGGTATTTTTGCCGCAGGCACCCCGCCTGCCCGTCCAGACCCTGGGCCACGGCGTCGCAGACCTTCCAGTCCTCGTCGTGGAAGAAGGGGATGAGCACCGAGTCCGCGCCGTACTCCTCCCGGAGCCAGCGGATGCACCGCTCCACCTCCTGGAGAAAGGCCCTGTCCGGGCCCCGGGACTTCACCGCCCAGCCCACCGTCAGCCGGCCCGGCCGGCGGGGGCAGCCCTCCTGGGCCAGGATCTCCAGGCCCAGGGCCGGGTCCGCCTTCTTCACCCGGATCACCGGGTCCGCGGTGACGTGGACCAGCTCCCCCGGCACCCCCAGGCCCAGCAGCAGATCCCGGCTCTTGGCGTCCCGGACCACGATGCCGTCGGCCCGCCGGAGGACCCGGGCGGCCAGCCGCCGGTTCCGGGGGGTGGAGATGGGGCCGATGCCCTGGCTGTAGATGAAGGTCTGGCGGCCCAGCAGCTGGGCCAGCCGGAGGATGAACAGATAGTAGAGGATGCTGCGGCCCGAGGTGGCGTCCTGGAGGAGGCTGCCGCCGCCGGAGAGGAGCAGGTCACAGCGCCAGACGCAGCGGAAGATGGCCCACAGGCTCATCCGGGCCGCCGCCTTGACGCCGTATTTCTCCGCCGTCTGGGCCGGGGCGTGGGAGAGGACGGTGATGTCCACGTCCGGCACCTTCTCCCGCAGGTTGTCGATGACCGTGCGCAGGATGGACTCGTCGCCGATGTTGTTGAAGCCGTAGTAGCCCGATATCAGTATGTTATACATTCTCTCTCTGTTCCGTCTCTCCATATTTTTGCCGGACTCTCCGGCAGAGCCGGCAGGCAAGCTCGAAGCAGCAAACGTAGATCACCCCCAGGACCATGCCCAGAACCAGGGAATAGCCGGTGCGGGCAAAGCCCAGGTACAGGGGGGTGCGGATGTGCATGAAGGTGTTGCACACGCTGGTCAGGCCGATGGCGCTCACCAGCCCGAAGAGGCCCGTCCAGAAGGGGAGCCGGCGCACGGCGCAGTATGCCGCCAGCATGGCGCAGGGGAAGGCGGCCAGAAACTCCTTGGTCCGGGGCCGGGCCAGCAGGTTGTTCTCCAGGGTGTTGCGCAGGATGATCTCCAGGCTGGAGATCGTCACATCCGTCTCGTGGCCCGTGCGGGCCAGGTAGTAGTAGCCCACTGCGCCCACCGCGGCCAGCAGCGCCAGGGTCCACACGGGGATGGTCCAGCGCAGGGCCCCGGCCACGTCCCGGATTTGCAGGGTGTTGGACTGCCGGTCCTTCTCAAAGAGGCCGTAGTAGGCCAGAAACAGCACGCAGAAGAAGGCCAGCGGGGCCAGCTGGGCCGCCTTGACCCCCCGGAAGATGCCCAGCTCCAGCATGAAGTCCGTGGACGACAGGGGCGCGGCGGTCATTATGGCCCCGCACAGGGCGATGAACACCGCCCCCGCCAGCAGGAGGGCCGCCCGGGGCAGAATGCGCAGAAGGCCCGCGTCCTGGGGCAGGCTCCGGCCCATCCCCTTGGCCGCGCTGAGGAAGAAGGCCGCAGCCAGACAGGCGAAGACCACCGCGCTGGCGAAGCTGGCCAGCAGACGGAAGGAGTTGGGCGCGGCGTACCACGCGCCGGCCACGCACACGCAGGCGGCCCCGGCCAGCAGCAGGGTCCACCGCCTCTTTATGGGCAGGCAGGTGGCGGGCAGCAGCGCCCCGCCGATCCCCGCCCCCAGGCCCAGGGCAAGCATGGCCAGAGGGGGCACCTGGACATTCTCCAGCACCGAGGCCCGGCCCCGGGCGATGCCGTGGCCGGCCAGCCGCTGATCCAGGCTCTCGAACATGTCCCGGTAGATCTGGGGATCCGTGACGTAGGCGAAGCGGTTGTCCTGCTGCTTGATGGGCTTGAAGTAGACAATGCGGATGTTCCGCTCCACAATGGCCCGGTAGAGGGTGTTCTCGATCTCCTCCGCCCCCTGGTAGCCGTAGTAGCCGTAGCGGAACTGGATATAGTCCCACACGGAGAAGACCCGGACCATATTGTAGTCCGTGGCCCTGGCGATGTCCTCCACGCCGGACTGCATGATGTTCTCCCGCTGGACGTTGGTCTCGATGAGGCCCACGGTGATATTGTTGCTCTGGATATAGTCCAGGGCAAAGGCGTCCTCCCGGTCGTCGTAGCCCACCACGGCCTCGCCGCCGGCGATGATATAGTCCGGGGTGATGCCGTACTTCTCATAGCCCTCCAGCACCGCCTGGGCGTAGCGTGCGTCGTTGCGGCCGTTGTAGCAGAGGGTGCGGGGCACGATGGACATGCCCAGGCTCTGGATGGTCTCCACCTTCTCGGGCATCAGGCCCAGGGAGATGTACATGAGCTTGGAGGCCTGGATCTCCCGGCGCTCCACGAAGCCCTTGTTCATGGTGGTGTAGTAGCTGGCGGCGGCGCTGTAGAGGGTGTCGTTCACCGTGCCGTTGAGGAGAATATAGGCCTCCTCCCCCTGGTCCAGGAGCACTACGTCCCGGCTGTGGAAGCGGCGCTCCACCGCGTCCACCACGAACCCGGCCGCCTCCCGGCCGGAGACCTGGACCAGCACGTCAAAGCGGTCATAGCCGTAGCGCTGGATGTCCTGGACAAAGGCGGCGGGGTAGCTCTCCGCCCAGTCGGAGTCCTGGATCACCTCGTCCATCATGGTGGCGGTGACCGCCAGGGGGGAGTTCTCCATCAGGGTGATGAGGCTCTCCTCTGTCAGGCCCACCTGGGTGACGCCCATGTCCCGGAACTGGGCCAGCCACCAGGACACGTCGTGGTCGCTCTGCTCGGCCAGCAGCTCCAGCTCGTTGTAGTCCAGGACAATGTCGTAGGTCTTATTGTTGGCCTCCGCCCGCCAGCGCACGGCGATAACCGCCGCGCTGACCGCCACGGTCAGGGCCAGCAGGATGAGGAGGATTCGGTTTGTCTTGATGTATTGCTTCATGGGGGCTCCTTTCGTATATGCTGTTCAGTGGGTTCCCTTTGGGCGGTTTTTCTTGTATGGATGAAGAAAAACCGCCCAAAAAACAGGTTCTAGGCCTGGCTTCTCCGGAAGGTGAGATACCCCTCCAGGATCAGCGCTGCGGCCACGCCGTCCACGGTCTTCTTCCGCTTTTTGGCGTTCTGTCCGGCAAAGGCCAGAATCTGGTGGGCGTCGATGGTGGTGCGCCGCTCGTCCCAGAGGCGGACCGGCAGGCCGAAGGCCTCCTCCAGATCCCTGGCAAAGGCCTCCGCCTTCTCCGCCCGGGGCCCCAGGGTGCCGTCCATGTTCTTGGGGTACCCCAGCACCAGCTCCGTGACGCCGTACTCCTGGATGATCCTGCCCAGACCGGCGAGGATCTCCTCCCGCCGCCGGCTGTGGATGACCTGGGTGTATCCCGCCAGCAGGCCTGTGAGATCGGAGACCGCCGCGCCGGTGTGGGCGTCCCCGTAGTCAATCGCCATGATGCGCATGGCAGTCCTCCTTATTTAATGTGTGCTTTTTCGCGGTTTCTATCGCGTTACCCTCCATTATACAATATCTGTAAAGGAAAAAAAAGTGGATTATTTGAAAAATTTATGTTGACCTGGGGCCTGTAAGGTGATATAGTAGACAATACCTGTGGAAATGGGTTTCTTTTTGTGCGCTTTTCGCTTCCGCGCAGCAGGCGGCCCAGATCTCCAACAGGGAGGCAATCGGTACAGGCCTCAGAGCCTGCATACATGAATAAGGAGGTGCCGTTAGGAATGCGCGTGAAAATTACACTCAGATGCAACGAGTGCAAGCAGAGGAACTACAACACGGTCAAGAACAAGAAGAACGACCCTGACCGTCTGGAGATGAAGAAGTACTGCCCGTTCTGCCGGAAGCATACTGTTCACTCTGAGACGAAGTAAGGAAAGGAACATCCAACATGGCTGAAGAAAAGAACGTCAAGAAGGACCGGGGCCGCTGGTTCCGCGAGATGAGAAGCGAGCTGAAAAAGGTGGTGTGGCCCACCCCGGAAAAAGTCGCCAAGAATACGGGCACTGTCATTCTCTACAGCTTGGTGTTCGGCGCCTGCATCTGGGTCTTTGACGGCGTGGCCGCCCTGTTTATCAAGACCCTCCTGTCCGTCTTCTCGGCGTAAGAGGGTCCGGTATGTCCGATAACGCGAAGTGGTACGTGGTCCACACCTACTCCGGCTACGAGAACGCCGTCAAGACCACCATTGAGAAGTTCGTCACCAACCGCCACCTGGAGGAGATGATCGTGGACATCCAGATCCCTCTGGAGACTGTCACGGAGATCAACGAGTCCGGCGTTGCCAAGCAGGTAGAGCGGAAGGTGTTCCCCGGGTACGTGCTCATCAAAATGATTATGACCGACGACACCTGGCATCTGGTGCGCAACGTCCGGGGCGTCACCGGCTTTGTGGGCGAGGCCAGCAACAAGCCCATCCCCCTCAGCGACGACGAGGTCATCGAGTGGGGCATGGAGAAGCACGAGATCGTGGTCAACTACCGGGAGGGGGATCAGGTCCGCATCAACGACGGGCCCCTGGAGTCCTTCACCGGCATTGTGGAGGAGATCGACGCGGAGAAGAACAAGGTCACCGTGGTGGTGTCCATGTTCGGCCGCGAGACCCCCGTGGAGATGGAGCTGGACCAGGTGGAAGTCGTGTCCTGATTGTTTCTTTTGATGCTTTTCTTTGCGTGATAAAAGAAAAGCATAGCTGTGGGAGGGGGAACCCCAGGCGGACCCCGCCACCACCACATTATACAAGGAGGTGCCTGACATGGCACAGAAAGTCGTAGGCTACGTTAAGCTGCAGATTCCCGCGGGCAAGGCGACGCCCGCTCCCCCCGTTGGTCCCGCCCTGGGCCAGCACGGCGTCAACATCGCCGCTTTTACCAAGGAGTTCAACGAGCGCACGAAGAACGACATGGGTATGATTATCCCTGTCATCATCACCGTCTACTCCGACCGCTCCTTTACCTTCATCACCAAGACTCCCCCTGCGGCCGTCCTCATCAAGAAGGCCTGCAACATCGAGTCCGGCTCCGGCGTGCCCAACAAGACCAAGGTGGCCACCATCAGCAAGGCCGACGTGCAGAAGATCGCCGAGACCAAGATGCCCGACCTGAACGCCGCCAGCCTGGAATCCGCCATGAGCATGATCGCCGGCACGGCCCGCAGCATGGGCGTCGTCGTGGGTGAATAAAGGAGGGCTTGAGAGATGTTTAGAGGTAAGAAATATCAGAACAGCGCCAAGCAGATCGACCGCGCCACCCAGTACGAGTCCAAGGAGGCCTTCGAGCTGATCTGCAAGACCGCTTCCGCCAAGTTTGACGAGACTGTGGAGCTCCACGTGAAGCTGGGCGTTGACTCCCGCCACGCTGACCAGCAGGTCCGCGGCGCGGTGGTCCTGCCCCACGGCACCGGCAAGACCGTCCGGGTGCTGGTGTTCGCCAAGGGCGACAAGGCCGATGCCGCCCGTGAGGCCGGCGCGGACTACGTGGGCGACATGGACATGGTGGAGAAGATCCAGAAGGAGAACTGGTTTGAGTTCGACGTGGTGGTGGCCAGCCCCGACATGATGGGCACTGTGGGCCGTCTGGGTAAGCTGCTGGGCCCCAAGGGCCTGATGCCCTCCCCCAAGGCCGGCACCGTCACCCCCGATGTGGCCAAGGCCGTTCAGGAGGTCAAGGCCGGTAAGATCGAGTACCGTCTGGACAAGACCAACATCATCCACTGCCCCGTTGGCAAGGTTTCCTTTGGTGTGGAGAAGCTCCAGGAGAACTTCGATACCCTGATGGGTGCCATCATCAAGGCGAAGCCCGCCGCCTCCAAGGGTCAGTATATCCGTTCCTGCACCCTGGCCACCACTATGGGCCCCGGCGTGAAGATCAATCCCGCCCGTTTCGTGGTCACCAACGCCCCTGCAAAGGACTAATCGCCAAGACAAACCGAAGCCCCCGCCTTACGGCGAGGGCTTTTTTGGTGCCGGAAAAAAGAGCAGCAGAGGGGTAGATCATGCAGCGGCACGTTTCCGGGCGGGGATGGCGCCGGCTCGCTCCAGGGCGGTCACCAGGACAGGGATCAGCACCAGCTGGAGGATGATGCCGGGGATGGCGACGGTAAAGGCGCCGCTGATAAAGGCGGCCAAACCGAAGGGCTTTCCGGCCATCCCGAAAAAGACTGCTTTTGCGATGCCCGAGACGATTCGCCCGGCAGTCATGGCGGCGGCGAGGGAGAGGGAGACATTCCGGTGCATTCCCCGGTAGAGAAGGCCGGTGACCAGGCCATAGACTGCCAGTTCAAAGATCATGCTTGCCCCCTGGGGCCACATAACGGGCATTCCGGTGACCAGGGAGGAGAGAAAGGGGACCACCGCCCCGCAGACTGCCCCGTACTTCCAGCCGCAAAGGAAACCACAAAGGAGCACGGGGATGTGCATGGGGCTCAGGGCGCTTCCGATCTGGGGAATCTGCCCCGTCAGGAAGGGCAGGACCAGGCACAGGGCCAGACAGACCGCCGCTGTTACCAGGTTCTTGGTGTTGAAATGTTTCATAATGCTGTTCTCCCTTTCAAATGTGTCTGCCGTCTTGAACGGGAGGCCGCGCCTTCATGGCGCGATTGTCTGCGGGGGATCTATATGAATCTCCGGCTTGGCCGGGGAATTGCGCGGGGATCAGGGCTCCGGGCACATGGCCCGCAGCAGCTCCACCGCCTCGTCCATGAGTTTGGAGAGAGTCATGGACTGGGTGCCTACCACCACGTTGCTGCACTGGTTCACCGGCAGCAGCAGCTTCCGGGCGGGGCTCTGGCCCACGGCCACGGCCATGGCGGGGGTCACCTCTCCCATCAGGGAGTCGGCGGCCAGGATGCCGATGGGGCCGGCGATGACATCGGCGGCCCGGCAGTTCACCACCACCGGGTTCTCCCCGGTGGCGCCGGCGTCCGCCCCGGCCTTCAGCATGGCGGAGGTGGCGATGGCGTTGGTGCCAACGGCCACGATTTCGCAGGGCAGGGCGGCGGCCTTCACCCGCTCGATGAGCACCTGGCCCATGCGGCCGCTCTGGCCGTCGATCACGACCACTTTCATATGTCCACCTCCAGAATCAGATCACACCGGCCCGCCGCGTCCGTGGCGTCAAAGTACCGCTGTTCCAGGGGGAGCCAGGTGCTGAAAAACCGCGCCTGCGCCTCCGGGTCGTTCCGCCTCCGGATGCGGGCCCTTTGCGTCTCCGGGGAGACGCGCACAAAGGCGGAGAGATCGTAGCCGTCCGCCAGGGCTGGGTGCATACTGTACGCCCCCTCCACAATATTCAATGCCCCGGGAGCCATTGGAACCGGGCCGCCCGCCGTCCGGGTATGGCAGTCATAGGGACGGTACTGGACCATCTCCCCCCGGGTCAGGGGCAGCAGGACCTCCTGAGAAAACCGCTCATAGTCCACATTGCCGCCGGGTTCCGCCAGCCGCTCCGCCGTCCGCTGTTCCGGGCGGAGAAAGAAGTCGTCCATATGGAACACGCGGCTGTCCGGGCAGACTCGCTCCAGCAGGGCCGCCAGGGTGGTCTTGCCCGCGGCGCTGCCGCCCTCCAGGGCGAGAAGGACTCGCTTTTTTTCCGCCAGCTGCCGGTCCAGTGCGGACAGCAGGGGCAGGAGCGGAACGTATTCCCGGCGGATTACCCGGTAGGCCGGGGCGTAGGCGGCGCGGAATTCCTCCGAGTGGTGGCAGGGGGGACATCCGGTCGCCCGCCATGCTTCCACAGCCTGGGCCGTCTCCTCCCGGGAGAAGGGCAGCCGCCCCTCCTGGGCCAGGGTCAAAAGGCAGAGGAGCTTTTCCTCCAGTACCGCCCCGCTTCCGGCGGGGGCCCCGGCGGACAGGGCAAAGAGCCGGAACAGCATCCGGGGAGTGAGGCCGGTCTTCGCCAGAGTCCGCAGGTGCAGGCGGCAGAAAGGGCCGTCCAGCATTTCCGGGGCAGAGATGCTGTCTTCGGCAGGCAGCGACGCCAGCTCCTTCTGAATGAGGCGGAGGCCCGCCGCCTCGTCGGTGACAAAGTGACCGCAGCCGAACACGCTCTGGTGCAGAGCCTTCAGCAGGTCCTGGGGACGCAGGGCGGGATAAGCGCTGCACTGGGCCAGCAGAAATTCGGTCGTGGACCGGAGGTCGTTCATGGGGTTCCTCGCTTTCGGAGACTGTATTTTCTCTATTATACAGCATGGAGCGGGGTCCAAGTCAAGCGTTGATCGAAAAACTTCCGCACAGCGTTTGCGCTCATGGATGTCCGCGGATTTTCCCCTCCGGCGAGATGACAGCCCAAACCGCGATGCAGTCAGCCTGTGCCGTGGAACGCATGGGCCGAAAGAGGAGACACGCTGTGCGTGTCTCCTCTTTGAATGTAAGCGCCCGCGCTCAAACCCTTGACCGTGAGGTGCCGTGTACGCTCCTCTTTCCGCGGAGATGCTTAAAAAGAGGAATTCACTTTTAAAACGCCGCCCTTGAGCTTAAACCTTCCCACAAGCCCCTTCATAAGCTGGGATTGGCTGGACAGTTCTTCACTTGCCGCCGCGCTTTCTTCCGCGGTTGCCGAATTAGTCTGTACAACACTGGAGATCTGGTCAATGCCCGTCGTAATCTGAGAGATGGAACCGGCCTGTTCGCTGCTGGCCTCCGAGATCTGTTCGATGATCCCGGTCATCTCATTTACATCGCTGACCGCCTGAATCAAGGACTGGGCCGTATCGTCCGCGATCTGCATTCCGTTTTCCACCGCCTTTAAGGAGTTTTCAATCAGAGCGGAGATGTTATCGGAGGCCGCTGTGCTTTTGTTTGCCAGATTGCGGACTTCATCGGCTACTACGGCAAAGCCCTTTCCGGCGGTGCCCGCGCGGGCGGCCTCCACGGCGGCGTTCAGAGCCAGGATGTTGGTCTGGAACGCGATGTCCTCGATGATCTTCATGATTTTCCCGATCTCGCTGGAGCAGCTGCTGATGTCGTTCATTGCCGTGATCATCTGCTGCATTTTTTCTTTGCTCAGATTCATCTTCTCACTGACACAGCCTGCCGCGGCACTGGCCTGCCGCGCGTTGTCCGCGTTCTGATTCACCCTGTTGGAAATTTCTTCAACCATGGCGGCGAGCTCCTGCACGGAGCTGGCCTGCTCAGTCGATCCCTGGGCGAGGGCCTGGGCGCCATTGGACACCTGCTCCGCCCCGCCGGCAACCTGAGCGGAGCTTTGGCTGATCTGCTGCATCGTGTCATTGAGCTTTTCCGAAATTCCCCGGAAGGAGACAAGAAGGGGATAAAAACCGCCCGTATACTCGCCCTCGCAGGTGGAATCCACCGTAAAATCTCCCTCGGCCATCTTCGCGAGAAATTGATTCTCATCATCAATGATCGCCCGCAGCTTACGGATGAGCCTGCCCACCTGAGCGGCCAGTACGCCCAGTTCATCCTTGGAGGTATAGGAAATCTCCACGTCCAAATC
>OFHN01002317.1_pt1 | contig 11452 bp, 10 predicted proteins | sample 1521321 | NCBI WGS metagenome assembly OFHN01 (sample SAMEA3504130, study PRJEB24116) | mouse gut metagenome | biome: mouse gut; feature: mouse-associated habitat; material: faeces | place: Denmark | collected 2011
ACAGAGGGTTGGTAAGTATCCTGCCCACTGCCGCCGGGCTCCATAAGGAATAAAGTTTTTTCTGGAAGCCGCTCTGGTAACGGATACCTGCGTTTCTTTTATACTCTGCCGGGGAGAGGATCCCAAGGGCATTTAAGCGGTCTGCGATCTGCCTGTTGCTCATGCCGTCGATTTTCCAGCAAAATATTTGCCTTACCACTTCCCCTGCCTCCGGGTCCGGCAATAGCCGCCCGGGGGTTCCGGTATCCTTTAAAAAGCCATAGGAGACATACGCACCAGTATAATCGCCATTGGCCCGCCTGCTTTCCAGGTGGCTTTTGATCTTTACCGACAGGTCTGCGCTGTAGGCATCGTTAATAAAATTTTTTACCGGGAGAAGGAGGTTTTTCCCCATCCCATCCGCAGTAAGGGAATCATAGTGGTCTGTGACCGCGATAAACCGCACCCCCAGGGCAGGGAAAATCTTCTGCAAGTACCTTCCCGTCTCTATATATTCCCTGCCAAAACGGGAAAGATCCTTTACGATCACAAGATTGGCTTTTCCCTGCCCCACATCCTCCATCATCTCCCGGAAACCAGGGCGCCGGAAGTCCGAGCCGGAATAGCCATCGTCTATGTAAACGCTGCCTTTGATACAATTTGATTTTGCCCTGGCACTTTTGGTTTTTCCCGCAGGCATCAGGAACCTGCCCCTTTTCGGAATTGTGTACCCACTAAAAACAGGTTTTAAATATACATTGCAGGCAAAAGGCGTATGATACTATAGAAATCAAGTATAACATTTTCTTGGTTATTCCTCAACACTTCTTTTTACAAGTTCCAAAGTAGGAGGTTTGATTATAACCAATTTGCAGCAGCTAAATCATCTTTTGTTTCTGATCTATTTTATGATGCAGAAATTTGCAGGCAGGCAGCCATATCCCCTATCTGATTTTTACCAGGATCTCCCTCCCGTTCCTGAAGGTGAACCTTACTTCTTCCCTGCCACAGACGGTCACAAAATCCAGCAGGGCATACCAGGCTCCCTGGTCAAAGGAATCCACCTGCCAGGGAAGGTTCCTCAGTTCCTCCGTAAGGGCCTCCAGCATTTTCCGCTGGGCCTGCTTTAGGCTCATGGCTTCCTGGCTCTGCGTTTCCCCGGCCTCAAAGGCCGTGTCCCTGATTTCTTCAAAACCGGCAAGGATAATGTCTTTTTCGTTGATCTGGTTCAGTGCCTTTATAAACAGCTCCTTGATGGCCTCCTCCTCCAGATGGGGGGTGTTACATTTCTTCCCGCCGTCAAATTTATGGTTGCACTGCCAGACCACTTTCCGGTATTTATCATTGGAATGCCAGACCTTGGAGCCGTACCAGCTCCCACAGTCCCCACACCGGATCTTGCCAGAGAAGATATTCATGCTGCTGTGCCTCCTGTCCCCCTTTTCCCGTGACTGCATCAGTGCCTGCACATTATCAAAGACTTCCGGGGCTATGATGGCTTCATGGCTGCCCTCTACATAATATTGGGGCACTTCGCCCTCATTCTTCTTTTTCTTTTTGGAGAGGAAATCAATGGTATAGACTTTTTGCAGGAGGGCATCCCCTTTGTACTTTTCATTGGTAAGGATGGATTCCACCACCGACTTTCCCCATACCTTTTTGCCCCCCGGCGTGGGGATGCCTTGTTCTGTCAGCAGCTTGGCAATCTGATGGGGAGACCTGCCCTGGAGAAAAAGCCCATAGATCTTCCGCACGGTCATCGCCTGCCCCTGGTTGACCACAAGGCTCCCGTCCTCCCCCCGGTCATAGCCAAGGAACCTGCCAAAGGGCACCGTGACCTTGCCGTCCGCAAACCGTTTCCTCATGCCCCAGGTACAGTTTTCCGAAATGCTCCGGCTCTCCTCCTGGGCCAGTGAGGACATGATGGTGATAAGCAACTCGCCCCTGGCATCAAATGTCCAGATGTTTTCTTTTTCAAAATAGCACTCTGTACCCTTCTCCTTGAGCCTGCGGATGGTGGAAAGGCTGTCCACTGTGTTCCTGGCAAACCGGGACACGCTCTTGGTGATGATAAGGTCGATCTTCCCATCCAGGGCGTCCTCCACCATTTTGTTAAATCCCTCCCGGCGGCGTGTGGAAGTTGCACTGATGCCTTCATCCGAATACAGCCCCACAAACTCCCAGTCCTCCCGGCTCTGTATGTAGGTGGTATAATAATCGCATTGGGCAGCGTAACTGGTCTGCTGGTCTTCCATATCAGTGCTGACGCGGGCATAGCCCGCCACCTTACGCTTTTTCCGGCTGCTGATGGGAGCCGCCGTGAAGCGGTTCCGCGTGGCCGGGATTGTTGTCACATTTTTTGCCACCTTGCCTCCTCCCTTCCTGAATATGGTATGCCGGGACACCCTCCTGCCTGGGGGCGATCTCCCACCGCTTTGTTTCCCCTCCATAAAACCGCATTTCCAGGCTTCCGCCGGGAAGGGCGGCCATGCCTTTGACCGTCCTGTTAAATGCCCCCTCATCAAAGCCGTCTGTACCCATCAGCTCCGCGCATATCATCCGGAGCTGCCCTTCGGGATAATTGTGTGCTTTGCAGGTGATCCCTTTCTCTTTCTTTGCCCTGCAAAACCAGACCACAGCCCCCTTCCCCCCTGCAGTATAAGAGCGGCGGGTATAGGAACGCCCGCAGATACCGCATTTTATCTTTCCTGTAAAAGGGTAACTGGGATTTGCCAATGCCCCCCGCCTTTCCCTTTCTGCCAGCACCTTTGCCCAGGTTTCCCGCCCAATAATCGCCTGGTGGCAGTCCGCCATGTAATACTGGGGGAGCTGCCCCCTGTTCTTTACCTTATTTTTGGCGATAGGGTCTTCCATAAAGGATTTCTGCCGCCGGATATCCCCTGCGTAGATTTCATTGCCTATGATGGCTTTTATGGAACTGCCTGAAAATGCGCAGCCTTTCACCGTGGTAAGCCCTGCCCCATTTAATGCCCCTGCGATTTTCCCCAGGGAATGTCCCGCCAGGTACATTTCAAATATCCATCGGACGGTTTCCGCCTCCTTGGGGATGACCGCATACTGCTTGTGTTCTTCCTGGTAACGGTATCCCAGGATGTGTTTGTTTGCCGCCCCGATTTCCCCTGACTGGAACCTTTTCCTTATTCCCCACTTGGCGTTTTCGGAGATGCTCCGGCTCTCTTCCTGGGCAAAAGAGGCAAGGATAGAGAGCATCAGCTCCCCTTCCCCTGAAAAGGACTGGATATGCTCCTTTTCAAACCGCACCTCCACACCAATTTCCTTCAAATGCCTCACTGTGGCAAGCAGGTCAACTGTGTTCCTGGCAAACCGGGATATACTCTTGGTGAGGATGATGTCCACTTTCCCTGCCTCGCAGTCTGCAATCAGGCGGCACCATTCCCTGCGCCTGGCCGTACCGGTGCCGCTGATCCCCAGGTCTGCGTATACCCCGGCAAATTCCCACTCAGGGTTTGACTGTATCAGGCTGTTGTAGTAGCTCACCTGGGCGGAAAGGGAATGGGCAAGGCGTTCTGTCTCCATAGACACCCGGGCATATGCCGCCACCCTCTCCCGTTTTTTCTGAACCGGAACTTTCCGCTCTATTTTGCTGATTTTCGCCATTTTGCCCTCCCTTCCGTGCACGTCCTATTCCCACTGTTTTACCATATATCACTGCATAGCGTCTTTATATCAATGGTTTCCCAGCCAGTAATGTAGCCGAGACCGGGCGGTATTTTTCCAGAAGCTTTGTATCTATTAAAGCCAGTACTTCCTCATTGATGATGCCCTTCCGGTGCATAGCCCCGGCGATAGCCATGGAAATATAATACCGCTTTTCCGCCTGGAATTCTTTCTCACCCATCCCCGCCGCCTCCAAACCGGTGGGCAATGTAGCATTCATGGGAACAGTACTTCCGTTTTTTATTCCCATAGGCAGTGAACGCCTTCCCGCATTTCCCACAGGTAAATCCATAGACCGCTTTCTGGGCAATCCGCTCCGGGTGTTCCGCCCACCACTTCTCCCGGCAGGCCCTGCAGCAGAATACCCGCTTTTTCATCTTTGGGCGCTGCCTGATCCCCACGCCGCATTCACGGCATCTGTCCTCCTGGCCTGTTGCCTGGATGTCTGCCCGGGTAAGCCTGTTCCTGCGGCAGAAGCTTTTGACGGTATCCTTGGAAATGCCAAGTTCCTTCCCTATGTTCCCATACCCATGCCCCATGCCCCTGAAACGGATAATCTTTTCTTTCTGTTCCTCTGTCACTGTCAGCACCTCCTCCCTATACGGAGATTGGCAGGCTGTTGGCAAAGGGGGGCAGGATGGTCCCTGGTTCCCCTGCCCCCCTTTGTGCCCCATGCGCCGCCTTTGCGGCCTCTGTCCCCTGTATGGGCACACATAAAAGACAGCCCCAGAACAAATTATGCTCTCTGGGCTGTCCATTATAACTGATAAAACTATGGCTTCCTGCCACGATACCCGGGACAAACACTTCCCCACAGAACCAGCTCATTGGAACGGCCACTTCGAAAGGAACCAAAAGGGCAAGGGGGTTCAAATCACATCCCATCTATCATGGCTATATTGAAACAAAACAACGGGCAGCACGCTCCGCGAACTGCCCTTATGTTAAAAAAGAAAGCCTCCGGCAAACCTTAAATCTGCCGGAAGCATATTTTCAGCTTTCTCCCCCTATTTCCCTGGGCGGTTCTGTATCAAAATGCGGTTTTACATATCCACATACTCACGGAAAATATGAATATTCTTCCGGTCTTTTAAATAATCATGGATGAGCCTTTTCTGGTTGGTAATGCTCTCACTCTCTTCCCTTTGCGCCCGGCTGCCTGCCCCCTCGTCCTCTTTGGAAAGGCGCAGGTACACCGCCGCCTCATAAAAGCCCTCCTGGCAGAGGGGGCTGCTGTCATTTTTTTTCATGGCTGTCTGCCTTTCGTACATTTACAGACTGTTTGTATCTTTATATTCCGGGGCGGCATGTCTGTATTCTTCTGGCCTGTGCCGCCTTGTATGCCGGTATGTACATGATATTTGGGCAAGAACGGCATTGACAAAAAGTACTGCACAGACACTAACTTTTATTTAATCCTTCGTCTCCAGGAATATCAGCAATACACATGCCAAAAATGACAGAATAATGACGCCCCAGCAATAAACCTGCGGAATGAGGCTGGTAACCTGATTAACGATAAGGCCCACAAGAAAGGCAACAAAAATCGTTTCTACAATAATCGTTACTTTGACCTTTCGGAACAGCTTCTTCCGATAGTCTTTCGCCTCTCCCTCAATTTTATTGAGGATCTTTTTTCTTTCCTCTTCCTCAATAAAATCCATTACCTCATCCCGGATATTTTTCTTCACAGACTGGAAAATATTTTCCATTTCAAAATCACTGATATTGCTTCCTTTCGGCCTGAATTGCTGAATATAATGTTCCACCACCTGGTCAAACATTGTCTCAGTATCTGCCACCTATTTATCCCCCTTTTTAAAAGACCTCATGACATCGCTGTAAAGCTTCTGCCCTTCATCAGACCATTTTGCACTTCGGAATTCCGTTTCATCATGATATACTGCGTCCGGTTTATTCTTGTATAGTTTATCCTCATCCGGAACAGACTTCATCTCTTCAAACACCATCTGCGCGACCCGCAGCCCCCGCCGTAATAAAAATGGGTTCCTTCCTGCATTAAAAAGCCCTACCTGCAATATCCCCTTATAGGTTGGATTACAATGCTGGTCCGCTACCTGGATGCCGCCCCTGGTAAAGCGGGTACGTGGGCGGAGATGCGCTGTAAGGTTTTCAGGAATATTCACCATTTCATTTAGCTCTGCCAGGACATATTCCCCCGGTGAAAGCAGATACCCGTCATCACCGATAGATTTTTTTTCATATAAGTCACTGATGTTCTTATCATCTAACGGGTCAATAACGCTACCTATGCACTTTAGCACCGTTAAATTTCCAGATAAGCTGACATCATATGACGCTCCCTGAAGTTGCTCTTCAGAAAACGGCTGGATCATCGGCGCGTCAGTCTGCAAAGCCAATTCCCGGATCTCCCTATTACTAAGTATCATTATTACCCTCTCCTTTTATTGTGTCCCAACCTGGGTCTATCTCTATCAAAGTGTAACATTTCTATGATTTATTATATTCCTGATAAAAAAATCTGTCAAGAACCAAGCCCTCCGAGATGTGGCAAAATTTACGGAATATCATCAACGGCAAGACTGTTTTCACAGCCTTGCCGCCGCCATATGCTCAATATACTCCTTCAGCCGGTCAGTAAAGGTCGCATCTGTATCCATAAAACTCAGCTTGACAACATACTCCCCCTGCTTGTAGACATATGGGTTTTTGATCTGCCGGATAAATTCCCGGCGTTTTTCTTCTGCCCCCAGGCTCTCATCTATCTTTATATCCCGGATGTCCACCAGGCTCTCCCTGTCAACAGTCCTGATATCCGTGTTTCTCATTTTTTCAAGCTCTTCCTTTGAAATGAAAAATCCTTCTTCCAAGATAACTGGCTCCTGCAGCTTTTTTACAGTATATTCTTACAACGCCTGTCCCTATTCGGCTCCCTTTTCCTACGACTTATCCCGTATCTCCCCGTGGAGCTCCTGGAGGGATTTCACCTGGCTGCTTTCATGGGTCTTCACATGATGGATCCCTTCTGCGGCCACCCGGGCCGCCGCAACGGTGGTGATATAAGGCACTTTCGCTTTGATCGCCGCTTTGCGCAGGTAGCTGTCGTCAAAAACGCTGTCCTTGCCAACCGGGGAATTAATCACCAGGCAAAAGTCCCCATTGGTGATCATATCCCCCACATTGGGGCGGCCTTCAAAAAGTTTTTTGGCTTTTACCGCCGGGATGCCCGCAGAATTGATCAAATCGCAGGTGCCGCCGGTGGCCACGATCTGGAACCCGTCCCCTGCCAGGCTCCTGGCAACCTCCACCACTTCATCCTTATCCTTCTTGTTCACGGAGATCAGCACTTTCCCTTCCAGCGGAAGCTTGGACTGGACTGCCTCCTGGGCTTTAAAGTAGGCCTCCCCATAGGAGCGGGACATGCCCAGTACTTCCCCGGTAGAACGCATCTCCGGCCCTAAAAGGGGATCCACCTCAGGGAACATGTTGAAGGGGAACACAGCCTCCTTTACCCCATAATTGGGGATATCCTGTTCCTTCAGGTCCAGGATCGGGGAGGGACGCCCTGTGATCTCGGAGGTGATGATCTCGGTGGCAAGGGGAACCATGCGGATATTGCAGACCTTGGACACCAGGGGCACCGTGCGGGAGGCCCTGGGGTTGGCTTCCAGTACGAATACCTTTCCGTTCTCAATGGCGTACTGCATATTCATCAGCCCCTTTACATGCATCTCCTCTGCGATTTTTCTGGTATATTCCTTAATGGTCTCCAGGTTTTCCTCCGGGATATGCACGGATGGGATAATACACGCCGAGTCACCGGAGTGGATCCCCGCCAGTTCAATATGCTCCATCACCGCTGGCACAAAAGCGTGCTCCCCATCGCTGATCGCGTCCGCCTCGCACTCCATGGCATGGTTGAGAAAACGGTCGATCAATATCGGGCGGTCAGGGGTAACGCCCACCGCCGCATTCATATATTCAGCCATGCTTGCCCCGTCATAGACTACTTCCATGCCTCTGCCCCCAAGCACATAGGAAGGGCGTACCATCACCGGATAGCCGATCTTTTCCGCGATGCCAAGGGCTTCCTCCACTGTGGTGGCCATACCGGACTCGGGCATGGGGATCTTCAGCTTTTCCATCATTTCCCGGAACTGGTCGCGGTCTTCCGCCAGGTCGATCACAGAGGGGGACGTGCCCAAGATCCTCACCCCGTTCTTCTCCAGCTCCGACGCCAGGTTCAGGGGCGTCTGCCCCCCAAACTGGGCGATCACCCCAAGGGGCTCTTCCTTGTTATAAATACTCAGCACATCCTCCAGCGTAAGGGGCTCAAAATACAGCTTGTCAGAGGTATCATAGTCTGTGGATACCGTTTCCGGGTTGCAGTTGACAATGATGGTCTCAAAGCCCAGCTTCTTAAGGGCCATTGCTGCATGGACACAGCAATAATCAAATTCGATCCCCTGGCCGATGCGGTTGGGCCCGCCCCCCAGGATCATGATCTTGGGCTTGTTCGTATCCACCACATTGGCATCCGTCCCATTGTAGGTGGAGTAATAATAGGCACTGTTTTCAGTACCGCTTACATGGACCCCTTCCCAGGCTTCCTCCACACCCAGGGCCAGGCGGCGGTTGCGTACTTCCTCCTCAGGGATCTGTAAAAGCTGGCTTAGATACTTATCGGAAAAACCGTCCTTTTTGGCAGTGATGAGCATCCCGTCCCCGGGCAGGCCGCCCCTGTAGGCCAGGAGGGCTTCCTCTTCCTCCACCAGTTCTTTCATTTGTTCAATAAAGTACTTCTTCACCTTGGTGATCTCATGGATCTCCTCCACCGTAGCGCCTTTGCGCAGGGCTTCATACATCTGGAAATGGCGTTCGCTGGAAGGGGTGACCAGCCGCCGGAGCAGCTCTTCCCTGGAAAGGGAAGCAAAGTCCCCCCCATGGCCCAGGCCATAACGCCCTGTTTCCAGGGAACGGATGGCTTTCTGGAAGGCCTCCTTGTAAGTCTTGCCAATGCTCATGACCTCCCCCACAGCCCGCATCTGGGTACCCAGCCGGTCTTCTACCCCTTTGAATTTCTCAAAGGCCCAGCGTGCAAACTTGATCACCACATAGTCCCCCTCCGGCACATACTTATCCAGCGTCCCGTACTTGCCGCAGGGAATATCCTTTAAGGTAAGCCCTGCCGCCAGCATGGCGGAAACCAGCGCAATGGGGAAGCCCGTGGCCTTGGAGGCCAGCGCCGAGGAACGGGATGTGCGGGGATTGATCTCGATCACGATGATGCGGTCACTCACCGGGTCGTGGGCAAACTGCACATTGGTCCCCCCGATCACCTGCACCGATTCCACGATCTTATAGGCCTGCTCCTGAAGGCGCCTCTGGCACTCCTTGGATATGGTGAGCATGGGCGCAGAACAGAAGGAATCCCCTGTATGCACCCCCAGGGGGTCGATGTTCTCAATAAAGCATACAGTGATCATGTTGTTGTCCGCATCCCGTACGACCTCCAGTTCCAGCTCCTCCCAGCCCAGGACCGATTCCTCCACCAGGACCTGCCCTACCAGGCTGGCCTGCAGCCCCCTGGCACAGACTACCTTCAGTTCCTCCCTGTTATAGACCAGCCCGCCCCCTGCGCCGCCCATGGTATAGGCCGGCCGCAGCACCACCGGGTAGCCAAGCTTTTCGGCAATGGCAAGGGCTTCCGGGACAGAATAGGCAACCTCGCTTCGAGCCATCTCAATGCCCAGGCTGTTCATGGTCTTTTTAAATTCGATACGGTCTTCCCCCCGCTCAATGGCATCCACCTGCACACCGATCACCTTCACCTGGTACTTGTCCAGAACCCCTGCCTTGTACAATTCCGCGCACAAATTAAGCCCTGACTGTCCCCCAAGGTTCGGGAGCAGGGCATCCGGGCGTTCCTTTTCAATGATCTGGGTAAGGCGCTCCACGTTCAACGGCTCAATATAAGTCACATCTGCTGTTTCCGGGTCTGTCATAATGGTCGCCGGATTGGAATTTACCAGCACGATCTCATACCCCAGCTTCCGGAGCGCTTTACAGGCTTGTGTCCCTGAATAGTCAAATTCACAGGCCTGCCCAATAATGATCGGCCCCGAACCAATGATCAACACTTTATGAATATCTGTCCTTTTCGGCATAAAAAGTCCTCCTGGCTTCTACTAATTTTATCCTGCTTTGCATAATTTTATCATCACATTAGGAAATGTGTCAATTCAGTTCCCACGATTTCCCCGTCCTGCCCCAAAACAAGGACACCATATCCTCCCCAAAATCATTGCAGAGCCCACTCGTATATCTTACTTTATTGTGTTAGAATAATACCATGTTAAAATCAGGATCTGATTGTCCTGATAGATCCATTAACAGAAACCAACAACCGGAAATAGGAGGACTTTTATTATGAAGCTCGAATTAAAGGGTATTTACAAAAGCTTCGGGGAAAAGCAGGTGCTCAAAGGCATCTCCTTTTCCGCCGAAAGCGGCAAAGCCTTCGGCCTGCTGGGCAGGAACGGCGCGGGAAAAACCACTACTATCCGTATTTTGATGGACGTTTTTCCAGCCGATGGGGGCGAGGTCTTGATAGATGGCAGCCCTGTAGACCACACCAGGACCAGCATCGGCTATCTTCCCGAAGAGCGGGGGCTGTATCCCAAGAAAAAGATCATTGACCAGCTTATTTACTTTGCCCAGTTAAAGGGGATGAAGACCTCCGATGCAGTGGCCGCCATTGACCGCTGGCTGGAACGCCTTGGCATGATGGCCTACCGGAACAAGCGGCTGGACACCCTCTCTAAGGGAAACCAGCAGAAGATCCAGCTTATCACCGCCCTTGCCCATGACCCTGACATTGTGATCCTCGACGAGCCCTTTTCCGGCCTTGACCCGGTGAACGCAATGACCCTCAAGGAGGTGGTAAAGGAAACCATTGCCAGGGGGAAGATCGTCCTTTTTTCCAGCCACCAGATGAGTTATATTGAGGAATTCTGCGACAGTATCGCCATTTTGGGGGGCGGGAAGATCCTTCTCCAGGGTGACCTCCACCACATCAAGAGAAATTACAAAAGAGATAAGCTCCTGGTGCGTTCACAGCAGGCTGCCAAGATCCTGGCAGACCCCGCCTTTTGCCAGGCCGGAAAAGCCCTGGACGAGGATGGGCTTCTCCTGCGGCTTTCCTCCCCGGAAAAGAAACAGGAGATGATGAAAGCCCTGGCAGGCAAATATGATATTGACGAGATCAAGGTCTTTGAACCTTCCCTAAACGATATTTTTGTGGAATATACCGGAGAACAGGCATAAAAGCCCCTATATGTCACCTGGAAGGCCCAGGGGCGGCAGAAAGGAAAATGAATATGAAACAATTTGCAACGATACTGAGATTTGAAGTAAAAGGTTATTTTAAAAACAAGATCTTCGTGGGCATCACCCTCTTTCTTATGGGACTGATCGCCCTGGTAATGTTCTTTCCCAGATTTTCTTCATTTTTTGAGGGAATGAAAAACAAAGGCGGCGCCTCCCCTACCACAAATGAAGAAACCGGGGAGGATACCCGCCCGGTGATGCTCATTGCCCTGGAGGACGCCCTGGCAGCAGAGGACATCCTGGCAGCTTTCTCCCAAACCTTTGGCAGCTATGATGTGCGTATGGCAGGGGCGGATGCCGGGGAGATCAAAAAGCAGATCTCTTCCGGCCAGGCTGAATGTGCCTTTGTGCTCCACAGCCCCACCGCCTACACCTACTATGTGGGGAATCTTTCCATGACAGA
>OFHN01002320.1_pt1 | contig 11432 bp, 5 predicted proteins | sample 1521321 | NCBI WGS metagenome assembly OFHN01 (sample SAMEA3504130, study PRJEB24116) | mouse gut metagenome | biome: mouse gut; feature: mouse-associated habitat; material: faeces | place: Denmark | collected 2011
GCTGGGAGGTCCGGGAAACCGCTGGCATTGAGGGCTGGATTGCCACGACAGACACGATCCAGACGGTGAGCATCGTCAGCGGCCAGACCTCTACGGCCACGTTTATCAACAAAGAGCTGCCCGGCATCAAAATTATTAAGTACGACCGGACTACATTGAAAGTCATGGCGGATATCCCTTTTGAGATTTGGAGGGATGGCGAGAGCCTGGGGCAGTTTCAAACGAATCAGATGGGTGAAATTCTCATTACTAACACCAAACCCGGCACTTATGTCGTGTCCGAAGTCATGAGCGATGATGAACACGTTACGGATACCACCCCCCAGCAAGTGGAGCTCCACGCGGGAGACGGCATTAAGGAGTTGGTGTTTTTTAACGGCAGAAAACCGGGAATTCATCTGATAAAAGTGGACGCTGCCAATCTGTCCAAGCCCCTGCCCAATGTCAAATTTGCCATCCGGGCTGTTGATGGCAGTTTTGGTCCCCAGGAATTTACCACAGGCGCAAACGGGGAAATCGACCTCTCCAGGCTGTCCCCCGGCGCTTATGAAGTTGTTGAACTGGAATGCCCCGGCTATGTGATCGATCAGGCGCAGCGTATCATTCAGTTGGAGGCGGACCAAACAGCGGAGTTCGTGTTTACAAACTCCAAGCTGCCCAGCTTCCGACTGATTAAGACCAGCGCAGACGGTACGCCTTTGGATGGTGTTACCTTTAGAATTGCCAGAATTGAGGACGGCAGCCGGTATCTGGACCGCACCTCTAAAAACGGCGGCGAAATTTTTGTAGAGGACCTGGAGCCCGGAATGTGGTCCGTGACTGAGATCGCCACCTTGCCCGATCATATTCTGGATGAGACGGAGTACCATGTGGAGCTGTTCCCTGGCAAAACCTCGGAGCTGCGGCTGAAGAACGATAAGAAGCCCCTGCTTATCCTCTCGAAAATTGATGCAGACAGTCAGGAACCCATACCCAACACTGTTCTGACTGTCAAGGCCCTGGACGGAACCTATCAGGACGACTGGAAAACCGGGCCGGACGGAACCGTTTCCCTTCGGGTAGACCCCGGTGTGTACCAAGTAACAGAAAAATCCGTTCCTGCCCCGTACTATATTCCGGACAAAGACGCTGACCGCACCCAGACCATTACCCTAGGCGCAAATGATGAAAAGACTCTCGTGTTCCGCAACCGAAAGGCCCCGGAACTGACCATTTTCAAGGAAAATTCTATTACGGGGGAGCCTATCGAGCACGCCAAATTCCACATCACCTATACCAGCAACGGTGAAGCTACGGAGGCCCCCGCCACGATTGACTACGGTGAGGCGTTTACGGACTCCAGAGGCGAGATCAAAGTCCATAAGTTGGGCAAGCGGCTGTACCCCGGCGAGTTCACCATCACCGAGGTGGAGCCGGCGGACGGATTCCAGCTCAAAGAACCCATCACACAAACGGTCATTATCCACGGAAATGAGAGCAAAACTGTCCGCTTCCAGAATACACCCCTCAGTGCGTTGGTCGTATGGAAGTACGATTCCGTGACAAAGGAACCAGTTGAGGGGGCCTTTTTTCAGGTCAAGTATATGTCCGGGACCAGCGGCAGCGGCGGCACGGTGATCGGCACCTATAAAACTGGCCCTGGGGGTTCCTTCACCATCAACCGGCTGAAAGCGGGCGCTTATCTGGTGGAGGAGCTGGCAAGCGATGGAGACCACGTCATGGACACCGCACCTCAAACGGCCTATATCTCCGGCAAGGAGCAGGATGTGGTGCAGCTCTATTTCGGCAACAGCCCCAAGGGAGCCATTTTAATCAAGAAAATTGACGCCAGCACCCACGAGCCTCTGAGTGACTGCGAATTTTTTATCACAGACAGCCACGGGACCATGCTGGGCGATGCCAACGGCAAGTTCGTGACGGACAGTGCCGGGACAATCCTCATATCCAATATCGACCCCGGAACCACCATCGTAGCGCGTGAAACCAGGGCCAAGCCCAATTATATCCTGGACGATGTACCCCAGACGGCCACGATCAAGGCGGGCCAGACCGTTACCTTGGAGTTCCGCAATCAGCCCAAGGGGTCCGTCACGCTCTACAAGTACAGCAGCGTGGACCGCCGCACTCCCCTGGAGGGCGTGGGCTTCAAGATCACCTTTGCGAATAGGCAGGTCGTGGACAACATCGGCGGCAAGTTGTCCTCCAATGGCATCTATTATACGGATTCTGAGGGCCAGATCAACATTTCCAGTGTGACCGGAACACTGGTATTTACGGAGGTGTCCACAATTCCTGGCTACCTGATCGACGAAAACCGGAAAAGCCAGACCATCGTAGTCAATCCGGACGACCACCAGAGCGTCTACTTCTATAATCAACCTGTCGGAAATCTTGTAATCAAGAAGATGTCCTCCACCACCAAGGAGCCGCTGAGTGAAGTGGTGATTCGCGTCACCCGGACGGATGGTACTGTGGTGGGAGAATCCAACGGCGAGTTTCGTACTGATGAGTCGGGTTTCATCAAAATTCCTGTGGAACCCGGCAGCTATATCGTGCAGGAAGTAAAAAGCAAACCCGGATTCCTGCTGGATGACACGCCGAAAACCATTGAGGTCAAGGGTCCCGGCACCTACAATATCGAGCTGTTCAACCAGCCTCTGGGGTCCCTGGTGATCCACAAGTACAGCAGCCTGGACCGCAAGACGCCCCTGGCCGGAGTCCAGTTCAAAGTGACCTACGCCCCCGGCTGTGTCGTGGACAATGAAAACGGCAGTGTGTCCTCCAACGGTATCTATTATACCGGGCCGGATGGGACCATCACCATCAATGGCATTGTGGGAACGGTGGTCATCACGGAGCAGGCCACAATTCCCGGCTACACCATCGATCCGGAGACCCGGAGTCAGACCATTGTGGTCAACCCGGATGATGTACAGCACGCCTATTTTTACAACAGCCCGAAGAATACACTTATTATTGAGAAGTACATTGAGGAGGAGGGCAGCGAACACAAGCCCCTCAAGGGCGTGACCTTCTTGGTCACGGATTCTTCCGGGGCCGTAGTCGGCAACAGCAATGGCGAGTTTATCTCCGGCGAGGATGGCCGCGTGGTGATCCCTGGGGTAGAGCCTGGGTCCACCATTTCCGTGCGGGAGATCAAGGTGCCCGATGGCGTGGTGCTGGACGGCATTCCCAAGACCATCAAAATCAGTGATGACGGGGCGAATATCCTCCGTTTCTACAACAAAAAGACCGGATACTTGGTGGTTCAGAAACTGGATTCTGTCACAAAACAGCCGCTGGCTGGGGTTGAGTTTGAGCTGACCTATGCTGACGGCAGCTTCGTAGACGACGCCTTTGGGCATTTGTCCAGCAAGGGCCGCTTTAAGACCAATGACGCCGGAGAAATTCGGGTTCCCGTGGTGGGAACGGTCGTGGTCAAGGAGGTCAAGACACTCCCCACCCATATCATCGACACAGCCACTCAGATTCAGACAGTGAAGGTGAATCCCGCCGACACGCAGACAATCACGGTGTACAACGAACCCCTCTGCTCTTTGACACTCCGAAAACTGGACGCTGTCACCGGGAAGCCTGTCCCCAATACGGAATTCACCTTGAAGGACGGCAACGGGACGGTCTTGGGCCGCTATACCACCGGCCCCGATGGGACTGTGATAGTGACGGGACTCATTCCCAATTCCACAATCGTGGTAGTGGAGACCAAGGTGCCCCCAAATTATGTCCTTGACCCCACACCCAGAACCATCATTGTCCGTAACGGCAGCAACAGCATATCCAGTGGCGGGACTACCAGTGGAGGAAGCTCCTCCGGGAACGGAAGCGGGGGCAACCACCTGGATGTGGAGAATATCCCCAAAACCACGCTTACCATTGAGAAACTGCTGGAAACCGAAAGTGGAAACGTCCCCCTGAAAGACGTCACTTTCCTCGTGACCGATTCCAGCGGGGCCGTGGTCGGCCCTGACAACGGTGAGTACACCTCTGATGAAAATGGCCGCATTGTGATTCCCAACCTGGAGCCAGGCATCACGATTACCGCCAAGGAGATCAAGGTCCCGGACGGCGTGGTGCTGGACTCCACACCCAAGAGTATTGAGATTAAGGGCGGCGAAGGTGGGCAGACGCTCCGTTTTGTCAACAAGCCTACCGGGTATCTCGTCATCAAAAAACTGAACAAGCTCACTTCTGAGCCTTTGGCTGGGGTGGAGTTCAAATTGAGCTATGCTTCCGGCGAGTTCGTGGATGACGCCTATGGGCACCTGTCCTCTCTGGGACTCTATAAAACCGATCTGAATGGAGAAATCCGGGTCCCGGTTGTGGGCACCATCGTGGTCGAGGAAGTCAGGACCTTGCCCGGATTCACCATCGACCCCGGAACAAAGCGGCAGGTGGTCACGGTGAATCCCGCAGACACTCAGACGCTCACCATCTACAATACCCCTGGGACGACGCTTACGATTCAGAAGCTGGTGACTGGCACCAAGGACAAGCCTCTGGCCGGAGTCGAGTTCCTGATCACCGACAGCAGCGGCGCCTATGTTGGCCCCAACAAGGGCATCTATAAAACGGACGAGTTTGGGCAAATCGTACTCTCTGATCTGAAGCCGGGTACGGTCATCACCGCGAAGGAAACCGCCACAGTGGACGGGTTCGTGCTGGACAGTACGCCGAAGTCCATTGAGATCAAGGAGGGTGAGGCACAGACACTGACCTTCTACAACGCTCCCATTGGAGGGCTGGAACTGATAAAGGTTTCGGAGGCGGACAAGACCCATCGCATTAAGGGTGTCACCTTTGAGATTCGGAAGATGGACGGCGCTCTGGTGGACACCGTGACCACCGGGGACCGGGGCAGAGTCCATGTCTCCCTGGATGCGGGCGATTACTACTGTGTGGAGGTAGAGGCAACTGAGGGGTTCAAGCTCGACAGCACGCCCCACTATTTCACCATCCGGGACAACGAGACCACCACGCTGACCGTGACCAACGCCCCCTTTAGTGGAATCATCCTCCACAAAATCGACAGTGTGACCGGTCTGGGAATTTACAACGTGAAGTTTTTGGTCTATGACCAGAACAAGAATCCCATTGGCGAGTACACCACAGATGACCAAGGGTACATCTACATCGACGATTTGACCGTACAGGGCAAAGGCCGGCTGTATATCCGCGAATTGGAGGCTGCACCTGGCTATGAACTGGACAAGGAGTACAAGACTGTCTATGTCCAGCCGGGCAAAACGGTCGAAATCGAGTGGAAGAACACCCCCATCACAGGTCAGTTCCAGGTCTACAAGTACGCTGCCGAGTACAATGAGGTCACCGGTACACCTGCCGGGGCTCCGCTCCAGGGTGCGGTGTATGAAATCAGCGAGGCCCGCAGCGACCGGGTGGTGGACTACATCACCACCGATGCCAGGGGCGTGGCTGCTTCCAAGCCGTTGCCGTTAGGCCGCTATAAAATCGTCGAAACCACCGCACCGGCCTATTGGCAGGTCAGCGGAAAGACCTTTGACGAAACCTTGGAATACTCAGGGCAAATCATCAAGGTGAGCGACTACGACAAACCCTCCAACCTGGGCGTGACCATCACCAAGCGGGGCAACGCCGAGGTGCTGGCCGGGAGCCAGATGCGGTATGATTTCACCATCGCCAACACCAGCAACGTGCCACTTTCTGAGTTTTACTGGCACGATCGTATTCCCACCGACGCGGCCCGGGCCACGGTGTTCACCACCGGGACCTACAGCGCCCGGCTGAATTACCGTATCCTCTACAAAACCAACTACTCCGGGACCTACCAGGTGCTGGCATCCAACCTGATTACCAGCAGCAGCTACTCCTTCAGCCTGAACGCCATTCCCATGCAGGCAGGCGAGTATGTCACGGATATTTACTGTGATTTCGGTAAAGTGCCTGTGGGCTTCCAGTCCACCAGCAATCCCACGCTGACGGTTCAGGTCCTGGGTACTATCGCCAACGGCTATCAGATCATCAACCGGGCCGATGTGGGCGGCAAGTACCAGGGGACTTGGCAGACCGGCCAGGCTACTTGGGTCACTATTGTGCGCAAGCTGACCAACACGGTTGTTCCCACACTCCCCAAGACAGGCTACTAAATCAAAAGAGGGACGGTCCTTTCGGGCCGTCCCTCAAAATTCAATGAAGCTCCATGTATAAAAGCGGGTAAGGATTGCCTTGTCCATCGGTTTCAGATCTTTTATAAACTACGAAACCCATGTGTTCATAGAAACCGCTGGCTTGTAGATTTTGCTCATTGACCGTTACTTTGTTGATGTTATAATTCTCAACTCCATAGCGGATCAGCTTTTTGCCAAGGCCCTGCCCCCGTACTTCTGGGGAAATAAAGAGCATTTCCAGCGACTGCCCATTTATACCCATGAAAGCAACTGGACCAACGCTGTCTTTTTCCCCGATAATGAGGTGGGGAACTGCTTTTAACGCATCAGGGACATAGCCCTTGATATGCTCTATTTCTGGATCAGATAAGAACAGATGTGTTGCCCTGACTGAATCCTCCCATATATTCAAAAGCTGTCCCAGAAGTGATGCGTCTCGATCATCTAGCTCTGTAATTTTCATACCGCTTTCACATCCATTTAATCTATGAGGTGATAAACATTGAACATAGAACCTGCCTTCACTGTCCTGCGCCGGGAACAGCTGCTCATGGAGCACGCTCCCCACAGCGTACAATTTGATCACCTGACGGAACAGCTTCTGTGTGCCTTTTCCGCCGCCGCTGTCATTCCACCGCTGACTGCGGAAGAAATCCAACTCTATGCTGTTCTTGCCCGGCTCCATGATATAGGCAAGCGGGCCATCCCGCAGGAAATCCTCAACAAGCCTGGTCAACTGACCCAAGAGGAATTTTCCATCATGAAGTCCCATACCACTCAGGGCTGTGACCTGCTGGAGAAGATACCGGAGCTGCGGGAGTGCGAGGCGTTCCCGCTGATCTGTGATGTGTGCCGCCACCATCATGAGCGTTGGGATGGAAACGGCTACCCAGACCGGCTGGTCGGGGAGGAAATCACTCCCTGGGTGCAGGTGGTGGGGCTTGCGGACGCCTTTGACGCCCTCATTCATCCCAGAGTCTACAAACCGGCCTATCCCAAAGAACAGGCCAGCGACATGATTGTGTCCGGGGCTTGCGGTATCTTTAATCCGTTGCTCTTGGCCTGCTTCGCCCGGCACATCGGTGAAATCTCACAGCTGGTCTATACTTGACAGCTAGTTCTGGAACTCCTGCCGGTATTCCGCATACTCCTTCTGCTCCGTCTCGTTAGCCTCACGGACAGCGTATTTCCCGCAGTCGGGACACTGCTCCGGCTGACTGGTGCGGCTGAAGATAAAGTGGCACTTATCGCATACAAAAATCATTTTCATCACCAGGAAATCAGTATATCAGCTTTCACACTGATTATCAACTACAAATTCCCGCAGGAATGAGCGGCTTAGCCGCTCTATATTTATGCCGAGGAGGGATATATTTTGAGAAAACAAAACTTTTGGGGGCGGCTCGGTCCCCGGCTCCCCAGGTACTACGTTCAAACGATGGTGGTAGTCGTGCTGTGCGCCTGCATGGTGACGCCCGCCTTTGCCCTGGATGATATGTGGACCGTGGCCAACCGGATTATCGTGGACGTGTACGGAAAAATCGCCGGTGTCAGCACTGTCCTGGCTGGCTTGATGTCTGCCGTGGCCGTGGTGGGTGCCAAGCTGTCCAATAACCAGCCCAAGGGTGATCAGGCCTGGGATTGGCTCAAGCGCATCTGGATTGCCTGGATTATTATTAACGGAATTGGGGCCTTTATCGCTTATGTGACCCCGCTGTTCAGCGGCCTGGCTACTCTGACACCCTAAAAGATACACAGCAGCAAAAAGGGGGTGGTTACGCTGCTGGAATTTATTTTTCAAGGCTTCTTTGAATGGGTCTACAGCCTGATTTTAGAAATATGGAACTACTTTTCTTCATCTCTGCTTACCGTTATGAGCCTGGATTTCGCTTACTTAAAGACCCATATCCCCATCATGGGGGACATACAGCAAATCCTTTTAGCTGTGGGCTGGGCACTGCTGCTCGGCAACCTGGTGTTCCAGGCTCTGCGAAGCATGGCCTTCGGCTTGGGCTTCGAGGGGGAGGACCCCAAGCTGCTCTTTGCCCGAACCTTCATATTTGGCTTTCTACTTCTTTCCAGCCCGCAGATCTGTGAAACGGTCCTGGGGGTGACCAGTAGTGTGATTGCGCTGCTGGAAGTCCCGGACGCTATCAATATACAGCTGATAGACGGCAGCGCTATTGGCATCTTTACCGCCTCCTGGCTCTTAGTAATAATCTTCGATCTTATTACCATGTTCATGGTGCTTTCGCTGCTACTGGAGGTCGCAGAGCGGTACATAGTGCTGGCTATACTTACCATCACTGCTCCGCTGGCCTTTGCCATGGGCGGCAGCAAGAGCACATCGGAGATTTTCTCTGGCTGGTGCCGGATGTTTGGCAGTATGTGCCTGCTCATGACCACCAATATCGTCTTTTTCAAAATGCTGCTTTCGGTTGTATCCACGGTTCCTAGTTTCCCAGACGTATTTCTGTGGATGGTACTGGTTATCAGTATTGTCAAGGTAGCGAAAAAGGCGGATGAGATTATCACCCGAATCGGCCTGAATCCGGCCATCACGGGAAATAAATCAACGCTCCCTGGCGTGATTGCCTATACCGTATTCCGCACGGCCCTTTCTATGGTAACAAAAGGCGCGGCAGGTGGAATCAGCAGCACCCTAGGACTGGCAGGAAAGACGGCAGCAGGCGTTGGCAAGCGCGCCGGTATGGGCAAGGGCCCGGCTGGCAGAACTTTCAAAGGAACCGGAAAAGGCTTTGGAACTGCGGCAGATGTCGGCGGTGCGGCGGCCCATACAGCCGGAGGCCGCCGCTACGGCGGTGACCACACAAAAACTGGACAAGCAGGTGGCCAGCAGAAGCGGCAATTCAGCGGCCAGCAGGAACACAGCCAGACAAATCAGCAGAATACCTCCCAGACGCAGACTTGCAGCCAGCGTCAGAAAACAACACAGGAAACGGGTGGGTATACAATGGGCTTCGGCAGCACATTTCCCACAGAGCAAGCCAGCAGGAAAACATCCGTACAGTCTGGTACTCGCAGGGGGGCCAGTTATGTAACTCCTCCTGGTAGCCAAAGCAAGACAGAACAAACATCCACATCTCACAGGGATTCCGCCAGAGATTCCATTACTCCTTCAACTGGATTTACTGGTTTCCACAGGCCCAAAAGCGACGGCTTTGGCGGCCCAGGGACGAAAATGGATACACGCCGAAGCGGCAGTGCCTTTGGAGGCCAGCCCGGAGTCCCCCAAAAAGAGGCCAGCTTTAGCGGTGTATCCTCTAAAGTCTCACAGAAAACTGAGGTTATCCAATCTGGTACAGCAGGAACAGAGAGGCCCTCCACTTTTGGCAAGCCCGCTGCTGGAACACAGCACAGCAGGAACAGCCCCCCGACTACGGCTACACTTATATCTGGGGCGCAAGGCTCCAGCCCGGCACAGCAGGAACCGCGCCAAGTTTCCCAGAAAGAAAAGGCTCCGGTGAAAGGCAACAACTCCGTTCCCCAGCCCAGCACAGCAGGAACCCGCAGTACCCAACGGCCTTCCATTGCTGAATCCCGGCACAGCAGAAATGCCCCTCTGTCCCCAGCCGCACCTCCGTCCGGGGCACAAAATCCCAATCCGGTACAGCAGAAATCACACCAGGTTTCCGGGAAAGACAAGACTTTGATGAAGGATAGCGGTTCCGTTCCTGGTGTAGCGGGAACACGCAGCACCCAGCGGTCTCCTGTTGTTGAATCCCAGCACAGCAGGAATGCCCCTCTATCCCCAGCCGCACCCCCGTCCGGGGCACAAAATCCCAATCCGGTACAGCAGAAATCACACCAAGTTTCCGGGAAAGACAAGACTTTGATGAAGGACAGCGGTTCCGTTCCTGGTGTAGCGGGAACACGCAGCACCCAGCGGCCTCCCACTTCTGAGCCACGGCATAGCAGGAACGGACCCACGGTTCCGGTCACGTCCACGTCCGGAGTGCAAGGTTACAGTCAGGCACGGCAGGAACCAAGCCGGGCTTCCGGGAAGGACACGCATTCGGTGAAAAGCGGAGGCTCCAGTCCCCACCCCGGTACAGCAGGAACCGTGTCAGGTCTCTGCACACCGCCAGGCCAGAAACTGGGCGGCGAGTCAACGTCACAAAAGCCCATGAGACAAACCAAACGGAAGGGAGATCCCACCAGTGAATAGCAAAAATACATCCATCCTGCCCAAACTGATTTCTGGAGTCCTGGCCGCTGTTTTGCTCCTGCCCATGCTGATTTTCACGGCGCTGCCCAACACCATGTTCGGCTACAACAGCGCCATGGATCAGAGAGTGGCGGATTTTACTGCCTCCGCCCGGCGGCTAACCAACGCGTACCAGAATATCGCACAGAAAAATCAGTCGGCAATGGAACGCCTGGTCAACAGCATACTTCCCGGTTTCTCCGACTACGATGACTACCATGTGACAGACGGTTCAGGGGGCATGAATCAAAACTGGCTTATTGCCATTGGTTCTGTCCGGTATAAGCAAGACCTCAACGTCATGGACGGCAATGCTCTGGAGGATTTGCTCTTTGGCAAACTGGATTATTCCGCCTCCATTACTGACCGGGTGCTGAATATCTCCGTCTGGGATCTGACTCCGGAAGCCTACATGGACCGGCTGGGTTTCTCCCAAGAAGAGAAGGACTGGGCGGCGTTGCTCTACTCTGTCATGGAGGAGGATCAGCGGGTATCTATCGGCGATACCGATGGCTCCGGCTACTATGGTACAGACTACGGCGACGTTGTATTTTCCAATACTATCACACCTGTGGTCTACTATAATCAGACGGATGCTCGCTGGGGCAACGAACCCTATGGCAAGACAAGCACCATTGGCCGAGCTGGCTGCGGCCCCACGGCCCTGGCTATCGCTGTGGCCTCCCTGACGGACAACAGGGTCACTCCTTATGAAGTAGCTCAATGGTCCATGAAGGGCGGATATGTCTGTGAGGGCAGCGGAAGCTACCACAGCCTGATTTCCAACGGCGGCCGGCACTACGGGCTCACCGTAACCAGTATCGGCCGGGACGGAAAGAAGCTGGTGGAAGCCCTGCAAGAGGGCAAGCTGGTCATCGCCATCATGTCCAAGGGCCACTTTACCAACAGCGGACACTTTATTGTTCTACGAGGCGTCACGGAGGACGGCAAACTTCTGGTGGCTGACCCGGCCAGCGTCAAGAGAAGCGATAAGGAATGGGATCTGAGAATCGTCACCAGTGAGGCCAGCCGTAAGATTG
>OFHN01002322.1_pt1 | contig 11421 bp, 15 predicted proteins | sample 1521321 | NCBI WGS metagenome assembly OFHN01 (sample SAMEA3504130, study PRJEB24116) | mouse gut metagenome | biome: mouse gut; feature: mouse-associated habitat; material: faeces | place: Denmark | collected 2011
CGCTCCGTCTGGCTCCCCATCAGCCGCCTGAGCCGCTCCAGCCGTTCCAGCATACGCAGCGCATCCTGCCCCTGTTCCCCCATCATTTCAGAAAGCAGTTTATTTGCATCGCTGCCTGCTTTTTCCTCCATTCTGCACCACCCCTTTTACCTTCCTACAAAAAGATATGCTCCATCATCCCAAAACAGACCTCTTTCCGTTTCCACATGAAAAAAGGACAGGAACATTATTCCTGCCCTTCTTTTCCTTCCGGAAAATCACGCGTAAGTATCAATATTGCCGCCAAGCGTCGCATTGGAAACCATCTGCATAAGCTGATTCATCGCGACCTCCTGCTGCTCCATAGTATCCTTGAGCATAGCAATTTCCACACTCTGCTGTAGTTTTGCCGCATGCATATTCATACTCATCGCCGCAATCGAAGTAATCATGCGTATCACCTTCCTCAACTTCTGATTTTCCCATAGAAAGCATCTGCCTTCCTTTTTTATATCGACAGATATTTTGCAAAGCAAAGGTTTTTTTCCTGCTTCGGAAAAATTTCGTTCCAGCAGGAACCATTCCCCTAAAAACCTTCCCAAAAATCCCTCTCCCACATATTTTAATAAAGAAAGAAGGGAGATGCTTGCCATGCCTTTGAATACAAATCCGCTCTCCGGCGAAGCCCCAGCGGGGCGGGTCTATGCCGGACGGGGAATCTCCATCGCCATACTTGATACCGGAATTTCTCCTACGGAGGATTTTATATTGCCGGAAAACAGAATTGTTGCTTTTCGGGATTTGGTTAATGGAAAACGCCGCCCCTATGACGATAATGGTCACGGGACACATGTACCGTATCGCAAAAGCGAAATTTCATCGGGTCAGTAAAATTGGACACGGCAGGCAGATTTACCATTATAAAATACAAAAAAACAAGGAGTGGGTAGCATGAAGATCATAGCTTTAGCAAACCAAAAAGGCGGCGTCGGGAAGTCAACCACAGCCATAAACTTAGGCGTGGGGCTTGCGAGGTATGGGAGAAAAGTGCTGTTGATTGACGCTGATTCACAGGGGAACCTTACAACCATGCTGGGGATCGAACAGCCGGACGAGCTGTCCGCCACGCTTGCCACAAATATGGAAAAAATCATACTGAACAAGCAGCTTGACGAGGGGGAAGGAATCCTGCATTGCGAGGAAGGCGTGGACTTGCTCCCTTCCAACATCGAACTTTCTGCAACGGAAGTCAACCTTGTAAACACCATGAGCAGGGAAACGGTGCTGAAAACTTGCTTGAAAGAAATCGGGGACGGTTACGATTACATACTGATTGACTGTATGCCTTCGCTGGGTATGCTGACATTAAATGCGCTGACAGCGGCAGACAGCGTTATCATCCCCGTACAGTCGCATTACCTTTCCGCAAAGGGTCTGGAGCATCTTTTGAAAACGGTACGGAAGGTACAGCGGCATCTTAACCCCAAACTGCGGATCGAGGGAATGCTGCTGACCATGACGCAGAGCAGGACAAACTTCTCAAAGGAGATCGTGGAACTTCTGCGGGAAACTTATGGTGGAAATATCCATATTTTTCAATCGGAAATCCCCTTTTCTATCAAGGGTGCAGAAATGAGCGCATGCGGCAAAAGTATTTTTTCTTTTGAACCAAAGGGGAAAATTGCGGCAGCTTATGAAAATTTTACAAAGGAGGTCATAGAAAATGAAGCCTAATGGTAAAAATATGAAGCTCGCCGCCTTTGATGATATTTTCAAAAACGAGGAAACACGGCAGGAGGAGCAGATGGAACGGGTGCAGATGATAGCGGTTGCGGAAATGGACGATTTCCCCAACCACCCGTTTCAGGTCTGCAATGATGAAAAAATGCGGGATACCATAGAAAGCATACGGGAAAACGGAGTGCTTGTCCCTGCCATCATCAGGCCGAAGGAGGACGGGCGGTATGAGATCGTGGCGGGGCATCGGAGGCGGTATGCCTGCACAGCGGCGGGCATTGCGGAAATGCCTGCAATCGTAAGGGAAATGACGGACGATGAAGCCATCATCATCATGGTTGACAGCAATCTGCAAAGGGAAACGATATTGCCGTCAGAAAAGGCGTTTGCTTATAAAATGAAGCTGGACGCGATGAAACGACAAGGAAAAAGAACGGATTTAACTTCGTGCCAAGTTGGCACGAAGCTAGGCGAACAACGAGCAGATATGATTATGGCAAAGGAAGTGAGCGAAAGTGCAAGGACAATCCAACGCTATATCCGTCTAACGGAACTGATTCCTGACCTTTTAGAGATGGTTGACGAAAAGAAAATCTCCTTCAATGCAGGGGTTGAGGTGTCCTTTTTAAGAAAAGAAGAGCAACAGCAGCTCATGGAGATCATGGACTATGACGAGTGCGTCCCCTCCCTCAGTCAGGCGCAAAGACTGAAAAAAGCCAGCGTGGAAAACAGGCTGACAAAGGAAGTCATTGCCGAAATCATGAGCGAGGAAAGGTCAGCCGACATCAAGCTGACGATTGGCAGCAGTAAAATAAAAAAATACTTCCCAGGGGAGTACACACCGAAGCAGATGGAAGAGGTTATATTAAATTTACTGGAACACTGGAGTAAAGAAAAACAGAGATGAACCGGCATAGCAGAAGGGAGGTGATGCCGCCACACAAAATTTCGTAAGGAAGGAGGACAAAAAGCAGACACAAAACAAACCGAGAAAGGAGGAATACAACCTATGAAAAGAGCACTTGCAATGGCATTGCTGCTGAGCCTGAGCATTGGGACTACGGCATATGCCAACAACGGTCAGGGTATGGGTTACGGCCGTGAGGATACTGTGAATATCAACGATTACAGCACTGATAACTGGGACAGGTTTTCATTCAACTACCAGTTCGCGAGCGGCATGGAAACGAAGGACGATTTCGGCAAGCCCACGCCAACGGACGAACCCGCAAGGAGCCTGCAGCTGGAAAATGTCCGGCGGAACAAGGATGCGGCTTACCTGCCGCCTGCTTATGGCATATTCAGCGGGAACATCCCGACCGAGCGGAGCAGCCTTTACCACGACAACGAAACATCCACATATGCGTCCAACGTAACGAACACAAGCATTGATTACAACAGCATTCCGGACAGTACAAGCAGTATGGGCGGCACAGGCAGTGCGGGAGGGACGCTCCCCTCCACATCGCTGATACAGGGCAGCAACAGCAGTGAGCGGAACACCGAGGCAAGGTATTATGACGATGGCAGTATCGGGACAATCAAAATTCCGGAGCTTGACCTGAAAGTCACCGTTTATGAGGGTGAAACGAATGAGAACATGAAAAAAGGCGTCTGGCATTTCACGTTTACAAGCGCGTGGGACGGGAATGTTTGCGTCGCGGGCCACAACAGAGGTTCGTCAGCTCATCTGAATGGCATCTGGAAACTGCAAAATGGTGATGAAATCATTTACACGACGAAATACGGCAAACGTACCTATGAGGTCTATTCCATCGAAAAGATTTCCGACACAGATTATTCTTTGCTGAGCTGGAGCGACCGCAATATGATCACACTGATTACCTGTGTGGAAAATATTTCCGGGCAGAGATGGGCGGTACAGGCGGCAGAGAAGAAATAAACCGAATTTGACAGCAGGGGCTTGGCTGCACGAAAAGAGAGCCTATGATATAATAGCAGGGTAGGAGGAGACCAGCTATGAAAAGTCAAGCCTAAAATAGCAAAAAATTTCTTTTCTGTATCGGTGGTAAAAAAGGGTAACTTTAATAAAGCTCCCTCAGGGTGCATTTTCAAAGTCTGCCGATATTGGTATTCAGACCTCTTAATCGAGGTTAAATTCTACTTCGTCAGTGAGCATCTTCCAGATGACCCTGACAAGTTTGCCGGCGCAATGCCCGAGGGCATTGTAATGAGTCCGGCCTTCCGCCATCTTTTTATCGTAGTAAGCTTTGAAGGTGGCATTGTTCTTTACAACATTGTGGGCTGCATTAATGAGCGCGTATCTGAGCGTTCTGGAGCCGCGTTTGGACATCCTGGTGCGTCTGGCGGTATAATTGCCGGACTGGTAAACAGAAGGATCCAAACCAGCAAAAGCAAGCAGCTTAGCGGGGCAGGAGAAACGGCGTATATCACCGATCTCGCCAAGTATCATTCCGCCATTGATGTATCCGATACCCGGAATGGTCATGATGACAGGGTCATGGAATTTCATGATCCCAGCCATTTCAGCCTCGATACTGTCTAACTGGCTATTCAGCAATTCAATCTGCACAATAGCGTGGGTGATCTGGATAGCCAGGGCGCTGTCATTCGCGCCAACAGACTTCTGCGCAAGAGCCCTTAATTCTTTCGCTTGCTCCTTCTTAAAGTGGCCGTGTGAGGCAGCCGCAAGGAGGTGGCTGAGATGGGTCGGATGCATAGAGGCAATGCGCTGAGGCGTTGGGGCCTCTTTCAAAAGTGCATAGACAGCTTTCTGATGCAGGCCGGACTTGAAGAAATACTGCAATTCCGGAAATGCAAGGTCAACATAGGAAGTGAGCTGGATTTTCAGGCGTGTCCGCTGTTTGATCGTTTTCTGGCGGAACCGGCCCAGCCGCTTCAGATCCATCAGGTCGATGTCATAAAAAGTGATGAACCTGTAGGAATCCTGCATCATGAGTGTTTTGGCAATCATGAATGTGTCGACTTTATCCGTCTTAGTCATGCGAATGTTATTCTTACGCATTGCGGACGTTTTAATAGGGTTAAGTACACACACATTGTAATGGCAGGCAACAAGGTATCGGACAAGGTTGTCGCCATAGTGTGCCGTCGATTCAAGACCGATGATGATGCTGTCAGAGCGGGAAAGCTCAAAGAGATGAGATTGCAGCAATTGGAAGCCATCACCGTCATTTGTAAATTTGAACGGCTTCATGAGTTCTTTGCCATCAGAAGATATGGCAGATGCAAAGTGGTTGCGTTTGGCAATGTCAATGCCTACATAAATCATGAGGTTGTACCTCCCTTTCATAAAGTCTGATACCGTGATATCCACTAACGATTATCATCGTAGACTTGATTGAAATAAGAGCTCATGCGAGGACGCTCCGGCTCATCCAGCAGATAAACAATTCAGATAAAGGCAGCGGCAATACACTCCTGTCAAGTAGTCAAGCTACAGGGATTTCATCAAAAGTCCACAGTATCTGAGTTGTATTGAACCACGATACAAAAAATATGAAAAGAAGGAGGTAAGGTATTATAACTGATCGCCTGCAAAAGAAAACCATCGGGCATTGCGCCTGACATAAAAACCGATTCAGAAAGACTGTAAAAAAGCGTTTGGAACGTTGTTTTGCAGTCTTTTATTTTTTAGCCAAAAAAGGAGGTATACAATGAAGATGGAAGAAGAAAAACGTTCCAATGGCGGCTATGAAATCATAGAGAGCTGTACTATCGGGAGTACGGAGCTTGTCATCGGGTATAACCCCAAAGCCCCCAACCCTTATGTGTGTTGGTACTGCAAAGGCGGCGGCAATTATTTCTGGGGGACTTACTGCGATACCATTGAAGCGGCAAGGGAAAATCTCAGCGAAAGATACCAAAGGGAGTGCCTTATGCCCTACAACAATCCCTCTGCCCCGAAGCAAGGGAAAGCGCAGCCGAATGAATGAGGAGGTAGGAGCTTTATGAAAGTACATGCATATATACACAGCTTGAAAGATAGGGAGAACGACCGCAATGTCATTGGTGAAGCCGAAATTTTGGAATGTATCGGCAGCAACCAATACCTGGCGAAGTATAACGGAGTCCTTTGCACTGCCATTTTTAATTTTTTCGATGAAAGGTACTATGTTGACGATGTATACAGCGTCCGCGGGGAAAACGGGACTGGGCAGCATTGACTTTTATAGAAGCCGACAAAATTGGAGCAGTATCTCCTCTATGCCTGGTTTACTTTTTTCCCATAACAGGATATACTATAAGTAATCTCAAGGTTTCTTTAGATTTCAAGAATAGAAGGAGTGATCTCATGAATTTAGCAAAAATCTCTGCAAACGGGCAGATTACGGTGCCTGTGGAAATACGGCGGCTGCTTGGCTTAAAATCCGGGGATAAAATCCTGTTCCTGCAAAAACGGGATGGGGAGATTGTTATAAGCAACGCTTCTTCAAAAGCAATCCGCAAAGCGCAGGCTGCTTTTGCCGGAGCCGCTGAAGATATGGGCGTTTCTGATGAAGATGATGTGCAGGCACTTGTGGACGAAATGCGGTACGGAAAGGAAATGTAAAATGAGGATATTAGTTGACACAAACATTTTATTTTCCGCGTTGCTTTTTCCGCGCTCCAAGCCGGCGCAGGCACTCCTGCACGCAGCGGAGCATCATGAAATCGTTTTGTGCGACCGCAATATTACGGAACTGCGGGACATCCTGCAAAGAAAAGCCCCTAAGTACCTTCCGGATGCGGAAGTGCTGCTCGCAGAAATGTCGTATGAACTGATTCCTGCGATAGACCATGCGGAAAAACTGATACGCGACGCAAAAGACCAGCCTATCTTAAATGCGGCAATTATATCGGATGTGGACATTATCCTCACAGGGGATAAAGATTTTCTGAGCCTTGAAATGGAACATCCGAAATGTATGACAGCCGCACAGTTTTTTGAAAGCGAGAGTTTAGAAGGGTAGCCTGCTGCATTCCACAGGAAAAGCACCCTTGCAAAACTGCAACTGTTAAAGAACGCGTCAATCTGATACAATGAAAGCGTAAGAGAGGTAAGCGTATTTCAGGTCAGAGTAAATGCGGCGGGCTTTGTTCACTGCGGTTATGAAGGAGGCGAGTTTTTTGCTGGCCGCCTGGTAAAGAATCATCAGGCAGTGCGCTTGACACGAAAAAAATATTTTATCAAAGAATCTGTTTTGCATCTCTGAAACGCCGGCTTCACCTGCCTTTCACCGCCATACTTTGGCAATTTTTCTTGAAATACGCATAGTATTTCTGCGGAAAATTTCCTTTGTCTGGCGGCGAAATACGGGTAAATCCAGCATCCCCAAGATGTAAAACAGATTCTAAAGACTGCGAACACTGTGTGCGATACACACTGTCCCGCGGTCTTTTTTTGCACAAAAAGGAGGAGCATCAATGAGTGAAGAAAAAAATTGGAAAGACGAAGAAATACTGGACATTGGCAGCGTGGGCGAAGACGATTTCGACCCGTTTGGCGACGATGATTTTGAACTGGAAATCCAGCAGCACGAAGAAAAGAAAGCAGAAGAAAAAAAGGCAGCAGAGAAGAAGGCAGCGGATAAGAAACCGCCCCAGAAAAAGGACACTGGGAAAGAATCCCCTTCCAACCCGCTGGAGGCTGAGATTTCAGCCGCGGAGGAAAAGGACGCGGAAACCGCACGCGACGGGCTTCTGAATACGGATAAAAACGTGTTCCATTGCCAGCGGTGCAAAAAATCCGGCAACAGCATCACGCTGTATGCGGAGAGGAACGGCATAAGCAATGCGGCGGCATATCGGGAACTGGCGGAGGCGGTGGATTTCAGCCGCCTGCCCGTGCCGGTTTATCACAGGACAGAACCTGAAACGCCCATGAAGCCATTGGAGGAACGGAGCCGGATCTATACGGACTTCCTGCAAATGCTGGAGCTTTCGCCAATGCACAGGCTGGGCCTGCAAAACCGCGGGCTGGACGATAGAATAATTGCTGCCAATCTGTACCGCTCCGCCCCGAAGAAGCATGGCAGGCTGTATAGCAAGGTGATGTATGAGCTTTCCGGCAGGTACGACCTGTCCGGTATGCCGGGTTTCTACCGGCAAAACGGGCAGTGGCATATGGTTTCGTCCGAAGGCTTTTTCATTCCGGTACGCGATGTACAGGGAAGGATACAGGGCTTGCAGGTCAGGCTGGACAACGGCGGGAAACAAAAATATAAGTGGTTTTCCAGTAATGGTTTCCCAAATGGCACAAAATGCGAAGCGTTCCTCCATGTGGTAAACTGGAAATCGGGAATAGAAACCTATATTACTGAGGGCGCACTGAAATCGGACACTGCCCACGCTCTGATGGGAAAGGACGCCTGCTTTATCGCCCTCCCCGGCGTTGGCAGTATGAAGGGGCTGGAACAGATGATACGCAGGCTTGGGATTTCAAGCATAACAGAGGCATTCGATATGGATCAGGAAACCAATCCGGCGGTCAGGGCCTCCGTGCAGAGGTTTTACCAGATGATGGAGGAAATCGGCGTTGCTGCGAAACCCTTGCGATGGAACCCCATGTATAAGGGCATTGACGATATGCTGCTGGCCGGAAAAGGGAGTGATAGGTTGGCAGCGTAAAAATCATTTTCCTAAAAAATATTGACACCATATATGACATCAAATATAATAGACTTAGGAGGGGTTGGAATGTCAAAATGGGAAAAACTATTAGCCCGTATCTGTTCGCTGTCAAAAGATTTGAGATTTGATGAAATGCGGAAAATTTTAGAAAGTTATGGATACCAGATGAATGCACCAAGAGGTGGGAGCAGTCATTATACTTTTAGGAAAGCCGGCTGTTCTCCGATCACATTACCGAAACATGAACCGATAAAAAAGGTCTATGTTGAAATGGTGAAAAAGATTGTAGAGAGGGAGGCAGAGCAAGATGAAAACATTGAATGATTATATGGGCTTACCTTATCGCATGGAAATAGTCGAGGATACAAACGAAGGTGGTTTTGTCGTTTCCTATCCGGATCTTCCGGGCTGCATCTCCTGTGGCGAAACCATAGAAACAGCAGTCGCAAATGCAAAAGACGCGAAAAAAGCATGGCTGGAAGCCGCTCTTGAGGAAGGCATTCGGATTTATGAACCAAACCATTTGGAGGATTATTCAGGACAGTTTAAGCTGCGGCTTCCCCGCAGCCTGCATCGTTCGCTTGCAGAACATTCTAAACAGGAAGGCATCAGTATGAACCAGTACTGTATTTACCTGCTTTCGCGGAATGATGTCTTGCATATAAAAGAAGAATAAAAAATATGAAACCATCGCTAAAGACAGGAACATCTGCCTTGGCGATGGTTTTTTCAGAAAAAATTATTGTGCGGACAACTGCTTATACATCATTCGCTTTCTTTATTTTGCTTATAATCCAGGTAATCAATATATTCCAGCAGCAGCGCAAGGTTTTCAGGGCGGAGTGACGCAATCTTTCCGTCTATTTTTTTGGATCGTTCTTTATCCGAAATAGCTCCCGTTAATATAGAAAACTCTCTTTTGTTCACAGAAAGGCCCAAAAGGTAGTCGGCGGAAACATCGTATAGCTATGCAAGGGCGATGATACAGCTCAGCGGGATTTCCCTTGAACCATTTTCGTATCTGCTGTAATTCTGCGAAGGAATGCCGATCCGTTCAGCAACTTCCTTCCGGTTTATATCCCGGTTTTCTCTTAAATCTTTTAGTTTTTTGCATATGGAGTATTTTTTCATTTCAGCACCCCTTTGGATATATTTTACCAAATTGGATTTTTAATTTGGTAATTATGTCCAAAACGGCATAAAAATAGCAATACATACCAAATCGGATTCAATATTTTTTCTGTGAATTATTGACAGATATGGACATATTATTTTATTATAATATATATCTAACGGCACGTTTGAACATATAACTTTATGGGGGGATGCTATGAATAAGAAAAGTATCAGTGAATCGGAATTGAAGGTCATGGAAAAAATTTGGGAAAGTGAGCGTATGCTTACGATTGCAGAGATTGTGGCAGCGTTGAGGGAGGACAGAGAGGAGTGGACATATAACACAGTTGCAATGCTTTTAACGCGGCTGGCTGAAAAAAATATGTATCGTCAACAAAAAGCACCAAAAGCAGGCTTCTCTATTTCCCGCTTGTTGGCAGGTCAGAGTTTAACCGGAGTGAAGCAAAAAATTTTGTCAGCAAATTCGGCGGCACATTAAAAGATCTGCTTTCCGCTTTTTCGAGCAATCAGCCGCTGAAAAAAGAGGAAATAGAAGAATTGAAAGAGTGGATAAAGAAAATTGATGATTGACAGGGCTTTTATTACGGTATTGTTGCTTTCAATAAGTGGGTTTGTATTTTGCGCTGTTTATATGCCGTTAGAAAATCTGGCTTATCGGTATACATCAGCAAAAACGATGGTTACGGTGAACACAATCGCGCTGTTTTCCTTTGTGCTCCCATTGTATTTGGTCACATCATTTGCAGATGGGAGCGAGGCCGCTTTTAGAACTTACGATACGCTCATTCTTGATAATTCCGGCGGGTATGAGAGTTTCGTTATTGCCGTAAGAGGATTAAATATTACAGAGCATCTGAGCGATTTATGGTTTTTGGGTGTTGTATGCACTTTGTTATACCGCTCCGGAAAGTATTTCTGTTCTTTGTATCATCTTATTTCTAACAAATTTGAAATAGACGATGGTTTATGGGCAGTAGAATTTGAAAAATTGAAGCAGGAGAAGAAAGTGCATCATGTGTTTTTGATCGGCAGCTATCGGCTAACCACGCCTTGTACATTTGGATTAAGAAAAAGATATATTGCTATTCCGGCGGCTATGATAAATTCCTTTGAGAGGGATGAAGTGGAGCTTATCCTCCAGCATGAGTTTTACCATATGGTGCATAAAGACCTGCTGAGGAAATTTTTCATCATGCTGTTAGGTTGTATCCACTGGTTTAACCCCCTGTTTCATTTTTTGAAGGAAAACCTTTTGTACTGGCAGGAGGCAGCCTGTGATGAGGAAATCACAAACAATCTGGATGACGGCGAAAAACGCAGGTATGTCCATCTATTTATTAAAATACTGGAAGTACAGAGCGAAAATGATGAAAGTGAAAAAATTGGATTACACTTTGTTAGAGATGATTTAGGTGACTATAAGAGGAGGCTTGAAAAAATTATGCGTAAATCTGATAAAACAAGGGTGAAAGGGAAAGTTGCAGTAGCTTCTGTTGCCCTGCTGTCTATGTTCTGCGGGAATGTCGTGGCAAAGGCCGCAGATGTGCCTGTAAATCAAATGTTCTCAGAAAATATTGAAATCGTTGAGCCTGGTACAAGAGAAAAAATCAAAGCAACAGATATGGAACTGGATACTCTTTTTGAATATACAGAATCAACAAAAGAAGGAACATTTGTAGAATTTACTGTGTGCAATACTGAGGATACTACATATGAGATTGTTTATAAAAATCCAAAGACAACAGTGACGGCGGTACAAAATCCGATCGATCCACAGCATATACACCAAATGGAAGATTTCGTTTGGAAAGAACATAAGAAAAACAGCGATGGTTCCTGCAAAACGACATAATGCTTGGCTATAAGCATTACAAGTACCGCTTTTGGTAATGTTGCTTTAGATAGTGTCTACACAAGGTGAATGGATTGTGATAAAATGGAAGCATCTTAAAG
>OFHN01002325.1_pt1 | contig 11415 bp, 13 predicted proteins | sample 1521321 | NCBI WGS metagenome assembly OFHN01 (sample SAMEA3504130, study PRJEB24116) | mouse gut metagenome | biome: mouse gut; feature: mouse-associated habitat; material: faeces | place: Denmark | collected 2011
CCCGCGCCCGAACCCGAACCGGCTCCCGCTGCACCCTCCGGCGGCAAGATGTCCCAGGAGGACATTGAGAAGATGCTGGCCGCCGCCAACGCTCCCGCTCAGGAGCCCGCGCCCGAACCGGCCCCTGTTGCGTCTAAGCCCACGCCTCCTCCTCCCGCACCGGCGGAGGACGAGGACGTCTCCTATATCAACATTATGCAGGTGCTGGTGGAGGAGAAGGCCCCCGCATATATCAAAAAATTTGGCCTGTGCACCTGCAAGCAGTGCGAGGCCGATGTAAAGGCGCTAACCCTCACCAATCTGGTACCCAAGTATGTGGTACTGTCCAAGCTGGACCGCATCCCCATGCTTACCGTTTACGAGGGCCGTTTCAACTCCACCGTCTTCGCCCAGCTCACCAGGGCCTGCAAGGTGGTCATGGACCACCCCCATCACCACCGCTGAGTACAAAGAAAACCCGCCGGAAGGCGGGTTTTTTCTTAATCCTTTGCGTTGTGCAGCAGCTGGTCCATCACGTCCACCAGATGGCCGATCTCCGGCTTGCTCATCTGCTCGTCGGCCCCCAGCTGGCGGCCTTTGATGCGCATTTCCTCGCTGATCAGAGAGGAGAAAATGATAAGGGGAATCGGCTGGAACCGGGGACTGCTTTTCACCAGCTTGGTCAGGCGGTGTCCATCCATCTGGGGCATCTCGATGTCGGTGATGATCAGCGCCACCTGCTCAAAGAGCTTATGTGACTGGGGCAGAGCGTTCAGCGCTTCCCACATCTCCCGGCCGTTGGGGAACATGCGCAGGTTGACATAGCCCGCCTTGCGCAGGCACTCCTCGATCATTTTGGACAGGAGGATGGAGTCCTCCGCAATCCAGATGGGTTCATCGCTCCGGGCCCGGGGGCCCATCTGCTCAATCTCGTCCATCTGGATGGTGGTCTCGGGGGCAATCTCGGCCACAATCCGCTCGAAGTCCAGAATGGTCACCAGGTCGGGGCCGCACTGGGCGATGCCGGTGGCCACCCCCTCAGAGCCGCCGGACACCGTCTTGTCCGGCTTATGGATGTCCGTCCAGGAGATGCGGCTGATGCCCACCACGGTGTGTACCCGGAAGGCAATATACATCTTATTGAAGTTAGTAATGATAAACAGGTCCTTCTCGGCCTTCTCCTTGTCCACACCCAGGTATTTGGGCAGGTCCACCACCGTGATAACCACATCCCGGGGCTTAAAGATACCCTCCACCGCCGGGTGGGCATGGGGCATCACCTTCACCGGCGCGGACATAATAATCTCCCGCACCTTGGCCACGTTGATGCCGTACAGGCTCCCGTCGATGGTGAACTCCATAATCTCTATCTCGTTGGTGCCGGACTCCAAAAGGATACCGCTGTTATGTACCTCCGCCATGTTTGACACTCCTCACTCTATTTCAGATGGCGCCGCCCGGCGCGTTGGCTGTGCTTAGAAAATAATGTCCTTCTGCCCGTAGGACCGGATACAGCCCTGGCCGCTGCCCACGTCAAAGAGCAGGGTCCTGGCCACCTTTCCTCCCACGTCCTCCGCCAGCAGGCGGATGTTCTCCCGCTTCAGAATGGCGTGGACGCTTTCGATATTGCGCTGACCGATATTGCCCAGGCCGCTGCCTCCGGCAATTTCAAACATCTTCGCCCCGCCGGCGATCTTCACCGTCATGCGGCTGCGAGAGGCCCCCTTGGCCTCCATGGCCTTCAGCGTCTCCTTGATGCCGGTATCGGCATACTTCAGCGGATGGGTCCGTCCGGCTTCCATGTTCAGCGGCAGCATGATGTGGAGCAACGCGCCCAACCGCAGCCTCTGGTCATGAAAGCACAGGCCGATGCAGGAGCCCAACGCATAAGTCACCAGAATGCCCTCCCCCTGGAGCATCTTCATATCGGCGATCCCTACCGTCAGTTTTTGCTCAGCCATCGCTAACGCCCAGCTTTCTCAGCAGGAAATCCAGAGACCGGAGGTCGGGGGACAGCAGCAGGTGGCTGGGGATTTCCTGCCCGTTGCATACGAAGTTCCCCCCAATGGTCATCAGGTAGTCAGACATGCCGCCGTATTCGGCCATGGGCACCGTTAAAATGGCGCCCTGCATGTCCACCGCGAAGGCGGGGACAGTCAGATTGATGTTGATGCCCGCCAGACCGGACAGAGCGGTGACGAAGGCAGAGATCATAATGTTGCCCACCTCGATCAGGGCGGACTGCTGAAGCTCCTGAAGCTCCTCATAGCCCTGGATGCCCTGGTCCAGCATGGTCTCCAGGATGAAGTTGATCAGCTCCAGCTTCTGCACCGACAGCATGATGCCGCCCACATCGCCGCTCATCTTCACCAGCACGCCGGCGGTAACCGCCTCCGGCCCGCCGATCCACTCAATGGCCTCGTTGTAGCCCATGATGCGTACCTCAGGCATGGTGATACGCACCTCTTTGCCCAGCATCTGAGACAGCGCCGTGGCGGCGTTGCCCGTTCCGATGCTGCCGATCTCCCGCAGGGTATCAATCTCCAGTGACGTCAACTGTTCAAAGTTTTTTATCATACCCTAGCTTACCTTCTTTCTATTAGTTGGGCAGGCCGTTGATGGTCTGCTCGATCTCGTCCGATGTCTGAACCATCCGCAGCGCGTAGCTGTAAGCCCGCTGGGACTCGATCACCTTGGTCAGTTCCTGGGCCAGGTCCACGTTGGACAGCTCCAGATAGCCCCGCTTCACCTCGCCGGTGCCCAGGTACAGATCGCCGTTTTTCTCGATGGGGGAGAAGCGGCCGCTGTCGGCATGGAGCATACCATCGTAGATGCGGTAGTCGAACACGCCGATGTCCAGGTCCGCCTTCCGGTCCTGGGGGTCGATCACAATGAAGTTGCCCATGCGGTCCAGCACGCAGCGGCCCTCGTTGTCCGACAGCCGCCACTCCTCGGTGGGCTGGGGCTCAATCTCTTCGCCGGTGACGGGGTCGATCTCCGGCTCGGCGTCCTCGTCGGGGGGGACCGTATAGCGGGCCATCATAAAGGCGCCGTCCCGGCTGAAGGAGATATCCTCCGTGGTTGGGTCATACAGGGCAAAGAAGCCGTCGCCCACAATGGCAAAGTCGAAGGTGCGGCCCGTCTCCTGGTAGCCGTTGGTGGTGTAGTCCACGCTGGCCTTCACCATCTTGGTGCCGGTGCCCCGGGGCAGGTCCTCGTTGTCAATGCCCACCACGTTGCCATACATCAGGTGGTGGAAGGTGGCCCGCTCTGCCTTGTAGCCGTAGTTGTTTACATTGGCAATGTTGTTGGCCTGGACATTCATGCGCTGTTGCTGCTGGAAGGCGCCCACAGCGCCGGTGTAGAAGGACATATTCATAGCTTGCTCACGCCTTTCTTTCCCTGGAAACGATTATTGCAGACGGCCGATGTCGTTCACGGCCCGATTGATTACCTGATCGTAGATTTTGCTCAGCTGGGCCGCGCTCTGGAGAGCCCGCTGGGTGGTCATCATGTTGACCATTTCCTTAATCATATTCACGTTGGACCGCTCCACCCACTTGTGATGGATGACGACCTGATCGTTGAGCTGCGCCCCCTCGCCGGTAAAGAGGCCGTAGGGAGTGCGCTCCAGCTCGCCATTGTCCGGGAACATGAACACGCCCAGCGTAGCCAGATACTCCCCGCCCTGGGTGGACAGGTTGCCCTGGGCGTCCACATCCAGCTTGTCGGTGGGCAGCTGGATGGGGTTGCCCTCCCGGTCCAGCACCCGGCCCAGCTCCGACAGGCACAGGTAACCCTCGTTGTCCAGGGTAAAAGAGCCCGCCCGGGTGTAGGCCACCCCGTCCACCGTCTGGATGGCGAAGAAACCCTCCCCCTGAATGGCGAAGTCCAGGGGCAGATTGGTCTCCTCCAGTGAGCCCTGGATAAAATCGGTGTACAGATGATCCGGGGCCAGGATATGGCTCTGATAGGTCTCCATGGTCTGGTAATGGGACTTGTCAATATTGCCGATACGGGACACCATCACCTCGTCAAAGGTGCGGTCGGTGTAGTGCTCGGCCTTATATCCGGCGGTGGAGATGTTGGTCATGTTGTTGGCCACCACATTCAGCCGGTTTTGCTGGGAGGCCATCCCAGAGGTCAGATTATAAAATCCCTTCATCATAGCGCAAGACTCCTCTCGTCCCCGGCCCTCATTTGGCGCCGGTCATGTACTGGTTCATATACAGCTTCAGCTTCTGGATGGCCCGGGAGTGGAGCTGGGAGATGCGGGGCTCGCTGACCTCCATCACCTGGGCGATCTCCTTCATGCTGAGGTTTTTGTGGTAGTAGAGGGAGATTACGGTCTGTTCGTTCTCCCGCAGGGACTCAATGGCCTTGGTCAGGATCTCCAGCAGCTCCTGGCGGAGCATGGAGTCCTCTGGGCGGCTGTCCGCGCCGTTGTCGGGCACCTCTGCGCCGCCGTTCTGCTCCCGGTCCTCAAAGAGGGCGTCCAAGGACAGGACGTTACACATGGAGGAGTTGGCCAGGTCCTCCTGGTACTGGTCCTGGGTCACGCCCAGGCGGTCGGCCATCTCCCGGTCGGTGGGGTAGCGCCCCAGCTCGGCAAACAGCTCACTGCTGGCCTGGTCGATGTCCCGGGCCTTGCGCCGCACGCTGCGGGGCACCCAGTCCTGCCGCCGGGCCAGGTCGATCACCGCGCCTCGGATGCGCTTGGACACATAGGTCTCGAATTTGATGCCCTTGTCCGGGTCAAATTTGTCCACCGCGCCAGCCAGAGTGAGCAGTCCCTCGTTGACGATATCGTCCACCTGGGCAAAGCTGCTGTAAACACCTCTCACCTGGAGGGCAATGGTCTTGACCAGCCCCATGTAGCGCATCACCAGGGGCCACTTCAGCTCTTCGCTCCCGGTGCGCTTGTAGGTCTGAAACAGCTCCTCGGTGGTAAGGGCGTCCAGCTCCTCCTGGCTCCAGGTCAGTTTTTCCCCGGTCATACCGCAGCCGCCTTTCGTTCCGGCCGGGTCTGGGCGGTATCCAGTGTGATGTTCCCCAGGGACTGTATCTGCACATCGCTGGTAATCTCGTTAAAGGAGAGCACATAGACCCCGGGATAGAACTGGGACAGCATCCGGCTGAGATAAACCCGGATGACCTGGCTGGTAAGGACAATGGGGGTCTGAGACAGGTCGCTGAATTTTTTCAGGTAGTCGGCCAGCTGGGTGACGATGGACTGCATCAGATCGGGGCCCATGGCCAGGTAGATACCCTGCTCGTTCTTGCTCAGCGAGCTGATAACCCGCTTCTCCACCTCGGCGTCCAGCGTGACCACCCGAAGCTGGCCATGCTCGCAGAAGCGGCGGGTGATGGTGCGGCTGAGGGCCACGCGGATATTCTCGCACACCATGTCCATATCCTTGGTGGTAACCAGGGAGTCCACGGCAGTCTCCAGAATGGTGGCCAGGTCCCGGACGGGGACCCCCTCTTTCAGCAGACCCCGGAGGATACGCTCCAGGTTGGCGTAGGACAGCACATTGGGGATGGCCTCCTCCACCAGCTCGGGGGCGGTCTTTTTCAGGTTCTCCACCAGCTGCATCACCTCCGCCCGACCCAGAAGCTCGTAGGCATGGCGCCGGACCACCTCGCTCAGGTGGGTCTGCATAACGGACAGGGGGTCAATGACGGTATAGCCGTAAATCTCGGCCATCTCCTTGTTCTCGGGCAGAATCCAGCGGGAAGGGATGCCGTAGGCGGGCTCGATGGTCTCGATGCCGTCGATCTCGCCGGCGGGGCTGACGGGCTCCAGGGCCAGGTAGTAGTCCACCAGAATCTCGCCCCGGGCCACCTCCTCCCCCTTGATCTTCACCACATACTGGTTGGTACCCAGCGCGGAGGAGTCGTGGAGGCGGATGGAGGGAATCACAAAGCCCATTTCCTGGGCATACTGGCGGCGGAAGATTACGATACGGCTGATCAGCTTGCCGCCGCTGTTCTCGTCCACCAGGGGAATCAGGCTGTAACCAAACTCCATTTCGATGGGGTCCACGGTGAGCAGCCCATAGACGTTGTTGATGTCCTTGTAGTAGTCGGTTTCGCTGGGGGCCATGGTCATGTCGGCCTCGGCCGGGGCCTCCGGCTGGACCAGCTCGGCGGCCTCCTTGCGCTCCATACGCCCGCTCATCAGGTAGCCCAGCACGGCCAGCGCCACGCCCACCACCAGCAGGGGGAGGGTGGGGGTGCCGGGGATCAGGCCCAGGACGACCAGCACCGCGCCTGCGGTGAGGATGGCCCGGGGCTGCCGGGCGAACTGCTGGATTACGTCGCTGTTCAGGCTGCCGTCGGACACCGACCGGGTGACGATCATGCCGGTGGCGGTGGAGATCATCAGCGAGGGGATCTGGGACACCAGGCCGTCGCCGATGGTGAGGATGCAGATGGAGCTGAGGGCCTCCATGGGCTCCATCCCCCGGCTTATCATGCCGATGAGCAATCCGCCCACCAGGTTGATGAGGGTGATGATGATGGACATGGTGGAGTCGCCCTTGACGATCTTGGTGGCGCCGTCCATGGCGCCGTAAAAGTCCGCTTCCTTCTGGATTTTCTCCCGGCGTACCCGGGCCTGCTGCTCGTCAATAAGGCCGGAGGATAAATCCGCGTCGATGGCCATCTGCTTGCCGGGCATGGCGTCCAGGGTGAAGCGGGCGGCCACCTCGGACACGCGCTCCGCGCCCTTGGTGATGACGATAAGCTGGACCAGCACAATGATGAAGAAGATAACAAAGCCCACCACGACGCTGCCGCCGGTGACCAGCTGGCCGAAATTCTTGATGACCACGCCGGGGTCGCCGGTGGTGAGGATCATACGGGTACTGGACACGTTCATACCCAGCCGGAACAGGGTGGTGATGAGCAGCAGGGAGGGGAAGATGGAAAATTCCAGCGCCTCCGAAATATTCATCGTAATCATCAGGATCATGACAGACAGCCCGATGTTGATGATGAGCAGGATGTCCAAAATCTGCGGGGGCAGCGGGATAAACAGGAACATGACCACAACCACCACAAACAGCGCTATAACATTGTCTAAAATCCGTTTGAGCATGGCAGGTCATTCACCTCCTCGTCGCCGCATCGTCGGGACAGCCTTCCCATCATTCGCTTCCGCTGTCCCTTCTCTCCCCCCAAAAGCTGAGGACCGCTTTTGCGGGGGCCCCGTGATTATGCCCGGGGCCTTGAACATTCCCTATTTCACAATCTGTTTTTTATCGTTCAGTTTGAAGATATACACCAGCACCTCCGCCACCGCGCCGTACAGCTCCGGCGGGATCATCTGGTTCAGCTCCGCCTGCGCGTAGAGCGCCCGGGCCAGGGGGACGTTTTCGATGACGGCCACCTTGTTCTCCTCGGCGATCTGAACAATGCGCAGGGCGATGTTATCCTGGCCCTTGGCCAGCACAATGGGGGCGTCGTCCTGATCCGGCTTGTAGCGCAGGGCCACGGCGAAGTGGGTGGGGTTACGGATGACCACGTCCGCCCCGGGCACCTGCTGCATCATGCGCTGCTGGGCCCGGCGGCGCTGGATCTCCTTGATCTTCCCCTTCACTTGGGGATCGCCTTCCATCTGTTTATACTCTTCCTTGACCTCCTGCTTGGTCATCATCATATTCTTCTCGTAATCCCACCACTGGTAAAAGAAGTCCATGGCGGCCACTGCCACAAAGGCGATGCAGATACGAACCACCATTTCCCCCGCCATCTCCACCAGATGGGCTGCGGCGGCGGTCAAATCGGTGTATAGGTAATTGGAACTTTCCAGAAACATGTCCCGGATGCTCAGGAAGATAATGGCCATCAGGATGGCGATCTTGATGAGGTTTTTCAAAGTCTCTACGAGGCTTTTCAGGGAAAACAGCCGCTTGAAACCCTGGAGCGGGCTGAGCCGGCTGAATTTCGGCTTCATGGACTCGGTGCTCACCAGAAACCGGGTCTGGGCAAAAGTGGCCGCCACGGCGCACAAGATGGCCGCCAACGCCACGATTCCCACCGTTTTCACCACCAGCACAATCCCCTGGACGGCCAGCTCGCCGCATACGCCGCCCACATCCCGGGATTCCTCCCCCGCAGTGGCCAGGCACAATGTCATGAAACCGCCCAGCTGCTGGGCAAATGTGCCGGTGAGCAGCCACAGCGTGGCGAAGGTACCCAGCAGTCCGGCCACCGCCACCGCGTCCTGGCTTTTAAAGACGTTGCCCTTTTTTCGTTCGTCCCGCCGCTTTTTTGGTGTCGCTTTTTCTGTTTTATTTCCCTCGGGCAACGTCTGTCCCCCCTTTTGTCCCGCGTAGTCCGCTCCTCAGAAGGGTGGAGGAGGGACGCTGTTGAAACGTTCTGTTGTTTTCTGGAAGAAAATCACTTGAAGAAATCACCCGGTCAGGGTGAGCACATCGTGGAGCGCGTTGAGCATTGCCGCCTCAGCCTGGAGCAGAAACTCGCTGAAGGGAACGGTCAGCACCAGCAGCAGCGCCAAGCCCACGATGACCTTCAACTCAATGTTGATAGCAAATACGTTGATTTGCGGGATCACCTTCATCAGCACACCCATCCCCACCTGAGCGATGAGCTCCGCCGCCAGGATAGGCATACTCAGCTTGATCCCGAGCACTGTGCACTCCACAAAGAGCTCCAGCAGCAGATTGTAGGCCGGGAGGCCGATGGATACCTGTCCAAAGGGGACCAGCTCCCCGGACGTGAGAAAAATACGCAGCAAGGTTAAATGCCCTCCTGCCGCAAAAAACAGCAGGTTCATCAACGCGTTAAGAATCTGCCCTGTCACCGACAGGTTTGCCGATGTCCCAGGGTCATACATCTGGTTCATGGTCATACCCATCTGGGTATCGACAATGGATCCGGCCAGCTGCGGAATGTAGAAAAAGAAGTTCGCCGCCATGCCAAGCAAAAAGCCAACCGCCAGCTCCAGCAGCATCCGCACCGCCAGCTCCGCCGCCCCCACCGGCACTGGCACCGTCTGGGTGGTCATGGAGGCCGTGAATACGGACAGCACCAGCGTCATACCTACGCGGAAAGCATTGGGGATGTTCCGGCGGCCCAGGAGAGGGTTGAACAGAACAAACCCGCTGATGCGGGCGGTGATATAGAGGAACCGCGTCAGTTCCGCCCAGTCGATCATGGCTGCCTCCCCCGCTTAACCGCCGATCAGTGAAAAAATCTCCAGCGTATAGTCCTTGAGCGTATCCAGCATCCAGCCGCCTCCCACCAGCAAAACGCTGATGACCACAATCAGCTTGAGCACAAAGGAGATGGTCTGCTCGTGGATCTGGGTGACCGCCTGGAAGATAGCCACCACCACGCCTATCAGCATGCTCAGCAGCAGCATGGGGCTGGCCAGCTTGATGGCCACTCCCGCCGCATCCCGGATCAAGTCCATTGCCTGGGTGGTGTCCACGGCTCATCCTCCTTCCCGGAAATCAATTTACGCTCTGCACCAGTGTGGAAAACAGCACCTGCCAGCCATTGACGGACACAAACAGCAACAGCTTGAAGGGCGTGGAGATCATGGCGGGCGGCAACATAATCATGCCCATGGACATCAGCGTGGAGGACACCACCACGTCGATGAGCAGGAAGGGGATATACAGCAGAAAGCCGATATAGAACGCCTCTTGCAGCTCCTGGGTCATAAATGCGGGCACAATCACCCGAAGGGGCAGCTCCTGGACCGCCTGTTCCCCCTCCTCCGGCACGTCAATGTGGGCCAGGTCACAGTACATTTCCACCGTCCGCCACTGGGTATTGGCCATCATGAACTCCTTGAGCGGCACACTGGCTCGGTCCACAAATTCCTCCGCCCCAATCTCCTGGTCCGTATACGGCTCCCATGCCTCCGTCCCAATGCGGGTGAGCACCGGGTTCATGGTGATAAGGGTGAGAAACAAGGCAATACCCACCAGCACCGTGTTGGGCGGCGTCTGCTGGGTGCCCATGGCGTTGCGCAGGAAGGACAGGGAGATGATGTACCGGGTAAACGAGGTCATCATCACCAGCAGGGAGGGCAGCAGGGCGATCATGGTGGTGAGGAAAAGAATCTCCAGGGTCTGGACGCTCTCACCGTTGATATTAATCAGGCTGTCGGTCGGCATCCATCCTCACCTCGGTTTCCTTTGCTTGAGTACGGTGCGCAGGGCCTCCCCAAAGCTGGGGGGCGCCGGTTGGCCGGGGGGCGGCGTATAAAGGGCCTGCGCCTCCTCCTGGGTAAACTCCGCCAGCAATGTCACACCGGAAGGCGCCACCCCCAGCAGAAGATACCGTTCCCCTGCCTGTACGAGCACCGCGCTCTGCCCCCGCCCCAGGGCCAGCCGGGCCAGAGCCTTGAAACGGCCTGTCCCGCCGGGCGCTCCAAACCCGCCCAGGGCCCTTCTGCCCGCCACATATTTGGTAAACAGGTAGGCCAGCACGATGATGGCCACCACGCACAGCAGCATCCACATCAGGGAGAACACGCTGTCCAGCGCCGTGACCTCCAGGGCCAGGACGGGCCTGCGGGGGAAAATACCCATCAGGGCGCGCCCAGAATGGATGTGACGGTCTTGAGCACCCGGTCGGGCTTAAAGGGCTTGACAATGAAGTCCTTGGCGCCGGAGCGCACCGCGTCCATAACCATGGACTCCTGGCCCATGGCGGAACACATGACCACGTTGGCGCTGCCATCCTTGGCACGGATGGCCTTGAGGGCCTCCAGGCCGTCCATATTGGGCATAGTGATGTCCATCACCACCAGATCGGGGCCGATCTCGCCGAACTTCTCCACCGCGTCGGCGCCGTCAACGGCCTCGAACACCTCGGTATAGCCGTTCTTCACCAGGGTGTCCTTGATCATCTTGCGCATGAAAGCAGCGTCATCCACTAACAGAATCTTCTTAGCCATGGTTTGATCCATCCTTTTCCATTATATGTTGTGTACCCCGCCGTTTGAAACCCACCGGGGCCGGGTATGCCTGTCTGATGCTCACTTGCCGCCTGCCAGCATTTCAATGCCGGGCGTCTGGACGATCTCGGTGATGCGCACACCGAAGTTATCCTCGATGACCACCACCTCGCCCCTGGCAATACACTTGCCGTTGACAAACAAATCCACCTGGTCGCCCGCCAGCTTATCCAGCACCACCAGCGAGCCCTTGGCAAATTCCAGAATGTCCTGCACCTTGCGGCGGGCCCGCCCGATCTCCACCGTCACCTGGAGGGGCACCTCCATAATAAGCTCCAGGTTCTGGGCCTGTTCCTTGCCCAGCTTCTCCAGCGGGTCCATCTCCTCCATGTGCACCGGCTTGGTGGCGATGACCTTGGGCTCAACAGTCTTCTGGACGGTGGCGGGCGCGGGCTGCGCCGCGGCGGCGTTGTTCGCCATGGCCGTCGTCATGGCCG
>OFHN01002326.1_pt1 | contig 11413 bp, 10 predicted proteins | sample 1521321 | NCBI WGS metagenome assembly OFHN01 (sample SAMEA3504130, study PRJEB24116) | mouse gut metagenome | biome: mouse gut; feature: mouse-associated habitat; material: faeces | place: Denmark | collected 2011
TGTACAATGCCGATGCAGGGGTGTTCCCGTGGCAAAAGCACGCCGTATTTGATCCAACACCGCTGGATGACATCCGCATTGAATGGCCAATGTATTACAGCTCCCGCGAGGTGAAGGAGATCGGCCCCCAGCGCGATAAGATCCGGGGCTCCCGGGCTACGGGGGTGCTGCTGACGGAAAACAATGTGTTTGCCGTTTATAATGCTGGTGGGTCTGAGATAAAATGGGCACGTGAGGCCGAGCTGCGGCTGCGGGCGTTTCTTCAATACGATTTGTGTTTGCAACGGCTTTCAGAGCAGTATGGGAGTGCCAGACAGAGCGCAATCATTTTCGGAAACGATATGAGGCTGATGCCCGTGCTGATGGGAGTGGGTGGCGACCAACGCCATAAGTATTTTGTGGTGGAGGAAGATTATCGCCGTTTTTATTACTTGACAAACGACCACTATGGGGAGGTCATTTTGCGGCTGCTTTGTGAGCCGGATAAGAAAGCCATGATAGATAACATTTTGATAGAGGGGCTGTCCGAAGCCCAGCAGTACGGGCGTGTGGAAAACGATGCCGTGGACGGTGAGTGCCCGGTGCTGTTCGGCTACACCTGCGATATGCCCCGGATCAAGCGGTTCAGCGCTGGCTTGAGGGCGAACGGCTTGAAAGGAATATTGTATTGCTTCAACTCTCAGGAGGGGGCATTAAGGCAGATCTGCGGGCCAAATGTGGAGATACAGTGCATGGATTTTGAGGCGGTGACGGAACTCCTATAGACTTGAGCTGGGGCTGGTTTACATAGAAGCCAGCCCCGGCCTTCGGTACTGTGTGCGACATGCCGCCATATGGATAGCTGTAGTGCCAAACAGAACCGCCTGGGCAGCGTCGTTTGTGCAGGCTTCTCCCAATTTAAACTGTTGCCTAAAGTCCTTGAAGCTAATCTCTTTTTGCTGACGCATCTTCGCTGGTGCCCTTCCTTGGTACTGCAATTCTATCCTTTTTGCTGTTACATTATTTAGTACCGTTTCTTTAGCCTTGTTGACTTATCATTAACGAAGAAAATGTTTGTAAAACGTTGAAAAGCAATGTTATTTCTGGTAAGCTATACAAAACGACAAAAAAGTATATTTATAGAAAAACGTGGTTATCGTGATAAGTCAACAGGGCCCAAGATATCATGCGGATAATGGGACAGCAGGAATAATAGCATAACCGCACCAAAAAAGGGTGGCGGCAAAGATGAGCCAGCAAAAAGGGATAAGCTTCAAAGAATTCCGGCAGCGGTTCCAAACGGAGGAAACCTGCGAGGCATATTTATTTGAGCAGCGCTGGCCAGATGGCTTTATTTGCCCGGAATGCGGCGGAACAGGCTGCTACCAGCTGCGCGGACGCCGGGAATATGTCTGCAAGCACTGCCACCGGCAAAGTTCAGTCACGGCGGGGACTGTCCTGCATCGTACCCATCTTCCGCTGACAATCTGGTTTTGGGCAATCTATTTGGCAGCTCATGACAAGAGGGGCATTTCGGCAGTGCAACTATCTTCGGAGCTGGAAATAGCCTATAGCAGCGCATGGTACTTATTGCATCGTTTGCGTAAGGCTATGGGGCAACGAGACCAGGATTACGTCCTTTCTGGTATCGTGGAGTTAGACGACACCTATTTCGGCGCACCCAAATCAACCGGGAAACGGGGCTGCGGGACAGAGAAAACCAGCGCACTGGCCGCAGTGTCCCATTCAGAGCAAGGGCATCCCAAATCCTTCAAAATACAGGTTTCCAAACTGGATGCGGCGGCGCTTTGCGCTGGGTACACATCCTGATTTCTAATTTGAAGGCCTTTCTCTAAGGAACCTACCATGGCCCGGGCAAAAAGTATCTGCAAAGCTACTTTGATGAGTTTTGCTTCCGTTTCAACCGCCGCTTCTGGCCCCGTCAGCTTTTCCCCAGGCTTGTCTGCGCCGTGGCCGCCTCCAACATCTTGGGTTATGGTGACTTAACGCGATAACCATAATAATTTTTAACCGACATATATGAAATCAAATTCTTCGTCAGCAGAGGCGACGTGTTCACCATCTGCCCACCTATGCACAAGTGCCACTAATGCAACATATAGGAGGAGAAGCAGAAAACATGTTAATGAAAGAGCTTAGATACATATGGCTGATAATTTGCCTAATGCTCTTGCTACCCGCCTGTGCGGCGGGCCAGCCAGGAAGCACAGCGGGGGAACCCTCCCAAGATTTCACTTGGCAGGAGCAGTACGACCTGGGCGTGCGGTACTTAGCCGAGGGAAACTATGAGGGGGCTATCATTGCTTTCACCGCCGCCATTGAAATCGACCCGAAGCGGGCCCCCGCCTATGTGGGCCGCGGCGATGCCTATGTGAAGTCCGGGGAGACGGAAGAAAACCTGACTGCGGCAAAGACGGACTATGAGAAAGCCATTGAACTGGATGAAACCAGCCCGGAAGCATATCTGGGGCTGGCAGATGTGTATATTCTGCAAGGAAATTATGAGAAGGCCCTGGAAATTTTGAAGAAAGGTCTGGAGCAGACTGGCGGCCACTCTGTAGAGGAAAAACTCAGTGAGGTGGAGAACGCTATCCAGGCGCAGGAGACCCCAGGGGTGAAACAGTACGGCGGGAAGGGGACTGTGGCATTCAGCGGCACTGGACATAATATGTCCCTTTCTCTTACTTACCCGGGATTGCCAAAAGAGGTTTGGGTGACTAGTGACGAATATAAAATCAGTGCTAGGTTTTCAATTTCTATATCGAATGGGCGCACAACATTCAAAGTTTTTACCGATGCTATTAAAAAAGAAGCACCCAGTGGAATGGTCGCAGTGCCTGGGGGGTGTGGGAACGTTCTATCTGTGGCCCATGAATATGATGCAGAACATTGGGTGTTGGATCATATGCGAACACCTGTTGCTGTTTCCCGAAACGATGATACACTCACCTGGAATTTTACCATGCCAGAGCAAGGAGTTTCGGTCTCAGATATTCAATACATAGGATATGAAATTTTTTATCACGATGCTCCGTTTTCTTTTGGAGATGGCTCATATTCTGTTCAAGAGAGAGCAACCTTCCAACTACAAGGAGGGAAACTGGTTTATTTAAATGACAAACCCCTGGAGAATATGGGCTTTTTAATATCTGAAGAAGAAGCCAGACAGTTTTGGGGCAACTAACTTGTTTGAAAAAATCAAGTTCCCTCATTTACAAGTGGATCCCGTGTATACAAGAGGCGCAAAGCGCCGCTCATTTTTGGCGTGTTGTCAAGTAAAAGTGTGTCCATAAGCCCGATTTTCAAGATAACAAATGGTATTCGCTGAGGCTGCAATTTGAACGAGAGTCAGAAGAACGGTTTGTCGGCCGATTGATAAATTATAGTGTAGATGTGTATGTACCTTAGTTTGGCGGATAGAGACAACCGAATATAAGAAGGGGACAATACAGTGAAACAGATAAAACGGAATTTGGGTATTGTATTGATTGTGGCGGCCTTCTTTGTGATGGGCGGTTGCAAAAGTACCGTTGCCCGCTGGCAGGAGCAGTACGATTTGGGCGTGCGATATCTGTCAGACGGAGAGTATGAAGAAGCCATCATTGCCTTTAACGCTGCCATTGAGATTGATCCTATGCAGGCAGATGCCTATCTGAATCTCGCTAATGCCTACATTGGGATGAATGACTTTGACGCGGCGCGGGAGATCCTGGAGCGGGGCTATGAGCTGACGCAAAGCAAGGTACTCAAGGCCAAGCTGGAGGAACTGGACAGCGGAAACATTTTTGACTATTGGGGGAATCCTAGAAAGCGCAGTGGCTATGACGGAGTGGGAAATTTAAAGTGGTATCATATATATACATATGATAAAAAGCAAACAGTGAGCGTGAGCACCTATAACGCTTCTGGTGTCCAGACTGGACACTGGGACGGTTACCGCTACGACGAGGACGGAAGGATGTTGAAGTCAGGGGGATACTCCCTTGAGGATGGAATTATATGCGCCATAGTTGAGTCGATTTATGACGAGCAAGGGTATGTGGTACGAACAAATCATTTTGGGCTAGACGGCTCGCTGCAGGGGTATAGTATTCATGAGAATGACGGCGATGGAAGGCATGTCCGTATATGTAACTATACTGCGAAAGGGAATTTGCAGAGTTATCATGAGTATGCTTTTGAAGGAACTCGCTGTGTAGGCTGTACGTCTTATACTGCGGAGGGAACATTAATAGGCCGAGAGGAATTCTGCTATGATGAACAAGGTAGACAGATCAGCATCATTCACTATGGCCCCGATGGGGAAGTCTTGGGGGAACAGGCATCGGAACATTGATACAATAAAGGAGGGAATTATCACCACCGGACAGATTTTGTTTTATGGAATCGCAGCCCTGCTGGGGCTATTGTGCTGGCAACTATATTTCTCATCATGAAGCCAAAATACAGCCTGGAAAGCAGAATTTATGACGGCGAGGGCCCAGGCACTCCGCAGAAGCTTCTGAACGGCTATCCTACAGACCGTATGACTATCCGCCGGGAAACCGTCCGCGCATCGACCGTGGCCGGTGATGGTTTAGCGAGACAGAAGTACTTATAGATGAGCAAACCGAGATAATCTTGGAATTCAATACTCCAGATTTTTGACAAGAGAACATAAATAGGGGGGCTGAGATGGGGAACGACAATAGCCCACCGTTTGGGCAAAACCTCTCCCTAGGTTCAACAAATATTGGAATGCCGATGTCAAAACCCTGATTGCGGGAAATACCGTTGCCCAAATCTGCGGCAGACTGGGAAGGTATCATCTAACGCAGAAAATTCTGCGTTAGATGTTTACGCCAACGCAAGGTTGTGTTAGAATTGCGTTGGAGGTGTTGTTATGTCTAGGGCAATTCCGTGGAAAGAGACGCTGACCGTAGAGTTTAAGAGCGATATCAAAAAGTATGGCGACGCAGATTTGTTCGAGGATGTGGTGGCCTTCGCGAATACGGACGGCGGAGACTTGTATTTGGGGGTTGAGGACGATGGAACGATTACAGGAGTACACAAGGAACACTCCAACTCCATCACGTTGAGCGCCTACATTGCGAACAATACTGTCCCACCAGTGTCTACCCGGACGGAAATTGTGGAGGAAGAATATCCGGTGTTAAAAATATCCGTGCCAAAATCCTATGGTGGGATTGTTGCGACGCGATCCGGGAAAATGCTGCGCAGACGTATCAAGAGCGATGGGACGCCTGAAAATATCCCAATGTACCCAACGGAAATTGCGACGCGGCTTTCCGATTTGCGTCTGCTGGATTATTCAGCCATGATGATTTTTGATGGTTTGCCGGAGGATATTGACCCGTTGGAGATCGAGCGGCTTAGGGGCATCATTTTGGCATATGATGGGGATAAATTACTGCTGGAGCTGTCAAATGATGAACTATTGAAGGCACTTGGATTTACAAGGGAGCAAAATGGCGTGGCATACCCCACTGTCTCGGGGGTTTTGATGGCAGGAAAGATCCCCGCCATTAAACGGTTTGTGCCGACAGCAAAGGCGTCATTTCAAGTGCTGGATGGCACCAGCGTCCGAGTCAACGAGGACTATGTGCTGCCTATACTGGCCTGTATTGAAAAGATCATGACCCATATGGACGCGTGGAATCCGGAGCGGGAGCTTGAGCTGGGGCTATTCCGAATGCCCGCCCCCGAATTTGACAAACGTGCTTTCCGAGAGGCCATTGTAAATGCATTCAGCCATCGAGATTATTCGATTATGGGGAGTATCCGCGTTGCGGTTACGGAGGAAGGGCTTACCATTGCCAACCCGGGCGGCTTCATTGAGGGGGTCACGATCCGAAACCTGTTGACCGCAGAACCTCACGGCAGAAACCAACTGCTGGCCGATGTACTGAAACGGGTAGGGTTGGCGGAAAAAACAGGGCGCGGGATTGATCGAATCTTTGAAGGATCGCTGATTTATGGGAGAGGTTTTCCCGACTATTCAAGCTCCACTTCTGCTACCGTTTCTCTTTTCATCCCCCGTGGGAAGCCAGATGCTCAGCTGGCGAAGATGATTGCGGAGGAACAAAACCGTTTGGGCCGGCCGTTGCCGCTCAACACGTTGCTGGTGCTGAATATGTTGAAGGAAAGCCCGCGCAGCGATGTGAAGCAGCTGTCTGACGCATTGAACCTCTCAGAAACGGTGATTAGGTTTGTTCTGGATAAGGCGATTGAAGCGGGGCTGGTAGAGGGGTATGGCGCGGGGAGGGGTCGGAACTACGCTCTTTCACACAAACTGTATCAGGATAAAGAGAAAACGCTGGGATATGTACGCCAACGGGATATTGATGAGGCGAGATATCAGGAATTGATTATAAGCATGGCAAGAAGCAGCGAATATATTTCGAGGGCAGATGTTGTGAAGTTACTTCATGTTAAAGAGACCAAAGCATACGGCCTGTTAAAAGGGCTGGTAGAGCAAGAGGTTTTGCTACCGGTCAACAAGGGCCGATACGCCAAATATAAATTCAGAACATGAGCTTTATTCTAACGCATTTTAACGCAAGTAGACCTGCGTTAAAATGCGTTAGAAATCGTATTCATCCCTTCGCAGATCAATCTACGAAAGGCGGTGCCAGAAGTGATTGACCGCTCATTCAGAATTGTCTGTGAGCGACCAGTGGAAATACCCTCGCATATCCACACCTGGGTGGGTTGCGCAAAACAGCGCCATGAGATCCGGGAAAAAATGCACACGCTGGGGGTCATGGCTCTGCCCATCCAAAAATATCTTGTCCCGGCAGAACAGGCCATTTTCACTGATGCAGAAAGGTCTGTTATACCGATGGGCCAGAAAGCGAGAACCCTACTCTAGTGCCTCCGGGGTGATTAACCACGCCTGGAGCTACGAGCCAGTGACCATGGCAGACATCAAGACGTACAAACCGGAGGCCAAAAGTGTGGGTTCCGGCCAGGTGCTCACCTGTCCCTAGCCCTATGACAGGGTCCGGATGGTGGTGTGGGAGATGGCCGGCCAGCTGGCCCTGGATCTGGTGGGCCAGAGGCTGGTCACCAACCAGCTCACCCTCACGGTGGGCTACGACATCGATAACCTGCGGGACCCGGAGTGCCGTAAGCAGTACCACGGTGAGGTCAAGATGGGCCGCTACGGGCGGAAGATCCCCAGGCACGCCCACGGCATCGCCAGTCTGGACAGCTCGCCTCCGTCAAGCGCATCACAGCGGCGATGCTGGAGGTTTTTGACCGCGTCGTAGATAAGAACCTACTGATTCTGCGGATGTACCTGACCCGGGAGCGAAGGCTCCAGAAGGCCATGCTGGGAACCAAGAGCAAATACGGTAAGAACGCCATTTTGAAGGGAACCAACCTTATCGACGATGGCACCGCCGGCGAGCGCAGCGGCAAGATAGGGGGACAGCGCCTCTGATGGGAACTTATGACGACATCATCTACTTGCCCTACTATACCTCGCTCAGACGCCCCCGTATGCCCATGATTGACCGAGCGGCGCAGTTTTCACTTTTTGCCGCATTGGTAGACCACGGGGCGGTTATCGAGGAGACCGCCCGGCTCACTGATCGGAAGATTAAGCTGTCCGAGGAGGAAAAAGGCAATGCTGGACGAAAAGCTCCGGCTACTGTTGGAGACGGATGAAGACCGCTGCCTTATGACCCTGCGAGATTCCAAACTGAAGGACGGCGAGGTGCGGCTGGAGTTCTATCAGGTGGTCATCGCAGCCTGGACATGAGGGGAGCGTTACCTCATCTTGCTTGCCCATGATGCCTACGATGTGCCCCGCCGGGGCAAGGACGACGAGGACCGTGCAGATGAGGGCGACACTGTGTTCTCCTACATCGTGTGCTGCGTCTACCCGATGAAGGACGGCAAACTGAAGCAGGGCTGTTGCTCCGGGGAGAATGAGTTCCACAACTGCGCCCCCAGTCAGATTGTCTTTCCGCCGGAGTTTGGCGTCCTGTACCCGGCCTTTGACGACCGGGCGGCGGATATCTACAATACTCTCGCTTACACCCGTAAGCCAGATGAGTTTTTGGACACTATTTTCCACACTGAACCGCCCATGTCCGCCGGAGAGCAACGCGAGGCGTTCCAGACGGGCTGGAAGGGGGCCTGGGACTTTGAGGTGGTGCAGGCCGTCCATGGCGCCTGTGTGCCAAAATCGAGGAGCACCGGGAGGCCAAGGGCCCAGAGCCGCTGGTCGTCACCGCCAAGGACATAGCCGCTATCCTGCGAGACTGTAGCACCGAGGATGCGCAGATCGCCACCTTTTGTGAGAAGCGCGGGGGGCAGTTCAGCGAGGGCGCGGCGCTCAGCCCTGCCAACCTCATCGACAGTAAACGGTTCGAGGTGGAAACGGCGGACGCCGCCGTCTGCGCTGACCCGGAGCACAGCTACATGGTGGAGACCCGGGTGATTGACGGGAAAAGGTATCTGCTCCTCCCCGCAGGGGAAGAAGTGGAGGTCAACGGGATGCCGATGGATTGGATTCAGCGTGAAAGGGAATAAACATCTGGGAAGGCCATTCCTGTCGTGTACACTCTCACGGGCAACAGAAATATTTTGTTGCCCAGGAAGTGCAAATCAAGGAAATTGTTTACTGGCTGGACTTGGAGAAAAGTGGCCCAAATGACTCATTATCATGATAGTGTAGGAGACGATTTTACTGGAAGGAAATCATGAAGCAACGATTGAGACAAGAAATCCTAGCTCATATTTATGAGACGCTGGTGGAGCGGGGATACCGCCCTATCGATCGAAGAAATACACCTACATCTGTGTGAAAAGAGCAGCGATATATAGTATATAGCATAGATAAGTGATGCATTTTCTTGACATCCCTCAAAAAATGTGGTATATTTTTATAAATATATTTTCTTTGTTTTGAGAGGGGCGCTATTTATGCAGGGGTCATCCACCCCCATCTTCCAAGGCTCACAGACAGCCTCGGTACAGACCCCACCCGCGATCAAAGCAGTGCTCATTTCAGAAAACGGCACGGCTCAGACACTGTGGCTGCCTAACGTTGCGGGCGGGCGTTACCGCTTTACACCACGATCCGACATGCCGCCTCTTTATTTTGAGTCGGAGGATGGCCAGTGGCTTGCCTGCGGTGGGAAAGACGCCCTTTTCCAGGAACGCGGTCCCCAGGGACAGGTACAAGCAAAATGCAGTATTTCCCTCAGGCACGAGTGTGTGGCAAGGATTCTCTGGCACAGTGAAAAGTACGTCTTATACGCAGAGTTCGACCGCCCGGGAGAGGGCGTGTTTTTCCCTTGCTATCTAGAGGAGGAGACCGAATACGTCATTGGCCGGGAGCCGCCCGCCCAGATTTGTTACCCAAACCGAACCGTCTCCCGGGAACATGCCCGTTTATATTGGAATGGCGGCACCTGGTGGATCAGAGACTTGAACAGCACCAACGGAACCTATGTCAACGGGCGCAGGGTAGACCTGCAGCAGCTCGGGGTTGGAGACGTTATCTACATCATGGGCTTGTACATGCTGGTCGGCCCTGGTTTTCTGTCCATCAACAACCACAATGACCGTGTTCAGTTCCACACGCCGAAGATACGCACCATTACAGGAGCGGACAGTTTGGAGTACGCCCCGTGCCCCGATGGACCGCAAGCCGCCGCACTGTTTGACCGTCAGCCCAGAAGGAAGAGATTCCTCGACCCAGAGCCCATCATCTTCGATATGCCGCCCATGCCCTTGACTGGGAGCAAGATTCCTTTTCTCTTGCGCATGGGCAGCCCCTTCGTCATGGGCGGACGGGCCCTGTTTACCGGTAATATCCTGATGGCGCTTACCTCCTTGGTGTTCCCGGGGCTGACCCAGGGGCTGACGGAAAAGGAACGGAAGGAATATGAGGAGAAGCGCCTGACGACATACCGCGAATATCTGACCAGAAAAGCTCAGCAGATCCGGATGGAAAAGGCGGAGGAAGAGCTCCAACTCAACGAGTGTTATCCGGAGCTGGCCGCCGCCCTTCGGTTTGCCACGAATAAGGACCGCCTGTGGGAGCGCCGGTATGTGGACGAGGATTTTCTGACACTTCGCATTGGCACTGGAAGCCGTCCCATGGCCGCGGAGCTGGAGTATCCTAAACAGGGATTTGAAGTGGAGCAGGACATTCTCAAAGAGGAGATGTATGCCCTGGCCCAACGGCCTGTATTTTTAGAGTGCGCACCCATTATGCTCTCCCTAAAAGAGGATCCTGTTATTGGCGTCACGGGTCTTTCAAAAAATACATTTCAAGTGCTATGCGGCCTCGTGATGCAACTCGTGCTGACCCATAGCTACGACGAGGTGAAGCTGGTGGTGCTGGCCGGAGAGGAATATGCCACCGAATTTGACTTTGTGCGCTATCTGCCCCACGTTTGGAGCGATGATCGCGCCGCCCGCTTTTTTGCCGTTAGTCTGTCAGACGCAATGCAGGTCGGTGAGTTCCTGAGCGGAGAGATTGAGACATTACTGGATTCGGACCAGAAGGTGAAAGGGCAGGGCGAAACCCCTGCTTATGTCATTGTGGCGTTGAATAAAAAGCTGTTTGACTCCATAGAATGCCTCAAAAAAGTATTGCGGCACGGGGAATATTGTGGTGTATCTATCCTTGCCGCGTTTGACGGTGTGCCCAAAGAATGTACTCGGCTCATGGATTTGCGCGGCCAGCCCCGACTGGTAAAGCTGGTCGGGGATGGAGCCGAGGATCAGGGGTTTCAGCCGGAGGAATTCAGCCTTTCGGTGGCCCGTAAAGCTATGTCTGAGCTGGCTTGCACCAAGTTGGCGGTGAGCTCACAGGCATATGCTTTGCCGGGTATGCTTACGTTCATGGAGATGTTCGAGGCGGGTCGGGTGGAGCATCTGAACCCGCTGCGACGCTGGTCGGAAAATAATCCGGTGAAGTCGCTGGCCGTGCCCATCGGCGTGGGCGTGGATGGCAGGCCTTTTACGCTGGATCTGCACGAAAAGCGGCAGGGACCCCATGGCCTGGTGGCCGGTATGACGGGCTCGGGCAAATCGGAATTCATAATCACCTATATCCTTTCCATGGCGGTGAATTTCAGCCCGGACGAGGTGGCTTTCATCCTCATCGACTACAAGGGTGGCGGGCTGGCTGACGCCTTTGAAAATGAGGACCGGGACATCCACCTGCCCCACCTGGTAGGTACCATCACCAACTTGGACGGCGCGGCCATCGACCGCTCCCTTGCTTCTATCAAGAGCGAGCTCACCCACCGGCAGGAGGTATTCAAGGAGACCAAGGCCCTGTTGGGTGAGAGTACCCTGGACATTTACGATTACCAGAAGCTCTATAGGAACAATCAGGTGGACGAGCCGCTGCCCCATCTGTTCATCATCTCCGACGAATTTGCCG
>OFHN01002332.1_pt1 | contig 11380 bp, 10 predicted proteins | sample 1521321 | NCBI WGS metagenome assembly OFHN01 (sample SAMEA3504130, study PRJEB24116) | mouse gut metagenome | biome: mouse gut; feature: mouse-associated habitat; material: faeces | place: Denmark | collected 2011
ATTTTAAATGATCCTGAAATTAAAATCATATGTGAAACCATGGGCGGCTTAAAACCTGCCTACGATTTTACCAAAAGGGCGCTCCTTATGGGAAAGAGTGTCTGCACTTCCAACAAGGAACTGGTAGCTGCCCATGGGCCGGAGCTGATTGCCATTGCCCATGAGAATAAATGCAATTATCTTTTTGAGGCAAGCGTAGGGGGAGGCATTCCCATTATCCGTCCTTTAAATTATTCCCTTACGGCAGAGAAGATAGACGCCATCACGGGCATTTTAAACGGGACGACCAATTATATCCTCACTAAAATGGAAAGAGAGGGCGCAGATTTTGAGAGTGTGCTGAAGGAAGCCCAGGAAAAGGGATATGCAGAAAAGAATCCGGAGGCGGATGTGGAGGGGTACGATGCCTGCCGGAAAATCGCTATTCTTTCCTCCCTTATGTGCGGCAGGCATGTCAGGTATGAGGATATTTATACAGAAGGGATTACCAAGATTACAGCCGCTGATTTTGCCTATGCAGGGGCAATGGGAAAGACCATCAAGCTTCTTGCCCAGAGTAAAGAGGAAGATGGGAAGCTGTACGCAATGGTAGCGCCCTTTATGATTGATGGGGAACACCCGCTTTCTATGGTGAATGACGTATTTAATGCAGTATGTGTCCATGGGAATATGCTGGGCGATTCCATGTACTATGGAAGAGGGGCCGGAAAGCTTCCCACTGCCAGCGCAGTGGTTTCCGATGTGGTGGACTGTGCCAGGCATTTGGGCAAAGTGATCATGTGCTTCTGGGAAGAAGGGAATGTAGCCCTTACAGGAATTGAACAGGCAAAGCGCAGGTTTTTTGTGCGTGTGGCACAGGAGAATGAGAGGAAGGCCTTAGAAATATTTGGGAAGGCCAGTGTTGTGGAAGCAGGTGTACCCGGAGAATTTGCCTTTGTGACAGAGGTTATGCCGGAAAAGGAATTTAATGAAAAAGCAAATGAGACGGGAATTATCAGCCGTATCCGCATGGAATAAAAAGAGTGGCAGATGGAAGTGTGATAATATCCCTGCCGGACATTTAATTATCTGGCAGGGAAGGAAAGAGGAAGTAAATTGATGGCGGGTAAGAAATATGTGGTAGTGCTTGGGGATGGCATGGCGGACGAACCCATAGAAGTGCTGGGAGGGAAGACCCCCCTGGAATATGCGGATACCCCTGCTTTGGATAGGTTAAGCAGGCTTTCCGAGATTGGGCTGGTACATACGATTCCGGAGGGAATGAAACCGGGTTCCGATACGGCGAACCTTTCCGTGCTGGGTTATGACCCAAAGGTATATTATTCCGGCCGTTCTCCCCTGGAGGCGTTGAGTATCGGTGTACCTATGAAGGATACCGATGTAGCCCTGCGGTGTAATCTTGTGACCATTTCCGGGGATGAGGTTCCTTTTGGGAAGAAAACCATTATTGACCACAGTGCAGATGAGATCAGTACTCAGGATAGTGGTGTTTTGCTGGAAGCGGTGAGAAGGGAACTGCAAAAGGATGATTTTCAGTTTTATACGGGAACCAGCTATCGCCACTGCCTGATTTGGGGCAGGGGAGAAGTTATGGAGCTTACCCCGCCTCATGATGTGCTGGGACAGGAAATCGGTCCTTATATTCCGCCGGAGCCGTTCCTCCATATGATGAAGAAAAGCTATGACATCCTGGCAGACCATCCTCTTAATATAGAAAGAAAACAAAAAGGGCTCCATCCAGCTAACTGTTGCTGGTTCTGGGGAGCGGGGACGAAGCCAGCGCTGGCTTCCTTTGAAGAAAAGACAGGGTGCCGGGGCATGATGGTATCGGCAGTGGATCTTCTAAAAGGCATTGCCGTGGGCGCTGGCATGGGCGTGGCGCATGTGGATGGAGCCAACGGCGGCCTGCACACCAACTATGAAGGCAAGGTGCAGGCGGCGCTTTCGGCGCTTGATAGTGGATATGATTTTGTCTATATCCATGTGGAAGCCCCCGATGAAATGGGGCATCAGGGAAGTGTGGAGAGGAAAGTACAGGCCATTGAATATTTGGACAAAAGGGTGATTGGGCCTTTGGCGCTGGCTCTTTCTAATAAGGGGATGGCATACCGGCTGCTGGTTATGCCGGACCACCCAACCCCCATAAGGGTGAGGACCCACACTGCTGGCAATGTTCCTTATCTTTTGTATGACAGTGTATTGCAGGAAAGCCATAGTTGGAATTATAATGAAAAAGAAGCGGAAGCAAGCGGCAATTTTATTCCTTTGGGGCATACAATAGTTAATAAGCTGCTTGAAAAGTGAACAAAATCATCAGCCTGCCTTTCGAAACTGGCAGGTATGGAAGAAAGGCTTGGTTATTACAATGAGAAAAGTAGTGAAATTTGGCGGCAGCTCCCTTGCCAGCGCAGAACAGTTCGTGAAGGCGGGAGACATCATCCGGGCAGATGGGGAGAGGCGCTTTGTAGTCCCTTCCGCACCGGGGAAAAGATTCCCCAAAGACGAAAAGGTGACAGACATGCTTTATGCCTGTTACCATCTGGCAGAGGAAGGGAAGGATTTTCAAAAAGAGCTTGGGGCGATTGCTTCCCGTTATCAGGAAATCATAGACGGGCTGGCGCTTTCTATTTCCCTGGATAAAGAATTTGAGGCCATGGAGAAAAATTTCCGGGAAAAGGCGGGGGAGAATTATGCCGCTTCCAGAGGCGAATATTTAAACGGCATTGTAATGGCAGCTTACCTTGGTTTTGCCTTTGTGGACGCTGGGGAGGTGATCCGGTTTACGGATAAAGGGGAGTTTGATTCGGAGCTTACCAACCAGTTGCTGGGAGAGAAGCTGAAAACCATGGAAAATGCCGTTATACCGGGATTTTATGGAGCCTATGGGGACGGGCGTGTGAAAACTTTTTCCAGAGGCGGCTCTGACATTACAGGCTCTATTGTGGCAAGGGCTGTGAAAGCTGATGTTTATGAAAACTGGACGGATGTATCCGGATTTTTGGTGGCGGATCCCAAAATCATTGAAAATCCCGAAGGGATTGACACCATCACTTACAGGGAACTGCGGGAGCTTTCCTATATGGGAGCCAGTGTGCTTCATGAGGATGCTATTTTCCCGGTGAGAAGGGAAGGGATTCCTATTAACATCCGCAACACCAACAAACCGCAGGATGAGGGAACCTGGATTGTGGAAAGCACCTGCCAGAAATCCAAATATACCATAACAGGGATTGCAGGCAAGAAGGGCTTTTGTTCAGTGAATATTGAAAAAGCCATGATGAATATGGAGATCGGTTTTGGCAGGAAAGTGCTGCAGGCTTTTGAGGACAGCGGCATTTCCTTTGAACATGTGCCGTCGGGCATCGATACCATGACAGTGTTTGTCCATCAGGACGAATTTATGGATAAGGAACAGAAAGTGGTTTCCGCAATCCACAGGCTGGCAGACCCGGACGGGATCGACATTGAAGGCGACCTTGCCCTGGTGGCTGTGGTTGGGCGCGGGATGAAGTCCACAAGAGGGACTGCGGGGCGTATTTTTTCCGCCCTTGCCCATGCCAATGTGAATGTAAAGATGATAGACCAGGGTTCCAGTGAGCTTAACATTATTATCGGCGTGGCGGATGAGGATTTTGAAACGGCAATCAAAGCAATCTATGACATATTTGTGGTTTCCCAGCTATAACATGGGAAAAGGCTTTGGCATTTCCCCGGAAATTCCGGAAAAATTTAGAAAAGCATATTGACAAATTGAAAGGATTGTACTAAAATAGTTTTTGTTGCAGATGATAGCAACAGATGTGCGCTTAGCTCAGCTGGATAGAGCGTTTGGCTACGGACCAAAAGGTCGGGGGTTCGAATCCTCTAGCGCACGTAAATTTTAGGGAGGCGCAAATGCTTATAAAAGAGGCATTTACGCCTTTTTCTTTATCATAAGGGCAGTTCGCGGAGCGTGCTGCCCGTTGTTTCATGTTGGAAAACTTTGCCCTGAAGCAGTTTTGCAGGCTGGGAAAAGGAGACAGATAAGGGCAGCAGGTAATATAGTTTTAAGATGTCTTAATAAAAAATTTACAGATAATTCCAAATATATGTGCTAAAATGGTTTTGCCATATCATGTAAATGGGTAAACTATACACAAAAGAAAGGTGAGGATAAGATACGGTGAAAGCATTGATAAAAGAATTCAAGGAATTTGTATCAAGAGGCAATGTAATGGACATGGCAGTGGGTGTCATTATCGGCGGCGCTTTTACTGCCATTGTAAATTCTTTGGTCGGGGATATTATGATGCCGCTGCTTTCCCTGCTCACAGGGGGCTTTGATTTTACTTCTCTGTGCATTGTATTGGGGGAAGGGGAAGGCGCGGCGACTTTTAATTACGGTGCCTTTATCGCCGCGGTGGTGAATTTGTTCCCGATTGCCATAGTAATATTTATCCTGGTCAAAGTACTGAACAAAGTGGCAAGGAAGAAACCTGCACCGCCTGCGCCTGTGACCACGAAAACCTGCCCTTTTTGCAGGGAGAAGATTGCCATTGAGGCAATAAGGTGCCCCCACTGCACATCTGAGCTTGGGGAAGGGATGATGGCAGACGGAAGCGGCGAAAAATGAAAGAAGCATTAGGTTTACAGAAAAAAATAGCGGCAGTAAACGACCTGACCGGCTATGGAAGGTGCGCACTCACTGTTTCCCTGCCGGTTATTTCCCATATGAAAATACAGTGCTGCCCTGTACCCACCTCTGTTTTGTCCAATCACACAGGCTATCCGGAATACTTTTTTGACGATTATACAGAAAAGCTCCCGGCGTATTTTGGCATGTGGAAAAAGCTGGGGCTTTCATTTGACGGCATCATGACAGGCTTTTTGGGTTCCCAGGAACAGATTGGCATAGTGGAGGAATTTATCAGGCAGTTTGCAGGGGAGGATACCCTGGTGATTGTTGACCCGGTAATGGGCGACCATGGGACGATTGCGCCCACCTACACAGAGGAAATGTGCCGGGAAATGAGGCGGCTGGTTTCTTTGGCTGATATTATCACGCCCAACCTTACAGAGGCCTGCCGGCTGACAGATACTCCTTATAAGGAAAAGGGCTGGAAGAAAGCGGAGCTGTCCGCCCTGGCGGGAAAGCTGGGGGGGCTGGGGCCGGGAAAAATTGTAATTACCGGTATTCCCCAGGGGGAATTTATGGGGAATTATGTACACCAGGAAGGAAGGCAGCCCGCCCTTTTCAGGACCCACAAAGAAGGGGAAGAGCGGTGCGGCACAGGGGATCTGTTTGCCTCCATTGTGGCGGCGGATGCGGTAAATGGGGTGGCTTTTGCCCGTTCCGTAAAAAAAGCGTCGCTTTTTGTAAAAAAGTGTATTGTAAAATCTATGGAGATGGGGATACCCCAAAAGAACGGCGTATGTTTTGAGGAAATCCTGCACCTGTTAAAGCCTTAGGGCATAGAGGTAAAAATGAAGCGTTTTCTGAACTGTTTGTTTAAAATTATATTCAGCAGGACGCTGGTTATCCTGTTGATGGTGGTTGCGCAGATTCTGGCACTGCTGGGGAGCTTTATCGGCGTAAAAAGCGCTTACCCTTATATCTGGCAGTGTATGTACCTGCTGGGTGCATTTTTGATAATATATATTATCAACAGGGATGAGCCTACAGATTTCAAGATGACCTGGATCATCCTGGTCTGCCTGTTTCCTGTATTGGGGGCTTTGATTTATGTGTTTGTGATGGGGAATTTCGGCGGCATTGGCTTAAAGGCAAAGCTGGGCAGGCGCATGGAAGAGACAAAGGGGCTTCTGGGAACCAATAAGGAGACACAGGAGGCGCTGAAAGACTGTCCGGCGTCTTTCCGGGGATTTGCGCATTACATGGAGCATACAGCGGGGTTCCCTACCTACCACAATTCTTCTGTGGTGTATTACCCCCTGGGGGAGGATAAGTTTGCCGACCTGAAGGAAGAGCTGAAAAAGGCAGAGCGGTTTATTTTTCTGGAGTATTTTATTATTGAACGGGGCACTATGTGGGACGCAGTGCTGGAAATCTTGAAGGAAAAGGTAAAAGAAGGGGTGGAAGTAAGGGTGATGTACGACGGCATGTGCTCTATTATGCTGCTTCCCTACCAATATCCCAGTGAGCTCCAAAGCTATGGGATCAGGGCCAAGATGTTTGCGCCCATTGTGCCTTTTTTGTCCACCACCCAGAATAACCGCGACCACAGGAAAATTGTGGTGATTGACGGGAAGGTGGCATTTACCGGAGGGGTTAACCTTGCAGATGAATATATTAATGAAGTAAAACGGTTCGGCCACTGGAAGGATGTGGCAGTGAAGATCACCGGGGATGCGGTCAGGAGCTTTACGGTGATGTTTTTGCAGATGTGGAACGTGTCGGAGTGGGGGGAGGAGGACTACCAGGCATACCTGAGGGATATAGTGTTTGAGACGCCCCTGTTCCATGACGGTTTCGTGGTCCCTTACGGGGAGACTCCCACCAGGAGCACAGAGGTTGGAAAAAAGGTGTACGAATCTATGATACAGCGTGCTTCCGGATACGTACACATGATGTCACCTTATTTTATTGTGGACAGGGAATTTCTGGAAACTATGCGCTATGCTTCCCGCCGGGGGGTGGAGGTAGCCATGATCCTGCCCAGTATCCCTGACAAAAAGGTGGCATACTACATTGCCCGGACCTTTTACCCCGAGCTTTTGGCAGCGGGGGTGAAGGTTTATGAGTATCTCCCGGGCTTTATTCATGCAAAGGCTTTTGTGGCAGACGGCGAGTGCGCTGCTGTTGGGACGATTAACCTGGATTACCGGAGTTTTTACCATCACTTTGAGTGTGGTGCCTGTTTCTTTGGAAACCTGGTGGTGGCAAAGGTAGAAGAGGATTTTCAGGAGACTTTGAAAAAATGCCGGGAGGTTACACCGGACTATTACAAAAGGCTGCCCCTTTACCAGAAAATAGTGGGCAGGATCTTCCGGCTTGCTGCCCCACTTATGTGATTTCCTTTGGCGGCTGTTATGGCCCAAAGGATTATGAAGCTGATACAGTTTTAAGGAAGGGAATGGAAGTGGTTTTATGAAGGGGATTTTATATGATGCAACAAAAGTAAAGGTGTGCCAGGCTTTTTATGCAGTCTGTGATTATGCGGGGCTCCAGGGAGAATGGGCTGATAAACTCTGGATGGATATCCTCTCCCGGAGGGAGCTTTATGAAGAACTGGTCTATTATATCGAACACCATACATTCCTGGATAAACTGAAAGTCCGGGGCTATTCCCTGTGCGACCTGTATGTGTGGCAGATGAACCGATACAACCTGATCAAGGACACAGGTAAAAATCCCAGGACCTGTAATAAAGAAAAAATGGCCATGCAGGCATTCCGGTCCATGGCGGATCTTCTTGCGGATCCGGAGGATTATGGGAAAAGGCTGGAATATGGACAGGGAACAGACAGGCTTTAAGGTTCTTGGTACATATGCCGCAGGCGGTATGGGGCTGGGCACAGGCAAAAGCAGGGTGGTGTTGGCGGTGAAAGGAGGCATGGATGACAAAAAAGGAATTTTTACTGGAACTGCAGCGGGTATTAAACGGCAGGATAGGAAGCAGGGAAGCGGCTAACTATGTTTCTTATTACCAGGAATACATTGAAATAGAAGTGCGCAAGGGCAGGAATGAGGAAGAGGTTACAAAAGAGCTTGGAAGCCCCAGGCTGATCGGAAAGAATGTGGCGGACGTTTTTGAGCAGAAGGCCAGGAAAGAACTTCGCAGCAAAGCGTTTTTGGAATATAAGGATAAGTTCTGCCAATATGGCGCTATTTTGGGGCGGAAGTGTGCAGTGCTGTGCAGGCAGGCGGCGGGAAGGGCGAAAGGATGGTTTGGCAGGCTCTGATGGTTTGCCGCCGGGAAGAGGGCATTGAAGGCAATGTAAAAGCCTGTCAGCATATGACAGGCCTCTACAGGGGAGTATAAATAGTTAATATAAGGGTTGCAAATAGGAATTGAAGGGTATTCCTGTTTACAAAATATATTATAGCTCATAATTATATATTATGCAATGTTTATATAGTACAAAAGTACTATGTAAATTTTGTACGATTTTTGTGCATGTTGAATAAAAAATAGGTACTAAAGTACTAGGAATGAGAAAGAATAAAAGATTGGAAAAAAGAAATAATACTCCTGTAACCTAATGAATCAGGAGGAATTGAAAATGTCAAAGAATGATTATCAGAACAGCAACAACCAGAACAACCAGAACCAGGAGAACAAATCCAGCCAGAACAGCCAGAATAGCCAGAAGAACAGTTCTTCTAATTCTTCTAACTGCAAAGACAGCAAAAAGAACAACCAGTTCTAAATGTCCTAAATGGTTTTGGAGAAAAGGCGTCCTTCCCGGGCGCCTTTTTGCTGATAAGAAAAACTTATAATCCCTATAATAAATATTGATTTTACTTATGGTCACCTTTTGGATATAATCAAATGGTAAAAAGCGGATGGGAAGCCGCTGCCAGGTGGAGATCATATAGGCAGTTTAAGGCGCGGCGGATGGGAGGTTAAAATGGTTAAGGCAGTAGTAGGAGCTAACTGGGGCGATGAAGGAAAAGGTAAGATAACGGATATGCTGGCACAGCAGGCGGATATCATTGTGCGTTTTCAGGGGGGAGCCAACGCAGGGCATACCATTGTGAATAATTATGGGAAATTTGCCCTGCACACATTGCCCTCGGGTGTGTTTTACAGCCACACCACCAATGTGGTGGGCAATGGGGTGGCGCTGGATATCCCCCTGCTTTTTAAGGAGATTAAGAGCATTACAGACAGAAATGTGCCTGCGCCCCAAATACGTGTGTCCGACAGGGCGCAGATGGTGATGCCTTACCATATCCTGCTGGACCAGTACGAGGAGGAGCGGTTAGGGGGGAAATCCTTTGGTTCTACCAAGTCTGGGATAGCGCCTTTTTATTCTGATAAATACGCAAAGATTGGTTTTCAGGTGAGCGAGCTTTTTGAGGAAGAGGTTTTAAAGGAAAAGGTATTAAGGGTATGTGAGCAGAAAAATGTGATGCTGGAGCACATGTACCACAAGCCCCTGATTGATCCCGGGGAGCTGCTGGGAACCCTCCACAGCTACCGGGAGATGGTGGCACCTTATGTATGTGATGTATCTGCCTATCTGGATAAGGCGCTGAAGGAAGGGAAGACGGTCCTGCTGGAAGGGCAGCTTGGTACCTTGAAGGACACGGATCACGGGATTTATCCCATGGTAACCTCTTCTTCTACCTTAGCGGCCTATGGCGCTATTGGCGCGGGTATACCGCCCTATGAGATTAAGGAGGTCATCACTGTCTGCAAGGCTTATTCCTCGGCAGTGGGGGCAGGAGCCTTTGTATCGGAGATCTTCGGGGAGGAAGCGGATGAGCTGCGGCGCAGAGGCGGCGACGGCGGGGAATTTGGCGCTACCACCGGGCGTCCCAGGCGGATGGGGTGGTTTGACTGTGTGGCTTCTAAGTACGGCTGCAGGCTGCAGGGGGCTACGGACGTGGCCTTCACTGTGCTGGATGTGCTGGGGTACCTGGATGAGATCCCGGTGTGCATCGGCTATGAAATTCAGGGAGAAGTGACCAGGGATTTCCCTGTAACCTGTAAACTGGAAAAGGCAAAGCCGGTTCTCACCAGGCTGCCCGGATGGAAGTGCGAAATCCGGGGAATCAGAAAGTATGAAGAACTGCCGGAGAATTGCCGCAGGTATGTGGAATTTATTGAAGGGCAGATTGGGTATCCTATCACCATGGTTTCTAACGGGCCAGGCAGGGAAGATATTATTTACAGACAAAGCCCCTTAAAAAAATAAAAACTAAGAAGGCTCCCCTTTGCAGGTAGGATAGAACTGGCTGCAGAGGGGAGCTTTTTAAGCCAAGGATGCTGGTGCCCCATGCAAAAGACGGAAAACGGTATCTGTATGACATTTTGAGGACAAAAAAAGAAACGGGCAAGCCGCCTGGGCAAAAAATGCAGCTTGCAAAGAGCCATGTCTGTTGATACAATAAATCGTAGTTTATTCCCTGGGCAGGTATACAGCCGGAAAATGGGCAGCTTTGGGAAAACATCAAAAGGGACCAGGAGCAGGCAGGGAAAATGAATAAACGGAATTATGCAAAAGAACTGGATGAAATATTGAAGGATACGGGCAATAAAGGAAAGAAACTGTTCCTCCATAGCTGCTGTGCACCCTGCAGCAGTTATGTCCTTGTCTATCTGAGAAGCTTTTTCCGGATAACGGTATTTTATTATAATCCCAATATTACGGAGCGGGAAGAGTATGGCAGGCGTGTGGCAGAGCAGAAACGCCTGGTCAGGGAACTGAACAGGCAGGCGGAAAACAGTGGGGATGCTTTTGGGATAGAAGTGATTGAGGGGGAGTATCAAAGGGACCTGTTTTTCCAGAAGGTGAAAGGCCTGGAGCAGTGCCCGGAGGGCGGGGAGCGGTGTTTTGCCTGCTATCATCTGCGGCTTATGGAAACGGCAAAGAGGGCAAAGGAGGCGGGAGCCGGCTTTTTCACCACAACCCTTACGATCAGCCCCCTGAAAAATGCGGCGAAGATCAATGAAATCGGCGAAGCGCTTTCCGGTGAATATGGGGTGGCTTTCCTTCCGTCTGATTTTAAGAAGAAGGATGGGTATAAGCAGTCGGTGGAACTGTCTAAAGAGTATGGGCTGTACAGACAGGATTACTGTGGCTGCGTTTTTTCCCAAAAGGAAAGGCTGGCACGCCCTTCCACCCATAAAACCTGCGCCAATATTTGACAGCGGCAGCAGTATGTTTTACAATACAAATGATATAAAAACCAATCGCCGTCTGCCTGGTTGTCCAGGTGAATCCTTCAAAAGGCAGGAGGTGAAGCTTAGAAGCCACGTGGGCAGTTACGGAACAGGAGAATAAGTATGAAAAAGTTTTTGGATTTGATCTCGGAGGAAATGCAAAATGCATTTGGGGCGGCAGGTTATGATGCCAGCCTCGGGAAGGTAACCCTCTCCAACCGTCCCGATTTATGTGAATATCAGTGTAATGGCGCTATGGCGGGAGCAAAGCTGTACAAAAAGGCTCCCCTTATGATTGCCAGGGATGTAGCGGAAAAATGTGGGGGCAGCCAGGTATTTGCCAGTGTGGAAGCGGCAGCTCCCGGGTTTTTGAATATTAAGTTAAGGGAAGCCTTTGTGGCGGGCTATTTAAACCACATGGGCACCTCCCCGAAATTTGGCCTGGAGATGCCGGAAAAGCCCATGAAGATTATCGTGGACTACGGCGGGGCCAATGTGGCAAAGTCCCTTCATGTAGGCCATCTGCGTTCCGCCATTATCGGTGAGAG
>OFHN01002338.1_pt1 | contig 11355 bp, 19 predicted proteins | sample 1521321 | NCBI WGS metagenome assembly OFHN01 (sample SAMEA3504130, study PRJEB24116) | mouse gut metagenome | biome: mouse gut; feature: mouse-associated habitat; material: faeces | place: Denmark | collected 2011
CTCGCAAAGAGCTGGAGTAATTTTATATCTGACCGCGTTATTATTTGGCGCTTACTTCCATCGGAATATGAGCAAAATCCGGCGAGCATATGAAAATGCCCCGGCACGCCAATACCGGAGCATCTCAAACAGATACCATAGAGAATTATGATATACCACTATACGCAGGTTTAGTATAGCATAATTTCATTTAAAATGCACTTATTTTTTAAAGAAAATCATCTCCATGTTTTCCTTTCGCGTGTAATTCAAGCAAATTATGAATTCCGAATCATTTTCACTTGAACAAAAGCTCAATGAACAGCTGACTGTTTATTGTATTTTATTGCCATCTCTTTACATTGTCTCTCCCTGATACTTTTCATTTCCAAATGTCATTTCAAGCAGTTCATTTGCAACTTTCCCGTCTGCAATACGCATCAGATTATCTTCCGCATCTTCTTTCCCCAGGAAATTCATACTCTCGTACCAGACTACCTGGCGGTCTATCAAACAATAATGCCCGCCGTACTCCTCCACAAGATTCATTTCAAATCCTGTCCTTCGCATCTGTTCCTGCAGTCCCTTTAATATTTGGCTCTAATCTAAAGATTCCTCAATGATTGTAGCAACCCAACGCTTAAAGCCTTATGCCCTCATTTTTACCCTGTTTTTCATTGATTTTATAGGCTTTTCTGCTTCTTTTTCCTCTGTTTTTTTCTGTCTGCATGATTTTTTAGTACCATTTTAGTACCACGCTCAAATACTTTTAATATGGCTCAAAACACCTGCCAACTCCTTACCGGATAGCATAGAGCATTTAGCCATACCAACCCAGAATGCGCGCTCATAATCCTTTTGGAGCTGCCGGAACTCCTTTAACAGCCTTTCGTACTTCTCATGCCGCATATAGCGCGGCTTTGGGATATGCCACAAGTCCTGTATGGGAATATCGGGATAATCCCTAAACCACCATGTATACCCCAGCTCCTTTTCCACTATACGCTCCATCTTAAGGCGCATTTCGCCCATTCCGCTTTTCTGTTGGCAGGAATAATTCAGCTTTGCACATCCACGGCACATATAGCTTTCCTGCCTCCTGTAAAGGTATCTGACACGCTTTCCACAATACGGGCAATGGAAATACATTCTGACTGACTTTCCATCTATGCCGGGAACCCTTGACAACGGCAAATTCACGTATCTGTATTCTCCGACCTCAGAAAAGAAGTCTTTAATCAACGCTGTTCTGCTCTGCACATGGAATATAATATCCCCACTGATAAGTGGATACTTCACAGTTTCTTTGCAGAAAAGGTATTTATCGCCCATGAGGTAATCATAAAAGGAAAAGCTGTCAACCCTGTGGAAGTTTTCAAGCCGTCTGTGTGTCTTATTATGACCGCCGGAACCGTAACCGCCCATATTACACCTTTCCCTTTCCTGCAAGCATATTGTTGAGTATAGCCAATGTGTGCCGCCGATACCCATAAAAATCACTGCGCCCGACTGAAACACGCCCCAGCTTCAAATCAAATTCCAAAATATCATAGGATTTATTCTGCGTAATGGAAAGAATGATATGCTCTGCAGCAATCGGACAGGCTTTATATGCTGCCGTCCGTACCTGTGCGCTGTATTTTCCTGCATGGCACTCTTCCAATAATTCTTTTACTCTCCTGCCTGTCAGCCCATAATCAGCGTAATTTTTCCGCATACCATCCCTCCATATACAAAAATCCCCTGCCTCCATTTAGGAAGCAGGGGAAACCATTATTTTGTTTCCTGTGTGCCGCTGTTCGCCTTTGCCGTCTGCTCCTGATAATAAATCGCTTTCACCTTGTTATCCAGCACAAACGCATCGTAACAGATACGCCCCTCCACAAGGGAGCCACTAATACCGGGTGGGTCTTCATGCACCTTGTAGTCCTCTAATTTTGTCGGAGCCACACACGCACATGGATGCGCCAGCATGAAGCCGAAATTCTCCGGGAGCCTTACTGCAGGCACTTTAACCACTTTCGCCCCGTCAATCATGGCAATGACACCTTTAAGGCGCATATCCTCCGCAATGTCAGTTTCCATGATAATATCCCTGCTGCGCTTCATAATGGTGTACACATCCGGCGTGACTACCAAAATACGCCCTGTTTCCGGCACTTCTGCATTGTCCAGCGCATTGTTCGCATTTAATATCTCGTCAAAGATATTTGTTGCATCCAACGCCACTGCATCCGGCTTATTCCCTGCGCCGGAACACATCACGCCATAAGTATAGCTGTCCACCTCCGGCACAACTTTTTCCCTGACCTGCCTTGCCAGTGCGGATGCCGCCGCCAGCTGCTGCGCTGTTTCGTCATTATCCAGCTTATCAATCGCAAATGTAAAGGAACGGTCATTTTTAAGGGTAAATTCCTCTGTTGAAGCATCCAAATCTTTGATTGTTCCATATCTGCTTCCCGTGAACCCCGGAACTGGATTCCTGCTGTAATCGGTCATTTCGCTTGTGCCAATTTTATAAACCTTTATGCTGTGCGCCCCTGTCCAGCTGTAGTCCTGATTTGTCAGGAGCGACTTCTTACTCTCTGTTGTGAAAATTTCATCCGTGTATGGCTGAAACTGTGTAACTAAACTGATTGCCATAAATTATTATTCTCCTTTAATTCAGATTCATGGCTTTTCTGATGGGGTCCGTGCCTGTTCCCCGGAACGATTTCAGCGGACCCGTGAACGGTTTCGCCCGCCCTGCCTCAAGCTGTGCCTGTTTTTCATCATCTTTCTTTACTGCCAGGCGTTCCTCCATCAAGCCATCTATAATGCCTAAAGCCTTGTCAAAGGCTTCCTCACTGCTGCAATTAAGCGCATCCAAAAGCGTTTCAGGATACCCCTTGTCTATCAGCTTCTGGCGGCTGTTCAAACGGAACTCACGCTGTGCAAGCTCCTGTTCCCTCTCACCCAGTTCCTTTGATGCCTTTTCCCTGTCTTTTGCAAGCCGCTCCTGTACGATGCGGTTTACATCATCCTGCGTGAAAGTTTTCTGTCCCCCTGTCGATTCAGCCGGGGTTGCTGCCTGTTCTGCTGCCATGTTCATATTCTCTGTATTCATAATTTTCCTCCTATTTTTACGCCATAGTGGGCTAATTCCGGCAAACAAAAAAGCATGGAAAATTCCACTCATTTCAGAGTAAAACTTCCCACGCCTTATATATGGCTTCCGTCCGGCGCCTCCGCCGTCCAGGGTACTTCTGTATTCTGTTTGCCTATTGATATTATAACATGAGACAGGCAGATATACAATGTTTTTCTGCCTATATTCCATACCCTATATAGATATGGTTTGCCTAAATCAACGGCGAATTTACACTTTTTTGTGCTTTTCCATCGGAAATATTCACTTCAAGATAGGCTTTCTTAAACCGCCCATTTTCGCCCTTATCTGCCTTGCACGACTTTAATATCGGCTTTAACAATTCCGTCACTGTATGAAGCTCCTGCGGTTTCTCATAGCTTATTCTTACCTTTACTGCCATTATATCAGATACCACCTCCCTTTGCCAGCCCCATGCCGTTATTTCCACGTTTATACTTTTCTTCCCCATACGCTTTGAATCAGTTGTTGGTAGCAGCTTCAGCAAATCGTGTAGGTTACTGCTCATTCCTTTTCCGTTCCTCGCAGACCACATCCACATTATGCCGCTGGGTTCGAGTGTTGCGCACCGTCCCCCGGCTCATGCAGGGTTGTTTCCTAGAGAATCCACTGGATGATATTCAGCACAATGCTCACAATTGCTGCTATCCTCCAGATATTCCGCTGTCTTTTTATATCTCCTATAATCTCCATTGCAAACGTCTCTTTATTCTTTGCCACTATTCCAATCCACCTTCCTTCATCCCTATAAGCAGGGGTCTTTTCCTGTCTGTCCTTTCAAACAGTATCTCAAAAAACGCTTTCATCTTCGGTTCTTTCCGGCTCACTGCCAGAACCATGCACTTGCATTTCGTATAAGTGTCAGTTCCCATTCCCAGCAAAGTCTGTGTCATTTCCATAATTTCTTTCATGTCGCACCCCCGTCTAACAGTTTTTCCGCAAACCTCCGTATCAGTTCCAAGTACTCTTCATTGCTGATTTTGTCAATGATTTCATGTACCACTGATTTTAAGTCAATATTCATTTTGCACCGCCTTTCTGTCCAACCGACAATGCCTCAAGCAGCATCTTAGCCGCCCTGTCCGCCTGTTCCTCGTATTGTTTATGCAGCTCCTTATCCTCCATATCCGGAAGGATGCTTCCCTTGTCGTAATGCAGGTATGCATGGGCTAATTCATGGGCCAGGTTGTAATTGTATTCATCAATTGTTCCCAAACTCTGCCTGATTCCGATTTTATCGCCTTTTATACGCCCGTCATATGCCTTAAAAGGCACAAACTTAACTGCAATGCCTTTTTCTGTTGCCATATGCACTAATTTGCAAAATATTTCACCTTTATCCATAATTTCCTCTTTCCTTTCCCCGGAAAGCTATGTTATTATATATTTGAGTGTTGTAGCTTTACCGGCTATGCCTGCCCTGTTGGTACTGGTAATACCAATGGGGCGTTTTTTTCCTGCATGATTCCTGCCAAAAATTCTTTTGTATGCTTATCAGCCATCTTTCTCCTTACATTGACTTCTGGCATTATAACAGGAACCGATACAGCATATATCCTTTCTGCAATACGTTCATCTGTTTTCAAATCCTCCATCCGTACATTGCTTGTATATATTGTCGGGCAATGGTTCGTGTAACGCCTGTCAACCAGCCGGAGCAATGCCGTTGTTATCCATTCCTTGTTTTCCACCTGTGCGCCAACATCATCCAAAATTAATAATCCAGCTTCAAGTATTGCCTTTATATTTCCCCGGCTTGCATCATCTTTCGCTTTTACAAGCTCTATATAATCGGTCACACTGATAAACTTCACGGATAAATCATGCGTCTTAAGAATCTCATTCGCAACTGCACAGGCAATCATGGTCTTTCCGCTGCCTTTCGTGTCAGAGTAAAAATATAATCCACGTCCTTCACGCTGGAAAGCCTTAAAATTGATTACAAAAGCGTTTACAATGTTCTTCTGCGTCGTTATGTCCTGGGAACCGTATTTCCCCCAGTCAATGCTCTTCCCTGTGCAATATACATATTCAAGCGGCATACCGCTCCGGCTTCGGCGTTCTGCTAAGCGGGAATCTAGTACCATACCATCCTCTATGAATATATCCTGTGTATCATACCCAACATCTTCATACCTGTGTCGTACCAGAATGCCGTTCAAATCATCCGTTTTAACCTCTTCCACCTTAGTCACCGTTGCCAGACCCCAGGAACTGCTTATAGAAGTCTGCTGCATCTGTCCAACTTTGATTTCCCGTTCCAGTGGTATCACCGCCTTTCTTATCCACATAATTGCCGTCCAACACCTTTGCCATGTTGGAATCCTTAATCAGCCAGTCAAAGTTTGCAGACCAATTTCGGTTATTCTGCCCTTTTAGGAAGCTGCTTTCCTCTGCCATTGTGAAGAGCCGTTTGAAATCCTCAATTGTATATTGGTTCAGCCTTGCCCTGATCGCCTTTTTTCTGGAATCGGATAGTTTTGTCAGACGGGGGAATGAGACGCAAATCTCATTATACATATCAGCTATTTGCTGATAATTGATACATTCCCTTTCTTTATCCTTACTTATATTTATTCTATCTCTAACTATATCCTTACTTAACCTATACTGTGCTTCCACTTCGGATTCATTTTGTATACAATTCGGATTCAGCTTGTATACATTTTCAACAAGTTCCAATTGTTTACGTTCTTCCAAATGTATTGTTTTACGGTATCTATCCGACTGTATGTAGTTATGCTGCTTCCAGTGAGTAATTACAACAATCCCACTCTCAAATGGAATAATAAAACCTTTGGAAATAAGCACTTTCATATCATCATTAGTACAATTTGTAAATGATAGTACCTTTCTTGGAGAAGAAACGAACCCATCATCATCCGCCCTCATACCTAAATGAAAATATAATAGCTGGGTTGTTGCTGGCATTTCTAAAAATTTGTCAGTATCAACAACGCTTAAACTAAACATTCTTCTATTTGCCATAGTTTATTTCCTCACCTTCTTTCTCCATCAATGGCTATCCTAAATATTGTAAAAGCCATATCTAAGGCGGGGTTTTCACTAAAATCTGGTTCAACCCCATCTCTCCCATACCGGAATAATGACTTGAACAACTTTCCTGCTTCTTTATCTGGAAGCCGTAATACAACAACTTCATTGTCATAATAAACAAGGAAACTCGGCTTTTTTATTGCATCATCCAAAATTTGTCCTCCTTTTTTTACTCGGCGTGAACGCCATAAACTTTTTCCTCGAAAAAAGCGGTGGAAACCTTTCCGGGGATGGTTATAAATCCTTTCGCTTTCAGTTCATCATTCATCTGCCGGATAATCCCGTAAGCCTTGCTTTCAGACACTTCCAGCACCGCCATAACGTCCCTGACATTCATAATCTGTTTTGCCATCTGCCGCCGCTCCTTTCCCTCTGGCTCTGTCGATAAGCTCCATAATCTCATTGTGGCGTTGTATGAACTCTTTGTTGCCAACGCCAAGCCGTTTTTCTTCTGCTTCTACCATTGCGTCAAGTTCTTCCTGTGATAGCATAAGAATCCCCTCGCTTTACTGGCAGATATGCTTTACATATTCCTCTGATACCATGAACGGTGTTTCTCCGTCCTCACAATCAGGATTGTAAACCACGTCAATTCCAATTGTTACATTGTCAATTGTCCGCTCCAAGCCTATCATCATGCCGCTATCCTCTGCATTGATTCCTGTGAGAACCTCCGCTACTGTGAACCCCTCTAATAACTTCTCATTTACCTCTGCATAATCTCTGAATACTTTCTTTGCCATTGTCTGTTTTCTCCTTTCTTAGTCCTCTAAAATTTCAGTTACATCCACTCCCAGAGCCTTTGCAATCTTTCCAAGGGTTTCCGGCTTCAAACTTCTGCCGCTCATTGCCCTGCATAATGTTCCTTTTGGGATTCCGGCTTTTTCAAAATCTTTTTGCCCCATACAAGCTCTTGCCCTGGCAAGCGAGAATTTTTTTCTGTCTAACTTCATTCCCATATACTTATTTCTCCTTTCTTTGCATATGCAAGATTTATATGTATAATATCGTGCTTTTGCAAGATTGTCAATAGATTTTTAAAATTTTATGTGCTTTTGCAAGATTGTATTTACATTTGCAAGATTCTGTGTTTTAATATATTGTATAAGGAGGCTGCATAATGGGAATTGGAACAAATTTAAAATTGGCACTTAAAGAATATGATTTAACAGTTGCAGAACTCTCTAGGAAAACTGGTATTTCAACAAATACTTTTTACGCAATGATTAGAAGAGATAATAATAAAATCAGTCCAGATATGCTAAAAAAGATATGTGATAATACGGATATTACTGTTTATGATTTATTAGATAACTATGATGAATTAGCCGCAAAATACTATGACCCAAAAGCAAGCAAAGAAGAACAAACCATTGGAGATTACATTTTAACGACAATGGGAAATGATGATAACCTAGAGGGTATTATTGAAATATACGGCAAATTAAATAATACTGGAAAAAAAATGGCACATGAAAAAATTTCAGAATTAGAAGAAGTACCGCAATTTACAGATTCTGATAATAACATTTATATTGACCCAAACTTGCAAAAATTATATGAAGTGGCTATAGAGAAAGCCGTTCGCCATGAAGAATTAACAGAAGAAGAGGAACAAGTTATTATTGGTATTCCTGGGCAATTGCGTCATAAAGGTGATTCGTATGAAGATTCATATTCATTCGCCAGTTCAGAAGAAGAACTAAATAAAATCCTTAAGCAACGTCAGAAACAGAGGGAAGAACTTTTATTGAATGACTATAGAAAACTAAATGAACTCGGACAATTAGAAGCCAAAAAACGTGTATCAGAACTAACCGAACTCCCCCGCTACACCAAGCCAGACGAATCACCCAAAGACTAATCCTCCACCAAAGGACAGCACGAAATTGTGTCGTCCGAAAATCGGACAATCCAAAACTGGTGCATCCAATCAGCGGCAGGGGTGTTGGTAATTATGGGCAGGGCGCCTTAAACCAGGGTGTCTCCAAAACAGAGATACCCGGCAAAAGCCAAATGTCCGTCACTATGCCCCAAATAGGCTTAACCACGGACAAATGGTTGTGGTTGCTTCTATTCGCTCCATACAGACGTTTTATGCATCCATTGATAAGAATAACCATCAATAGCCATACTGCCCGTATATGGACGGCTAGAAGCGTCACACGGCATACTGCAAATTAAGGGATACCGCCCCCGGAATTACCGGGTAGGGTCTAATCAGATCACCCTTTATCCGTTTCAAACGTGGGAACTGCTGCACCATGACAATATAATATGCTTACTAAGGGAGCCGAAGGGGCGATTACGTCAGCCACCGGACGAAAGAAAGGGGGCTGGAGCTATGGTTACATACAGTGACTTATTCACATTCGTAATTATGCTTTGCGCCGTTATAACTCTTGTTATCAACATCAAACGCAAAAAGCAGCGCCCTCGTCCTGGTAAGATAAGGCGCTACTTCATGTAACAAATTATTTTTCCGGCGGCTAGGTGTACTCTAGCTTTCGGCTCTCTTGTTAAGTATATTATATGCCATAGATGCAGATTTTTCAACCACGATTTGAAAAACCATTCTTTCTCCTAGATTCATCCCGGAGAGAAATTCTTCCTCCGTCATTTTCGGCAAAATACGGCAGATGGCGCAGCAATCAAATCAGCATAGAAAGATAAGAGGAATCTATTATGAGCAAAGTTATCATGATGTGCGGGGTATGCGGCTCCGGCAAAACTACCTACGCAAAGCAAAAGGAAAAAGAAGGATATATCAGGCTTTCGATTGACGAAGAAATGTGGAAAGCTTACGGCCGGAAAGGCGTCGATTACCCGGACAGCCAATACGAAGAACTGTCAGAACAAACAGAATCCATCCTCCGCGATAAATTGATCGCGCTTATTAAAGACGGGAAAAATGCTGTAATTGACTTTAGTTTCTGGAACAAGGAAAACCGAAAAACTTATAAGTCAATTATCGAAAAACACGGCGGCGAGGCAGAGCTCATATACATGAAAGCCGACATAGAAACTTTACGGAAAAGGCTGAAAAAAAGGAATTTGCACTTAAATGCCAATTCTCCGTTTATAATAACTGATGAAATATTAGAGCATCACTATCATGGATTTCAGGAGCCATGCGGCGAGGGAGAAATCGTTTGTCTACAGCAATGATCCAGGAATTACCAGAACCGGGAATCTAAAACAGACTCCCGGTTCTGACATGTAAATATTATAATGCTGAGCGCAAATTCTCAGTTTCCTCTCCCATACACTCCGATTTCCGCAATGCAGGTATCATCCCACTGGCTCCCTTTATAAACGGACCTTATTACCACATCAATCTCCGACGCCGGACATTCCCCAGAAAATTCCACCCAGTATTCGGTCTTTCCGTCCGGGAATGTAATGGTCTGGGTCACGTCTCCCACCGTTATCTCAAGCTCCTTCGGGCGGTTGTTCCCGTCGAAATACTCCCAGGAGTTCCAGTTTCCAAGCTGGAAGGACATATATTTTACATTGTATGATTTTTCCAGCTCAAAATGAAGGCTCTCGCCGATTCCGTCGCCTGCCACGCCCTCCTGCCAGGAGGTTTTTTCGTTGCCGTCCACGGCCTTTCCTGCGCCGTTGTCTGTTCCCTCCTGAGATATCACAGAGCTTGCCGATGCGTCTTTGACTGACAGTTTATAATAATCTCCGAAATCATCCGGCTCGCTGACAAATGACATCTTAAGCTCTCCTCCGCCATCTGCCAAAGCATCCTCCCCGGTTTCTTCGTTTCCCTGATCTGCCTTTTCCTCAAGCTCCCTCTCTTCCTGCTCCCGGGCTGCCTGCTCCCGCTCTTCCATAAGCCGCCTTTCGTTGGCATCCATGGTAGTGAACACCATCCAGATGGCAGCCATGAGAAATATCATGACAACCACAACCAGCGCGATAATCCCGAGATACCTCTTTGACTGTTTTCTTCCGCGCCCGCGCATATATTCCCGCCTCTCCTCGCGGTCCCAGGGCGCGGACGGCAGCTCGCCTGTGATTTCTTTTGAAAGCTGCCTTAATATCTGATCCTGCAGCTCGTCTAACGACTGGTTCTCCTCCACGTCCTGCCCGCAGTAGGGGCAGTACATGGAATCATCCGGTATCTCACGGTCACAATGTACACATCTCATATCCATCACCTTTTTATTGCCTGCTGCATCACTACTTTACAGAATTTCTTCTTCCCTCTCTTAAGGACAATTCCTTCACCGGACAAATCCTCTCCTGTGTAAGACTTGTGAATGTCCTCCACTTTCTCACCGTCCACAGTCACGCCGCCCTGCTGCACCGCGCGCCTTGCCTCGGAGCGGGTCGGAACAAGCCCTGCCTTCACCAGCATGGACAGTATGTCTATGCTGCCTTCCTCCAAGTCCGCTGCCGTCAGCTCTGTCTTCGGCATATCTGCCGCATTTCCCTGGCTGAATAATGCCCGCGCCGCCGCCTGCGCCTTTTCGGCCTCCTCCTCGCCGTGAACCATCTTTGTAAGTTCGTAGGCAAGGATTTCTTTTGCCGTATTTAGCTGCGCTCCCTCCCAGGCATCCATCTTGTCAATCTCCTCGAGAGGCAGGAACGTAAGCATGCGGATGCATTTTAAAACGTCCGCATCAGGCACATTTCTCCAATACTGATAAAAATCGTAAGGCGAGGTCTTTTCCGGGTCAAGCCACACTGCGCCGCTCTGGGTCTTGCCCATCTTCTTCCCCTCGGAATTTAAAAGGAGGGTGATAGTCATAGCGCTGGCATCCTTTCCAAGCTTACGGCGGATCAGCTCTGTTCCGCCAAGCATGTTGCTCCCCTGGTCGTCGCCGCCGAACTGGAGGTTGCAGCCGTACTTCTGGTACAGCATGTAGAAGTCATAGCTCTGCATGATCATGTAGTTGAACTCAAGGAAACTAAGCCCTTTCTCCATCCGCTGCTTGTAGCACTCTGCCGTGAGCATGCGGTTTACGCTGAAATGCGCTCCCACATCCCGGAGCATTTCCACATAGTTAAGATTCATGAGCCAGTCTGCGTTGTTTACCATCAGCGCTTTCCCTTCGGAAAAATCTATAAAACGGCTCATCTGCTCTTTAAATCGGTCGCAGTTGTGGCATACCGTCTCTGTCGTCATCATCTGGCGCATGTCACTTCTTCCTGACGGG
>OFHN01002343.1_pt1 | contig 11337 bp, 10 predicted proteins | sample 1521321 | NCBI WGS metagenome assembly OFHN01 (sample SAMEA3504130, study PRJEB24116) | mouse gut metagenome | biome: mouse gut; feature: mouse-associated habitat; material: faeces | place: Denmark | collected 2011
GAAATTGACTGGCGCAGAGAATATGCCGATATAAAGATGGCCCTCAATATACCGGCACTATGCTCTGCTGCATACTTCTGTTACCGTGCCGCTTCAAAGCAGGAGAACGACTTGACAGAGGATAGCATCACCTTTATCAAACCTGTTAAGTTTTCTGATAATAAGTATATTATGCTCTCAGCCACAGCAGATGAAACCATTTGTAATCTCTATTTCAATGAAGAGAATGTACGGTTCTATAACTGCAAAGAGGCCGCAAACACAGGGAATCTCAATCAATGCGGGGACAAGTCTATGGGCCGCAGCTCGATTCGCAAAGATCCATCCATTATCAAGCGTATCAAGCGGTGGACAAAGTTCGATTACACGATTTCTTTCAAGGAGTTCCATAAGCACTATGAGGGTGATCTGCATTTCGGCAACTGCGCGGGATGTGATATGCTAAAGGGTCAAAACATTGATGTTATAGGAACGCCGCATCAGCCAGAGTGGATATATAAGCTGTTTGCCTACTCGCTGGGATATGATGTCGATGATGATTTGAAGCCTGGCACTGTCGTTGTCCATAACGGGTTCCGGTTTCGGTTTATGACCTACACCGATGAAACCCTAAGAGCAATCCAGTTCTATATGATTGAATCAGAGCTGGAGCAAGCTGTAGGTAGGGCTAGATTGTTACGCTGTGATTGTACTGTCAATCTGTTCTCTGACTTTCCTCTGAAACAGGCTGAGCTAAAGGAATCCGAGTACGATACCGATGAAAACGATGAAGACTCAGAAGCAACTTAGATCCTACCTCTCTCTACAAATCACGTCATGCTAGATATGGTTAAGCTATAACACACAACTGGAAAACAGTGGAAGCAGTATACCACAACATGCCACTATTTGTACCGCATAGAAACAGCAATCGCCCGCAACCGCTCTGTAAGAAATGTTTGCAGAGGAGGCAAATTATAATGAACATAAATCAAGTATTTGAGCTATCTATGATACTTCATACAAACAAATTCCAAAGGATCTTCAACGCCAAGGTCGGCTATTTACAAGAACTTGATGGTGAACACATCGACCCAACCCTGGCGGCGAAAGGCATCACTGTTATCTATCGGAACAGTCGCTACAAGAAGAAGGTTCGGGTGCTTGTCAATACATTATTGGTCGTGAATGGTCCTTCCAACACCGATAAACTGATTCGGAAACTGTGTAAGCGTATTGATGAATATTTCAACCACGAATACAAGCTGGATGATTTTACTTTGTCCGGTGTAACTCTTACTGTAGACATCAATGTTGGCAGTCGTGAAAAGGTATCGGCATACCTAAAGGTTTTGCATCGGGTCGGCAAGGTCAAGGGGTTTTCGCCAGTTGAATATGAGTGCTTCGATAAGAAAGCCAGCTTCTGTTTGAGTGGGAACAGTAACAACACCGACTTCCTTTTGTATGATTTGGAAGCTACTGTTATGGGCCGACTTTGGAACACAGATGCAGGACGAAAGCAGCTACAGTCTGTGAGCGAGAGGACAAGCAGTCTCCTGAGAGCAGAGGTACGTCTGACGAAGCCCAAGGCTATTCGAGAATACTCAGATGCAACCGGTGTGTCAGGTCAGATCGTGGAGTTGATGAAGAACAGCACAGACGTTTTCATAAACACATTCGCCCGGATAGTCCCGTTCGGTGACTTCTATAAGATGGATGCCGCTGTCGAGATCGTCCATAGCGAGGGCAAAGATAGTATTATGAGAAGAAGGATGCTCCGACTCCTGGACCTGATTCCGGAGAAAAAGTCTCTCCACTTGGCTCAAAAGGCTATGAACTGTCGGGATGTGGAGAAGGTCATGGATACCTTTGCCAAGATCAATCTATCTCCTGTCACCATCAGCAAACGGCATGAGGTCAAGCACCTTGATAACCTCTACTCTTACTTTTTATAGTGTATCAAGAAGGGCTGCCATAGTGCAGCCCTTCTTGCCTGGTTTTATTGGTTTGCAGTCAATGCTTGGTACAACTTCAGCCTCACCATTACAGGTGATTACTTGTATTCAGACACAAGTTCGTGTATAATGTGAAGAATCAGGGGGTGTAACTACAATGAACGAGAAACTTCAAGAAACCAAAGAGATTCGTCTTGACAAGCTAATTCCCTTCCAACTCCGGTCTTCTCAGCCGTACCAAGGTGCGAGACTAGAACAGCTCATGAACAGCATCGAGAGATTGGGGCTACAATCTCCAATTGCCGTTCGTCCTACAAACGATGGAAAATACGAAATTATATGCGGTCATAACAGAGCCAATGCCATAAGAGAACTCGGCCGTGATGTCATCCTTGCCAAGGTGTATGAAGATCTGTCAGATGATGAAGCATTGGAGTTGTTTTATGATACCAATCTGAACCAGCAGTCCTTCTCTGACTGGAATTACTCCCAGCGGATCAAGGCAATCCAGTACACCGAGATGTTGATTAGGAAAGAATCTCAACAAGGTAAGCGATCTGATTTAGTGGAGAAAAAGGATGCTACAACTGACGGAGAGACTTCTGTCCAAAGTAGACACAAGTTCGAGACTTCCTCGCGGAGAAGTACCACCAGGGATCGGATGGCGCGCACCATGGGCATAGCTACTGCCACTCTCAGCAAGTACCGAAGCATCATTAAACTCCCAGACGATCTTATTGAAGTCTTGGCCCGGCTGTTGGATGAGAAGAAGATTACTTTCGAGGTTGCCTATAGGATGTCAGGATTGAAGCCATGCGATGTCGAAACGCTGGTGAGTCACATTGAAAACTCACCAGGCAAAAAAGTTGACCTAGTAAAGTTGAAGGAACTCTGTGCACTAAGTAAAAAAAGATTCAGAACAAACGTTCCTCTCTTGTTGTCGCATGACGAGCTGAAAGGGGTTCTGGTTTCTAAGGGGCCTGTTATAATGCAACCCGTGAGAAGAACCGAAGAATCCAGTGAAGCTGACATTTAGGATACTACAAGCGTCTATTCGCTCTGAGACTTTTGATTGTCGGCGGTTCTAATAGCAGGGGTACGGTCGGTACGATGGTATATGTACCAGGGTACGGCCCCATTATCTCAGAATCCAGAGCCTCAAAATCACGTATCTTCTTGCTTATTGTTGGCTTGTGCAGGCTTTGGTTTTAACGGACTTACAAGAGACTCTGGCGATTTAGTCTGCGCATAAGGATTTATTTTTCTTGATAACAGCCTCTGTGCATCGGACTCCCTAATTTCAGTACGCCCCCATATACTGGGGTCGAGATCAGTCATATTTACCCATATCCATTCTGTAGATAAATACTTATCCGCTGTTATCGGCGAACGAAGTTGGCACAACTGATCTACCCTATCTGACAAGAGCTTTTCCTTTGCGGGTATCAGCTCCAATGTTTGTGTAATAGTATCCCATTTCAACTCTGCCCAGTTGTCATTAGTAGCCTCTTCGATGAAGGTGTCTGTGATTTTTTTGACGTATGGCTGACCCTCTTTATTATCCACACAGGTCGTATATAGCAGAACCCTTGTAAGAACGTCAGGGACATCAAAACTGGTTTGCTGTAGCAACTCCTCTTTATACATTCCCAAGTATCTTCTGAAACTCTCTTTATGCTCAGCCTCAATCGTTTCATCCTTGGAGATAATATAAAGGACTGCCGACACAGCCTTTGCCACCATGTCTTCATTGATGAATGGCATCACTTGAGATTTGAACCTTTCACGGGCAACTTCCAATGATGGCAGTTGATTCTCTCTCAATACTAATGGTCGTTTGCACGACAGCAATCTGCTCACTACCGATTTGTTTCCCTCCGTGTTATCAGGATTATCAACAGCGCTTCCTTTGTCTTCATCCCTGTCTTCCTTTGATTCTGATTTTAAGCTTCTATTTCGTCTATCAAGTACCCATGCAATCCTTGGGACAAATTTTTCCTGACTCAATTCTCGTTTGCAGCAATTCAAAATACCAGCAAATATACCAAAACAAAGTGTCATTATCAATCTCCTTTTGTGCAAACAGCAAATCTCCCTCGGATGGACTTCCAGGCAACCCCTAGGCAACGACATCCTCTGAGGGATGTGATATGCTTTCAGTAGCTCTTGAATATGGCCATACCGGGGGAGCATTCGCAGCTACTGGATTATACTGTGCGTACCGTATGACCCTGTGGCATAACATTGCGTGGGGTGCGCACACCACGTTGGACACTAAAAAGGAGGCACACGATGACCTACGACCACACCATCAAGCCAGCGACAATCAACATCCTTGGCAATCCACCGAGGACGTCTACACCCAGCCATGTTCCCACTGCTCAGGAGGAATCCACACACGAACAATCGCTGTGGGGACAAATCAAGTCCAAGGTCAAAAAGGTTTTTGGCTATATTAAGTTAGCTGTGACCTACATCAAAGTTGAAATTGTTCCAATCGCCATAGCGGCAGCGGGCGTTATGAACGCTTGGAGCAACTACCGTCGTTGTACTGGAAAAGCGAGGGATGCGGCATGTTATGCCTAACCCCAGAGGTTGAGGGCAAAGGGATCAGCAACTTTGTCATTCTCGTCCATCGCCGGGTCAATGTCCACATGGATTCTCAGCCAGACGGTGTTTCCTACATTGAGATGTCCCTGAGCTTTGAAAAGGGTGGGCCTAGCATCAAGAAGCAAGTGCCCTTGTCTCAACTGGGAACTATGGATTGGAGGGAACTGGACTACCGGGCTACTTTCATTCCTCAGATTCCGGTTGCAAAGGCCAATCGCTACATTGGCACCGATATTCGTTCCAAGCTGGATGATCTTCCGACAACCGAGGTCTACCGATTGAGCCATCCTGGGATGTACATCATCAATGGTGAACCTGTTTTCTGCACAGGTGATGAAGTCATTCGGCCATCTTCCGGTACAGCGCAGGGGCCAGAGGTAGAATGTGAACATATGCCCCAGCGACTAGATATCGACCCTAACCTTTCCGAAAGTGAAACGGCTGCCGAGATGCTGAACCTCATTAGTCTATTTCCAAATTCCGGTAGAATCATTCTCGCCCAAGTGCTCGTGGCGCTGATGCGTCAGGCATACGAGGATGCTGGGAAAGCCCCATCTTTCTGTGTCTTTCTGCACGGGCGCACTGGAACTCAGAAGACAACCATCGCCAGTTTCTTGACCCAGATATACAACCGCAGTAAGGGAATCGCTGAGCTGGCCCGGTTAAACGCCAGTTGCGCTTCTGCTGTTGAGCTGCTAATGGATGCGGTTGACGAAGTGCAGGTTTTCGATGATCTGTTCCCAGCGGACTCAAAGCAAGTTCGCAAAAGTCAGGAAGAAGTTCTTTTTGAGATTACCCGCTATATCGGGGATGGCACGATTCCAGCTCGAATGAAAGGCGGCAAAGTGCGTGAAGGCCGTCCCAAGTGCGGAGTTCTCTTCACTGGAGAATACCTCATCGGGAAAGGCTCTGATGCTGCTCGACTACTTCCAGTTGAGATGACGAAACCGGACACTCGTGTTCTTAAATATTTCCAGGAGCAGCCACTCATCGTATCCACATTCTATCGTAACTTCATCTCATGGTTCATTGAGAATTATGACAAGACTGTTGCTTACTTGAAGGAATGGCTTGACGAGTATCGCAAGGCTGAATTAGGCGTACATGATCGGCTGTGCGAGACACATTTCTTTCTTAACTCAGCATACTCCTTGCTGCTGGAATACTGTGAAGAGAAAGGCATCCTGACCAAAGAGGATGTGCGTGGCTTTCATAGCAGCTTTGTTGAACTGCTTAATCAACTTGTCCGGGAGCAGAACGAGCGTGTATCCCCAACGGCCTCTGTACCACCCATGCGTGGGAACGTCTTGGAGCACATCAGAGAGTTATATCGAAGCCACCAACTGACCATTACTAACGACAAGCGTAAGTTTGATGACGAACAGCACCATGGCGTTATTCACAGAGACTGTCTGTGCTTGCGCCCTCAAGCCCTGTCCCACTTTTTCCCAAGTAGGGACATCAATGACATCGCTCGTGAGTTGGAACGTGAAGATGCCCTAATCAAAGGGAGAGATGGCCTAGGTAAGAAAATCTCCGCAATACATGGAAAATATTGTTATTGGATACCGCTCAAGTATCTTTAGTTCCAGCTCTTTCCTATAAAAATCATAGCACATTGAAGGTGCGGTGTCAACATCCTGGCTCCTAAGTTAAGAAGCCAGTGCAGACCAACGAACCCGGTATAGGAGCGTGTAGAGGTAAACTCCTCTTACGCTCACTGGTAGCTCTTGCCCAAATTGGACAATCAGCTTCAATCCACATGAAACGTGATTGGTTTTCAAAAATGTTGCTTTAAGGGGTAGGGATGTTCCCTACCCCTTCTCACTGTTATTCTTCACCATGAAGTGCAGTTGATCTATTCTCCCTGCATCGGCATAGTTGGTAGCATAGGGCTTTCTCATGTATCCGTGGCAACTAAAGCTATGATTTGATTGGCCGTATCATCGTCCGTGTGCTTCACCAGATAGGGGATGATCGAGTGGAAGTTCTTTTTCTTCACCCCTGAGAGTTTCCTAATATCCGACCAATAGAAGGGCTTACCCTGCGCTCTTAATTTCTGATATGCCCAAATGATCTTCCTGGCCCAACTCTCAGGGTACGATTCGGTATATCGTTCAAAGATAGCTCTGCATCTTGGCATATTTTCCAACTGATGCCCCAGCAAGCCCATTTCTCGATACACAAGTCTCTCTGATACTCGTTCTGGTCTGCCGTTCTCATTAGCTGTCCCATCATATACACTTTGGACAAATCTTTCTAATATGGGGGCTGTGTCCGTATCTAACTGCACCCAGTCTACTGGGGCAGTGTCTTTCATATAGTGGCTGTCCTGTTCCTGCTGAATCTGTTCTAGGGTCAAGGTTGGAGCGGTTAATTCTTCTGGCTTCATCCCCAAGAAGAAAGCAACCTGACAGACAACAGAGAAATCAGATCGACTCCCCAGCAATACTCTCTGAATCTGGTACATACTCGCTATGTTATATAGCCCTATCTCTCTGTAGAATAGTTTCAGATTATCAGCAAGCATCTTTGTATACCTGCTTCGGCCAGATGGTTTCAAATACTTTGTCCGGCTCAGGCCGTCATACAGGATGGAGCTGATAGGAATATCCTTGTTAAAATCTATTGGAGCATCGAATACAGATTCCAGATACATTGCGTATCGAACCATCAGTTGATCTTCCTCAAAGACAGTTTCATCGTAGACTATGTAATGTTCAGCAGGACAGAAAGTGAAGCTCTGCTCACTCTTAGCCAGAACACCAGATTCTACAAGCCTGCACCTGTGCTTCGTGCAGATACTCATGTTTCGGATTTGGTGTTTCCGATGCCAATAGGCTTCACCATATGTCTTCCTATCATCCTCAGCACACAACGGACAGAACCGCAAGTATTGTTCCCCCTCAGACCGAGGGAGAACACAGAACAGGTGGTGTACATCACAGTTATCATGTGCCAGCCGATACAGCGCAGTCTTCCTTTGTTCCAATGGAATGAAGCGGGCATACTGAGGGTACATTGTATGTTCCAGCACCAACTTGTCCAGGGAGTACATCTTTGCAATTTGCTCTATGGCCCCAGGATTGAGATTTCCAATAAACTCCTTGCTGGGATTGTCCGACCGCTTGCAATATAGCTCCTGCATGGCCGATTTACTTGAAAAGAATCCAGAATGAACGTAGTATCGACAGAGCCAGCTATACACCAATTCATCAGGATAGATGGCAGGGAAGTAGGAGATCATACAGCCACCTCCACTACTGGCAGATGATTCTTCAATAACTCCACAATGTCTATATCTTTGGTCTTGGCCTGGGATACCAACCCAGCAATCGTGAACTCCCCATCTGATTCCACATGAGCATCAACCTTGGTATCTGTGGTCCTTCGCTTGGTTTTCGAGGTCTGGCACTTCTGCCGGGGCTGGATGAACCCGTGCAACATAGATAGCCTTTGCTGATAGGCTTCGTTTAGAGATTCCAGGTTTAGGACTTCTCTACCGTTGAGAATAGCAATCTCCTGAGCGTCGTGGATAAGGGACACCACCACAGAGATATTTCCAGAAGTATGTTCATAGAGCCATTCTGTAATGCCATTGGTGATCTCTGTCCTCTGCTTCACATACTGGTAGGAGTATAGGACTTCACAGAACATCTTGAAGTCCTCCCCATACTCCATCACATCATACCGCAGGCCCAATGATCTCCGGGCAAGCTGCATAGCTTGTTCAAAGAATACAGCACTCTCAGGTGTACCTACCATACAGATTGAAATACCGCTATTATTGATAAGCTGGGTGAGCATCCCCACAAGGCTCTTGCCATTCTTACTGTTGCAGACATTCTGAATCTCATCCACCACCAGCAGGCCGATGTGATTCAATGCCACCTGACTGACGCTCCCGATCAGCATATCCGTAGTAGTCCTGGCTCGTAGTGCATTGGGATAATAGTTACCGCCGATTACTTCATCTACCTTCCGAAGTATCTCCAACAACAGCCCTTTCACAGAAGAATCAAAGGGACACTGGACACAGATACAGGGAATGATCTTCGTATAGGGATTCTCTACCTCAATGATTCGATTCTCAGTAACCAACGTGATTGCCCTGCTGATGGCACTACTCTTACCGATGCCAGAGGCCCCTATGATCGTAAAGCTATCGGAGCCACCCATGATGCCGCTGTACTCTTGCTGCATGATGGCCTTGAAGTTCTGGTTCTGCTGCTGGACTGCCAACTTCGTACCCTTCTTCTGGAGTGACCGCATCAAAGCAAGATAGAGCTTGCTATAGATTTCCAAGGACATCTGATTGGGAACATACACCCGGTAGAGGTCAGAGAGTGCCATGAGCCGCACCGGAGCATCAGCATCACAGATAGCAGAATCATACTCTGGCAACACTTCCAGGGCAGACAGCAACTCACTCCCAGACTTCATCGGTGGTAGAATACGGATAACATCAGACAGATTACTCATGGCTCATCCCCTCCTTCATGTAGTCCCGATGGCGTTTGGTCTGCTCTCGTCTCCTGGTGCTACGGATATTCTTCATGTGAACATCACCACGGCCAGCACCACTACCTACAATAGCTTCAATGTGCTGGGCAAGGTTGATCTGAGCCTGTAGATTGTCTCTGGCTGCACCTCTGGCAATGACCTTCTGGCTCTCTTGTAGCTCCTGTACCGCTGTTAAATCCTTACCTTCAAATCTGGATTCGATGATAGTAAACTCAGTATAGGCCCCATCCTCCAGCACCCACACAGAGGTCACATCTTCTGGATTATAGACCACAGTCACATCACCACCAGATAGGTATTGCTCGGTGTAACCCTCACAGTGATACCGCAACTTGTTTACCTTCAATCCTGACCTGCTGAACTTACCTGTAGTCCTCGGTAGCAATGTCAGCATCAGCTCTCTTTTCCCAATTCCAATGAGATTGGCCCCAATTTGGGATTTTCCCCAATTCCAGATTTGGGAAGCATAGGGCTTCACCTGGGCGGCGATCATGTTCTCAGTATAAGGAAAGCTCTCAACAATTCGCTGAGAATTATAGTAGGTGATGCAATGTAGGATGATCCTCTCAAAGTCAGCCATAGTCAGGCAAGCATCCTTCCGGTAGTCATGAGCACCACGCTCCTGATAGTCAGGCTCGATTACACCCTTACCTTTCAAATGCTTCTTGTAACTTTCCTGTATCAGATCAAAGAATTTCTCCACCAGACCTTTCAACTCAGGTCTATAGGATGGAAGATTGACTACCTTAACACCCAGCTCTGCAATCTGCTCAAAGTTCCCTGATGTATACTCACTTCCCATATCGGTGACGAACATAGCTGGGAGCTTATCACAGTCCCAGTCCTCGCGATGGATGGAGATACCGAATCTGCCACACCAACTAACCTTGTCAGCCACGATGTTTAGCATTAGTCCTCGGAGACTGTAGACACCACCTTCCCACGACAGAGAATACCCACAACACAGGCCACTGTAAGCATCGACACAGGCCGTCAGAATTGGTCTACCTACCAGACTTCCAGTATCATTGACAAGGTAAATATCGCAGACCGTAGCATCCAGCATTCCCGTACCAACAGCAGGAGCAAACTCCTGTACTCCCTCGCCAGTCAGAGGACGATTGTTCCTCTGGTAGTTCTTCAACCCATCACGAGAGATATAGAAGTTCTGGAGGTTCCTAGTCTTGCGATAGAAGTACCGGAACTGATAAAAGGACGGATATTCCTTAGTCAGTACCCCCAGAGCATCACAATACTTCTCCTTGAGCATCATTGTGTAGGCTGTCATGAGCGATTGCTTCTTGGTGGTATAGAAGAATTTGTTCAACGCCCATCGCATATTCTTTTCGTCCTGGGTCAATGCTCGGCCACCCTCCCTACGCCTAGGAGCAAGAGCAGCCACATCCATGTAGGACAAGTACAGACAGAGATAGCTTCTGACTGTTTGCTTTGATACTCTATGTTCTTCAGCCATAGAGCAGATTACCTGGGAGCGCATCTTATCATTTGCAATGAAGGGCAGGATAGGAGCAATTATTGTGTACCTCTCGTACATGACTTTCCTCTGGTCTGCATTCAGAGCATCAACATCAGATGGAATAACCCCTGTGACCTGGGACAGTTCACCACTGGTACACTTGGAGCAGGATTCCAATTCCGTAGCATCTACCCATACAGGCATCGTCCTCTTGATGCAGTCGATGACAAGAACCCTGTCGCTCTGTACTTCCAGCACTCGGATGATGGTATTACCAGACCGAAGCAGATCATACTTCTTCATCAATGACCAACCCCCAATCCGTGACACCGTGCCTGAGCCAGTAGTCCCTTGAAGCATCCAGCAGCTTCACCGTCAGGGGCTTCATCAGGAATTTCCGATAGACACACTCCCTGACCATCAGCTCGCCGTCCGCCTTGGTGCATACGAAGTCTGAAGTGTACTCGCCAACCTCCAGCCCATCCAGCAGGACATTACACCTGATCTCAACAACCTCATCACTGGCTTGCAGCAGGTCAGCGTAGGCATACTGGATAGCATCATACGTCCGGCAGACCTCAGCACACTTGCCCAGCATCCTCTTCTCGCATCGACCCTTGAAGTGTCAACGCCAATTTGAAATTGTAAGAAAACGCCGAAGAAATATTGTAGTTTTTCGGCGGGGTGAGGGGTAACAAAAATCATGTGCAGCCTTGCACAAAAAGAGTGTTGACGATCTGCTGTTTCTGGCGCATGAATTCCTTACGTTCTTTCAGACGGTAAGACTCGCCC
>OFHN01002352.1_pt1 | contig 11319 bp, 8 predicted proteins | sample 1521321 | NCBI WGS metagenome assembly OFHN01 (sample SAMEA3504130, study PRJEB24116) | mouse gut metagenome | biome: mouse gut; feature: mouse-associated habitat; material: faeces | place: Denmark | collected 2011
TGATGATGGGGGTGTGGACATAGACAAAGCCCCGGTCCTGGAAGAAGCAGTGGACGGCGTGGGCGGCCACGGAGCGCACCCGGAAGGCGGCGGAGAACAGGTTGGTTCTGGGCCGCAGGTGCTGAATGGTGCGCAGATACTCCACGCTGTGGCGTTTTTTCTGGAGGGGGTACTCGGGGGAGGAGGGGCCCTCCACCGCGATGGAGGCGGCCTTGATTTCCAGGGGCTGCTTGGCCCCGGGGGTGAGCACCACCTCCCCCTTGACAATGAGGGCGGCCCCCACGTTCTGGCCGGCGATCTCCTTAAAATTGTCCAGCACATTGGCGTCCATGACCACCTGGAGGTTTTTGAAGCAGGAGCCGTCGTTCAGCTCGATAAAACCGAAGGTTTTCATGTCGCGGATGGTCCTGGCCCAGCCCATGACGGTAACGTTCTGTCCGCCCAGGCGCTCCTGGTCGGCAAAGATGGCGGCGATGGCGGTGCGTTCCATATGAATCCTCTCCTATTTCGTGGGTATTTCCCCAAAAGTGTAAATGATTTGGCTTTGGACCCGACTATTATAATGCCTTTCCAGCCGGTTGGCAAGTAAAAAATCTTCCCCGCGGCGAAGGGCGGGGAAGATATCGGTCTCTTATCCGCCCTGATAGGCCCGGATGGCCTCGGCGGTGCGGGTGTAGTCCCCCTCCACCTTGGGCAGCAGCTGCACCGCCAGGTCATAGTCCTTGGTGCGCAGAGCCTCGGTAATCTCGTGGCTGGATTGATACAGCCGGGTAAAGCTGAGATTCTGGGTCACGCCCTTGAGGGTGTGGGCGGCCCGGAATGCCTCCTCGTAGTCCTCTGCCTTCAGGGTGTCCTGGAGCAGCTGAAAGGACTTGTCTGACAGGAACTTACCCACGAACTTCTGTACCAGGGCCTCGCTGTACAGCCGGCCCAGCACCTCCTGATAATCGCCCTCCAGGGCGGCGTAGCACTCTTGCAGTGTCATCGGTTTTCCTCCTCTCTGGTTTCCAGTACCTTGCCGATTGCGCCGGTATACTGGGGGGGGTCCTCAAAGGACCACATGGCCCGGCAGATAATATGGACGGGCTTGAACCGGCCGTCCAGCAGGACGGAGCCGTCGAACTCCACCACGGGATTTTCGGGGGTGGTGCCCTGCAGCAGCTGGGCCAGCTCGGCCAGCTGGTCGAGGTCGATCAGCTCCTGCACACGCTTGTTGTGGTAGGGGTCCACCGTGGTCTCCTCCAGCCCCAGCCGCTGGGAGCCCACAGGGGAGAGGGAGAGCATGGGGGGCGTCGAGGTGTATCGAAACAGAATATTGGGGGAGATGGAGGCGAAGAAGTTGTGGATGGTCCGCTCCTGCTCCAGGATAAACAGGGTGCGGTCGGTGGCGGACAGGTCCTCATACTGGCCCAGCTCGGCCGCGGTGTTCTCCATGATCCGCTGGTCGCCGCGGGTGACGGTGTCCACCGCCATCTCCTGCTGAATAATGTCGCTGCTCTCCACCAGGCACTCCAGCAGCAGGGGCTGGAAGGTGCCGCATTCGCCGTTGAGAATCATGGTCAGGGCCTTCTCGTGGGAGTGGGCGGGCTTGTAGACCCGGGTGCTGGTCAGGGCGTCATACACGTCGGCCAGGGCCACCACCTGGGCGGAGATGGGAATCTCCTCACCCTTCAGCCCGTCGGGGTAGCCTCTGCCGTCATAGCGCTCGTGGTGCCAGCGGCAGATCTCATAGGCGTACTTCACCAGGGGCTCATCCTGGAAGGGGACTCCCTTCATCATGTCGGCCCCCATCTGGGAGTGCTGCTTCATGATGGCAAACTCCTCATTGGTAAAGCGGCCGGGCTTGTTGAGCACCTCGCTGGGGATGCAGATCTTGCCCACGTCGTGGAGGGTGGAGGCGTTGCTGATGAGGTTGATGGTCTCCCGGTCCAGAACATACTTGTCGGTTTTGCGGGCCAGGCTTTTCAGCAGGATCTCGGTCATGGTCTGAATGTGAAGGACATGCAGGCCGCTCTCCTCGTTGCGGAACTCCACAATGTGGCTGAGGATGGAGATCATCAGGTTGTTGACCTTCTCCTTCTGATAGATCTGCTCATTGACCATGGCGGCCAGCCTGCGCTGCTTGGCGTAGAGCATAATGGTGTTGATAACCCGCCGGCGGACCACCATCATGTCGAAGGGCCGGCTGATGTAGTCGGTGACCCCCATGTCGTAGGCCCGCTCGATAAAGGTGTGGGTGCTCTCCGCCGAGATCATGATAACGGGCACGCTGTCGATCCAGTTATACTTGTTCATGGCGGACAGCACGCCGAAGCCGTCCAGGTTGGGCATCACGATATCCAGCAGGACCAGGGAAATCTCCTGTTCCCGCTGTTGCAGGACAGCGACGGCCTGCAGGCCGTCCTCGGCCTCAATAATGTCATAGGACTCCTCCAGCATGGAGCGGAGGATTGAGCGGTTCATCTCCGAGTCGTCGGCCACCAGAATGGTGTACCGCTGTTCTCTTTTTTGGGGCATAAGCTCACTCACCTTCCGTAGGTAGTTCATCCTGCGCGCCGGCCCGCTGAGACATGAGCTTGGTCAGGGTAGCGCACAGCTGTTCAATGTTGATAGGCTTGGCCAGATGGGCGTCCATACCCGCCTGGGTGGTGCGGGTAATATCCTCGGCGAAGGCGTTGGCCGTCAGTGCGATGATGGGGGTGGTTTTGGCGTCCGGCCGGTCCAGGGCCCGGATGGCCCGGGTGGACTCGCAGCCGTCCATTTCGGGCATCTGCATATCCATCAGAATGGCGTCGAAGAAGAAGTGGGGGGAATTTTGGAAGGCCTCCAGGGCCTTGCGCCCGTCCTCGGCGGGAACCACCTCGGCCCCCCGCATCTTCAGCAGCTCGGTGGCGATCTCCATATTGAGGAAGTTGTCCTCCGCCAGCAGAATCTGCCGTCCGTCCAGCTGGGCCAGCTCCCGGGGGGGGTGCTCCTGGACGGGCAGGGGCATCTCGCCCACGTCGAAGGGGATGGTAACTGAGAAGGTGGTGCCTCTGCCCAGCTGGCTGCTCACGGCGATCTGACCTCCCATGCGGGTGACCAGATTCTTCACAATGGGCATCCCCAGGCCGGTGCCCATCACCTCCCGGGCGCCGAACCGGACCTCCCGCTCATAGGGGTCGAAGAGCTTGGGCAAAAACTCCTCGGACATGCCGGTGCCGGTGTCCTCCACCACAAAGAGGTAGTTGTTCCGCTTGCCCTCGTCCATCTGCCGCAGAGAGACGGACACCTGATCTCCCTCCCGGGTAAACTTCATGGCGTTGGACACCAGGTTGTTGATAACCTGTCCCAGCCGGGTGGGGTCGCCCTTTATCATCCTGTCCTTCACGTCGATGGCCAGACTGAACTCCTTGCCCTGGTTTTTGGCCTGGGTCTGGAAGGGGGAGACATTGGTCTCCAGCACCTGGCACAGGTCGAAGGGCTTGATCTCCATGGAGACGTTGCCCTGCTCCAGCCGGGAGATCTCCAGAATATCGTTAATCAGGGCCAGAAGCTGCTGGCTGGCGGCGCCGATTTTGTTGAGGTAGCCCTCCATTTTTTCCCGGTCGCAGTCGGGCTGAAGGGCCAGGCTGGTCATGCCGATGATGATGTTCAGGGGGGTGCGCATGTCGTGGCTCATCACGGAGAAGAACTGCTTCTGAGACCGCTCGCTCTGCTCGGCGGCGGCCAGGGCTCCCTTCAGCAGCCGCACCTGCTGCTGCTGCTGTTCCTTCTCGGCCTCCACATCGCGGAAGCAGAGCACCGCCTCGTTGGGGATCTGCTCCGGGTCGGTGAGCAGCCGCACGCTGATCCACCGCTGTTCGTCCCCGTACTGGCGGAGGAACTCGCCGCCGAAGTCCCGGACCTGATCCTTCACCAGCTTCCGGATATTCTCCAGGGAGAAGTTGTTGACAAAGTCCTCCTCGGTCCAATCCCCCAGGCTGGAGATAATAACCTTCAGCAGGTCGTTGTAGTCCCCCTGCTGGCATGGAAGGGCCTGCCTGGCGAAGTCGGAGCTCTTGGTCATCTCATAGGTGCCGGTATCCACATTGATCCGGTAGAGGGCGTAGTACATATTGCCCAGCACCTGAACGGTCTCGGCATTGCGCTGGGCGGTCCGGCTGAGCCTGCGGTCCCGCAGCCACATGGCCACAGCCGCGATCAGGAACAGGACCAGCCCCGCGCCGTACCACACCAGAATCTCCTGCACGCCCTGGAGCAGCGTGTCGTAGGGGACGGTGAGGATGCACAGCCAGCCGTTCTCGGCGTGCTGGTAGTACAGCCCCCGGGTGACCTTCTGCACGCCGATGATCTCGTTGTTCTTACCGTCCAGCTCCCCCCGGTTCACCCGGTCAAAGAGGTCCTTGGTGTAGTCTCTAAGTACTTCCTCGGTGGATTCAAAGGGGACATTGTAATACAGCAGGTTGCCCATGTTGTCGCAGACGTAGTAGGCGCCCCCCACAGGCAGGTCCTGCTTGTTGTGGTGCTGCTGGAAGTGGTCGGCGGGCAGGTCGATGGCGATGGCGCAGTCGGTCTCCGGGTCGGCGGAAGCGATGGTGAGTACCTCCTGGCTGCGGATGTCGCTGTAGTACAGGTCGGTGAAGATCACCTTCCCGCTGGCCGCGATGGCCTGCTGGTACCAGCTGGTTTGATGAACGTCCTGGTCGGAGAGGCCGTCGCTGGTAATCAGGCGGCCTCTGACCACCGCGTATACATAGGCGTCGTCAATATTCAGTTGGCGGCTGTTTTTCTCAAAGAAGTCGTGGGTCCAGCGGCCGATTTCTGCCGTACTGGTGTTTCCCGTGGCCATATCGTTAAGGTAGGCCATACCCAGGGCCACCATGCGCTCATACTCGTTCAGGTTCCGGTCCTCGTCTGTGGAGTAGCTGGTCACCAGGTTTTTGCCCATGGCCCGGGCGTTGTCCAGCAGCAGCTGCTGGCTGACCAGCATGCCGAAGGCGGCCACGGCCACAAACAGGCCCAGAACCAAAAGGATCCGCCAGCTGCTCCAGCTGCGGGAATTGCCGTTTTTGTTGTACTGCATATTGTTCACTCCCATTCGGCCGGCCGCTGGGGTCCGGCCGGATAAACACATGAGACAGAAGACTCCGATACTCAATCACAGTACAGTATAGCATATTGAACTCCGGCTGTAAAGTGGCGAATGCCCGTTCAGCGGAAGATTCCCCCTGGAGGGTCCGGCGTGCTATGCAGGGCAGGGGTTAGGGGCAAATTGGCCCGCAGGGCCCACGTCGCCGCTCTCTTCCATTAATATACAGTTGACGGGCGGTGGGGCGCTCGTGTTATACTGACAGAGTACGACATTGGGAAACTTTCCCGAAAACCCAAGAATCAGAGAGCGAGGAACACTATGACAAAGAAACGAACCTTTAAGATGTGCTGGGCCGGACTGACGGCTCTGGCCCTGACCCTGAGCGCGGCCCCTGTCCGGGCGGCCAAAACTACATACCAGGACGTGGACGAGGGCGCGTGGTACGCCGCCTCAGTGGCCTTCTGCCAACAGCACGAGCTGATGGAGGGCGCCTCCTCCGGCTCCTTCGAGCCCGACGGGCTGCTGACCCGCGGGGTGCTGGCCGAGGCCCTCTACCGCCTGGCGGGCAGCCCCGCCCCGGAGGGGGAGGAGGAGGCCCCCTTCACCGACGTAGGGGCGGATCACCCCAATGTGGCCGCCATCCGCTGGGCCAAGGCCGGCGGGGTGGTCAGCGGCTATGAGGACGGCTCCTTCGGCCCGGAGGACCCCATCACCCGGGAGCAGATCGCGGCCCTTCTCTGGAACGACCGGGGCCGTGAGGAGCCGGGGGCGGCGGCCCCGTATACCGACCGGGCGGAGGTGTCCGACTGGGCCGCCGGCGCGGTGGAGTGGGCCTACGGCGTGCGGCTGATGCAGGGCACTCCGGAGGGGGCCTTCCTGCCCCAAAGCAACACCAGCCGGGCCCAGGGGGCGGCGGTCATCATGAATTACGCCCAGATGTACTACGGACTCCGGCCGGGCTACCAGCTGCCCGCCCCCAGCCCTGTGGCCGCCAACGGCTACCGCGGCGAGGCCTACGCCCTGGACGACCGGGGCTATCTGTCCTATTCGGCCGGCCCCTTCACCCGGGGGGTGGACGTCTCCGCCCACCAGAAGGAGGTGGACTGGCGGCGGGTGGCGGCCACGGGCATGGACTTCGCCATGGTCCGGGCGGGCTACCGGGGCTACACCTCGGGCGGCATTGTAAAGGACGCCTGGTTTGACGCCAATATGCGGGGGGCGCTGGCCAACGGATTGCAGGTGGGGGTGTATTTCTTCTCCCAGGCCCTCACCCCCCGGGAGGCGGAGGAGGAGGCCAGACAGCTGCTGGAGTGGATCAGGGACTATCCCGTCACCTATCCGGTGGTCTTCGACTGGGAGGAGCAGGACAAGGAGGGCTCCCGCACCCAAGGGACGGACGGCAACACCGTCACCGCCTGCGCTCTGGCCTTCTGCAAGGTGATCGAGGACGCCGGCTACCTGCCCATGACCTACGGCAGTCCCAGGAAGGTCTACAGCGGGGGCATCCAGCTGGAGTACCTCCAGGATTACCCCTTCTGGCTGGCCCACTATACCAAGGACACCGCCCCCACCAGCTTCCGCTACAATTATCAGATGTGGCAGTACTCCAGCACCGGCCAGGTGGACGGCATCGAGGGCAACGTAGACCTGAATATCTGCCTGACCAGCTGGACGGACTGGAAAAACGGCGGACATGCCTGGTGGATCGGCCCGGTGTAACCCATTCGCAACCGGCGGTTGCGGAAAGTTCCAGCCCCTGCTGGTGGACCGCAACCACCTTTTCTGATAGGCTGTACCCACAGGAAAGGAGGCACAACTTATGAAACTGAACGAAAAAATCGCCTGGTACCGCCGGGACCGGAGGCTGTCCCAGGAGGAGCTGGCGGCCCGGGTGGGGGTGTCCCGCCAGGCTGTCAGCAAGTGGGAGCTGGGCGAGGCCTCGCCGGACGTGAACAAGCTGCTGGCCCTGGCCAGGGCCTTCGGCGTGACCACCGACCATCTTCTGAACGGGGACGAGGAGCCGGAGGGGGACACTCCTCCGCTCCAGCCCCGGGAGGAGACGCCCCCGCCGCCGCCCGCGCCCGGAGAGGGCCTCCCCGGCTTTGTGGGAAGAATGGCCCGCCGGTGGGGCTGGCTGGCGGGGGTCTATATCGCCCTCCAGGGGCTGGGAGTGACGCTGGTGGGCGGCATTGCCCGGTGGGCCTTCGGGCGCATGTTCTCCGCCTCCAACCGGATGATGGGGAGCGTGGGCGGCTTTGGCGCGGGGGGCGGCTGGACCTACAGCGGCCCGCCCGAGCTGGAGGGGGCCGTGATGGAGGCCCTGGGAGTGGCCCCTCAGACCTCCCCGCTCTCCGGCTTTCAGGGGGTCTTCTCGGGCCTCGCCAGCCTCATCATGGTCCTTGGCCTTCTCTGGCTGGCCGCCGGTCTGATTCTGGCCTTCGTGCTGTGGAAAAAGGGCAGACGGGGGGATTAACCCCCGTCCCGCCCCGGCGAAATCTGCGAAGCGAACAAGATTATGCAAATCCGGGATTATCCTTGACAAATTTTCCTCAGCCGCTATAATAGTCCACACAGGTGTCAAGACACCGGTGTGGACTATTTTTTATGAAGAGGAGATTGAAATGAAGGAATTTTTAAAGCGGAAAAACATCATTATTTCCGCCAGACGCTACGGCATCGACGCCCTTGGGGCCATGGCCCAGGGTCTGTTCTGCTCCCTGCTCATCGGCACCATCATCAAAACCCTGGGAACCCAGCTGTCCCTGCCCTTCCTGGTGGAGATGGGGGGCTTTGCCTCGGCCATGTCGGCCCCGGCCATGGCGATTGCCATCGGATATGCCCTTCAGGCCCCGCCTCTGGTGCTCTTCTCCCTGGCGGCGGTAGGTCAGGCGGCCAACGCCATGGGGGGAGCGGGGGGCCCCCTGGCGGTGCTGTTCGTGGCCATTCTGGCCGCCGAGACGGGCAAAGCGGTGTCCAAGGAGACCAAGGTAGACCTGCTGGTCACCCCTGCCGTCACCATCTTCACCGGTGTAGTTCTGTCCTACCTCATCGCCCCTCCCATTGGGTCGGCGGCCAGCGCCTTCGGCACGCTCATCAACCGCACCACCACCCTCCAGCCCTTCTGGATGGGCATCGCGGTCTCGGTGCTGGTGGGGGTCGCCCTGACGCTGCCCATCTCCTCCGCGGCCATCTGCCACACCCTGGGGCTGGTGGGGCTGGCGGGGGGAGCCGTGGCGGGCTGCTGCGCCCAGATGGTGGGCTTCGCGGTCATGTCCTTCCGGGAGAACCGCTGGGGCGGGCTGGTCTCCCAGGGCCTGGGCACCTCCATGCTCCAGATGGGCAATATTGTAAAGAACCCCCGCATCTGGATTCCGCCCACCCTGGCCTCGGCGGTCACAGGGCCCATCGCCACCTGCCTGTTCCGGCTGGAGATGAACGGCGATCCCATCAACGCCGGCATGGGCACCTGCGGGCTGTGCGGGCAGATCGGGGTGTGGACGGGCTGGCTGGCCCCCAGCGAGCGGGCACTGGCGGAGGGGGCGGCGGCCATCAGCCCCACGGCCCTCCACTGGGTTGGACTGATTCTGGTCTGCTTCATCCTGCCCGCCGTGCTGTCGGTGATTTTCTGCCAGCTTCTGCGAAGGATCGGCTGGATCAAAGAGGGCGACCTGGCCCTGCCGCAATAAATCTCTTGACGCTGCTCCCCCTCCGGATGTAAAATATTAGGGTATATTTTACTAATGAGAGAAAAAGGAGTAATGGGGAATGGCCAAGCGAGGCTTTGACAACGAGAAGTATCTAACCACCCAGTCCCAGCACATCCGGGACCGGATCGCCCAATTTGGGGGCAAGCTCTACCTGGAGTTCGGGGGCAAGCTCTTCGATGACTACCACGCCAGCCGGGTGCTCCCGGGCTTCGAGCCGGACAGCAAGCTGCGGATGCTGGAGCAGCTGCGGGACAAGGCGGAGATCATCATCGCCATCAACGCGGGGGACATTGAGAAGAACAAGGTCCGTGGGGACCTGGGCATCACCTACGACAGCGATGTCCTCCGGCTGATCGACCAATTCCGGGGCCGGGGCTTATACGTAGGCAGCGTGGTGGTCACCCGCTACACGGGCCAGCCCGCCGCCGACGCCTTTCAGGCCCGCTTGGAGGGCCTGGGGCTGAAGGTCTACCGCCACTACCCCATCGAGGGCTACCCCCACAACATCGCCAAAATCGTCAGCGACGAGGGCTACGGCCGCAACCAGTTCATCGAGACCAGCCGCCCCCTGGTGGTGGTCACCGCCCCCGGGCCGGGCAGCGGCAAAATGGCCACCTGTCTCTCCCAGCTCTACCACGAGCACAAGCGGGATACCGTGGCGGGGTATGCCAAGTTCGAGACCTTCCCCATCTGGAATCTGCCCCTGAAGCACCCGGTGAACCTGGCCTATGAGGCGGCCACCGCCGACCTGGACGACGTGAACATGATCGACCCCTTTCACCTCCAGGCCTACGGCGAGACCACCGTCAACTACAACCGGGATGTGGAGGTCTTCCCCGTGCTGGCCGCCATGTTCGAGAAGATCACCGGCTCCTGCCCCTACCAGTCCCCCACCGACATGGGGGTGAACATGGCCGGGAACTGTATCTTCGACGACGAGGCCTGCCGCCAGGCGGCCATGCAGGAGATTGTCCGCCGGTACTACGACGCCCTGTGCGACCGCCGCCAGGGCAAGGGCGGCGACTCCCCGGTGTATAAACTGGAGCTGCTCATGCAGCAGGCGGGCGTCACCACAGACATCCGCCCGGCGGCGGCCCGGGCAAATGAGCTGGCCGAGTTGACTGGCGAGCCCGCCATGGCCATCCACCTCTCCGACGGCACCATGGTGGACGGCAAGACCTCCGAGCTGATGGGCTGTTCCGCCGCCGCCCTGCTCAACGCCCTGAAGCATCTGTCCGGAGTGGGGGGACATGGCGTCCACCTCATCGCCCAGAGCGCCATCGAGCCCATCCAGAAGGTCAAGGTGGACTATCTCGGTTCCGCCAACCCCCGGCTGCACAGCGATGAAGTGCTCATCGCCCTTGCCTCCTCCGCCAGCGCCGAGCCCATGGCCGCCCGGGCCCTGGATCAGCTGGCCGCCCTCAAGGGCTGCCAGGCCCACTGCTCTGTGATCCTCTCCCCCGCCGACGCCAACACCTATAAAAAGCTGGGCCTCCAGCTCACCTGTGAGCCCAAGTATCAGACCAACCGGCTCTATCACAGGTAAAACAGGCGCCGTCTCCCCACCCAAGGGGCAAAAGAAAAGTTTTCCTATATTCCCGCAAGGAGGATATGCTATGCTGTTGAACGTACTGGCCGTGGGCGACGTGGTAGGCGAGGGAGGACAGGACATCCTGTCCCGCCGTCTGCCCGGCCTGCGGGAAAAGCTGGGGGTCCACTTCGCCGTGGTCAACGGAGAGAACGCCTCCGGCGTGGGCATCACCCCCGCCCAGGCCCGGCGCATCCTGGAGGCCGGGGCCGATGTCATCACCCTGGGCAACCACACCTGGAACCGCATCCAGATCGGCGCCTATCTGGACAAGGAGGAGCGCATCCTCCGCCCCGCCAACTACGCCGGCCGGGTGCCCGGCCGGGGGTTTGGGGTCTACCGGTGCCAGGGCCTGACCCTGGGCGTGCTGAACATCATGGGCCGGGTGGACCTGAACGCCAACCTGGACAGCCCCTTCAAGGCGGCCAACTACTATGTCAGCCGGGGAGGCTATGACCTGCTGCTGGTGGACTTCCACGCCGAGGCCACCAGCGAGAAGGGGGCCATGGGCTGGCACCTGGACGGCCGGGCGGCGGCGGTGTGGGGCACCCACACCCACGTGCCCACGGCGGACTGCCGGGTGCTCCCCCAGGGCACCGGCTTTGTCACCGACCTGGGAATGACGGGACCCGTCAACTCGGTGCTGGGCATCAAGCCGGAAAACTCCCTGAACCTGTTCCTGGGCGGCCTGCCCCGGCGGTATGAGGAGGCCGAGGGGAACTGCAAGCTGAACGCCTGCCTGTTTACCATCGACACGGAGACGAAAAAATGCGTCAATGTGGTCCGGACGGATATTATTGAATAACGCGGACGTCCGTTGGGGGCGGATGATATCCGCCCCTGCAAACCGCTTAATGAGGTATAAACATGATAAAAATTATCCACGGGGCCGATTTCCACCTGGACAGCCCCTTTTCCGGCCTGACTCCGGAGCGGGCGGCCCAGCGGCG